>Ga0105248_10003088_pt1 | contig 18463 bp, 18 predicted proteins | sample KBSS34metaG_FD_81524 | JGI IMG/M metagenome (GOLD analysis project Ga0105248, IMG submission 81524) | Switchgrass rhizosphere microbial communities from Kellogg Biological Station, Michigan, USA - KBS S3-4 metaG | ecosystem: Host-associated > Plants > Roots > Rhizosphere > Soil | place... | reverse complement strand
CTTCTCATGCTGGCCTTGCGTCAGGGGCGGGACCGCCCCGCCCTTCCTGGTCGCGACGATCCGGCCGACGACCTCCCGACCGCCACCGCGGCCCTGTTCGCCCGGATCGCCGCACGGGCCGGCAATGCCGACCTGCAGGCCGCGATCGGGACGGCCAATGCCCGCCTGCATCCGGCCCGCCTGGCTGAAGCGAGGCTGTTCGATGCGCCCGAGGCCGAATTCGCGCAACTGCGCGACCTGCTCGCCGAAGACGATATGGCGACCCTGCGCAGTCGCCTCGTCGCTTATCGCCGTCGCCGCATCCTGGCAGCCGGGAGGATCGTCCAGCTGCTGCACCGGCCCGAACCGGGTCTCTGAGGCGGAAATCCGGCACCGCCTCCGCATGTCTCGAAGAGGCGGGCACCGCCTGTTCCCTGTTTTCACGCGCGGCTGCGCGCCGAGTGCAGGCGCGATGCCGGAGCAGCAATCCCGGACGGTCAAGCCGGCGCGGTAATCCCAACGAGTGCCCCCGATGGCCTCTATTGCCGCACGGCCGGATCGGCCTTTCGATTTCTCGATTTCCTGACGGGGGCCGACAGCCGGTTTTCGATCCGTCGCCGGCCGGGTCCCGACACGCGTCGCCCGTTCATTTCGCAAGCCTTTCGCCGATCGCGCCGAGACAGGTTTCCATCGCGGCCACCGCCTCGGCCGAGAGGGCGACATAACATCGACGGCCGTCGCTTCGGTCCGCCTCGCGCACGAAGTAGCGCACTTCGACCAGCTGGTTGATCCAGCGAAGCGCGGTCGTGGGCGGGACGCCGGCCGCCAGGCACAGGCTCGACACGCTGACGCGGCGCCTTTCGCGGTGAGCGACATAGAGGTCCAGCAGCATGTCCCATGCCGGTTCTCCGAACTCGGCCCGGTCAAGGCAGCGCGCGCGCAGGCGCCGTGACCAGAGCAGGTCCCGGGCGAATGTCACGCTGTCCCTGGGGCGGGAGGGGGGTGCGGGCGAAACAGGCTGGTCGAGCGGCAGGCGCCCGATCAGATGCAGTTGCCCGTCGATGACCGAAACCCGCATGGCCAATTCTATCGCGGCGCCATCGGCGCCGATCGGGGTCAAATCCACAGCGAACTCCGTTGCTTGACGCGACTAGCCTCTAGGCGCCCAGCTCCCCTCGTCCTGTCCCCGCGCCACGCGGATCCGGTGCCTTGCCGTTCCCGCCACCAGGACGAGCAGCATCGGATAGGCCCAGAAGGACAGGATCACGCCATAGGCCAGGCGAATGACATCGGGCAGCAGCCGGGAAAAATGCGAGGCGACCTCCAGCATCTGCATGGCGACGATCCACTGCGGCCAGTAGCGCCTCGACCGCAGGGCGATCCCGGCAAGCCCGACGAACATCGTCACGTCCACCAGGAACACGCCGACTTCGACGCCCTGGTAGCGTTCGCCCAGCGGTCGCAAGGCGGCAGCCGACGCGGCGGCACCCAGGAGGAAGATCGTCGCGATCCCTCTTTCAGGCATTCCGCCCTGGAGCATGGCGAAACCGGTGCAACCCGCGAGGGTCGCCCAGAAAACCGACACATGCCCCATCGCGCGGAATGACGAACCCTGGATGCCGGCCGCTGGCGCCCATCTGCGTCCTAGCCGACAGCCTTGAGCATCGGGGCCGCGGACGGTGGTGCGAGCGCGACGGACGCGGAGGGACAGTCGCCGACATCGCCCCATGCGATGGTTGGCAAAAGTTCCGCGCGGGTATCGACAAAGGCCTTGTGGGCGGCGAGAATTTTCGAGCGTCCCTGCCCCAGGAGCGAGACGGCCTGGGTGATATGATCGAACTCGCTGCTGGCCGTGGCGAGCGGCAGACTTGCCGCGGCGCGCTGGACACACATGGTATTGAGCAGCACCGTCACTTCCTGAAGCGCGGCATCCGCCGCCGCCTCTGCGGAGAGGAGGGCGTGCTGGACCTCGGATGCGGCATGAAGGCGAGTTTTAAGCATGAGCATATCCTTTCCGCGCACGGGGTGCGCGAATGATGGTTGGTCGATGGGGAGGAAGATCAGCCGCCGTTCCGGGCGACGAAGACCAGGAAGCGGCTCATGGCGAAGACCAGTACGAACAGCACCGATACGGCGCCCACCGCGATGACGGCCTGGAGGGCGATCAGCGACAGGCGGGCAGGAATATCTAGGTCATTGGGCGGCCTCCCCAGGGTGGGAAAGAGCAGCGTGCGCAAGGGACGATGGATCATTGCCCCGGCAGGCGGCGGGGTCGCCGCCTGATCCGGTTCGATCGCATTGTCCCGCAGCGATTGCTCTTGCTCGTCAGGAGCCGCCTCAGGTGGGGCCAAAAGGGCGGGCGAGCCAACCGTCCGCGGGTGGATATCCAATTTTTGGATAGGCTCGGGATGGCGAAGAACGATCTGGGCGGCCGTCCAGCTGTCGCTCACCCCGAGGATCCGGCGCGCGGCCTTGAGGTGTTGATCCACCGTGCCCGGCGCGATCTTGAGCTCCTCGGCAATCCGTTTGGAACTGCCCATGACCGGCAGGAGGCGCAGGCAGTCCCGTTGCCGGGAACTGAGGCGCTCGACCCCGTCATTCATCATTCTACGCCCCCGCTACCCCTCGCCCGCGAACCTTGCGACTCGCGGCTGGAATGCAGCGTGCAGCTGTGACGGGGTCAAGCGCGCGGGCTCGCCCCGATCCGCCGGACAGCGTGCGCGCCTGTATGAATTTGAACCATTATCAGTCAGCACGCCGGCTGGCCGGCCCGCGTCGGCCGCCTGCCGCCGTCGCCAAAGCAACCCACCACCGGACGAGGACGCGATACGGCCTCGTGGTCAGGCCTCAACATAGGGATGGGCTGGCCGCAGCTTGTCGGCCGCCTGCTCGACCGCTTCCATCTCCGCCGGGGAACCGGACGGGATCGCCTCCCAATTGGCGTGGGCATGGGTCGCGCGGGCATAGGTCCTCAGCGAACCGACCGCGCGGCGCCATCCCGCACGGCTCCCGCCATGGCTGCGAACCAGGGCGGACACGATCAGCTCACGCAATTCGTTCGCGGTCATTCGGGCTCCCCGGCCGCGACATCCCCCGGAACAACCCCTCGGGATCGCGGCCCGGCTACGCCCTTCCCCCATGACCGGCAAGCGGGCAAGCCCGGCCGGACGGACCGCGCCAGCCGACGATCGCCATTGACGGCCCCGCGCCCTTGGGGTCCTGTTGCATCGGTTCGATTCGTGCCGGGGGAGAAGATGCCATGACCCGTATGCTGCTGGCTGCTGTCGCGACCATCGCCCTGACGGGCGTGGCCATCGCCGCGCCTTGCAAGGATGCCAAAGGCCGTTTCGTCAAATGCCCGCCGGCCGCGAAGCCCGCGCCCGCCGGCGCCATCGTCAAGGACGCCAAGGGCAAGTGCCACATCGCCTCGGGACCAAAGAAGGGACAGTTCATAAGCTGCCCCTGACCCGCATGGCGGTCCGGTACGCCGGGCCTCGAGCGCTACGGATGCAAAGCAGGTTCACGCGATCCGGTCATACCGGATCGCCACGGGGAGCACGCACATCCTCGCCCGGCGCCGATCGCGAAATGGCCCAGCGGCAGCATCCGACGCGATCGCATCATGTTGGTCGCCAGCACAGCGTGCGAGTCGGTCGACGGCCTCAGGGCTCGAATTCAAGATGCAGGTGAACCGGAAAGGGCGTTCCCTGGGTATCGATCCGCCCTCGCTCTCCGGCGGCCCGGCGCAATTTCCGCCTCGCGAGGAGCGGTTTGAGCAGCGCAGGCAGCGTCGCACGGTTGAGATGCGCACCAAAGCAGGCGTGAAGACCGTACCCCCACAACATATAGACGTCCCACGGCCGGTCGATCCGGAAGCGAGTCGCCGCTGGAACGGCGAGCGGGTCGAACATCGCCGAAAGATTTGACGCGAACAGCATCGTATCCTTGGGAATCCGTCGTGCCCGTAAACGTCCGTCGGCGACGAGGGTATCGCGAAGCGCACGACGGTAGATCACCGGGTTCAATGGCCTGAAGCGCAGCGCCTCGAAAATATAGGCGGCGAGCAGGGCATCGTCCCCGGCGCGCGCCGCTGCACCCGCACGCTCCAGCATGTCGGGTCGATCGAGCAGTTCGTCGAGCGCGAGATTGGCCGCCGCCGAAGTCGTCGGCAACTCGCCTATCAGCAGGCCGATCAGGTTGTTGCGGATGTCGAGGTCGGTCATGCCCGGGAGCCCGGCCGCCTGCATGGTGAGACAGCGACCGAGTACGTCGTCGCCGATGGTTGCCTGCGCCTTGCGAGTGGCGATATGGCCGTCCAGCCAGCCGCGGAACGCGGCCGCCTGCGCTTTTGCTCGGGCATCCACCGCTGGATCGGCCTTCAGATCGAGAAACAGGTACCAGAAGAGCGTGGTCGTCCAGTCGGCGATCTCGGCTTCGGACGGACCCGGCGTGCCGAAATAATGCCCGAGCAGCCGGGCTGCGGTCGGGATGGTGAGCATCTGCGGCACATCGATCATACCCGGGGCCGCCGCTATGATCCTGGCGGCGGCTTCTTCGACGAACGGCGTCACGATCTGCGGCACGTCCTCGCGCCTGACCACCAGCCGCATATTGGCAACATCGCGCGTGTAGCGGGGCGTGTCCTGCATCCCGAGGAAGAAATTCTCTCCTCCCGTGATCATCTCCATGCGCGGCCCGTAAACCACGCCGAAATCCTCATCGCGCGTCAGGACGTCCGTCACGTCCTCGCGACGTGTCACGAGCACGGTCCCGCTATTGGCATAAGCGGTGATAAGCCGCGTCTGGAGGCGAAGATTGGGCTGAAACAGGCGCAGCAACGCGAAGACGCGACGTTGCGACACTGGGGTAATAAGCGCGGCGGCCAGCCTCTGCCCCACCGCTCCTCCCCGTCCGAACAGCGCACCGGCTCCGGCCCCTGTCAGCAGAACGAGCGCCGTCAGCCCCTGGCTGATCAGCAACAGCCGTCGCCACAAGGCAACAGGCAGATTCAACAGCCACCCCATGACGCGCTTCCCCATTCCGGCAATGCCGTGATGATCGATCAGGTCGGATCGATGATGCCCATCCCGATCATCCTGAGCGCGGTCATGCTGGGGATGAAGAAATAGTCCCCGCCGCGCGGCTCGACGAGTTGGGGCACATCGTTGCAGATGAAGGGCCGTTTGCCGTTTGCCGGCTCGGTGGCGATGACCAGTTTGGCGTCATGCTCGGGGGGATGGTTGCCGATCACCGGACAGGTGTCGCTGCCCGCGTTGAAATCCAGCCCATATTGCATCCATTGCTGCTGCACGAACTCGAACTGCCGAAACAGGCTGGAGCAGATCGCCAGGAAGATGATGCCATGTTCGCCCCGGTCCCCTGGTGCGGCCCGGTCGTACCGCCCATAGGGCAGGCCGCGGCGCAAAATACGCCGACGGTTCACCAGCGCCGACCCGTCCCAGCTCTTGGGATCGGGAGACGCGAAGTGCGGATCCAGCATGTCGCGCGGATTGGCGCGGCGGAGGTGGGAGGTGACGGGACAGGTTGCTCCGGCCGGATCGCCGCGATAGCGAAAATCGGTGAATTCCAGCGCGATCTTCGCCAGCTTCGGCTTGTCCTGTTCGGCATGGGCTTCGGCAAGTTGAGCGTTGAAGGCCTGCCAGTCCTGGTAGGTGGGAGCCGCCATCAGCGGCACGCCGTCGCTCCATCGTCCCACCATCTTGGCCTTCACCGTTTCCTCGGCCTCGTGCCCGGGGACCGAGAACATGCGGGCATAAAGCTCCCCCTGCCTGCGAATATAGCTGTCGAAGCTGCCGACATTTTCGTGCAGCTTGCGATAGGCCATGAAGGTGCCATTGCGGCTGAATTCGATCGGCATCGCCGCGCCGGGGATTTCCTGTGCCTCATCAGGATGACCGAGCAGGAACTCTCCCGTGGCGAGCGGCGCCCAGCTCTGGTCGGGCAGGATCTTGCCGCCGCCCACAACGCGCAGCCGCTCCGCCTCGCCGGACAGCTGGCCCTCGAAGACGGGATCGCCGAACCCGTCTGAAAGATCGAAATGCTCCTTGTTCGTCGGCCACAGCGCGCCTTCATCCTCGCGCAGGATCGCGGACATCTCCTGATATTCGGCATTGTCCGGTCCATTGCCCGCGAGCAGGATCACACCGCCCTCGGATTGGGCGCAAAGGTCACGCAGCTTTTGCGTTTCCTCTTCCAGTTCGGGCACGGGCGTGCCGTCGGGCAGCATCTCCGCATTCATCGAGACCATGACATGGACCCGGCTCTCGCCGCGCGAGTTGCGCCAGATGGCATCCCGGCGATCCAGGAAAGGATCGTCGCCCAGAATGGCGGCGCGCTGCTCCATACCGTCGATGAACTCGTCGGGCATGGCACGCAATGTCCGCGTCGGGACTTCCAGCGCGGCGAGGCCATAGAAGGTGAAGGCGATATTGATCGCCACCTTCGGCTTCAGCAGCTGAACTTCCCCCGGATAATCGGGAACGCCCTCCGCGCGCACCACGTCCTTCACCCGAGGATTGCGCGTACGGAGCAGGGGCTCGCCGCGATCCGGGTTCTTCCAACGCGCGGCCGTCGTGATTTTAGGACGCAGTGTTTCCACCAAAGCGCGCGCCTTGGCCCCATCGCGGATTGTCAGAAAGAAATAGCGAGCCTTGGGGAAGCCCTGCCGGCCATAGGCGCGCAGGATACCACCCTGGATATCAGCAAGGTCCAGTTCCACGGTCATGCGTCGACTTTCGGAAAGAGGCTGCGGATCACACCGGGCTGCTGCGTCGGCCCATCCAGATTGGCGGGCTGGCACCGCTCCAGGAAGGTCCGGAAGGCAGCACCCCGCTCCTCCGGCCCGCGCCCTTGCTGCTGCGCCGCGAAGCGCGTGAAGGCCTGCTGCAGGTAAAGCCCCTTCAACACATGGCGCAGCGTTGCATCGGGATTGGCCGGGAAAGGCTTGCGCCCCCGAGCCATGATCCACAGATAATCAATCGCAAGGCCGACGACAGCGAGCAGCAGCCCTGCGAGCAGGCCCTCCTGCCAGCTCCACACGCCGCATGCTGCGGCCACCAGTGCGATAAACAGGCCCCCTGCCGGGATCGCGACCAGCGCCGCCGTGGACATCGAGGCGAGCGGCGGCGCGCCGACCCAGTAATCATTGAACGGCATCGTCGTCTCGACCTGACAGGGCAGGATGAAGTCCGCGAAGCTCCTTGCGTCCTTCACCGCCGGGAAACCGTAGCAATAGCGGAAAACCGCCGTCAGCTCGTCCGGCATCAACGTCCACAATTCCTCGAAATAGCTTCGAGGTTCGCCCCGGCCGTCAAAACGGACCGGATCGAAATCAATCATCACCAGCAAATAGGGGCAGGACAACGCATCATCGGGCTCCGCGCTGAGCAGATCGACCCCGGTGATCGCCGCCGCCAGCGCATCCTCATGATTGCGCCCGTTGAAATAGGGCTGGTCGAGCACCACGAAGCGGGCGAAATGCGTGCGGAGCGAACGGGCGAAAGGACTTTGGATGCCGACCCGCTCGGTGACCGGCGACTGCAACGCGGTAGGCAGCGTCTCGAGCGCCTCGCGCACCATGTGGACGGGAGAGCTCTTCATCCCCTCATGCTCGACGATACCCGCGTTGCAGATCGGCACGACCGCCGTGAAGAAATAATGGCCGCCGTCGAGATCAGGCATCGGATGTCTCCCGGTCGCTTGTTTTCACGGCAACAAGGTCTGAAACGGGCTCCGGAAGCGCGGGCGCCTCGTCGGTGCGAGAAGGGCTGGCCACGATCGTGCTGACAGCGTTCTGCACGGCCTCCTGATCGTCCTTCGTGTCCTCGTTGTGGGAGGCCAGCACCAGCTCGGAAGCGACGCCGTGCAACACGTGCGATGCCGCCGGCGTGCCGGTCCCGCGACGCCCCCAGCGCTCCTCCACGAAAACGCTGCGATGCTGGTCGGCGGCGGCCGTGTCGCAACTCGCCACGGGCGCATAACCCGGCGCGCCGAGCGCGCCCTGGACCGCCAGCAGGACCTTGTCATATGCGGTAGCCAGCGCCAGATCGTCTCGGCTGAGGGGAATGCCACAAAGCGCCTGCGCGACTTTCAGGGCCGACTTGATATCGCGCTGGCCGCTACCGGGCGTGGCATTATAGTAATAGCCGGTGTCGATCTGATTGGCGCGAATGTAATTCTTGAACGGTGTGATCGGGATCGAATTCGGATATTTGGTACTGGAGTACCAGAACAGGTCGAGCCCGCCGGGAATTCCGTCAGCGAAGGCGTCGATATACTGATCCCAGGTGCCGTTGAAGTTGCTGCAGAACAACATGTAGTCGTTCCTGAGTCTCTGCGGTGGCTGCCCCCGCTGCGGCCATTGGCCCCGAGGGATGATGACCCACCGCGCGAAATGGATCAGGGACAACCCCAGAAGGCCCGACAAAGTTTGTGGGAATGCCCTGGACAGCATGAAAATGAAACGGTTCAACCACGTCATCGACGGACGCATCGGCGTTATCACGTTCATTCCGTAGGCTTTACCAGCGACGTTGCTCATAAAACCTCCATGATTTTCGTGATCGAGTTTTCTCATCGCTTGCAAATGGCAACATGCCATCGATCGTCGAATATCGACAATGAAGATATGTAAAAACCTTTACGATTATTAATATTTTATAGATCCATTATGGAGAGAAGTTCAGAGCGCGGGGTCGTCGTACGGGCAGATGTCGAGCACCGCACGATCACCGAACAGGCGGACCTGCCAACTTCCCTGCTCGGCGGCACGCACGTAGCCGGCAGTGAGACTGAGCGGCAGATCACCAAATCTGAGCAACGCGATGTAGGTCTCCTCCACCACACGCCCGGCTCAGCCCCGACGCGGCGATGGGCGGACGCGGCGAGAACGCGCGGTTCGCCGAATAGCCAGCCCAACGGATTGACGAAGCAATAGCTCATGTAGGTGAGCGGCATCCCGCCGCTCGCTACGTGGGGACTTAAAGGAACCCTCTCCCGATGCTAGAGCCGGCCCATGCGAAGAATCCAAGCGAAGTGGTACGCCGACCGGGGCGCCAGGGCCCAGAAGACAATCGCCGGAATCGAGGCCTCGATTGGGGTGCTGGGCAACGAGGACCTGCTGGATCTTGAGGACATCTTCAGGTCGCAAACCGCGACAGCCATCGCCGAGATGATCGCGGTCGAAATGAAGAGACGCGACCTCCAGCCCTGAACGAAAAAGCGCGGCGGGCCATGCGGCCTCGTAGCCCCGCCCAAAGGGATGGACCGCAATACCCGGCCGGTCTCGGGCCCGGCAGTCTATAACCGGACCTGGCCGTTTGAAGGCGGACCGCTTCTAGAGCGTCGAAGGCGAATAGCGGTCGTTCACCCGGCGCTCTCGGGCGCGTTTAGGATCGGCATGCTTAGGCATGTCCTGGACGAGAAGGACCCATGCTAGTCATTCGGCGGTAGAGGATTTCGCGCTGGATAGAGTCGGCAAAGGCCGGGACCTCGCGAGACGTGTCGAGCAGTTGGGCCAGGCGCAGGGTTGTGTTTGTCATTGAGTCGGCGGCCACCGAGAAGAGGTAGCCAACCACGTCCGGCGCAGCGTCATTTGGGCAATATGCACTGAAAATCACAGGGGTTGTGCGCCGCGTGGCCCTTTCTCTCATGATCGCATATGGTGAGCCCCATCGGGGTTTGAGAGGCGTTTAGAATCGAATGATGGAGGGAGGGTCGGCGATCGTCGAGCAACTCGATATGTTGGGCCACGCCACCGGCGTTGAAGTCGAACAATCATCCGCGGACGAAGGAGAAAAGATCGCCGAACCGTTCGATCCAGACGACATCGACGTCGTCACGCGATCGATGACGGTCGACCTTCTTCTGTCCAGAACCGAGTCAGAGATGATCGACCTCCAGCCCGATTTTCAACGACGGTGGGGCGTGTGGGATGCGCGGCGCCAAAGTCGTCTGATCGAGTCATTGTTGCTGCGAATTCCTTTGCCAGTCCTGTACGCCGCCGAGGACGAAGACGAACGTTGGGAAATCGTCGACGGCATTCAACGGCTCTCCACCATTGCCCGCTTCATCAAGCCCCAGATCATCGGCGGCCAGCCGCTCATCCTCAGTGGGCTCGAATATCTCCACGATTATGAGGGCAAGGACTTTGACGGGCTCAGCTCACGCCTCAAGATGCGGCTCCGCGAAACCGAGCTGATCATACACTTGATCCGCAAGGGCACGCCACCCGAGGTCAAATTCAACATCTTTGCCCGAATCAACACCGGGGGCATGGCGCTGTCCGCGCAGGAATTGCGACACGCCATCACCCCGGGCAGGGCGCGCGACCTTCTGGAGAACTGGGCAAGCCTACCTTCGTTCATCCGCGCCACTGATGGCAGCGTGCAGCCAATTCGCATGGACGACCGCGAACTCGTGCTGCGCTTCGCCGCTTTCTATCTGCTGGGACTAGAAGGCTACAAGCAGCCGGATATGGATGGCTTTCTCATCACGGCTATGAAGGCGATCAACGGAACCGACGACAATGACCTGGCGATTATGCAGTTCAATTTCGTCAGCGCGATGGAAACGGCCTGCAAGATTTTCGGCCGCGATGCCTTCCGCAAGCGGTTCGACAAGGAGGCCGGCCGACTTCCGATCAACAAGGCAATTTTCGAAGCCCTCTCTGTCAATCTGGCGCGGCTCACACGCGCGCAGCTTGCGACCCTAGAACAGCGCGCGGAGGTGCTCCGAGATGGTTTTATGGCGCTCTGCCAAGATCGCTCGTTCGAGAGCGCGATCTCGCAGGGAACGGGCGACATTAGGAAGGTCAACCGGCGGTTTTCCGCCATCAACGAGCTGATTGCCGGGGTTCTCGCCGATGCTTGATTATATCGGCCTCGAAAACTTCAAGGCGTTCGATGACATCGAACTCAGTCTCGGCAACCTGACTCTCCTCTCGGGCCTTAACGGCAGCGGCAAGAGCACCGTCCTGCAGGCGATCGGCGTCCTACGCCAATCGTTCGACGGGAGCTTCCTGCTCAACGGCGATCTGGCTCTCAACGGCGAGCTGGTCGATATCGGCACCGGCCGCGACGTCTTGTACCAGGGTTTCGACGCCCCCGAGATTGCGATCTCGCTTGGGCAAACCAGACAGGGGCAGTCGGTCTCATACCGCTGGCAGGCAGCAGCCGACCCTGACGCCGATGTGCTGACCTGCTCGGCGAAGCCAGCAACGGGCGAGCTTCCGCTGCTCGACCTGTTCGATCAGGGATTTCAGTTTCTGCGGGCCGACAGAATCACCCCGTCCGTCACCTCGCCGAAATCGCAGAACGCCGTTCGGCAACACCGGTTTCTTGGGCCCAAGGGCGAATATACCGCGCACTTCCTCCTCGAATTCGGCGAGCAGATCACGACCGCGGAAATCGTCCGGTCGCCCCACGAGCAGCGCGCCGGCAGCCTCATCGCGCAGGTCAACGCCTGGATGCAGGAGTTCAGTCCGGGCGTCCGGATCGAACCGGTGCCCGTTCCGATGACCGATCTCGTTCGCTTGGTTTTCTCGTATAAAGGGGAGGGCGCCGCTTACGGCGAGCCGCTCAGGCCGACCAATGTCGGTTTCGGTCTCACCCACGCGCTTCCCGTGGTCGTCGCGTGCCTTGCCGCAAAACCCAATACGTTGCTGGTCGTCGAGAACCCTGAAGCACAGCTCCATCCGCGTGGACAGGCGTCGATCGGGCGATTGCTCGCGCTGACGGCGGCCAATAATGTCCAGGTGATCATCGAAAGCCATAGCGACCATGTGCTCAATGGCATTCGCCTCGCCGTAAAGGAGGGTTTGCTCGCGCCGCGGCAGGCCAAGCTTCATTTCTTCACGCGCAATCCCGGCGAAGCGAGCAGCTATGAAACCCCCGCTTTGAGTTCGGAGGGCCGGTTGTCCTATTGGCCCGCCGGCTTCTTCGACCAATGGGAGAAGAGCCTGGACCGGTTGCTCGACTGAGCCGCAATGCCGCTCCAGCTCTTCCTCAATGACCTGTCGGCGCCGGCCGCCGGCGTGTCGCGTGTGCAATCGATCGCCTACCTCAAAGGGCTGATCGAAACGATCCGCGCGGCGCGTGGCATCGACGATCGCCTAATCTTGAATTGCGATCAGCCGCTCAACGAATTGGCGCTCGGTCCCGGCCTCACGATCGCAACGATCCGCAACGATGGAGAATGCGTCGAAGAGAGCCAGTATCTGAAGACGCTCAACAATCGCGCGCCGCTCAGCCGGGTGCTGGCGGAGGCCGACGCGCCGGATCCCGAGGGTTTCGAATACAGGATTCCGGCCGCTGCGCCGGTTTCGGCGGGCAGTCCTGCAAGGGCGCTCGGCCTGGCGCATCTTCTCAATGGCCTCGGCGTCAGCCTCGCCTCCGACGCGCTCTGGCAGTCGAGCCAGCTGGCCCTCGATCTCCTTGAACTCGATGCTAATGGGGACATTGTCGAAACCTCCGTTTTCGCTCGCAACGCGAGCGCCGCCGCCGACATGGCGACGCACGAAGCCAGCCTGCGCGACGATCTGCGGCCGCCGATCCATAATGGCAGCGATCTGTGGGCGTATCGGGCCGAGCTTTTGCCCAACCTTGAATTCATCCCGCGCACGCGCGCGCAAGTCGAAGGGATTCTCGCCGGCAACCCGTTGCTCGATCAGGTCTGGATCAAGCTGTCAGGCCTCGACCAGGCGATTGCGACGTGGCGCGTCGCGCAGACGGCGCATCCGATGTTCCCCTTCAACGTCAGGCCCGAAAGCCGCCGACGTATGCATCTTGTCAGGTTCAACGATGCCGATGGCGTCGAGCGCACCTTCAGCGACCATACCGACCTCGCGCCGATTGAGGGGCGCGTGCATTTTATCGTCGAGAGTGAACCGCATCGTCACGCCCTAGTCGGACATGTCGGCCGCAAGCTCGGTATCGGCTAAAGCGAGAGGCGGGCTCCAGCCCGTTCGGAGCGGTGCTCAGTCGATCAGAAGCGTCGGGCCGTCATCGTCGATGCGCAGCCGCAGGATCGGGTCGGGGCGATCATCAGCCGCCTCTTCGCTTTGCGGCAACCGCAGGTGCAACAGGATCTCGCGGCGCGTGATTCCGTTGGGCGCGAAATCCAGGAAGCGCTCGCAATCCTTCGCCTCAAGCGCGCTCAGGATGCGGCCCATCGACCAGCCCTCCGACAGAAGCTCGTAGCGATCGAGCCTGATTGCCTCGGCCGCAATCGCTGCGGCGAGCCGCAAAGCGGCCAGCATCGGCCGCGCCGAGGGGATCATCAGCTGCCGCCGGAGAACCGGCCAGATCCACGGCGTGCCTGGCCGCATCTGCCCGATGTCATCGAGCGCAATATGGCAATATTCCCCGCGGTTGCCGATCAGCAGCGCTTCGCGCCGTGCCGCTACATGGATCACGAGCAGCGGCGCCCGCCCGAAGCCCGGCCGCGCCAGCTGGCCTTCCTCGGCCGGAATCTCCTCCTTGCGCTCCACCACGATCGCGGAAAATTGCCGGTGCTCGTCGCTGACCTGGAAATGGGCACCTTCGCGTTTTGCTTGCCAACCGCGCATGGCGAACAACCGCTCCACCCCCTCGATGATATGATCGCCTACATGGCGCGGCCCCATATCGTTCCGCTCGACCAGCAGCGTCAGGTGCCGGAGCCGGCGCGACAGCGTTGGGGCGCTTGGAGGCACATCGATCTGCGTCGGATAGCCGCTCGCGAAGAGAACTCCGAACAGCCGTCCATAATCATCGAGGGGCGATGCGTGCGACGGCCGCTCGATGAAGACGTCGGCGCGCGCACCCGGACGGATGCCCGAGCGCAATGCACGCGCACCAAGCCGGCAACAAACTTCGGCGGCGTCTCGCGCTGTTCTGACGTCCGCGCGAAGCAACAGATTGTGGCGCGCCGGCAGTCCATGCCTGTCCATGACCGGTTTGCGGGGGCGCTCGGTGTGGATGAGGATGTCGATCAGCGGCTGTAAAGGCCTCAGGGCATCACCGTGCTCGCGGCTGCCCGATGGAGTGAAGATGCTGACCGACGGGAGCGGCGACACGCCCTGAAATTCGACGTCGCGGAGCAGCGGCGCGCTCGAGACCGTCAGCATGACCGCAACCGCCGGAAGATCCGATAATTGTTCGGCAGCAGCCGCCAGAACGCGCCATTCGCTTTGCGTCCCGACCAGCAGGTACAGCTGCGATTGCGATACCCGGCGCCGGTGCATGGGCAGGTCGTCGATGTCGAGGATCTCGGTGCTGCTGCGCGGGTCGAGGCCCGGAATCGTCAGCTGCCGGTTGCACAGCTTGCCGACCAGCACGACGGTGACCGCTGCTGGCTCCGGTGTTTCCTGCTTGAACGGTGCGGGGGTGAACGGGGCGTTTTCGATTTCGACGCGGCCGCCCCGCGGGAAGATGTCCGGAAACCGCGTGAGGATCTCCCGGTACGCGCGTTCGAGCTTCATCGACACCGCCGGACTGGCGCCGCCGCGCATTGCCACGCGCACGGCGCCGTCCACGATACGGGCCTGGAAAATATGCCGGATGGGAATGGCCTCGCTGTCACTGGGCGCTCGCGCTGCGTCCCGCAGCAGGGCGTCCAGCAGCCTCGGCTCGAGGATCTCCTTGTCGCGCCACCGCTCGGCCGCTGCGCGCCCGGCACGGGCATAAGCGTGGAACGCCCGATCGAAGGTCTCCGGCTTCTGGTCCTCCAGCCCAAGCGTTTGGACGATGTCGAACAGGAGCAAGGGCCGATCGGCCAGGACCGCATCGGTGGTCCGGCCGGCCATGGCTGTACGAAAATCCTCCCACGGGAGAAGTAGCAGCGGTTCATCCGGAAACTGAAACGCCCACAGACTTTCGCCCCCGAGCGTCGCAGCCGTGGGATCGGCGAAGGTGACCGTGTCGCGCTCGGGCCACGCGACCGCGTCGAACCCGCCAATCCGCGACCACCCTTCCAGCCGCTGGATATAGGTCTGATTATCCCCGTGACCGCCCGCAAACAGCGGCTGGAGGAAGCCGATAGGCCGTGCGGTCGGATTGAACGCACCGACCGCTTTCATCGTCAGGGGCTCGGTCATGCGAGATATCCCCGGTCGGACAGGAATCGGGCAACCTCGTCGAGCAGCCTCCCGCCGATTTCGGCCGGATTGAACATCCGAGGAAGCTGGTAGCCGCGCGGTTCGGCTCCCCAGGCGATGATCTGATCCATCAGCACGGGATCGTCGAACATCGAATTAGGGCCGATCACGCCGATCACCTCTCCGGTCAGCGGCAGCGACTCCTCGAGCTGGATCTCGATCGCGGCGCACCGGTCGTCGAACGTCTCCTTGAGGCCGCCCGTGATCAGCTTGTAATAGGAGTCCACGATGGTCTGGCTGAGCGGGATGCTCAGCCCCAGCGCCGGTTGCATCCAGTAATAGTCGGCGAAGCTCTCATAGAATGCCGCGACGATTTTGCGTGGATGATCCGCCGGCTCGACGTCGAAATCTGCAATGTCGAGCGTGTGGTGGAAGGCGCGCTGATAATGTTTGTAGCCGCCGCTGTCGAACGGCAGGATGCGCGCCGCTTTGTCGGCCACCTCGTCGCGCAGGATGAAGCACATCCTGGCATAGCCGAGATTGGAGGTCGCGCCGCCGTCCCATTTGCTGCGGTACGCGGGCCGACCGTAGAAGAAATAGAGCAGATCCTTCTCGAACACCGGGCACCAGCGCTTCTCCAGCTTGCCGGAGGCCAGCACGCCGTCGAGATTGGCACAGTCGGTGACATGCGTAACGCCGATCCCGCCGCTGATTGCCGGCGCCGCATGAATGAACTTGCCGAACTGCTTTCCCACCATTCCTGCTACATAGTCCGACCAGCGCACCCGGAACAGATCACGTGCGCCGCAATTTACATCCATCTCGGGCTATTCCGACGCCCAAGTTCTAATGAGCTGACGCGCTCCATGACGGCTAACGAAAGCCACCCGCTACTGAGCCGGCAATCGACCGCAGCGTTCAGGACTACTCGCGGGTCGATCGGCCGAGATCATCGATCCGGCGCTACTAAGCAGCCGGCCCGCTTTCCACTAGCGTGACGGCCTGCCGATTCCGCTGGCGGAAGACCAGCTAGCATGGACCGGACGGTCGGGAATTAGGGTTCGCCGCTAGGCGCGGGGACGGCGACAATTGGGCGCCTTGCCGCCCGGCACCTCAAGCGGCTTGTCTAGGGCTTTTTGACAACATTTCCGCCTTTCATAACGAAGGCGGGATGCTCAAGCAGGCTTACGTCTTGCAGGGGATCACCGTCGACCGCGACGAGATCGCCGTAGCGACCAACGGCGATCGCGCCGACATCGGCGGTCTTGTCGAGCGCTTCAGCCGCGTTCTTCGTCGACGCCTGGATGGCTTCGAGCGGGGTCATTCCCCACTCTACCATCTTGGCAAATTGCTTGGCGTTATCGCCGTTAGGATAGACGCCTCCATCCGTCCCGAACAGCATCTTGACACCCGCCGCATGCGCGACGCGAAACGTCTGCCGCTGCTTGAGGCCGACCATCTTTTCCTTGGCAAGGCTCTCCGCGAACATGCCGTTCTTGGCGCCTTCGGCAAGAATGTAGTCGTCGTTGTAAATATCCATGTCGAACCAGGCGCCCCGCGATTTCGCCAGTTTGAAGCTTTCCTCGTCGGCCAGGCTGGCATGCTCGATCGTATCGACGCCGGCGCGCAGCGCATCGTTGATACCGGCCGTACCGTGGGCATGAACCGCAACCCGAAGACCAAGCATATGCGCCTCGTCGACAATAGCCTTGATCTCGTCGAACGAGACCTGCTGAGCGCCAACGGAGTCGCCCTTTGAAAGCACGCCGCCGGTCATGCAGACCTTGATGACCTCGGCGCCATATTTGTGCATCTTACGAACGAGCGCTCGGTATTCGTCGGGCGAATTGGCGATGTTTGCCGTCGGGGTGATGATCGACGGTGGAAACTCGGTCGCATCGCAATGCCCGCCGGTCGAGCCGAGCGCATAGGTCGCGGGCACGATCCGTGGACCGACGATATACCCGCGCTCGATACCCTGTTTAAGGGCAACGTCGTCATAATTGGCTGAGCCGACGTTACGTACCGTGGTGAACCCGGCCTCCAGAGTGCGTTTCGCATTCGCCACGCCCACCACCGTCCAGAAATTGTCGGTGAATTCGAGGCCGGTGTAGCCGCTGAAATGTGGATCAGCGGTCAGATGGACGTGCATGTCGATCAGACCTGGCAGCAAAGTGCGTCCGCCAAGATCGATACGCTTCGCCCCTTCAGGTATCGGGTCTCCCTGATGGCCGACTGCGGTGATGCGGCCATCGACGATCGTTATCTGTGGTTTGGCCACCTCCCGACCCGCCAGCACGTCGACCATTTGCGCCGCCGTGACCACCACCGTCTCCGCCCCGGAGGGCGATCCCAGTACGGCGCAGGCCGCCAAGGCCGCCGTCCACTTCAAGCTACGCACGATCGTCATTGCTCCCTCGCCATTTGCCTATCTCACTGTGCTCCGCCGGCGGGGTCAATGCCGATTGTCGCGCCGCTGGAGCGACGTGGTTGCCACACCGCAGCGATCACATGATGCCGGTGCCTCGTTGTTGCCGGTCGGGGCGAACGGTATGAGGCGCGTAGCCGAGCGGCCGATCGCTATCGCTGTCAAGAGAGCATGGCCTTATAGGCAGGCCTGAGCCATCATGTGGGGGGGCCGCTCCGCGACCTGCGATCGTTGAAATATACTGGTGAAGTAGGCCCTTGAAAGGCTTCGGCGGTCCGGCCATCTGCTGCCCAGTTCAACCTTGGAGATCATTGGAAACCAGCATGATTACGACCGAAGCCGCGCCTGAAACTCGATCCTTTGAAGCCGACGTTGCTAAGCTGCTGCACCTGATGGTGCATTCGGTATATTCGGACAAGGACGTCTTCCTGCGTGAGCTGATCTCGAACGCCGCCGATGCCTGCGAGAAGCTACGATACGAGGGGTTGAGCAATGCCGGCCTGCTCGGCGATGACGGCGAACCGCGCATCACTGTGACACTCGATCCCGAGGCCCGCCAGCTGACGATCGAGGATAACGGAATAGGCATGAGCGAGGCAGAACTCGCCGATGCACTCGGCACGATCGCGCGCTCCGGTACCAAAGCCTTCATGGACAGGATCGCAAGCGCGAAAGATGCAGGCGATAGCCGCCTCATCGGCCAGTTCGGTGTGGGTTTCTACTCGGCGTTCATGGTCGCCGACCGGGTCGAGGTACTCTCGCGTCGTGCCGGCGCCGATACGGCCGCATCCTGGTCTTCGGACGGGCTTGGCACCTATACCATTCAGCTGGTCGATACCGCTGAGGCACCGGTGCGCGGAACCCGGGTGCTGCTCCACCTCAAGGAGGAGGCAGCCAGCTACACCGAGGATTTCTCGGTCGGGCGCATCATCAAGAACCAGTCGGGCCACGTGCCGGTGCCG
>Ga0105248_10003085_pt1 | contig 18473 bp, 16 predicted proteins | sample KBSS34metaG_FD_81524 | JGI IMG/M metagenome (GOLD analysis project Ga0105248, IMG submission 81524) | Switchgrass rhizosphere microbial communities from Kellogg Biological Station, Michigan, USA - KBS S3-4 metaG | ecosystem: Host-associated > Plants > Roots > Rhizosphere > Soil | place... | reverse complement strand
TCGCGACCCGGACTACTTCCTCAACCGCATGAAGAACTACGGCGCGCTGTTCCTCGGTCCGCGTACCAACGTTGCGTTCGGCGACAAGGTTATCGGCACCAACCACACGCTGCCGACCGGCAAGGCGGCCCGCTATACCGGTGGTCTGTGGGTCGGCAAGTTCATCAAGACCTGCACTTATCAGAGGGTCCTGACGGACGAAGCGAGTGCAATGATCGGCTCCTATTGTTCACGGCTTTGCGCGCTCGAAGGGATGATCGCCCATGGCGAGCAGGCCAATCTGCGCGTGCGCCGTTACGGCAATCGCGACGTGCCGTATGGCACTGCCGTGCCTGCCTAAGTGCGTATTTCGGGCGAGCCCGCCCACCACAAAGGAGACAACAGTGATGGAAACCGCAACTGTGGTTCCTACGCTGAACGTAACGGGCCTGCAAAAATCATATGGGCCCACCATCGCGCTGGGAGGCGTGAGCTTCACGATCCTGCCAGGCGAAGTGCATGCGCTGCTTGGCGAAAACGGTGCGGGTAAATCGACGCTGGTGAAGATTCTGAGCGGCGTCGTGCAACCCGATGCCGGCTCTGCCGAACTACTCGGCCTCGCGTATGCGCCGGAGTCGATTCTTGCGGCGCGCGATCAAGGCGTGGCCACGGCATTTCAGGAACTGAGCCTGCTGCCGAACCTGAGCGTTGCGGAAAACCTCGCGCTGCCGGCCCTGAAGAAAGGAACGCTGCGCCTGATTTCGCGGCGCGACAACGAACAGCAGGCGGTGCAGATACTCGAGCGATACGGGCTCGATCTCGCCCCGCGCACACCCGTTTCGCAATTGACTCTCGCCGATCGCCAGCGGCTCGAGATCGTGCGCGCCATCAGCAAGCATCCGAAGCTGCTGATTCTCGACGAACCCACGGCCGTGTTGTCGTCGACCGATTGGCTGTTTGCGCTGATCCGCGCCGAAACTGCGCGCGGCACCTCGGTTTTATACATCTCGCACCGGCTCAATGAAATTCGCGAGCTATGCGCACGCGGCACGGTGCTGCGCAGCGGGCGCAGCATTGCGACCACCGAGCTCGGCAAGACTGACGACGCGGCCATCTTCGAGATGATGGTGGGCACCCGTCTCGCGTCTTTTACGCGCGACCGTTCGGCGTTGCAGCAGGCAGGCCAACCGCGCCTGAGCGTGACGGACCTGCATGCCGGAGACATCAAGGGCGCTTCGTTTAGCGTACCGGTCGGCGGGATCGTCGGTGTCGCCGGTCTGGACGGCCAGGGTCAGGGCGACCTGTTCCATGCGTTATTCGGGCTGACACCCGTCAGGTCGGGGGACATTCGCGTCGACGGCAAGCCGGTTCGCGTGCGCTCGCCGGCGCATGCGCTCAAAGCCGGTATCGAGGTGTCGCTCATGCCCGAAGAACGCAAGACGCAAGGCATTTTTCCGACCCTGTCGGTGCAGCGCAACGTAACGCTCGGCGCGATGAGCAAGGTCTCGCGGCTCGGCGTGGTATGCCGTGCCCGCGGCCAAAAGTTGATGCGCGACATGGCGACGCGTGTCGACCTCGCGGATCGCTACTTCAACTTTCAGATTAGCGAGCTTTCCGGCGGCAACCAGCAGAAGGCGTTGCTGGCCAGAGTGCTTAGCACCGGTGCCCGGACGCTGCTTCTATTCGATCCGACGCGCGGGGTCGACGTCGGAACCAAGCAAGCCATCTATGAAGCGATCCAGAACTATGCCGCAGCCGGCGGCGCGGTTCTGCTCTACTCGTCGGAGCTGTCCGAAATCGTTCAGCTTTGCGACCAGTGTCTGGTCGTGTACGACGGTCAGATCGTGGCTCAGCTCGAAGGTGACGAGATCGACGAACGACGCATCGTAGCGGCTGCGACCGGGCATGTCGACGGCAATGCAATCAGGAGCGCAGCATGAGCACGCGCGCGCGTCCTGACTTCTCATTCATTCGCGGCGTCATGACTAACGGCGTCACGATGGTTGTCGTCCTTTACGTCATCCTGTACGCGGTGTATTCGCATATCGAAGCGGGTGCCTTGTCTGTTTCCGCGTTCAGCGATCTGGTCAACAACACGATCCCACTCGCGATTGCAGCGGCCGGTGCGACGTTTGTCATTCTGCTCGGCGGATTCGATCTTTCCGTCGCGGGTGTGTTGTCGCTCGTCAATGTCGTGCTGGCAACGCATCCGCTCGACGGTGCAGGCGGCGCGCTGATCAGCCTGCTCATTGCAGTCGGCATCGGCGCCGCGGTGGGTCTTTGCAATGGCATTCTGGTTGCGTATGGCGGCCTGCAATCGATCGCCGTCACACTTGCGATGATGATTCTCACGCGTGGACTTGCGCTGGTGGTGCTCGACGCGCCCGGAGGCGGTGTGTCCGACTGGATCAGCGACACGCTCACCAACAATCTATGGGGCGTCGTGCCCGCCTCCGGTCTTGTCGCGATCGGCGTCGCACTGCTCTGGGCATTGTTCCGTCGAACCGACACCGGCGTCGCGCTATATGCGGTCGGCAAAGACCAGACCGCTGCGGCGCTTTCGGGAATCAACGTCAAGCGGACCCGCTGCATTGCGTTTGTGCTGGCGGGCGCGCTGTATGGCGTGGCGGGCTTCATGCTGTCGGCACAGACCGCATCCGGCGATCCGAACGCAGGCGCGCCATTGATGCTGCTGGTCTTCGCATCGGTCGCTCTCGGCGGCACGGCATTCTCCGGCGGTCATGGCAGCCTCTACGGCAGCATGATCGGCGCGGCAACGCTGATGCTGCTGCAAAAAGTGCTGTTCTCTTCGGGCGTCCAGTCTTTCTATATCGGGCTGTTTCAAGGACTTGTGATGGTCGTGGCGGTGATCTTCGTCAATCTGATCACGTACCTCGCACGCAGGAGCCACCGCCATGCTTAACTCGAAAGCGAGTGGCACGAACTCCAATGCTCAGCCCGGACCAGCCGCGGACAATCTGGCCCGCGGTGAGGACACACGCGGCGCCGTGAAATGGCAACGCGAAACGGTCAGCGCGGCAGGCGTGTTCGTCGTTTGTATCGCCGCGCTGTTTCTTTCGCGCCTGATCAATCCGGAGTTCGGCAGCCTTCATCAACTGCAGACCATTCTCACGCTCGCGTCGTTTCTGATTGTGGTTTCGTACGGCCAGGGGCTGACGGTGTTGATCGGCGGCCTCGACCTGTCGATTCCGTCGGTGATCACGCTAGGCGGCGTGCTGACCGCAGCATGGATGAGCACGCTCGCGCCGGGCGGGGCGTGGTGGCAGATTCCCGCGATTCTCGCCGTGTGCGCTGCGGTCGGTGTGGTCAACGCGCTGGGTATCACGCTATTCCGGATTCCAGCCTTCATCATGACGCTGGCATCGGGGATCATCGTCTACAGCCTGTGCCTTGGCGTAACTGGAGGCACACCAGGCGGCGCAGCGCCCGCTTCGCTCGTCACGCTGATGTCGGGGCGCGTTGCCGGGCTACCGCTCGTCAACCTGTTCGTCGTCGTGTTCTGCGTGATCGCTGCGTTCGTGCAGTCGCGCACCTCGTTTGGACAACGACTGTACGCAATGGGCAGCAACGCCGTGGCGGCCAGGATCGCCGGAATTCGCATCAATGTGATGACGGTATCGACCTACGCGCTATCGGCCGCGTTCGCGGGATTCACCGGAATGATGCTGGTCGGCTACTCGAACGGCGCGACGCTGCGCATGGGCGACCCTTACCTGTTGCCCTCGATCGCCGCCGTTGTAATCGGCGGATCATCCATTCTCGGCGGGCGCGGAACCTTTGCCGGAACCATCGGCGGCGCGATCCTGCTGACGATCTTCGACATGGTCATCACCTCCCTCGGACTCGCTCAGGGTTGGCGAACCATGATTTCCGGCGGCCTGATTCTGGCGGCCATCCTGCTGCAACACGAAGGCGCGCTGGATTGGGTGCGCTCCATCGTGCGGCGGCGCCGCTCAACGACGACGCGAATCTGAAACTGCGAGGTATTCGAAACGTTGCAAGAAAGGGGTGGCTCGCAAGCCACCACAAATTAGACAGGCATTTCTGCCAAGGAGACATGTGATGAAAACCTTGAAACGCGTACAGCGCTGGATCGCTGCCGGCGCATTGATGGGCGCCGTAGCGCTTGCCGCGAATGACGGCATTGGCACCGCCAACGCGCAGGCGAAGCCGAAAAAAGACAAGTATCTGATCTATCTCAGCCTGAGCTATAGCGGCAACGCGTGGCAATCGGAAGCGGCGAACGTCGTCAAGGCGCTGGCAAAAACGCCGCCGTACGACAAGCTTGTCGAGTTGCGCGAAGTCATCTCCGGCACCGATGTGCAGGCGCAGATTTCAGCGTACGAGAGCATGATCGCCGCCAATGCCGACGGCGTGATCAGCTTCCCGATTTCGCCGACCGCATTGAACCGCACCGTCAAGCGCGGCTGCGAAAAAGGCACGCTGTTCTTCATGTACGACGGCACCGTGACCGAGCCGTGCGCGTATAACGTGAGCTACATCACGGCGGGATTCGGCGAAAACACCGCCCAGCAACTGGTGAACGCGCTGCACGGCAAGGGGAACATCTTCCTGAGCCGCGGCGTTCCGGGCAACTCGGTCGACAAGCGTCACACGGATGGCGCGATGAGTGTCTTCAAGCAGTATCCGGATATTCATGTGGTGGCCGAGTATTACGGCTATTGGGACGACCGCACCACGCAGCAGGAAACGGCCAAGGCACTCGCCGCACACCCTGATGTCGATGGCATCTGGGCACAGGCTGGCGAGAATGGCGCCATCAAGGCGCTGCAGGCCGCAGGCAAGAAACTTGTGCCCGTCACCGGCGAAAATTCGAATGGCTTCCGCCTCGCCCTCGCGAATCCCGACATGCGTGCCGCTGGCCTGCAAGGCGTTTCGTCAGGTTCGCCGCCGGCAACCGCGGCTTTCGCATTCAAGCTGATGATGGAAGTGCTGCAAGGCAAGCGCAAGCTTGATACTCACAACATCGAATATCCGCTGCCATGGGTGCCGGGAAATCAGGTCAAGGTATGCGCCGGCGATAAACCGGAAAACGGCTGCAATACCTTTCCGGCTGGCAAGGTGCCCGATTCGTTCGTGACCGAAGTATTCAATTCCCGGCTGCTGCCCGAACTTTCTCTGCAGTCCGCGCTCAAAGGTGAGGCGACGCCGGGTCAAACCATTCAGCCGTTGCCAGCAGATGCCGTTATCGCAGCGCCCGATCAGCCGGGCATCAATTGTCAGAAGTGCTCGCAGCGCGCTGATGCCTACAAGCTGACCAAGGTCTCGGCTGCGGTCAAGTAATACCGCGCATTTACTGCTGCCGCAAACGGACGGGGCACGCGAGTCGTCGAATGCCCCGTCCGCCCCACTCAGAAAGGAGGAAGCGAACTGTGGTCCTCGCATCGACACACCAACAGGAACTGGAGACGCCGCTCGTTCATCTCGCGGGCTGCGATGCACTGGATGTTCCACCGGAAGACACCGATCCCCTCAGCGATATCTCCGTTACTCAGGACGAGCTGATTGCATATGCGCTGGCGGTGCGGCCACTGTATGACGGTCTTGGACGTCTGATCGGCCAGCTCGCCGGGCTATGTCTGCTGGCTCAAATACGCGGGCGCTTCGATCCTGATTTCGAAGCCGTCACGACGCCACTGGAACGTGCCCGCGAATGCGCGGACATGATCCGCTCGATCAACCCGCCGAAGAGCGCTGTGCGACGTCATTGGGCGTTGTGCCGCGCGATGTCCATCGTCGGCGATGTGACGGACCAGTTCTCGAATCCGAAGTCGGGACCGGCGCAGGTTCGCGATCAGGTATCGGCATGGACCGACCAGCTCAAACGCGCGAACGCATTGGTGCGCTGGGCCGCCGATGCGTCGCTCGGTCTCAATCCCGTCGATTTCAACCAGGCGTGCTGTTGTTGCAACGGCTAAACCGGCCCGTGCGGTAACCGATCAAGATAACCAAACAGGAGATGAACGTGGGTGCAGATTATTCAGTCTGGGTGCTCGAGTACAGCTATGTCACGAAGTATCACAAGAGTGGGGTGATCTATGGCGCGCACAATCAGGGGTATGTAAAGCTGCCGTATTGCTATGTGCTGATCAAGGGCAACGGTCACACCGCGATGGTCGACGTCGGATACAACAACAAGGAATACGGCGCCACGCTCAGCAACCGGTTTGGAGTCGAAAACTGGCATTCGCCCAAAGATGTTCTGGCTGAATGCGGCGTCAAGCCTGAAGAGGTCGATACCGTGTTCATCACGCACGCGCATTTCGACCATCTCGGCAACATCGAAGATTTTCCAAACGCGACCTTCTATATCCAGGAACGCGAGCTGTCGAAGTGGATCTGGGCGATGTCGCTGCCGGACCGGATGCGCTGGTTGATGGGCGCCGTCGATCCCGCGGACATTCTGCGCACCGTCGACCTCGCGAGACAGGGACGCCTCGTGGCCGTCGATGGCGATCGCGAGAACGTGCTGCCCGGCATCGACCTGCACGCGGCGTTCGATAGCCACACCTATGGCAGCCAGTGGGTGCACGTTCGCAATGACGGCCAGCAACCTTCGAAAGACAGCTGGGTGCTGGCAGGCGATCTGGTCTATGTGTTCGAGAACATGGAGTTCGATGGCTCAGCGGTCGGCATCGAAAAGATGTACAACCCAGTCGGTCTTGCAGTGGGAAGCCAGCAGAATCTGCTGTTCGCCACCGAAGCCATGATGAAGTCGGTGCAGTACGAAATGCGGCGGGTCATTCCTGTTCACGAGGAACGTCTGCGCGATACCTTCCCGTCGCGCATCACCAAAAATGAACTTCGGATCAGCGAAATATGCCTCGCAGCAGGGCATCAATCGATGGTGAAGTGAGCATGGGTTAGAGATGTACTGAGCCCGCCGGCCTTTCTGTCTGACGACGCGGCGGGCTCTCTGAGACGCAAACGAACCCGGTTGCGTTCGATCGAGCGACAGTCGCGTTTAGCAAGATTCGATTGTCCTTACGCGACAGCATGGCGGGCCGCTCCCCTTTCCCTGTTGACAGGCATCCGGCGCAACGCCGGTGTGCGTTCGCCATGGGCGCGCGCGACGCTTTTGGCACGTTTATTGCAGAGATTATTGCTCTGCACTATCAATACGGAAAAAATCATGCAGCTCACGACTAGCGGGGCTTCTCGTGTCGAAAGCGCATCAGAACGGGTTTCGACCGGCGTTGCCGGACTCGATTATGTGTTGAACGGCGGCCTGATCGGCAATCGGGTCTATCTGGTCGAAGGCGTACCTGGGGCGGGAAAAACTACGCTCGGCCTGCATTTTCTACTCGAAGGCGTGCGACGCGGCGAGCCGGGGCTTTACATCACGTTGTCGGAGACGGCGGCCGAACTGCGAGCGGTTGCAGCGTCCCATAACTGGTCGCTCGAGGGCCTCGCCATTCATGAGCTCATCAGCGAAGAGGGGCTCAACGAGGAAGCCGGACAGACCATCCTGCACCCGTCGGAAGTGGAACTCGGCGAAACCGTCGACGAGGTGCGGCGCAAGGTGCTGGACGTGAATCCTCGCCGCGTCGTTTTCGACAGCCTGTCGGAATTGCGACTGCTCGCGCAGGATGCGCTGAAGTATCGCCGGCAGGTGCTGGCGCTCAAGCAGTTCTTCTCGACCCGCGGATGCACGGTGTGGCTGCTGGACGACAAGACTTCGCAGCTTGGCGATCTTCAGCTGCACAGCATCACGCATGGCGTGATCGAGCTTGACCAGACGGTGCAGGAATATGGCACCGAACAGCGCCGGCTGCGGGTCGTCAAAATGCGCGGCATCAAGTTCGTCGGGGGCAAGCACGATTTCACACTCGATACCGGCGGCATTACCGTGTTTCCGCGTCTGGTTGCAGCCACGCACCGTCGAGAATTCGTGAACGTCGCGCAATCGACGGGGGTGCCTGAGCTCGATGCGCTGCTCGGCGGCGGACTTGTTCCGGGCACCAGCACGCTGCTGATCGGGCCTTCGGGCGCCGGCAAGACCACCACGGCAGTGCGCTGTGTTCTGAGCGCGCTGGAGCGCGGCGAGAGCGTCAAATACCTGTTGTTCGACGAAACGCTGGGCACCTTGTTGACGAGGTCGAGGCAGCTCGACATGGCATTGGACAGCTACATCGAAAGCGGCCATCTGTCGCTGCAGCAGATCGATCCCGCTGAAATGTCACCTGGACAGTTTGCGACGATCGTGCGCGAGGCGGTCGAACAGGCCGGCGTGTCGATGGTGGTGATCGACAGTCTGAACGCTTATATGCAGGCGATGCCGGGACATCGCTACCTGCTTCTGCAGATGCATGAGCTGCTGAGCTACCTGAACCAGCAGGGCATTACTACGCTGATGGTGCTCGGTCAGCATGGCCTGATCGGCAATGTGGCATCGGATATCGACCTCAGCTACCTGAGCGATGCGCTGCTGCTGTTCAGATTCTTCGAAAGCTCCGGCGAGGTGCTGTCCGCGTTGTCGGTGGTCAAAAGTCGCACCAGCGAGCATGAGCGCACGATCCGCGAGTTTCGCATTCAGCGCGGCGGCCTGCGCGTCGGGCGACCGTTGAAGGACTTTGAAGGCGTACTCGCCGGATTGCCATCGTATCGCGGCGGTGAGGCCTTGCTCAGTGAACGGTCGGACGGCTGAGGAGCTGCGCTTTGGAAGAGCGGATATTGATTGTCGCACCGCGTGGAAGAGACGCCGAGGTTGTCGAGCATGTGCTTTCCAGTAAGGCGATGGAGTGCGTCGTATGCCCGGATGTCGGCCGCCTCGTCACATCGTTGAACGAAGGGGCGGCGTGCGCATTGATCGCCGATGAAGCGCTGGATTCGCGTGCTTTGCATTTGCTCAGCGCGTGGTTGGGCGCGCAACCCCCGTGGTCTGACTTTCCGTTTGTGTTGCTGGTGGGCAATGGCAAGAAGGGCGTGCTGACTGCGGAAGGCCGCCGTCTTGAAGTGCTGGGCAATGTGATGCTGATCGAACGGCCCGTAAGCGGCGAGGCGCTCGTCAGCGCGGCGCGCAGCGCGCTCCGAGCAAGACGGCGACAGTACCAGGCACGCGAGATGATTGCCGAACGGGCCGCTACCAATGCCCAACTACTGAGTGCCGCGCGTCAGAAGGACGAGTTCCTCGCCATGCTCGCGCACGAACTGCGCAATCCGCTCGCGCCGATCCGCAATGCCGCGGAAGCCATCCGCATATCGGACGGCGTGCTGCCTCCTCGCGTGCGATGGGCGCGTGAAATTATCGAACGCCAGAGCCGGCATCTGGCAAATCTGCTGGAGGATCTGCTGGACGTGTCGCGCATCACGACCGGCAAAATCAGCCTGAAACGCGACACGATCGAACTGGGATCGATCCTCACTGCCGCGATTGATGTAGCGAAACTTTCCATCGAAGCGCGACAGCATACGCTCGTTGTGAACCTGCCCGATCAACCCGTCTACCTGAACGCCGACCCGACGCGGATGGCGCAGGTATTCGGAAATCTGCTGGATAACGCGGCAAAATACACACCCAATGGCGGCCGGATCGAAATTCGTGCCACGCCTGACACGCATCACGTGGTCGTCTCTGTCGAAGACAACGGCACGGGCATCTCAGCCGACGAACTCCTTGAAGTCTTCGAGCTGTTCTCGCAGTCCGACCGGGCACTGGATCGCGCGCAGGGCGGCCTCGGGATCGGCCTTTCCGTAGTGCGGTCGCTGGTCCATATGCACGGCGGCACCGTGGAAGCCCTCAGCGGCGGGCTCGGGATGGGTGCGCGTATTTCGGTCACGCTGCCGGTCGTGCAGGCACCGGTGCGGGTGCAGGATCCGCCAGCGCGCACCGAGCGCTTGCATCGACACCGTTTGCATATCCTCGTGGTCGATGACAACGACGATGCCGCCAGTTCACTTGCGACCTTGCTGGAATTGAGCGGACATCACGTGCGTACCGCAGCTGACGGGCCGCGTGCGCTGGACGAGTGTCGAACCGGGCAGCCCGACGTCGTACTGCTGGATATTGGACTGCCCGGTATGGATGGCTATGAGGTCGCGCGTCGGTTAAAGGAAATGCCCGCGATGTCGGACGCTATTCTGATCGCCATCACCGGATACGGCCAGGCGGACGATGTGGCGCGCTCGAGGAATGCGGGCTTTGACCATCACCTTGTGAAACCGATCGAGCCCAGGAATCTGCTGGCGTTGTTCGATGAGCCGGTGGTGTCCCGGCGCAATGGAACAGTGTAGGGATGATGTGCGAATAAATGACCTTTGGAGACTCCATGAGAACGGTTAAGCGCATCGCCTTTTTGGGCCTGGGAATCGCCTTTGGCACGGTCTTGCTCGCGTCGTGCGCAGCGATTTCAGGCGGCGTGTCGGGAAACAGGCAGGTCCCCGAGCCGGCAAAGCCAGTCGATCTGGATAGGTATCTTGGCAAGTGGTACGAGTTCGCGCGCTATGAGAACCGGTTCGAACGAGGTTGCGAGGCAGTGACGGCCGAATATGGCAAGCGGCCGGATGGGTTGATATCGGTACTCAACGCGTGCCAGCAGGATCGCTTAGGCGGCGAGCAGCGGAGCTCGAAAGGCCGCGCGAAGGTCACGCCGGAAAGCAACAATGCAAAGTTGCGCGTATCTTTTTTCGGGCCATTCTGGGGGGACTACTGGGTGCTCGATCATGCCGACGACTACAGCTGGTCGATCGTAGGCGAGCCCTCCGGGAAGTATCTGTGGATCTTGACCCGGGAGCCCAAACCCGCCGGGCAGCTTGCCCAGATGCTGCTCGCTCGCGCGCACTCACTGGGCTACGACACGAGCATGCTGAGGCTGACGCAGCACTAGAGTGCCCACCACCCGAAACGTACCGTTCATATCGATGCAGAACACGCATCGTTCAAATGAAAAAGCCTCCATTGGCGTTCGGCGATATTGTCGACACGACTGTCAGGCGATGACCAGACCCGACAGAAGTTGAGCAATTCGTGCCGCACATCCAGGAGAGTTGATCATGCAACAATTTGCCCGAGTCCTCGTAGAAGGCAACGCGGTTCCCGTCATCATTGCTGGCGGCAAGCACCTCGACCTGCGTCCGCTTGTGGCGGACCTGACACCCGAAGCGATCGCCAGCGACGTTCTAAGGAAGGTCGACACGACCGTGCTCGCCCCGCTGCACGGCGAATTCACCTACCTCGCACCGATCGAGGGCATCCGTCAGATCGCAGCTACCGGCTTCAACTATCGGAAGCATATCGAAGAGTTCAAGATGAAGCCGCCGACCGAGCCCGAAGTGTTCCTGAAGGCGGTGACATCGCTTACCGGGCCGAACGACCCGGTCGCCCGAGGCCCCAACCCCGGCGTCAAGCTGGACTGGGAAGTCGAGTTGGCGATCGTCGTGGGCCGCGAGGCCCGCGATATCGCCGCGGCTGATGCGGCCGACTACATCTTCGGCTTCGTCTGCATCAATGACATTTCAGATCGCGCAACCCAGGTCGATGCCGAAGGTCTTCAGCACCTCGTGCGCGCCAAGTCCCGGCCAGGCTATTCGCCGATTGGGCCGTACCTTGTCACCGGCGTCGACGGAATGAACCTCGACGTGTGGACCAAGCTGAACGGCCATGTCGAACAACAGGGCAATACCAGCGACATGCTGTTCGGAATCGGCGAAATGCTTGCGTACTTCTCGACACACATGACACTGCTTCCCGGCGATCTGCTCGCAACCGGTACGCCACCCGGCGTCGGTTTCGGCAAAGATCGCTTCATGCAGGTCGGCGATGTGCTGGAGTGCGGCATTTCGCATCTGGGCGCCCAGCGGCACGACATCCTGGCATGAGCATCTGGCAAGTTTGGCTAGTGGGCCGATTGCCGCTTTCATGCGCGCCTGACAACCGTGGCCTGAGATTGGCCGCATGAGCAGGCGTGCGTCGATTCGCCACCAGGCGCTTGAGCGCTTCCTCACATACCCGCTTCCGATCGAAGCGTGCTGCGCATGATGGTAGGAATGGTGAATTGAAACACCGCGCCGCGAGGCTTGTTGGCAGCTAGCGTCAGCTCTCCTCCATGGGCCTGCACAATCGAGCGGGAGATGGACAGCCCCATCCCGATGCCATGCTCCTTAGTCGTAGAAAACGGCTCGAAGAGCCGCTCGCAAATCTGCGGAGCGACACCCGGTCCGGAGTCACGTACGGAAACAAGGACAGCACCGGAATCCGCCTTGCTCGTGGCGATCGTCAGTTCCCGGCGTCTGCCGCGAACCACACTCATTGCTTCAATGGCGTTGACGATAAGATTCAAGATCACTTGCTGAAGTTGCACGCGGTCGCACTGGACCAGCGGCAGGTCGTCGGCGAACTCCTTACGCACGGTGACCCGCCCTCTCTCCGCCTCAGCGCGGGTCAGCACAATGATTTCGCAAATGGCATCGTCGATTCGCACCCACTCGACATCCGGCGGACCGTTCTTCACGAGGCGAAGGATCCGGTTAGTGATCTCGCTCGCGCGTTGCGCAGCTTGCGTGACTCGTTCGAATGCCTGCCGTGCCTCATCCAGATTGGGCGGCTGCGCGCTTAACCAGCGCAACCCTCCTGCCGCATTCGTGACGCACGCCGCAAGCGGTTGCTTGATTTCGTGGCTAATCGTGGCCATCAGATGGCCCAGCGTCGTGACGCGATTTGCGTGTGCCAGCGCGGCCTCAAGCCCCCGATAGCGCCGCTCGCTTTCGTGCGTTTCATCCTCGAGCAGTTTGTTCAGGGTTGTAATTGCCTGCAGATCGGCCTGCAAGACATCCCGGAACTGAAGCAAAAGCCTGATGAAGAGCTGGCTGTAGTCGTTTCTCTTGTTGTCGAGTACGCAAATGGTTCCGAATATCTCGCCGTCTGGCCAGCTGATCGGAACGCCCAGATAAGAGACCATTCCCAGTTCGATATCCGGGTTGGTTCGCCAGGCCTCGTCGGCCAGGGCGTCCGGCACAAGCAGAAATTGACGCGATTTCACCACCGTATCGCAATACAGACCCGTGTTCAACGATGCGCTATGAGCAGGCGCATAAGGGTTACCGTTGAACTCGCTGGATACGAAGACTGTGATGTTCGGGGGCTCGACCCGCATGATCAAGGCCGCGGGAACCTGCATGATCTGCGCGAGCAGATCGACGATCTCCTGCCACTTCAGCACGGTCTCAGCCGGCATCTGGATCGACTTTGACATGGCCGCTATGATGCAGGAGAACAACCGGCATTAAACAAAACGCGAAAGTCTTTCATCTCTCCAACATTTCGGTGTGGTTCCGGCAAATCGCCTGAAGACCGTCGTAAAGTGCGACTGCGACTGGAAGCCGACGCGTTGCGCCACATCGATAAGCGCAATGCTCTCGCCGATCAGCAATTCCTGAGCATGTTCAATGCGCCTCTTCATCAGATAGTCGTGAGGACGAACACCCGTGGCAGCACGAAATTGCGCCGCGAAGTGCATGCGTGTCAGGCCAGCGGCACTGGCGACGTCCGCAAGGCTGATCGGCCGGGCCAGATGCGCCTCGATATAGTCGATCGCACGTTTGAGCTTCCATTGCGGCAAGCCGGTTCGTCGCGTCGACGACAGCGACTGCGGAGAGCGTCTTGCCAGCTCAATCAACCGGCTTAGCACGGCGACTGCAATGCTGTCCGTGTAAAGGCCACCGTATCTGTCGAATGTTTGATCGGCTGCCAGCAGCGCGTGCGCGAGCTTCTCCAGGCATGGGTCGTGGGCGACACCCGGGTTGCCTCGCAGCAGGTCCGGCACATCGTGCCCGGGCCATGCTTCGTTAGCCATCGAATGCAGCCTCGAACGAGGCACAAACAGATGCATCACGTCACAGGTGCTATAGAAGATCGCCCGAGCGGAGCTCCCCGGACAGGTAACCTGAAACATGCCCGGAAGAACGTAACCGTTGAAGACAAGGCGGTATTCGTGAAAGAACATCGCCTGGGTTGAGCGCAGGCTGATGGCGATCACGTAAGTGTCGTCGTGAACCACATCTCCGGTGTCGATTTCGCTTTTCACCTGCCGCATCCACCGCGAAACACCGATCCGCTCACCGTCGCGCTGATTTTCAGACAGCCTGAACACCGGGCGGCGCCAAAGCCGCTCTTCCACAACATCCGACGTGCCGGGTTCGTCTCGCGATATTCGTTTTATCCGCTGCGTCAGGGATTGCATGCCTGGCTCCAAAGCCGCCTCCTGTCAAAACAGGTCGATCGTTCCAACACCATGTGAGTGTTGTCGTTACATGATGCTGACTGAACTATACGTTCAGCATGCGGGCTGTTCTGTTCCTAAACTGCGGAATTCGTCCAAAGCCAATACATAATTTGCCGGCTTTGTTTCGGAAAATCGGAAGAATGCTATAGTTAGGATAGCTGTCTGGAGAGCATGTTCTTCACGCAGCAGCGCCTGATTCCGTATCAATCTCAAGATCATGCAATCCATAGAAACCGCTTCCCCGCCTGAAAATACTTTGGTGAAAGCGCCGCCGCTTATGTTCAGCGCACCGGGGCATCCAGCGACGGTTTGGTCAGATGTGAACGGAACGGTTAACCAGTCACGGCATATCAATTGGTCTGGAGGTAGCGCGGCCGCCCATCGGATCGGAACAGTAGCCGGAGCGGCGAAAGTCGTCACAAACTCACTGGGTGTGCAATTCTCCTGGAACGGCGGATTTGTCGAGGCCGACGCTGCGTCGGGCCGACAGATCTTCAGCTATCAGAATCGCCCCCGCTATGGGCTTGTGCTCCCGCCCGGCAGCGAAGTCGAATTCAGGATCAAGGAAAAATCGAACTATCGTTTCCTGTCGATCGAACTCACACCCGAATATGTGTTGCGCGCTTGCGAACTGCAGCATCTGGCTGCGGTAACCGTCATCGAAACGTGGGATTACAACCACCCGTTGTCCTGGCAGCTTGCGCAGGCTCTGTACGAAGAATGCGAGCATGAAGGCCGGCAAGGTCTTCTTTACGTCGAGACGGCGATTCTGCTTCTGTCACTTCATCTCGTCAGACACCTGTCCACCGCCACCAGGCTAGAGAGCTTTTCTCGTCGTGGCGGTTTGCCGGCCGCGGTCTGCAAACGGGCCTGCGAATACATGGTTGCCGGCCTCCATCAGGATCTGTCGCTTACGGATGTCGCCGCCGTCTGCGGTCTGTCGCCAGGACACTTCTCCTTCGCTTTCCGGCAATCCATGGGAATGCCGCCACATTCCTGGTTGCGTCTGCAGCGCATCGAAAAAGCCAAGACGCTGCTGCGCGACCATACCTTGCCGCTCACTGCTATCGCGCTCGTGGTGGGTTTTTCCAACCAGAGTTCGTTCGGTGTCGCGTTCAAGAAAGAAACTGGGTTGAGCCCATCAGCCTGGCGGCGCGCAAGCTCTCTCTGAACCGTATGCGCATCAAACCACGCTTTACATCGCCATTGAACCCACGTTTCTCTTCACTTTAGGCACGAGCGGCGCATGTCTCGTTGGGCTAATGCCTAGCAGAGTAGTCTTGAGAACGAGATCCGCTACGGTGCGCGATCCCATTTTTTTCATGGCCCGCGCGCGGTACAGCTTGACCGTCACTTCGCTAAGGCGAACTTCTTTTGCAATCTGTTTGTTCATCAACCCGGCAAGCAGGTATCCCACCACTTCCTTTTCGCGCTCGGTCAACGAGGCATAGGATGCATGCAATCCGGCAAGAGACTGTTCGCCCAGGATGCGCTCCCGGTCTTGAGCAAGCGAGACGCTTATTGCATCAAGCATGTCCTGATCGCGAAACGGTTTAGGAAGGAAATCGGTTGCGCCTGCTTTCATTGCCTTGACTGACATAGGTACATCACCGAACGCCGTCATGAAGATGATCGGAATTCGCAACCCGATTTTAGCGACCCTTTGCTGAAACGCCAGACCGCTGGTACCCGGCAAGCGAACGTCCAGAACCAGGCAGCTTGGTGCGTCGCTACGTTCAAACGCAAGGAATTCATCAGGGGTGGCAAAGAGTTCAGCGCGCAGCCCAACGGAGCGCACGAGGCAACTCAGGCTATTGCGGACCAGTTCGTCGTCGTCCAGAACGTAAACCACAGGTTGCCCGGTCATCTGCTGCTATCCCTCATAAAGCTATTGCCGGGACGCATTCTGTGCGACGGCCGGTGCGATCACTTCAATGCAGCGCAAAAATCCTCTAAAGCCCTTCTAAGGCGTCGGCAGCTTATCCGATAAAAATACGCCAAACACTCATACATAGGTATCGTTTGACTCGCGTTAGGTAGATTGTCGTCGCAAGCGCTCGCACAAGCTCTCTGTGCCCTTTCAGCGCACCAGATCACGTGCTTTCACAAGCGTGCTGTCAGACTACGATCCGTGCGATGAGCAAATGGCGATGCGCGACTGACGGGCACAGTAGCTGTGTCGAAACGGGTCCACCGCAACGGCCCGTTTCATCCTTTTTTCGTTCCGTAGTCAGCAACAGTGAACTTCAACAACGATTTATTCATCCTGCTTTCGCAGGAGATCGCAAAGGCGGAAAGAGCCTACCTCGACGATCCGCAAAGTTTCATCGGTTGGCATTGGTGGCAAATCAGCCCCGAGGAAACCAATGTCTTCGATCTGCACCCGATCCTCTGGGCGCGCATGCTGCCGGCCTACGAGTGCTTCGAAGCCTTCATCGGTTCCGCCACCTGGGAAGACGCGCCCGAGCGCACCGATGAAATCCTTGCCGTAGCGAGATCGATTCATCCGGAGTGGGTCGAAGCGCCCGGCCTGTCGGCGTTCCAGTCGTTCGCAAAAACCTATGCCGGCTTGTCGTATCGGGACTCGCACGCGTTTTTCGACAAGGTGACGTGGCAGCTTGTGCGCGACCGCATTCGTACTTACATGGACGAGGAAGAAGACGACGAGCAGATCCGGACGTAATGGCCGCCCACGCCGTGGGCAAATACGATGCAGCCCTAACGCCTTCAGGCGCGGCGCGCACAGTCTTCGTCCGACAGTTTGTGCAGACTTCGCATCGAACTACGCTGGAGAGATATCGTGTCCGGGATTCCACACCTCAACGTCGGATGTAACCCTACGCATACCGAGACGGGGCATCGTGGTCGGCAGTTGTTAGTCACTGATGAAGAGAACTGGAGGTGCGTAGGAACTGACGTTAATACGAGGCACCCGGAAAGCCTCAAAGACGATATCCGGGTGTCACGCTGGACCCGTGACACGACAGAGGACCTCGAAATTTCCTGCGAAAGCCGGAACGACTGGTACACAATAGGCATTGCCTTGAAGCCGACAAGCCTGGCGTTCCGCTCTGGCGCCACTGCGTTCGAAGGGCGGATTCGAAGAGGCGCTACCCAGGTAACCGCCCCAGAACACTCTGCCCATGCGGTCTTCCGCGACGCTTGCGATGTACTTCACCTGCATATCCCACAGTCCGTTCTTGCGCGGCATCATGAGGCGTGTTTCGGTCAGCCATTCAGCGCGGATCTTGCGATCGACAGCGAGATACTCGCTCACGACGCGATACTGGAGCAGTTGAGTATGGCGCTCTGCCACACCCAGTTTTCCGACACACGCTTCGCGACGCTCTACGTAGACGGTATCTGCCTCGCGATGGTCGCGCACCTGCTCGAGCGCCAGTTCGCGCCGGGCTTGCAGCTGTCGCCTCAGGACGGGAACATGCCGGTTTGGCGCCTGCGCCGTGCGCTCGACTACATAGAAATGCATCTCGCGACCCCAATCAGGCTTGCCGATATCGCAGCAAGTGCAGGCTTGTCGCGTATGCCGTTTGCCGCGCAATTCCGCCGCGCAACCGGATGCTCGCCATACTCGTATCTATTGCGGCGGCGAATCGAACGGGCACAGGCCCTTCTGCGTCATTCGAGCAAGAGCATTCTCGACATCGCAACGGACACTGGCTTTAACAGTCAATCGAGCTTGACCACTGCGTTTCGTCGTCTGACTGGCGAAACACCACATCGCTGGAGAACCAGGACATGAGTCTGGCGATGGGCTTATCGGAGTGAATCCATCTGGCACATCGCCGCACACGTCACTGCGGCAACCGCGATGTGACCGCTCTGATCTTGCGCACATCTTCGACCGATACGGCCGATGCGCCATTGCCCCACCCGGCCCGAACAAAGCTGAGCACAGCCGCGATCTGCTCGTCATTGAGAACCGCTCCATAAGACGGCATCCGATAGGCCGCCGGCATGCCAGCCAACACCAGGTCAGCGGTGCCGTTGAGGGTTACGTTGATGACCGAGTGCGTGTCGCTCTGGACGACGTTCGGATTTCCCGCGAGCGGTGCGAACAAAGGTGCGTAGCCTTTTCCGTCAACACCGTGACAGTGCATACAGTAGGTCGCATATTCGCGGGCGCCCCGATTCGATGCCGGTCGTGCGAGCAAGGCCATGGTTTGCCCCGGTGCTAGCGCTGGGACAGGCGTCATCGACGTCCCCGGCAGCGAT
>Ga0105248_10003083_pt1 | contig 18479 bp, 9 predicted proteins | sample KBSS34metaG_FD_81524 | JGI IMG/M metagenome (GOLD analysis project Ga0105248, IMG submission 81524) | Switchgrass rhizosphere microbial communities from Kellogg Biological Station, Michigan, USA - KBS S3-4 metaG | ecosystem: Host-associated > Plants > Roots > Rhizosphere > Soil | place... | reverse complement strand
CACTGTCGACGAAGACGGGGAAACGCGCGCGCACGACCGCTTCACAATGGCGGCTCCCATTGCCGGACGGCTGTCCCGGATCGAGTTTCACGAAGGAGACCAGGTCGGGCCGGAGACGATTCTTGCTACCATCAGCCCGCTTCCTCTGGATGCGCGAGAGGCCGCCGAAATCCGTGCCCGCATCCAATCCGCGGAAGCGCGGAAGCGCGAGGCCGAAGAGCAGGGGGCACGGTGGGCAAACGATCATGCGCAGGCGCTGCGAGACGTAAATCGGGCGCGACTCCTTGCGAAAGACCGGATCATTGCGCAGCAACAGCTGGAGCAAGCCGAAAGCAAGCAAATCAGCACCGCCAAAGAAGTGGAGGCAGCGAAATTTCGAGTCCAGTCGGCTGCAGCAGATGTCGAGCGTGAAAGGGCCGGCCTGGTCTCGCTCGAAGCGCAGCAGAACCAGGGGGGTAGACTGGTGGCGATCCGTCCGCCCGCCCGCTGCCGCATTCTTCGCATTCTCGAAAAGAGCGAACGCGTCGTTCCCTTCGGCACTCCGATCGTCATCCTGAGCAATCCGAGGAAGATCGAGATCGTAGTCGATCTGCTTTCCACCGATGCGGTGAAGGTCAAAGCCGGGGCTCCCGTCATTATCGAAAACTGGGGCGGACCGGGTCCGTTGCGCGCCAAGGTGCGGACGGTGGAGCCCTACGGGTTCACCAAAGTCTCCGCGCTGGGGATTGAGGAACAAAGAGCCAACGTCATCGCGGATTTCGTCGATTCGCCCACTGGCCTCGGAGATGGCTACCGCGTCGATGCCCGAATCGTGCTGTGGGAGAGCGCGAGCGTTCTGAAAGTCCCGGCGAGTGCCTTGTTCCGTAACGGAGCACAGTGGAGCGCGTTCACGATCGAGGACGGCCGCGCTCGCCTCTTGGCGCTGGAGGTCGGTCACCGGAGTAATTCGGAAGTCGAAGTCCTCAAGGGACTCGCTGAAGGCACGACGGTAATTTTGCATCCGGCCAACGAACTGAAGGAAGGCGCCCGGGTGGTACTTCGCGGCGGTTGAAGTCCCAGCAGGCCGGAGATTGAAACCGCGCCCTATTTATGAACTGAATCGTGACATTCATGGATCTCACCACCACGTTCTCGAGTCTCGGCATCTCTCTGGGCCTCGGACTTCTCGTTGGACTTCAGCGAGAGCAGGTTGCTACCCAGTTGGCAGGGTTGCGTACCTTCGCGCTGATCACGGTTCTGGGGACGCTTTGTGGTCTGCTTGCCCTGGATTTCGGCGGCTGGGTGATTGCTTCCGGATTCCTGGCCCTGACAGGCGCGCTATTGACGGGTCACGTCGCGGAGTTGCGAGGCGAGAAGACCGAATCGGGAGTTACGACGGAGGTGGCGGCGCTGGCGATGTTCGGCCTGGGAGCCTACATCGTTGTCGGGCACCGGGAGATCGCAATCTCGATCGGAGGCGGCATAGCCGTCTTATTGCACTTCAAGGGGCAGTTGCATGGAATTGCCGCCCGTTTGGGCGACGACAGCAAGTCCATTATGCAGTTTGTCCTCCTCTCCCTGGTTATTCTTCCCATCTTGCCAAACCGAAGTTACGGTCCCTACGACGTGCTCAATCCGCGCCAGATCTGGTTGATGGTTGTTTTGATGGTTGGGATCGGACTTGGCGGCTACATCCTGTACAAGTTCTTCGGCCCCAACGCGGGGCTTCTTCTTGCCGGGATTCTGGGTGGAATCATTTCGAGCACCGCTACCACTGTGAACTACTCGAAGCGGACCTCGAAACGCGAACTGGCTGACATCTCGGCCGCTGTCGTAATTCTTACGGCGTCGACCGTCTCGTGCTCCCTTGTTGTTCTCGAAGTCAGCGTCATCGCTCCGGAACTCTTGCGTTTGGCGGCCGGCCCGCTTCTGATCCTAACGATCACGCTCGGGGCGCTGTCTCTGGTGGCCTGGTTCTTTCATAGCCGGGGCCGCTCTGAGATGCCGCCGCAAACGAATCCGTCAGAAGTGAAAGGCGCCCTATTTTTTGCCCTACTCTACACGATGATCCTGTTCGCAATTGCGGCGGTAAAGGACACCTATGGGGCTCGCGGGCTGTATGCCGTAGCCGCCGCCTCCGGACTTGCGGAAGTACACGCGTTTGCGTTGTCAACCGCTCAACTCGCACACACCGGACGGATCAGCGGAGGGGAAGGATGGCGGATCATCACCGTCGGGCTCCTCTCTAACCTGGCATTCAAGGCGGCTATGGTCATGCTTTTCGGTGCGCGCCGTCTGTGGAAGATGGTGGTGCTGCCATATTTGCTGACGATTGCTGTCGGGGCAGGACTTCTCGCGTTATGGCGCTGATCGGTGGCCACCGGTCTTCGCGGCGACGCCTGCGCTCAGCGAAGATCAGACGCTAAGGACGGGGCAATGCGATTCGCGAATGATTGCCATGGAGTGCGTCCGGAGACGTCCCAAGGTTTTTCGGACTTTCCCGCGTCCGACGATGAGAAGGTCGGAGTGCAGTTGCTGAACCGTTTCGGCGAGCCGGTTCGGGATGCCGCCCCCGCGAATGATCATTTCGCTGCAGACACCGGCCCGATCCTCGAACACCGCGAACTCCTCCTGGGCCTTCCGAAGAAAGTATTTTCGAAGGGCCACTTCGCCGCGATTGCGCGAAGTCTCATTGAGAGCGGGAATCACGTGGACCAGCCTGACGCTCGACTGTCCGTATCTCCCGAGCCAACTGGCCCAGCGCATGAGACCTACTGCTTCGTCGTCACAGTCGACGGCGCACAGAATGTCCCGATAGCCTCTCGGCCCGTGGGATGGACTGCCTGGACAGTGCGCGGACGTCCAGACCGGACACAACGCATCGTGCAGAACCTTGGCGGTAACCGAGCCCGTGAGAAAGCGCCGAAATGGTCCATACCCATGCGTTGGCATCATGATCAGGTCGATCCTGTGTTCCCGGCTGTAACGAACAATGGAAGGGCCGGGATCGCCTTCTTCCAGGACGCCTTCCACGGACAGCACCGAGAAATGCCGTTTCTGAAAGTCGTCCAACGCCTTCGCGGATGCCTGGGCCACCTCCTTCCGCACGAGCCGGTACAACCTGGCAGGGTAGGCTAGCTCCGGGATGAGCGGAAGACTGGTTACGTGAAGAAGGGTAACGTCGGCTTTGAAGTCGTTCGCCCAGGCGCAAACGGCGCGAGCCGTTCTCGCACATTGCTCCGAGAAATCGATCGGAAACAGGATTTTCTTCAAACGGGGCATTGTCAGCTCCTTGCTTCTGCATCTTCCGCACGGTGACGCCAGATTTCGAGGAAGGCTACGGTGGAAGCGACCACGATGGGACCGAGCACAATTCCGGCAAGTCCGAACGCAACCAATCCGCCGAGGACCGAAAAAAGAATGGCAAGCGTGTGCAGCCGCAGACTGCTGGCCACCAGAATCGGGAAAAGAAAATTGTCGATCATACTGACGACCAACGAGCCCCACAGTGCAAGGATGATCGCTTTCATCCAGCTGCCTTGGATCAGAAGTAAGACTGCGGCCGGCCCCCAAATGATGGAGGTTCCGACTATGGGAAGCATGGCGAACATTGCCATCGCGGTTCCCGAAAGGACCGGAGCGGGTAGTCCGAGGATCCAGAACATGCAGCCGCCGAGCAACCCTTGTACCAGCTTGACCACGACGTTGCCGTAGAGCGTTGCCCGGATGGTCTCTGAGACTCTGGCGAACAATCGGTTCGTTTCGGTTCGGGATAGGGGCAGCAGTCGCTGGAGGAGGTCAAGGAGGACTCGACGATCGCGCAGGAAATAGAACAACGCGATGAGCATGATCACCGCCTGCGTTACCGCCCGGATCGACCCTCCGACAAACGTGGTGGCCTTTCCGGCGACTGCTCCCGAAGCCCGCTTTAGCTCGTCGTTCCATTCAAACCGTTCGGCGAACCAGTCAAAGATTTGGGAAAGAAGCGGATAGCGAGAAGTCATCTCGTGGAGGCCTCCCGGACTGAACGCCTGAGTGATCGATATCAGAGTGCCGCCGAGCTCCTCCGCCGCTTTCTGAACGAGAACCGCACCTGGAGCAAGCAGCACGACAGCAACGGCAAGCAGGGACAGGAAAGCCGCGGCGTTCGGCCAGAGCCAGCGCTCCAGCCGGAAGTGCAATGGGTAGGCGACAACCGCCAGAGCAAGCGCCCACACGATGCCGCTGAGAAGGGGCAGGGCCAACAACCAGCACAAGTAGAGAGCAAGACCGGTCATCAGCAACAGGGTGCCGTCGCGGACGTAGGTACCGGAGTACACGCCTCCACGCGCTTCAGCCGGTGATTGGTGTTCCGCGATCTTCGGCATCCACGCTCCTCAGCCCTGTTCCGTGATCAAAAGATCTCTCTGTAGTGTTCATGTCCCCAGGCCGCGGACATCCACCCAGGAGGTGAACGCTACAGGGTTCGACTCATAGCTGGCCGGGAGTTCCAGGGTATTCAATAACGACAGATGAGCTCCGGTTCGGCAAGCGATAGAGCGGACGAGGGGCGCGAATCGGCGACAGGCATCGGGCATATCCACAGGGAAAAGAATCCGTCTTAGTTCGAGCATTTGGACCCCCCGCAGTTCAAGACGTGCACGGCACTCGCCAGATATCGATTCATTTGTTTTCACCGAGATTGGTTCCCTAGTCGCCCGGGGATTTGCGCGTAAAGACGCAGCCTTCGGCGGACTTCGATGTGCCTGATACGGGTCTCGAGCTCTGGTCGGTTTCGCACTTCGGAAGTTGAACTATTCAAGCTGCATATTTAAGTTCAAAGGAGGGGTGTATTATTCCGACGGTCAAAGTAAGGGAAATCTTCGACGACGATCGGGTCCGGTTCGTTCCCTTCGGGGCTTGACGCGCAGACCACCGAGTTACGCAAGCATGGGGTGAGGATTCGTCGCCTTGACCGCCCGCGCACCGGCCGCATCCGATCCTGTGGCGTGGAGGGGCCTGTCCGAACCCTTCATCCCACTCTTAAGACCTTCTGTCCCTCCCGATTGGCGGACCTCGGAGTCTGAGGGTTACCCTTCTTTAGCGCCGTGGGCCAACAACCGAAAGTTGGGGACCGTTGTGGCGCCGTCACCTTCGTAAAACCATGCGCACTGCTGCTTTCTTTCTTCTTCTCTGCGTCGGACACGCTTCCGAAGCGTTGCTTCTTCATACGCCGACCTATCACGAAGGCTCTGTCGCCTTCGTTCATCAGAACGACCTCTGGTTAACGGCCGAAAGCGGAAAGAGCGCGCGCCGCCTGACTGCCACAAAGGCGGTCGAAAGCAATCCGCGCTTCTCTCCGGATGGCAAGTGGATCGCGTATTCTTCCGACCAGGAAGGCTACCTTGCCGTCTTCGTGATGGCGGCGACGGGAAGCGATCCCAGGCAATTGACGTTTTTTGGTGGCGACCGAGTGGTGGGATGGTCGCCTGACAGCCGGAGGGTTGTCTTCTCCTCGTCGCGCCAAGTGGGTTTCGGTGGGACGCAGACGCTGTGGGAAGTGCCCGTCTCCGGTGGGCTCGAGCGCCAGATTCTAGCGGACCGGGCGGCCACGGGATCCTACTCACCAGACGGAAAACGATTTGCCTATAACCGTCATGCGCCGCAAGGAGGGCGCCGGCACTATCGCGGCAGCGCCCGGGCTGATCTGTGGGTAATGTCCGCCAACCCTCGTCAGTTCACACGCCTTGATGGCGACGACTTCCAGGGCGACAACGCGTGGCCCATGTACGGCGGGGACGGATTTGTCTATTTTGCGAGCGATCGATTGGCGAATGAGAAAGACGCGGTTGCCGGCGGAGCGGCGGTGATGAAAAGCGTCTCGAACATCTGGAAGATTCCAGAAAAGGGCGGAAAGCCTCAGCAAGTGACACACTTTTCGTCGGGCTGGATGGTCTTCCCGGCAATGTCCGGCGACGGTCGAACGATCGTCTTCGAAAAAGATCTTGGCATCTGGAAGCTGGACACCGCAACCGGGAAGACGAGCCAAATCAGAGTGGATATCGATCAGACGCAGCGGGAAAGCGCCATTCAGACCGTCGTGATCGACAGTGAGGCAGAGAGCTTCGATCTGTCTCCATCCGGAAAGCGCGCGGCGATCGCATCTCGCGGCCGGATTTTCACAATCGCGACCGAGCTTGGCGAGGTCCAACGCGTCACGGAGACGCTGACGCACGACCGGCTACCGCGCTGGTCGCCCGACGGAAAAAAGATCGTCTTCCTGTCGGACCGGTCTGGCCGCGACGAGGTGTGGATATCCGATGAACACGGAACGCCGCCGAAACAGCTCACCGACCTGGACGGCCAGAAATCGGCGTTGAGCTGGGCTCCTGATTCGAAGACTCTGTTCTACGTCTGCGAGGACGCGATCTATCGGCTCAGCGTGGCCGATGGAAAATCGAGCCTGATCGTCAGGCGGGGAATCGATATTCCGGCTGCCAGCGTCTCTCCCGATGGTCAATGGCTGGCTTATGCCGCGACGACAAAAGAAAACCTGGTCCGCACGTTCATCCGTTCCTTGACGAGCGGCGAAGAGCACGGCGTTTCGCGAAAAGGCTTTGCGCGCTCCTATGCGCCGGCATGGTCGCCGAATGGCAAAAAGCTGCTGATGCTGGTTAGTAATGCCGGTGCTGTCGATCGGCCACAATCCATCCTGCATGCGATTACCCTCCAGCAGGAGGGCGCGAATCCGAACTACAAGGGGATCGACGAGGAGCCGCCAACTCCGAGCACAGACGCCGCGCCCGCCGACAACGCGCGGCGGGTCGCGGCCAAGCCGGAGGTGAAGATCGATTGGCAAGGAATCGACCGGCGGACGCGCCAGGTGAGCCGCATGTCGGAGCACATCAACTCTTTTGCCGTTTCGCCCGACGGTAAGACGTTCGCGGTCGTCGCCGGCGGACAGATCTACACGCTCGACGAAGACGGAGGCCGCCAGACACGACTCACGCAGGCGAGCGCGCCGGACAGTCCCAGTGGAATCCAGTTTTCGAAGGACGGCCGCACAATTTTCTTCCGCGAAGGAAATGGCATTTTCTCGATCGCGACGGCGCCTCCGCCCGCTCCCGCGTCGGCGGCGAAGCGGAAGATCGCGTTTCAGGCTCGCGTCACGATGGACGTCCGCGAGCAGCGGCGGCAGGTTTTCCTTGAGGCCTGGCGGGCGATCGGACGCGGCTACTACAACCCGGCAATGAATGGCGTCGACTGGGAGGAAGTGCGAAAACGCTATGAGCTACTTCTCGCGTACGTCGACGATCAAGCGGCACTGAGCGAGCTGCTGCGAATGATGATCGGTGAACTCAACACGTCGCACACGTCTGCCTTCGCGCCCCCTCCGCCTGGCACGCGGGCAGGCAGCGTGCATCCGGGCTTTGAGCTCGAAGAGGATCCCTCGGGCTTCTATCGCGTCGGCAAGGTCCTTAAGTCCGGACCCGCGGACCGCGATTACAGCAAGGTCAAGACGGGCGATTTCCTATTGGCTGTCAATGGACACGCTCTGAAGGCAGGCGACAACTATTGGCAGGCATTCCGGTCGTCGCCTGGACGGAGCATGGAGCTGACGTTGAATGCGCGTCCGTCGCAGGACGGCGTTTGGAAAACGCGCCTCAACCCGGCGGTCGACGTCCGGTCGCTCTACTACGAGGAATGGGTGGAAATCCGACGGGCGATGGTGGACAAGCTCTCGCATGGCGAGCTGGCCTACATTCACTTGCGCGGGATGTCGCCGGACGTGATGCCGCAATTCGAGGAGGACCTGTACGAGGCGCGGTTCAAGAAAGGCGTCATCCTCGACGTGCGATTCAATGGCGGCGGCAACCTCGAAATGGAACTGCTGAAGATTCTGGTACAGAAGCCCTATATGAACCTCGTGACCAGGAAGGGAGTCGTTTTCCCTCGGCCTTACCGCGGTTTCTACGGATCGATGGCAGTGATTCAGAACGAGAACTCGGGCAGCAACGCCGAGATGTTCCCGCTCGGTTTTCGCCAGCTTGGTCTCGGGCCTGTCATCGGTGTTCCCACGCCGGGCCTCGTGTTGCTTTCGAGTGAAACGGTTCTCAGCGACGGTACACGGCTGCTGTTGGGCCATGGGCAAATCCGTTCGCTCGCCGGACAGAATATGGAAAATCACGGCGTGGTTCCGGATTACGTGATCGACAATCTGCCGGAGGATGTGGTGGCCGGGCGCGATGCGCAGCTTGAGAAGGCGGTGTCCGTACTTATTAGCGCCAAGGCGAAGGGGAATTAGCGTGAAGACCTTCTGCATTCTGGCGCTGATCTTCGCCGTCCCTTGCCAATTGCGGAGCGCGCAGAAACTCAGCACTCCAGACTTGATCGCGTTGGCTCGAGCCAAGCCCGATTCGAATGAACTGTCGGAGGCGCTGCGCGTGAGTTTTCGTCCGGAGGCGCTGAGCAAAGGCCACGCAGTTACGGGTGTTGGCGCGACCTTCCTCTGGGCAATCGAAGCCGAGAGTCCGCCTCAGCTGATCGTGGACGACAAGCCGATGCAGGCACTTCGGCGAATTCCCCAGTCCAATCTCTGGTTCGTGATTGCCGACGTGAAGACGGGCGAGGCACACCTGTTCTTCTACCGTGTCAACGGCAAGACGACGGGCTCGGTCGACATCCCCGCGTATGGCCCGGATTCGTATCAGCAGGAAGGCGTGCCGGAAGGCAAAATTACGGAGAAGCTGCTTCACACGAGCAAAATCTATCCCGGGATGACCAGCGAATACTGGGTGTACACGCCGCCGTCCTATGATCCGGCCGTACCTCTGCCGGTGATGGTGTGGCAGGACGGCTACTCCGTTTCGCCACGATTGGGCCCGATGCGTCTGCCTGTCGTGACCGACAATCTGATCTTCCAGAAGAAACTGCCACCGATGATCCACGTGATGATCTCCGCGGGAATGGCCGGAGAGAAACGCATGCGCAGCATCCAGTACGACACGATGGATGGCACGTACGCGCGGTTTCTGGCGGAGGAGATATTGCCCGAAGTCGAGAAGACCTACAAGCTGCGCAAGGACGCCTACAGCCGCGGAGTCGCCGGCATGTCGTCGGGTGCGGTGTGCGCATTTCACCTTGCATGGATTCCCGAGAACCGGTTCAGCCGCGTCGCCTCCTACATCGGCAGTTACACTGCGATCGGTTGGCGGCGTGACCAGGCCGATGCCAAGGACAATATTGATGGCGGGAATGTCTATCCGTTCCGTGTGCGCAAAGAACCACGGCGCAATCTTCGGGTGTGGCTGGACGACGGCGCCGAGGATATGGAAGCGAAGGATGGAAGCTGGCCTCTGCAGAACGTCCAGATGGCAAATTCGCTGAAGATGGCGGGGTACGACTTCCGTTTTCATTTCGGCTCCGGCCTGCATAGTCTCTCGTCGGCGGCCGCCTCGCTGCCGCAAGCGTTGGCCTGGTTGTGGCGTGGCTACGATCCAGCGAAGACCGAAGAAACCTATCAGCAGGAAGAGGCGGAAAAGGCGCTACCGCTTTTTCGGATTCGCCTGGCGAACAGGAACTGACGTGCGATGACTCCGCTGGCAGATCCGTCGACGAACCCATCGAATCCTCCGGGCAGGTTCTCCGAGGTCGCGCCGAGCCTCGAAGCAAGGGCGTCTGAATTGCGAGCCGGCCAAGGCCTGCACCGAGGTCTGGGATTTCGGCGAGGGTGGCGCGCGTCGAACATCGATAAGATGGACGGCGTGGCTGCCTCATCCCGGCGATCCTCGGCACTCAATTTCGTGCTCGCCGTGTTGCTCGCTGCGACGCTGGCCGGTGTGATTTTCTCTTTCCGGCATTACGTCCTGCTTTCGACCCGAAATCCAGTGATTCCACGGCCGTTGCGGCTCTTCTTTTTCGAGATGCTGAACTGGTATCTATGGGTTCCATTCGCTCCCTTCGCGCTGTCACTCGTGAGGCGGCGAACCCGGTGGCCCATACTCCTAGCGTCCAGCATCGGTGGTTGGCTCACTCATCTGGTTGCCAATGTGACGATCCGAAGCCTGGTCGTTTTGGTTTTCTTCAGCAACCGGGAGGCGTTTGCGCTCGACCGGCTTTCGACGCAATTCCGCAATGGCCTGACGATCGACTCGATCCCTTCCCTGTTGACCTTCCTTGCGCTGCTTTGCGCGGCTTATGCCTGGCACCAGAACGAGCGATCGATCCAACTGGAGGCGGAGCTTTCGCGAGCCGAATTACAGGCACTGCGAGCGCAGCTGCAACCGCATTTTCTGTTTAACACGCTCAACAGCATTTCGGTCCTGGTAGAAGACGACCCCAAAGGGGCGAATACGATGTTGCTGCATCTCAGCGACATTCTTCGCGTGATGATGCATCGGACCGGAACTCCCGAGGTATCGCTGCGCGAGGAACTCGAATTGATCCGGAGCTACCTCGAAATCGAACAAGTGCGGTTTGGCAGCCGCTTGACGGTGCGGTTTGAGAGCGATCCGGAAGCGAACGAAGCCCGCGTGCCGAGCCTGCTGCTGCAGCCGTTGGTGGAGAACGCGGTCCGCCACGGAATCGCGCCTCGATCGGTGCCAGGGTTGATTGAGATCAGCACGCAGCGAAACAACGGCAACGTGCGAATTGTCGTCCGGGACAACGGCGGTGGAATGCCGGCGGACCAATCCAAGAGCAATGGCGTCGGCCTGCGCAACACGCGTGCCCGCCTGGAACTGCTCTATGGAAAGAATCATCAGTTTGTTCTCCAGAACCTATCCACTGGAGGGCTGGAATCTTTGATCGAAATCCCGTACCGCGCGTGACTCAAATACGAACCCTCATTGTCGACGACGAAGCGCTGGCTCGGACCGGCGTGCGAAAGCACTTGCAGGCCCACCCTGACGTGCAGATCATCGGGGATTGCGCGAGCGGCACGGATGCGGTCGCAGCCATCCGGAACGACCGGCCGGACCTCGTTTTCCTGGACGTTCAGATGCCGGATCTCGGCGGCTTCGGGGTGATCGAGGAGATCGGCCCGGACCAGATGCCGGCAGTAATCTTTGTCACCGCTTTCGATGAATTCGCTCTCAAGGCCTTCGAGTCCAGAGCCCTCGATTATTTGCTGAAACCGATTCGGAAAGAGCGAATGGATCAGGCGCTCGCGCGTATTCGCGACGTTCTACGCGGACACGAATCGGACCGCGGGGATCAGCTGCGTCGACTGCTGGACGGGCACGGCGTGCACGTCGGGTACCTGAAGCGCTTCGTCGCCAAGAACGGCAGCAGGATCACTCTCGTGAACGTCGACGATGTCGAATGGATCGAGGCGGCTGACAATTACGTCGAGCTGCACGTCGGTCCGAAGACGCATCTGGTTCGGGAGACCCTAAGCGAGGTGGAGCAGCGGCTCAATCCGGATCAATTCCTTCGAATCCGGCATTCGACAATCGTGAATGTCCGGCTGATCCGCGAACTGGAACCGCTGTTCAATGGCGAATACCTGATTCGGCTCACTAACGGCACAGAGCTCAATTCCAGCCGCCGGTATCGCCGAAAGCTTGCCGTCCTGTTGGGCGAATAGAGTCAGCGGCCTTTTGTCCCGTTCTAAATGCCGTCCATCCCTCGCTCGGTTGCCGCTTTTGGCTTTCGGGATACCATGCTTCGACTATGTTCCAGAAAATGAGAGCAATTTTCTTGTGGCTGCACCGTTGGGTTGGACTGGCGGCCGCCCTTCTTGTCGTCGTATTGGCAGCAACCGGCGTGGTGCTTGTATTTGAAAACGAGATCGACCGCATGCTGAACCCCCAGATCTCCTACGTCAAACCCTCTGGACCCCGTCTCTCTGTGACCGATCTCATGGGGTCTGTCCGCCAGGCGTTTCCCAAAGAGCGCATCCAGAATATCGGCTTCCCCTCAGACGAAAAGCTAGCCGTGCAGGTCATGCTCGGCACCGGAAGACGAGTCAGCGTTGATCCGTATACGGGAAAGGTTCTGGGGAGCCGGGGGTTTGGGGACTCCCTGGTGCATTCGATACGGGAGTTGCATGTGCGCCTCCTGTTTCCCCCGGTCACGGTGGCGTTGGCTAAGGGCACCAGGACCTCGCCCAGCAAAGTGGGAAGCCAGATCGTGGGTTGGACCACAGTCATTTTGCTGGGGATCAGCATCACAGGAATGTTCGTGTGGTTTCCGCGCATGGCGTGGAAGCTCGACCCTCGTACCGGCTGGAAGCGAATCAATTTCGACTTACACAATCTAACCGGGCTGTACACGCTGTTTTTCGCGATTGTGCTCGCCGTCACGGGCATCGTAATGAGCTTTGAAGCGCCCAAGAAATGGGTCTATTCGGCGTTTCCGATGCACGATACGGACGAGCCCCCTGAAGTCGAGCTGCGGCGGGGCGTGAAGATGCTGCCGGTCGAAGCCGCGGTCGAAGCGGCGCGCCGAACGTTTCCCGGCGCGGCCGTCGCGAGTCTCAACATGCCGTCGCCGCCGAACTGGTCGTACAACGTCGCGATGCGATTCCCCGGAGACGTCAGCGTTTCCGGGCGATCGCGCGTAGCGGTGGATCCTTACACCGGCGAAGTGTTGTTCAAAGAGGATTATCGCGACGAACAAACAGCCGCAAAGATCCTGCGCATGATGCGCCCCCTGCACACAGGCGATATCTTCGGGTGGCCGACGCGGATTCTGGCCGCGCTGGCGAGCCTGATGATCGTCGCGCAGGTGGTGACGGGCGTGATCATGTGGGTCGTTCGAAGCTTCAAAAGCAAGACGAAAACGGCGGTGGCCGAGCCGAAGATCGAGGTCACCGTTTGAATGCCGCGGGGGGCATCTCCGCCGCTGGCGGGCGACTCTCCATCTGTCCCGTTTTGCCGACCGGCTGTCCCAACCCGTCAGCGACACGCAGGTGCCTGCGATAAGCTTCTTTAACGCAAAGCGGCTCAGTCTGCCGACTGAACGATCGGGGACACGTTGGGGATTGCTCTAGTCTTAGAACCGGACTTCTGAACCGGATCCCACGGCGTTGCCTTGCCGGAGCGGCGAGGACCAAGCTCCGGACTTCACAGCGCGAATCGCCGACGAAGAGAGGTTTTATGCAAAGACGCAGTCTGCTGGTTGCACTTTCAATGCTCGTGGTGCTCGGCTGCGTATCCGCCGGCGTCGCCTGGGGCCAAGTCACCCAGGCACGTTTGACCGGGACAGTGACCGACGGGACGTCGGCAATCATTCCGGATGCCCGCGTTGTGGTCCTGAATCTCGGAACGAATCTGCGTCAGGAGACAGCGACGAACGACAGAGGATTCTTCCTGTTCGCCGCCCTGCCGCCTGGAAACTATACCGTCACAGTCGAAGCAAAGGGATTCACCCGCAAGGTCGTCAATCACTATCGACTCGCGGTGGCGGAGATCGCCGACCTGAATGTCTCGCTCGAGATTGGCGATGTCGCGACCTCTATCGAGGTCGAAGCCCGGAACGTCGCGCGCGTCCAGACGACCGACTCGCAGATCTCCCGTGCCGTCACGGGGAAGGAAATTGACGCACTTCCACTGGGTCACGAGACACTACAAGTGAATCGATACTTGCCGGGCGTCGCGGCAAATGGCGGAGCGGACAAAGTAAATGGCGCGCGTGTCGGCAGCAACGCGATCCGCGTCGACGGCGTCGATTCGGTGAATCCGCTTCGCGTTCAAAACGGTCAAAGTATCGTGCCTACGAGCGTCGACGCCGTAGCCGAAGTGCGTGTCATCCTCTCCGGCGCGCACGCCGAGTACGGCCGCAATGCGGGCGCCCAAACGGAGGTGATCACCCGTTCGGGCACCAACCAGTTCTCCGGAAACCTCTTCTGGTATCTCCGCAACAACTACTTCAACGCGAACAATTTCTTCAGCAATGCGGCGGGCGTCAAGCGGCCCTACCTGAATCAGAACTACGCGGGCGGCACGCTGGGCGGTCCGGTGATCAGGAACAAGACGTTCTTTTTTCTCAACACCCGCATCAAGGAAACCAAGAGTGAAAGCACGGTTTCGCGAACCGTGTTGACGCCCGAGGCGAAGAGCGGAATCTTTCGCTACCTGACTCCCGGGACTCAGACTATTCAGAGCTACAACATTGCGGCGAACGATCCGCGACGGTTGGGGATCGACCCACAAGTCGCGAAAATCCTCGCGCTTTTACCGGATCCGAACAACACCAACGCGGGCGACGGCTTGAATACGGCCGGGTATCTTTTCAATACGTCCGGCAACACGAGTGAACATCAATTTACGATCAAAGCGGACCACAACCTTACGTCATCGCACCGGTTGTTCTTCCGTTACACGTGGCTGGAAGGTCCCGGCATCGACCTCGCTTCCATCTACCCGGGCCAGCCCGCCGGGACGACGCAGGCCAACAACTACGGATTCTCAGCGGGCTCCGACTGGACTCTTCGCCCGACGCTCTTGAATGAATTCCGCATCGGACGTCAGGAAGCGGATTCCTACAACGTCCGTCCGGCCAGGCTGGCTGGGCCGATGATTTTGTCGGGCCTGTTTACCGACCCGTTAAATCCGACATTTCCCACGGGCCAGTTTGCGCCGGTCTTCAACTTCCACGACAACGTCAGTTGGCTGCGCGGAAACCACACAATCAAGGCAGGCTTCACGCTGAGCCAGACTCGTCGCAGAAGCTTCACCCAAGCCGCAACGACCGCAGGCACCGGCACCGGAACGTATCCAAACGTGACGCTTGGCCGCGCCAACAACAACATCGCACCGACGACCATCGGACCGAGCGGCTCCGCACTGTCTGCCGCAGCCCGTCAGAATTTCGAAACGCTCTACAACGTCCTGCTCGGACGGGTCAGCAACATCGACGTCACGTATTTCAGCGACCTTCAGTCTTATCTGCCGCTGGGCACTCCCAACGCGCGAAATTTCAGCGAAGTGGACTATGCGCTCTTCGTCCAGGACGACTGGCGCGTGAATCGCCGGCTGACCCTAAGCTACGGACTGCGGTGGGAATACTTCGGCGCGCCAAGCGAAGCGAATCGTCGTCAAGGCGCGATCAGCGGCGGTGACGTCGTCGATGGATTCACACCATCTTCCTCGCTGACATTTCAACAGACAACGCAGTGGTACCGGCCCGATCGGAACAACTTCGCGCCGCGCATCGGTTTTGCGCTCGATCCGTTTGGCAACGGCAAAATGTCCCTCCGCGGGAGTTATGGAATCTTCTTCGATCGCTTCCGCGACGACGATAGCCTGACCACGGCGGATGCAGGAACGCCGGGATTTATTACTTCGCTGCAAGCGTTTCCCAATCAGGCCGGTGGCACTTCCGACGTCCGGCTCTCGGACGGAATCAATCCGCCGCCTGCTCCGGCGACGATCACGCTGCAGCCTCCCGCGACACGAGCGACCGCGGTGACGATCATCAGGCCGGGCTTGCGCACTCCGTACTTTCAGCAGTTCTCACTCTCGGTACAGCGCGAACTCGCGCAACACGTGGTTCTCGACGTCAGTTATGTCGGGGGACGCGGCGTCAAACTGCTTCAAACTCTGAACCTGAACCAGGTGAAAGTCTGGGGAGACTTTATTCAGGCGTTCAAAGAAGTGGAAGCCTTCCGGGCGACCGGCGCCGCGGTGCCCGCCACCAATACGCTGGTGAAGCTGTTTGGAAGTCCGGCCGCTGCGCTGACGTCGCTCGGCGCGACCAACTTTCAAACCGGCGCAGTAGGCGCCGTCGCCAGCACGCTGGATACGAGTTTCAATACTCGCTACGCGGCCGCCGGAGTCTCGCCGTACTACATTCGTACCTACCCGCAATTCAGCAACCTAAACGTTGCGACCAATGATGGGCGGTCTTACTACAACTCCCTTCAGGTGAGCGCGCGCGTTACGCTGTCGAAACTCACCTCGCTGATCGCGTGGACCTGGGCGAAGAATATCGACACGTTCAACGAAGGCTCCGGCGCCTACGATAGCTTCAACGTCCGCCAAGGCCGCGGTATCGCCGACCAGAGCGTGCCGAATCAAGTGACGGCGACTAATGTCTACACGCTTCCGATCGGGCGCAACGAGCGGTTTCTCGGGGATATTCCGAAATGGCTGAATACCGCGGTCGGCGGTTGGGACATTGCCACAGTCCTCTTGTTCCAGCAGGGCTATCCGTTTAGTCTCGGATCTGGAATCCGCACGACTGGAGTGGCCGGCTGGCTGGATTACGCTGGAAGCCGTAAAGACGGCAATGCCGTGAAGCGCGGCGACGGAGTGTATTACTTCACGCCCGAAGAGATTGCGAAATTCTCATTCCCCGGCGCGGGGTTATTCGGCAACACCGGGCGCAACAACTTCCTCGGCCCGAACTTGCTTCAGGTGGATCTCGCCGTCGTAAAGCGGTTCCCGATTACCGAACGCCATCGGGTGACCTTCCGCGCCGAAGCGTCAAACGTCGCGAACCACGCGATCTTCAATCTGACGAACCTATCCTTGCAGACACCCGCGACCTTCGGAAAGATCACCAGTGCAAGGAACGGCCGGAGCATCATCCTGTTCCTTCGGTACGACTTCTAGCTGTCGAATCAGCAGGGGACCGCCTACGTCTTCCGTCGATCGCGAGGGGCGAATGGTCCGAAGACTCCGGAGCTGCTCTTAAGAACTCTGCATTTCGCCCGAGCAATCTTCGGTAACGACGACGCACGCCCACCAGCGCTGAGCCAGCCCACGCGACTCCGGCGGAATAACCGCAGAAAGGTCTTGTCGTTTCGACAAGACCCAACGCTTAGAGTCGAGTCCGATCACGGAAGCGTCCAGGGAGCTGGACGCGTAGCCGCTTAGAACGAGATCCGCAGGCGCAACCGGATGGCGCGCCTCGAATCGATACCATCCTGCGCGAAGCTTGCGATCATGCGGCCGAAGTCCGGATTGGGTGTGACCCGGGTAATCGGGAGCAGCTTGCCGTTTGCAGGATTGACGTCTACGGCGAAGCTGCCGATGTTCGCGAAGCCGGTGTCGGTCGGCGAAATCAGCGGATGATTGAAGATGTTGTTGATGTCGGCGCCGAGCGCCGCCGTCGCACGCTCGCCGAGGCGGAACTTCTTTTGCACGCCGATGTTGACGCCCCAGGTTCCGGGTCCAGTGAGATAGTTGCGCTTGGCAACGGCGGAGTTTGAGAACAGATCAGATCCCACCGTGGGAACGGCGAAGGCCGCAGGATCCCAAATCCGATCGCCGGAACGCCGGTCCGCATTGCCGACCACACGCGGACGGTAGGAAGAGAAGAAGCCGCCAGTTGCGTCGATGAAGCCGCTGCCGATGTTGCCCGGCCAGACCGGGTCGCAATTGTCGCAGGTCCAGTACGGAGTGAAACCGGTGCCGGACTTGATGAACCCGTTCCACGACATCTGCCAGCCCCCGATCGCGGCGTCCAGCAATTTCGGCATGTTAGCGCCATACGTGCGGCCCCTGCCGAACGGGGTATCGTATACGCCATAGAACGTCACGCGATGGCGGCTTACGAATGCATCCTGCGCGTAATCGACGTTGGGATTGAATTGGTTATATCCGGGACCGCCGAGGCTCGAGTTGCCGCTGTCGACCGCGGAAGACTTCTGGTCGAGCAAGGTGTAGGAGACCTCGTAAGTAAAGTTGCCGAAGTGCCGCAGCGTCTCAACCTGGAGCGCATTCGAGCGGCCGTGACCGATGTTGCCGTACTGCGCCATGTAGTCTCCGAGGGTCGGAAATGGCCGGCGGGCGGCATCGGCCGGCGAAATCACGCAGTCGCCGTCGTCCGGATTGCATGGCGTTCCGCTGTCGTTGAAGGTAGCAAACGGATTCTCGCTGGGAGCCTGCATGTTCCGATCGACACCAGCGATCAGTCCGCGCATGGACGTGCCAAGGTATGAGAGGCGAATACTACTCTTGCTGAACAGCTCGCGCTCGTAAGTGAAGTTGTATTGATCGATCCGCGATTGCTGCAGATCGAAGGGGATGATGTTGACGGTGGGCGCCGAATCCAGGGCTCGCATCGTGCCGCCGGCGATCGGCACCACGCCGCGCTGGTTGGCGGAAGGCCAGGGCTGAAGCGGTTTGGCCGCGGTATTGGTGAAAGTAATGCCTTGATTGAACGGCGCACTGGCCATCGCGTCGCGAATGCCTTGCGCAGCCGAAGTCGTGTAGAACGATCCAAATCCGCCGCGAATCACTGATTTGTCGGTGATCCGCCATGCGAAGCCGAGACGCGGCGAGACGTTGTTGCGGTCCGTGTGTACCAGGCCGCGGCCAAGGCCGGCCGCATCCGCCGTGACCGTTCCATAGGTAACCATGCGTGGATCGATGCGGCTCAGGACGTCCTTCGAAGGAACGATGAAGCGTCCGAGCTTTCCGTCCGGTCCTTTGTAGTTGGGATCGAAATTCACGATGAGATTGTTGTTCTCGATGAAGGGCGTGATCACTTCATAGCGCACGCCGAGATTGAGCGTCAGGCGCGGCGTGACCCGCCATTCATCCTGCGCGAAGTATCCCTGCTCCCAGTTG
>Ga0105248_10003082_pt1 | contig 18480 bp, 25 predicted proteins | sample KBSS34metaG_FD_81524 | JGI IMG/M metagenome (GOLD analysis project Ga0105248, IMG submission 81524) | Switchgrass rhizosphere microbial communities from Kellogg Biological Station, Michigan, USA - KBS S3-4 metaG | ecosystem: Host-associated > Plants > Roots > Rhizosphere > Soil | place... | reverse complement strand
CGATGCTGCGCAACGACATCTATGCCGGCGTCGTCATCTACAACCGCCGCCAGTGGGTGCGCAACTCGGAGACCGGGAAGCGCAGCTACGTCGAGCGGCCGCGCTCAGAGTGGCGCAAGCAAGAGCGTCCCGAGCTGCGCATCATCGACGCCGTGACCTGGCACGAGACGCAGGCGCGCATCGGCGCTGTCGCAAAGCAGTACAAGCAGGGACCCCGCAAAGTCAGCACCTTCCCACTCTCAGGACTGCTCGTGTGCGGCGCGTGCGGCGCGCAGCTCACCATCACCGGGACGGGTAAGCGATACTACTTCTGCTCAGCGCACCGCACCGGCCGGGGCTGCACCAGCGCTCGCAGCATCCCTGAGCCGGCCATTCGCACGTCGCTGCTCGCGAAGATCCGCGACGCTGCCAGCGAGAGCAAGGTGCTCGACGCGCTGCGCGCTGAATGGGCTGAGCAAGTCGGGTCGCAGAGTCGCGAGGTGCGCGCTGAGCTCGAGCGCCGCCGCGCTGCGCTGACCGTGACCCAGACCCAGATCGGGCGGCTGCTCGACTTCATCGCGGACGGGAACGACTCGCCGAGCACTGCTGCGAAGATCAAGGAAAAAGAGGACCACGCCGACCTGCAGCGCGCGACCATCGCTCGACTCGAGTCTGTCGCCCGGTCGGTCCCGACAATCCCCTCGGTGGTCAGGCTGCGCGACTTCCTGGCGGCCCTTCCCGAAGCGGTGCTGCGTGAGCCCGTCGAGGTCCGGGAAGCGCTCCGGGGGCTGCTGAGCGGCCCTGTCGTGTGTCATCTGCCCGAAGCGCACTCGGCCACTTTCCGAGTGCGCTTCGAGCTAGATCTCAACGAACTGAGCAACGTCGCTACCCCCGGAAACAAGCGGGAAACTGCGTTGCTTTTTGCTTGTTGCGGGGGCGCGATACAAGCAAAAAGCAACACGCTTGTAGTCGAGTATGAGTGTGCGCCTGACGGCACTATGACGTGACGGGGCCGCGTGCTATGGCTCGCGCCCATGGCAGGCGCAGCGCTCAGGTCCTTTGACCGCCGGGGTCAGCCCATCGACATCGCGACCCACGATCGACTGCTCTACGACGAAGCGTACTGCCTCGTCGCTCGTGACGTCATCCACGGCGTGACGGTGAGCACCGTCTGGACGGGTGTGCCGGCACCGTGCTTGGACCCGAGCTCCCCGCCGCTGATCTTCCAGACCGCGGCGTTTGGCGCCGAGGTCGAGGAGGTGTTCTGCCGCCGCTATGCCACCGAGACCGATGCCATCGCCGGGCACGCCGAGGTCGTCGCCGAGTTTCGCGGAGCGCGCACATGAGCGACGAGGCCTTCCAGTACGACCGCCAGGGGCTGCCCATCTCCGACGCCGAATACGAACGCCTGAAGGCCGACCCCGCGTACAGGCGGGTCGCCTTCGACGAGCTTAGATCGGTCGGCGTTTCTACCGTCTGGGTCGGCGCCTACACGCAGCGCGACGACCAAGACAGGCCGCTCATCTTCGAGACTTGCTGCTTCGAGCGCGCGCAAGCTGAAACTGGTCAAGGGGCCCCTCCACCCCCATGGTTGAGCCAGGGAGTCGCCATCGGCGTCGAGGTGGTCGGTCGCTACGCGACTGAAGCCGATGCCCTCGCTGGCCACGCTATGGCTGTCGCCGCGCTCAGAACGGTCGCTGGCCACGCTGCGGCCATCGCCACGCTACGAACGGCCGCCGATGCCAGCGACCCGCGGGTGTTCCGCGCGCTGTCCGAGCTCGCCGACGCGCTGACCGCCCAAGGCAGACGGCTCTACGCGGTCGCTGTAGAGACCAGCGGGCCCGTGCCAGACATCCACACGCCCGGCGAGGTGCGAGTCGTGCACGTGCGCAACGATGGCCGCCCGTGGTCCGAGGTCATCGCCGCCGAAACACTGGCGCGGCAGCAGGAAGCCAAGCCCTAGCACCCCGCTCAAGTCGCCTACCGAAACTAGTTCAGCAGCAAACCGGCGTCGGTGAGCTGCGGCTCGCCAGCTGCCCAGTTGATCCCCACGAGCTCGCCGGCGGCGTTGAACACAGGCGAGCCTGAGTCCCCCGAGCACGTGCACCCCGCACACTGATACTCAGTTGTCTCTGCCCACTCGCTCCAACGCCGATGCGTAGGCCGCTCCAGTTGCACTCGACCGCCGCTGCAGCCGTATCCAACGATTGTCAGCGGCTCGATCGGCTCGGCTGAATGCGAAGCCACTGCTGCTGGCGCCGCTGATGTCAGCGGCGCGGAAAGCTCAAGCACCGCAACATCCTCGCCGCCCGGGCCGCCAACCCACACCACTTCCGCCAAGTAGTTCTGATCGTCGATCTCGGCGATTACTTGCGAGACGCTTTTCACGCAATGCCCGGCCGTTGCGATCCGCTGCGACGTGAACAGCACTGCCGAGCAGAGGAAGCTGCCATCGGCACGCTTGAGGCGGATGGCGGCACGATGGGCGCTCGGAACACTGGCTGCTGCGCACTCGGCGACGGGCTCGACCTCAGCCATGTTGACGGCGACTGGCCCAGGCTCGGCCGCAGCAGTACAGGCCGCCAAGGCCATGCAGGCGCTCAGGCTGAGTGCGTTCCTCATCAGCCCACCCGATCGACTCAAAGAGCCAAAGCTTGAGCCTGGCCGAGCAGACACGCAAAGACGCCAGACACCCGCTCACGCCTGCCCCACGTGGACCCACCCCACCATCTGCCTCGTTGCCGCCCACAGCCATACTGCCCTGGTGGGCTCGCCACCGTCCCAGTAGATGTGCAGCTCGAGGTCGCCACCGGCGGGCACTTCACCTTTTCCGACCTCGTTTGAGGCGCGGTAGTCGAGTTCGAGTACACAGTGACCCGGGCCGAGGTGAAACCAGTGCATGGCCGGGTTGTCGGTCGGTGCGCGCGCGGGTTGCTGGGTTGCGAGATGTGCCCCCGACTGACCGCCGCACCCGGCCGGCGCTAGCTACTCGTTCGCGATTCGGTCCGTGCGCGACGCCCGTATTGGCCATGCGTTGCGCGATCTGCTCTGCATAACTTGCGGTTGCACCGAGTGCCTGCTTACCGTCGCGCCTCAGACCGTTGTTCACGCGAAAGGGGATCTGCGATGGGCGATGAGTGGCACAGCATCGGGCAACACCGCGCGCGCTTCGAGGTGCGCACCGATCACAGCCGATTCGTGGTGATGGGGCCGGTGTGCTCCATCGAGCTCAGCAGGTGGCGGCCGCAGCGCGAACCGATCGCGCGCGGGGTCATCGATGGCAACGGATACGCGTCGGGGCAGGGCGAGCCGATCGTGATGCTCGACGCGCGCAGCGATCAACTGCCGTCGAGCGTCACCGCCGAGCTGCTGGAGCAGTGGAAGGCGATGGTCGACCGGGTGCTCGCGCTCGACCGCAGCGCGGCGGGGGTGGGTCGTGGCTGACGAGCTGCTCGACGCGGTGCGGCGGCGCATCGACGATCACGAGCAGCACGATCGCTCCCATGAACCCGAGCTTCCGATGGCGGCCGATCAGCTGATGCTCTGCGCGCTGCAGGTGCGAGCGATGGTGCAGTCCGACTCGGTCAACACGCTCGGGATGCTCGAGGCTGCGCTCACCGGGACCGACGAGCGTGCGCGGCTCGACGAGCACACCGTCAAGCTGTGCGTCGATCTCGCGGCGCTCGCGCTGCACATCGCGGGTCGGGTGCAACGATGACCAACTACGATCAAGCGACGCTGCTGCTACTCGCTGACCTTGAGGCGGCGCCACCGAGCCCCAAGCGCGACGCCATCCTCAAGCGCGCCCGCGCGTGGAAGTACCACGACTATCACCCGAACGGCTACGCGACGCCGCAGCTCGCGCTCTACGACCATCTCCAGAAGGCCGGCCTGAGCGAACTCGCCGCTAACGTGACGCTCGGCAAGTACGACCAGGACTTCGAAGAATCGCGCAAGTGGATCGAGAGCGAGGAGGGCCAAGAGGTGGCCAAGCAGTTCACCAAGCCTCCGCCAGGCGTCACGCCCAACCCCGACACCGACGATCAGCGCCGACTGCGCGCACTCGGCCGCGACCTCGACGAGCAGATGCGCGCAGCCGGGGCGGGCGGCGTAGTCATCCTGTCCTCTCGAGAGTCCTCGTCGTGGACGATCTCGCTGCCGAACTGGGGCGGCCTGCAACCTGACGTCCTCACCGGAGAGCTGCGGCTCAGGATCAACAGCAAGACGCCGGAGTCCAGGGCACTCGCTGACGCGACGCTCGGTTACATCGCCGACGTTCGAGACATCGCTGGTGAGATTGCAGCAGTGTTCTCCGGGCTGTTCGACCAGGCGGAGAAGGCTCTGAAGGCGCAGGGAGTGGAGATCGAGCACCAGCCTATCGGCAGCCCCGGAAAGCTCGGCCCGACCGGCAAGCTCAAGCACTAGCGGCATCGCGTTCGACGACCCGCTGCTGCTGACTTGATCTAGAAAGGCTCAGGGCATGAAGACGTTCGCGTTCGTGGTGGTCCTCGTGCTGTGCACAGTTACGTTGAGTCTGTCGGCGCTCGTCATCTGGGGACTTCTCAAGAGAGTGGTGGTCGCGCGCGACCAAGAACACATCCAGGCCCTTCGCATTGCGGCCGCGCGCCTGCAGTCGGAAGGGTACCTTGAGGCTGCCGAGCAGTTTCGCGACTATGCTGACGCGCTCGAGGCCAAGAAGGGGGAACCGCGCTTGATGACGAGCTAGCGCCAGATGCGCGTTGCCGACATGCGGACGTTGCGCATGTACTTGACCGAGGGCTTGGGGGTCCAGTCCGAACCGTTGTTGGCTGAGCCATAAAACTTCATGTAGGTCTCGACCGAGTCATGACCGTTGCCGCGAGTCGTGACGCCGCGCTGCTCGAGGGTCTTTTGTCCGTTGACCCAGAGCGTGACGGTGGTGCCGCCCGCGCAGCCGGTGCTCTCGGAGCCCCAGACATAGTGCATCTCGATGTCGAACCACTCGCCCACGGGCAGCGCGACATCGCTCCAGGGGGTCTCGGAGTTGACCGCGGTCCAGCTCCACTTGACGCGCATGCTGCCATCCTCGGCGAGCATCAAGCCGGGCTGCGTGTGCCAGCGCTCGCCAGCGCCCACGGAATGAAAGTCCCAGAGGTTCACCCAGGGGTTAGAGTCGTTGTTGCTGTGGGCGGTGATGACTTCGGGGAAGTACCACTCGGCCGCGATGTAGACGCCGGTGGGGCTTCGGACCAGCTCGTCAAACGTGGCGTTGGCGAAGCTGTAGATACCCGCCTGGGAGCGCGAGCCGCCGTTGTTGTCGAAGGTGGCGACGTGCTTGAGCGCGAAGCCGGGGCCCCCGAGCGGGTCTTGGACCTTATACAAGTCCACCTCGTCGTTGCCGCCGACCGCCTGGCCGATGGGCCGCTCGAGCTGGATCTGACTGAAGCCATAAGGAGCCTCGCCGCAGCTGTTCTGAATGTCGTCGGTCCACAAGATGCCCGAGTGCGGCGCTGGCCGCGGGGTGCTGTGTGGCCGAGCCGTTTGGGTGGTATGCGCGCAGCCAGCCAGAGCCGCGCACGCCACAATGAGAGGGATGTGAATACGCATCGCAGAGCTCCACCTAGTGGGTTGGTTCAACGTCACTGCTGCAGCAAGATGCCGAACGACGATCGCGTCACCATGACTTGACTCGCTGCGACACCCGACGCGTAGCGAAGCGCAAGCGTACCGGGTCCTGTCACAGGCAATCGGGCGAACACCAGTGCAACACGATCGGCGCCGGCGCCGCCGCCCGGGCCGACCGTAGCCTGCCCAAGCAAGGCGTCGAGCGTCTCGGTGCTTGCGTTGTACATTGCTGCCGCGGCCGAGGCCATGAACACGGAGGCGCGGAAGTTGCCTGACAACGTGCCCGAGTAGTTGACCCCCAGCATCAACCCCACGCCGACGCCTAGCGTGTTGTATCCGAGGACCCAGAGCGCGTAATGGGTACCGGTATTGTTGATAGCAAAGTTCAGACCCGCGTTGACGTCAGATGGGGTCGTGGCAGTGGTCGTGCTGTTGCCGCCTGAACTGTTACCCAGGAGCGTTCGCCCTACCAGATTGCCTCCGACGCGCCTGATGGTTTCGTTCGCAATAATATCGCCGAGGCTGAGGTCAGTCGGGCCTGACGTCTCAGTCAGCGGATGCCGGTGGTCGAAGGCGCTCGCCAGGAACCCAGCGCCCGCGTTCGCGGCGCCTCCGACATTGAGCGGCGCGACCCTGCTGATGACTGGGCGGGATAGAGGCATGCAATCACACGCCTTGCTGCTGTTCGGGTGGCGGCCCGACAAGCACGATGTGTTTCGCTTGTGCAGTCATATCCTCACCCTCACGTCTCGGTCACCTTCGCGTCGCCGTTCACCGCCGACCAGATGCCGGTGATGATCCCCGTGTAGTACCGTCGCGGCATCTCCCAGTACGCACCTGGGTCGAGCTGCACCGACCAGCTGGTGAGTGACGCGGCTGACCCGAGCTTGAGGTACAGCGTCGCTGTGCTGCTGTTCACGACGAGCGCACCGACGCGCGCTGTATTCGCAGCGAGCAACGTGACAACAGTCGCGCTCGATGCCACGGCGGTGACGGTGCCAGTCGCCGGGCCGACGAACTCGACCGAGCCGATGTTCACGCCAGCATTCGCTGCGAGCTTGCCGATGACGTTGGCACTTGCCTGCAGCGCAACCCTCATGACGTCGACTGCGACCGCGCCGGCGAGCGTCGCGAGGAACCCCCTGCTTTGACCGATGTCGACCTCGACCGTGCCGGGCAGCGCGGTGGTGTCGTGAGCGCCGATGTGCTCGCCCGAGATGGTGCGCGACTTGAGCGGCACCGTCCCGAGTTCCGGATCTATGTAGTAGAGCGTCATGTGCTTTGGTCGCAGAGTTCGGCCATGGTCATCACCCGAGGTAGTGCGAGGCGCTGATGCGCTGGGTCATCACTCCCAACAACCGACCCGCGAATGCGTTGCCCGCGTCGGGGCGAATGCGAATCACTCGGGACAGCGCTCCAGTGAATCCGTCGCCGCCCGGACGAAAGATGCTTTGCTCAACGACGGTCCCCGGTGTGCCGTCGAGCTCCTCGACACGGTACAGCTTCGCATGCTGTGGCCAGCGCTCGCCGAATAGAACTAGGTGCGCGGGCAGAGCGACGACGCTTTGAATACCGCCAAAGGTGGCGAACAGCACGGGACCCGTCGCTGCATTCCACACCATGCCGTCCGGCGACTTGAAAACCTCGTTATCGTTCCACGCAAAAAACAAGCCGTGGTCGGCACTCCATATGATCCCTTCGCTGGCAGGTAGCGGGGCCGTCGCAGCGACCCATGTCGCACCGGCGTCGTTGCTGCACTGAATCTTGGTCTCGTAAGTGCCGCTATCAAGCCCCACCACGCAGAACCTGTTTAGGCTCGGCGAGTACGCGACTCCAGCACTGATGTACACGCTGCCTGGGAAAGCGCTCGTGCGGGCAATCCAACTCGTTCCGTTGGTGGTGTTCATGATTCCGTTCATGCCCACGGCCACGACCGCAGCAGCACCCGCTGCGCAAGCGAACCAATCCGCGCCGCCCGTGTTCCGTCGAGTCCATACGTCGCCAGTCGGTGAGTCCTGAATCTCGCCCGAGCTACCCACCGCAACGAATCGATCGAACGCTGACGACCAGCAGACATCAAACAATGCGCCGGTGAAGCTCGCAGTGGCCGACCGACTCTTCCATGTCGTTTCCCCGTCGTGCCAACGGATTGCGCCGCTCGCCCCGACAACGACAGCATCCTCATGCGACGACGCTGCAATCGCATTGCCGCCCTTGCCGGCGCCGGTGGTGTCGAGGTCGACCCATTGCGTGATGCCCGCAAGCTCGGTCCTGACGATGCTCAGCCGCTTGATCGCAGCGAGCACCTGCGTCAGGTCTGACTCGCTGCGCGTCAGGCCCGCACCCGTGATCAGATTCGCGAGCTCGTTCTGCGTGTCGGCGAGCGCGTCCCAGGCATGGTTGAAATAGCCGGCCGGAGGCTCCTCGCCGTTCGTGAAGCCCGCGGATCGCTTCCCTGGCGGCGGCGAGACCGTGCCTGGATAGCCGACCGGCGGAGTCGTCGCCCATTGGTCGAGCTTGAGTTCCATTAGAGCACCACCAAGATGCTGCCGGCGGGGGCAACATGGTGCGGTTCTGTGTTGTACTCCATGTCGCGACCGTCGCTGATCGCAGAGAGCGGCCCGCGGTTGAAGCCGCGCGGGCTGTCATAGACCGAGTCGCCGCTGACCGAGAACCGGAACGACGTGGTCGAGTCGTACCAGTGAAAGAACGCTTGAACGCCGGCCGCCTTGGCCTCGACGATGAGCTGCGCAATCTCGACGCCGTCAGCGCCCAGAACCGGCCCCATCGCGTGGATCGTGAACGCTGCGGGGTAGTGGTCCTCGATGCGGATCGGCACCTGACAGAGCTTCGCAGCGAGCGCGATGAGTTGCCGCGACAGCCCCGAGCTCTGATTGACGAGGACGCGCGCAGAGATCCACACCCGATACTGCTCGTCAGTGCGCCCCTCGCGCGGCTGCCCGACGATCTTGCCGAGCAGGTCAAGCACAGCACCCTCGGCAGTGGCGGGCGAGCGCTTGGTCAGCAAGTCCCAGTAAGCCAGCTCGAGCGCCTGCACCTCGGCGGTCCACGCAGCGAGCAGGGCTGAGATCCTGGGCTGGCGGTAGCGATCGGTCAGCAGCGCGACTGCATCCGGCTCGTGCGTCAGGATGAGGTTCACGACGAGACCTCCGTGACAGCGATGTTGGCCGGCAGTACGACACCCAGCTCGCGGCTCGCGATCGGGATCGACGGCTCTCCCGCATCGGGATCGGTGATCGCAGTGAGCGACAGTCCCACGCTCGCGTTGAGCACGCCTGTCACCCGAAGCGCGACGCGCACCATCTGGCCAGAGTAGACGTCAGTGCCGACGTCGAGATACGCAGGGTCGAGCTTGTTGGTCGTGGCTGCTTGAAGCGCGAGAGCGAGCGCCTCGTCGCCCACGTAGTCGGCGCTCGTCACCACTTCGATCGCGACGAACACTGTGACCTCATCGGGGCGGCTGAAATAGATCTCGTACGTCTCGCCCTGCTCGTCGACCACCTCGACTGGTGGCTCGGTGCCGTGCGTCTGGATGCCGCCGACCTTGTTGGTAGCGATGCTCTCGCCGATGGCCTGCGCATCACCACCGCGCACGATCGCTTCGATCGAGTGCGGCGGCAGACCATCTGCGGTCGTGACATCCGTCACGTTCTCGAGTACCGCGACGGCCACCACGTCAGGCAAGCGCGACAGGTCCGCGCGAATGCCGTTCACTGTGCCGCCGCCCGCAGCCGCCAGTTCACTGAGGCGCCGAATGCGGTACGCGGCATCAGTCTCGACGAAGGACCCGAGCGCTGCGTCCTCGGCGTTGGTGATCGAGTTCCAGCCTGCGATGAATGTCTCGATCACGTTGAGCGTGGTCGCGTTCGCGACGACGGGGCCGACTTCCTCGGACTCGAACAGCACGCTTACGTTCGCGGGTGCCGCGCCCGGGTTGAGCATGGGCTGGACGTTCACGAACCGCGCAACGGGGTTGCCCTGCACGCTCGCGACCGCATCACCGGCAGCGATGGTGGTGGCGGCCGAGAGGTTGACGGTGGCAGTCACCGTGCTTTTCTTTGCGTCGTGCCGCAGCGTGTTCGTCAGGCTGTAGAGCGCGTCCTGCTGCACGCCGCTGGCCATGTCCGGATCGAGCGCGTCGTAGAGTTCCTGTCCGGCCTCCCAGAGCTCGACGAGCTTGCTCGCAAAGACGCCGTTGAGTTGGCCGAGCACGCTGAACGGGCTCGTGTCGATGTCGGGGCCGAGGTCTGCGCGCTGGCGCGTCACGACATCGTTGAGCACGTCCTCGAGGCTCTTGGGGACGAACCCGTCGGGGGTGAGGCCGAAGCTCATTGCGATCCCCCGATCGTCTGCGACAGGCCAAGCGACGCATCTTCGCCACTGCTGAGCAGCGCTTCGGCCCTGACTGTCAGCGTGCGGGTGGTGCGGTCGAGGCTTAGCCGCATGTCGCGCACGTCAGCGATGCCTGGCACCGCGCGCGTTGCAGTCGCGAAGATCGCGCGCACCACCGCGGGGTTGACGCCCTTCTCGAGGATGTCGTGCTGGTAGTCGATGCCGAGTGAGCGGTCCTGAAACCACTCACCGCGGAACATCGTGATGTGAAACGCCCAGAGCTGCGCTACGGCCTCGGCACCCTGACACAGGCGCGCGCTGCCGCCCTGCAGGTCCAGGTCACCAGTCGCGGGGTCGAGCGCCAGGTCCGACACGAGGCGCTGGTATGCGGGGACCGGCAGCCGGTCAAGTCTAGGTCGCCTTCAGCTTCGATGCGGCTACTGATGCCGGGGCGGTTGCAAATACGGTCGCGTACTTTGTCTTCAGCGCCGCACCCCCGTCTTGCGGCACGACCGTCCAGCCTGTGAAAACCGAGTGCAGGTCCGCAATGATCTTGTCGACCTTCGCCGCCAGCGCCACAAAGTCGTGGTCTGTGGTGCCGCCCGTGAGAACATAGCCATCTTTCGTTATCTGGATCCGGCTTCCGGTAACATGCCCGATTACCAGGTCCGTCTCATGCACCCCCGCCAGCAAGGCCGAGCGCGGGGCTGGCCCGCACGGCAGAGCCACCGCGCCCTCGAGGCTGTGTGTCCCCATGTCACCCGGGTTGATCGCCCGCTGGCTGCCCTTGCGCGCGGTCTGGAGCCATTGATCGAGCGAGCGTTCGGCGAACACCAGCAGCACGAAGTCGCCGGCCGCGAGCGGCATGCTCACGAAGAACCCGCCGCCCTGCATGTAGCCCACCGGCACCATGGGGATCACCGGCAGCGTCTCGTCGACCATGACCCCGTCCTCGTTCGGGGCACGCCGCTGCAGACTGGGCTGCACGTCAACGAACTGCCGCCCGTGCTCGCCGGCATGCACCCTGAGCACCTCGGCCGGCATGGCGGTATGGACGTCGCCGAGCTCGGCCTGCATCGCCGCGCGCTGAATGTCCAGGTCCGACGGGGTGACACTCATCGCTTGCGCTCCTCGTTGCGCAGTTCGAGATCCACATACCAGTCACGGCCGGCGGTGTCGCCTACATGCTTGGTGGTCTCGGCCCGATAGATCCCAGTGACGTGCTCGCTCGTGATGCGAATGCGACGACCGGGAAACAGGTCTGGGATCATCAAGCAGCGCGCCTCGGTGATCCCCTTGTTGCCAGGCTCAGGCGAGCCGATGAGCCCGGTGTCGGGAGTCAGCTCGATGCCCAGCTCTTGAAGCGGCTTGCCCTGGTCGAGGAATTGCAACTCGTCGTCCTGAATCGACCACTCGAGGCCGCAGCTGCGGGCGAGGCGATCAAGCTCCCCTTCGATGGCGCCGGCGAGCGCATAGCCGTTGAAGAACTTCGACGCCTGCGTGCCCTGGATCTTCGCGCTGACGGTCTTGGCTGCGGTGTTGCCGAGTCGCACGCCCATCGCCTTGGCGGCTGTGGTGAGCACGTCCTGCACCGTGGCGCCCGGAGCGAAGCTCTTGAGGATACGGCGCTTGCGGGCGAGACGTCCGCTGTCGCTGGTGACCGTGGTGATCCAGTCGCTGCCCTCGCGCGTGCTGAGCACATCACGCAAGTCGCCGCGAAACAGCAGCGATGTGCCCCCGACGTAGCCCGCCTCGAGCGAGACGTACACCTTCTCGAGCTCCTGCAAGCGCTTGCGATGCTCGGCGTTGAGGTTCCAGATGCGAATCTCAGCACTGTTGGGCGTCTGCGCCGACAGCGACTTGACGATCTCGAACGCGACGTCGAGCTCCTCGATCACGTACTCGTCGACCTGCACGCGCACTTTGCGGTCAAACAGCACCGTCACGACAGCGCCTCGATATAGTGCACGCAGTACCGCGTGCCGAACTCATCGAACGTCGCGTTGCCGTCGCGCGCTTGGCCGTCGAGCAGAAACAGCTCGCCGGGCGGCCGCTCGGGGTGCAGGTTGCGGCGCAGCAGCGGGAAGCGCGTCACGAGCCGCACGCCCATCGCTATAGGCGTCCCGTCGAGCGTCGAGAGATCCATATGCCAGCAGCCGCCCCGCTCGTTCCACCGAAACCGAAAGGTGTAGGTGACGCCGTCGAGCTCCGACTGCTGCGTCGTGTCGGGGTACACCTCGGTTGGGATGAGTCGTATGCCCATGGTCAGAGCCCGATCAGCTTCTTGATGTCGTCCTTCGTGATCGACGGGATTTTCGAGAGCAGACTCTGCTTGTCGGTGTCGCCGGGCGCGACCAGGCTCGCCGGCGGTGGGCTGACCGGTTGGGTCGGCTGCTTGCCGCGCGACTTGCGAGGCTTGGCGCGCGCGTCCACCGGGTCAGGCAGTTTGGCCGTCTGGCTGTTGACGATGCGCAGCACCTTCCCGCTCGCTGAAAAGTTCAGGCGCCCCTGCCCCGCTTCGCTCGTGCGCTCGATGTGCAGCGCGGTCAGCGCGACGTTCTGGTACGTCATGAGGCCAGTCACGACGGTGACCAGCGCGCGGCGCTCGAAGATCGACACCAGCGCGGCGTGCACGGCGCTCACCCGATCAAACGGCTCGGTGAAGTGCAGGACGCTGGCCGAGAACACGCGCTTGCTGCGCACGTCGAGCTTGAGCGCGCCGAGCACCGCAGCTGCTTGCTCGGCGCCCGGGACCAAGCCGATCGCGCCGAGTGTCGGCTCGCCCTTGATCTCGATGGGGCTCGGATTCACGCGCGTCGTGCCGGCGTGCGACTTGGGAAGCTCGATCGGGTGATTCGTGACCGCGCCGTCGATGTCGATGGTGGCGGGCATGGGGCGGATGTGATCGGCCACGTCCGCACCGGCTTCGACCGGATGCTCGGTCACGTCGGCCGTCAGGGCATGCCCCTCCCGGACCGAGACATCGATCCAGATGTCGCCGATCTCGACGTGCCGGTTTGCCACGTCAGCCACTCCCCGGGCGCGGCAGCGCAGCGTTGCTCTTGCGGCGCTCGGCTGCCAGCGCGTCGAGCACTGCGCGGCGGACCTCGGCGGGGTTGCCGCCGTTCACGTTGACGGTGACCGTCGTGTTGCCGGACTGCACGATCACGGGCGGCTGCGTGCCGCTCGCTGCAGCGGGCGCGCTCGCCGTCGGCGAGGCACCAACCGCCGATGCCGACGCTCGGCCAGCTCGGATCTGCTCCGCTTCCGCGTTCACGTTGCGTCCGAGCGCGCGCCCCGTTTTCGTCGCGTTGCGTTCTGCAGTGATGTCGGCAGCCTTCTCTTTCAGGCCCTGCTCGCGCGCCTGCTTGGGAGTCATGAGCGCCGCGCCGACATCTCGACCGGCAGCGCGCTCGCTCGAGAACAGCACCCGCTGTAGGCCGTTAGCTTTGCCGCCGATGCCGGGCAAGTTGTAGAAGAAGTCGGCGATCGCGGTGCCGAGGCGGGCATAGAGGTTGTACAAGCGCTCGCCCATGAGCTCGAGCTCGCCGAACCAACCGATCTGCTCTTCCAGCTTCGCCGTGTCGGCGTCTGCCCAGAAGTTGCGCCACGACTCGGCCAGTATGTCGACGCCCGCCGCGTGGTTTCGGATCAACTCGTCGACAGTGCCGAGGCCACCGACCGCTTCGATGTAGTCGCCGATGACCGACTTGCCGCCCGTGAACAGGTTGAATAGCTCGTCGATGATCAGGATCAGCGCCACAGCGGCGGCGGCCGGCAGGATGAACGGCGCGAGCATCTGCGCTCCGAGCGCAACGGCAACGCCACCGAGGACCACCATGGCACTCTGGAGTACAGAGGTGCCTGCCGTCCAATCCTTGAACGCCGCCACCGCTTTGGATGCGCCCGCCACAATGCGCTCGAGCGTGGGCATGGCTTTTTGCCCCATCTCCGTACCCAGATCGCGCAGAGCCCCGCCGAGCGCCTTGCTCGCGTTGCCGAAGCTTCCAGAGCTGCGAGCTGCGTCGCCCTGCGCGGACTTGGTGTTCTCGAGAATGTACTGGTACCGCAGCTCGGTCTTCTCCGCGTTGTTCATCGCCGCGAGCTTCTTGTGGATGCCCTGCGTGTTCGCGAACTGCTGCAGCGTCGCGTCGTCCATGGTGATGCCGAAGCGCTTGAGAGCCATGTCCGCGCCCGTGAGCCCGCCACGCAGCGCCCCCAGCGCCTCCTCCTCGGTGGTGCCGGAGAATGCGCTGCTGAGGTCCACGGCAAGCGTGGCGAGTGTCGTGCTCATCGCTTGTGCCTTGGCTTTGTTCTGCACCATCGGCTCGATCATCCCGCCAAGCCCGGCCGCGTACTCTTGGAGTTGAAAGCGCGAGCGTCCCAGCGTCGACGAGGCCGTCTCCGACCAGCTCTTGACCTGGGCGGCGCCCTCCGCCCCGAACACCCGCTCAAGGACGCTGCCCGTCTCGTTGGCATCGGAGGCGAGCTGGACGATCTTTCGTAGCGTCTGCGTGATGCCCACGGCCGCGACCAGCTTGCCGAGAGCGCCGCCGAACGCAGATGCGCCAGTTGCGCCAACAGCCATGCCTGCCCGGGTGCTAGCTGCCGCTTTACCGGTGGCGGCGAACCTACTGCCTGCACTGGCCACCCGACCGCCTGCGGCTGTTGCTGCCGCGCCGACGACGCCGAGCTTTTTGCTCGTCGCGGCGAGCTGCGTCTGCACCTGGCCGATCCCGCGCTCAGCGGCTTCGAACCCGGTCTTGTCGACCTCGAAGCCCAGGCGCGCGACGATCTCGCGCAGCACAGTCATGACCGACTCCGCGCGGCCAGGTGCTCGAGTTCGTCGTACATGTCCAGCACGTCGTGCGCCTCGTACAGGTCGTCAAGCGACCATGCGGTTTGGATCTCTACGAGGCCGGAACGGTACCTCGCGCTGGTGGCGACACGGTGGATGTCCCAGTCGATGCACTCGGGGACGGCGATGCTGACAGCACGGTCAGGATCCGACCGGCTAGGCCGCGATCGCCGTTCGATCCGCCGAAAAAACTGGCGTAGTTCACCTCCAGACAGAACCGCGCCCACAGCAGCATCTCGTCATACTTGCCCGCAAAGTGCGCGTCGAACACGTCAGACAAGCGCGGCTCGCGATCGCCGAGCACGACGACCGTGTGCTTGGCGAAGTCGTCCAGCACCGAGCCCACCTCGGCCTCGCTCAGCCGCTCGGCCAGCTCGTAGAGCCCCTGACTCAACCCTGCTGCCAGCGCCGCCTCGACCTCCTTGTGCTGACCCTGCGCGAGGCTGCTGAGCGTGGCGCCGAGACTCGGGCCGGCCAGCTTGAGCAAGCGGACCAGCAAGCCCCGCCCCTGCTTGGCGCCGAACTGCGTCACGCGGTACGTGTGCTCGCCGATGCGCTTCTCGCGGGCCTCGATCGCCATGCGGCTACCGCCCGCCGAAGAAGCTGCCACGCGCGTCGGCGAGCCGGATCTTCCACTCGAGGACCTGCACCGCCTTGCCTGCTTTGTAGGCAGGGAAGCCCGTGATCCATGCGCGCTCCGAGAGCACCACAAGGCGCCCCTCTTTGTCGCGCGCATTGAACACGCCGGCGCCGGCGCCGTTGGGCAAGCTGAGATCGGCCTGCAGCATCGAGCTCAGGCGATCGTTGGCGTTGGCGGTGTTGGCGTAGCGCAGCGTCACGAACGCCTTGAAGTTGTTGGTGGCGTACCGCGAGACCTCGCCGTCGGCGCCGGTGAAGTCGAGGAACTGAGCATCGTCCCACTCGAGGCTAAACACCTCGTCATCGGCATAGCCGCCGTCGTCGAGCGGGATCGCATTGAGGCTGATGGCGAGGTCGTTGATGTTCCAGTCCTTGAATCCCATAGCAACCTCCCCCTACAAAGCCGTGCGGACGGTCCCGTTGATGAGCACCTTGTGCACCGCGCCCTGCAGCACGAAGCTGAATTTGACGTCGGGCAAGACGCGCCCGGTGCGATCGTTGGGGTTGATCTCGGCGACCTTCGGAACGGTCACCGAGTAGGGCGCATCGCCGTCGATCAGCGTCGCGCTGATGCCCTCGAGGATCTGCCCGAGCACTTGGGCGCGCACGAGCTCGATGCCCTTGTCGGTGTAGGCGACCTTATCGTTGTTGGCGAGCAATGCCACGATGCGCTCGCTCACGCGCGCGTCGAACCAGTCGATGCCGTGCGTGATGTCGATGTACCGGCCCGATGCGGCGCGGCCGTCGAGCGTGAAGCCGATCCCCTTCACGTCCACATAGTAGTTGACGTTTTTGCCCCTGAGCACGCCGCGATCGCTGTCGCTGAGCGGCGACTTGTCCACGCCGGCGAGGCTCTTGTTGGCCCACGTCGCAGAGCCCGGTGCCTTGGGCAGCATGCGCCCTGCCCACGCGGCCGCAGCGCACTGCGCGGGCTTGCCGTGGTAGAGCGGCACGGTCCGGTTGTAGCCAGCGGTTTGCAGGTCGCTGCCGACGTCGTCGGAGACCGAGCCGCTCTTGATCTCAGAGTCGCTCGGATTGACGAACAGGATCACGGTCTGGGCCTCGGCCCACGCGGCGGCGGCCGTGATCACCGCGTCGCTGCTGTCATCCAGGAGCAGCCCATACCAGTCCGCATCATAGGCACGGATGGCCGCGAGGTCGGTGGCGATCCCCGGCGTCGAGTCGGGGGTGTCGTCCTTGATGGTGAGGTTCGGCGAAATGTTCTCGAAGCGATGCGCCACGTCGGCCGCGTCGCTCGCCACACTGACGTCGGTTGGGCTTCCCGTCGCAGTCAGGCTCGGTACGGCAGTGTTGATCTCGGCAGCCAACGACGCGGTGATCTCAGCGATGGTGGGTGTCGTGCTCGCGGTGACGCTCACGGCCACGCCGTCGACCTCCAGCGAGAACACCTCGTAGCCGACCGGCGTGCCCGGAGTAAGAGTGACCGTCTGCGTCGTGGCGCCCGCGCACTTGCCGACCTTGAACTGCGGCGGGCATGGGTTCTGCGACTTGAGCGCCAGGGCCGTTTTATAGATCGGGTGCGTCGTCGGCATGCTCAGCGGCGCGAGCGTCATCTCGTCGGCGTCGGAGAACGTCCGCACGAGCTCGGGCCAGTAGGTGTGGTAGCCGGCGATGAGCGGGGTGCCGAAGCCTGCCTGGGAAACAGCGGCGTCCTTGATCTCTATCGTTACGTTGACGACTTCCGACACGCTGCTCATGGCGTACGCCTCCTAGGGAATCGCTCGGTCGGCGATGATGATGGGGTCGACGTCTGCGGGGTCTCGCTTCACCGTGCCGCCCAGCACCACGCTCCCGATGGTCCCGGTGGGCGCGTCGGTCTCGGCGCTCACCCAGTTGAATGCGACGTCGAGCGCCGCCACCGACTCCTCGCGCTGATCATGCGTGCGGCCGAGGTCGACGAGCGCAAGGCTCTCGCGCAGCCCCACGCCGAGGCTGCGGAACGTCGCTTGCGATGACGGGAAGTACAGCCGCCCTCGCACCAGCTCGAGCAGCGCATACGCGCGGTAGGCCGGGCGCTGATCACGCGAGACGATCTTGCAGCTGAGCGTCAGGCGGCGGTTGCCGACCACCTCGATCGCGAGGTCGGCACCCAGACCGGTGGCGCGCACCTCGTCGGTGCCGGGCTCGGCCGACTGCCCGAGCAGCGTGAGCTCAGCCCATGGGTAGCTGCGCATGCCCACGGGGTCGCCTTGCCACGCGATCTCAGTGAGTGCGACGCCGCTGACGTCTGCGAACCATTGCCGGAGGCCGTCGTGTAAGAGCTGCCAATCCATCAGCCGCCCTCGACGCGATGGGTGATGGCTCCGCGCAGCTGCCCAGTGTCGACGAGCGGTGTGCTCGACCCCTTCCGCGCGATGGTTGATTCCGCGTTGCGCGGCGCGATCCCGTCAGCGATCCGCTGCTTAATGAGCCCGACGCCTTGCTGGCCGAGCAGCTCGAGCGCCTGGCCGGTCTGGAACTTGCCAATCAGCACGCCCTGCCCGAGCGCCGATGCGGTGCGCTGCAGCTTGGGGGCATGCTCGTCGATGGTCGCGCGGATGAAGCTGCGCTGTGGAATCACGATCTCGTTGCCGCGGGACGTCCGGATCACAGCGCCGAACTCGTGCACCACTGCCAGATCGACCACCGTCATGGGGGCGGCTTCGCGATGCGCGGCCGCGGCTTGCTGTCCCTGCACGCCCACGAGAGTGAACGCGCCGGGCGTCGACAGCTTGAGCACGCGGTCTTTGAGGGCGTCCCAGCCCGCGTCCTTGTTGGTGACTTTGAGGGTCGCGCCGCTCATCACACGACCATGGCTCCGACGACGGACTGCAGCATCTCGTTGTATCGGCGCTCGTATAGCGTGGTCGCGCCGTCGGGCTCTTTGTTCGGATCGAGGCGCGCGAACTCGCCGCCGGGCGAGTACGCGATCAGATGACAGGCTTGGTACTTCACCGCTTGGTCGTAGCTGGCTCCCCACCCGCTTGGGTAGAGTTGCCCAGACGCGTCGGAGATCTTGGCGGAGATGATCACGTCGCTCGTGTTCG
>Ga0105248_10003081_pt1 | contig 18482 bp, 10 predicted proteins | sample KBSS34metaG_FD_81524 | JGI IMG/M metagenome (GOLD analysis project Ga0105248, IMG submission 81524) | Switchgrass rhizosphere microbial communities from Kellogg Biological Station, Michigan, USA - KBS S3-4 metaG | ecosystem: Host-associated > Plants > Roots > Rhizosphere > Soil | place... | reverse complement strand
GTGCGGCTAATCGCCCGACGAAACCGAGTGGCGGTTCGTATTCGATCTCATCGCGCAAAACCGCGCCTGCCGGATGCGGTTTAATGATGTGCAGGTGACGCCAACGGCGGAAAGGTCCTTCAACCTGCACGTCTTCGAACATGTGCGGCGGATCATACGCTGTATGTTCGGCCACCCATCGCGCCGGAAACAGACCAAAGATGCGCGTCTGTATGATCGCCCTTGAGCCGACCTTGATATCAGGCGCGGCTTGGACAATTTCTGCAGACTCCCATGGCGGCGTCAACCGCCGAAGCGCGTCGGGTAATTCGTGAAACGCGAAAACACGCTCCGGCGACGCGTGTATGATGCTCTCTTTGATAAAACTCCGTGCGCTCATACCTTGACGATCAGGTTGCACGGCGAACCGCCAGGCAGCATGACCTTCTTAAAGACTCATTCTTCGCGCTTGCCGTCTTGATACCAACGATAACACCACAAATGTGACCACCGGGTATAAGAAAATTGAGAAGCCAACAAGCGCCAAGCCAACTAGAAAATCAATAGGCGTGCCTTCGTAGACGGGATGTTCAGTTGTGCCGATGTTTCCGTGCGGAAGCATTCTACCTATTGCTGGACCAATCAAGTGCACCGGCCACAGCAATGCGCTAACAAGAAAGGGTGGATCAACATCCATTGAATGGGGAACCACTATGAGGGAAACACAAAGAAAAACAAAGAATGAAATCAAAAGGCGCGCTATCCAGTTATGAATCGTTATGTGCTTTCTCTCTTCAGCCATCTTCATGCAAATTGAATGTCGCCTGCTTGATAATAAGCGGTGCGCAATAAACCGAACAGCATATTTCTTTCTTTTACCTTTACCGGATTCCTAAATCCAGTATGGCTCAGCAGATGACGTATCCGTTCGTCTGTATTGTCTCTCATTTGAGCGTGAGATCGAAACAGCCGATCAAAAAAACCATCTGATGCGTCGTCCACGATGAAATCAACAAAGTGAAACGAACCGCCAGGCTTTAAGACTCGCAATACTTCCCTCAGCATGTTTTCCCGCTCCTGCTGATTGAGATGATGAAACATGAACGAGGAGAAAACACGATCAAACGAGTCTTGTTTGTAGGGAAGCTCATCTGCGACGCCTTGATCAAGTTGCACTGAAACGGCGGCACGCGCCGCTTTAAGGCGCGCCCGCCGCAACGCTTTTGGGTCAGGATCGAGGCCGACCACTTGTGCAGCGCCATACTGTCGCTTCAACTTCACGAGGAGCGTGCCGGTACCACAGCCAATGTCGAGAACATGGTTACTCGGTTCGATATTCGCCCCGGAGATCAGCTCCCGCCGAGCGGAATCGAATCCCAGCAAACTGACGATTGGATCGTAAAGCGGCAGAAATACATCACGGCCCGCCGCCGGAATAAACTCTCTTTGACTCATTCGTTAGTCATTTTGTTTGGCGGTTTGTAGTTTGCCGGCGGATAAGCATTGCCCCTGAGGAACTTTCGGCGATGAAGTCCTGCTATCACAATATCGTTCAAGGCGGGCGTAGAGACGTTCACATTGTTTTTGCGCCGTCGCCTTTATTCGCGGCGGTGCTGGTGGTTTGGGTCTGAATTTCCTCGAGCACCTGGATCGCGCCGCTGATGCGCAACATCGTGTCGCGTACCTGCGCAAGCTGCCGCTCGAGATCGTACATACGCTGCTGACCCGCTTCCATCTCCTTGCGCAAGGCGTCGAGCCGGACCTGAATCTGATCATTCATTGCGAGTTACCCTTAACAGCTTTCTTAAGCTGATCGATTTCCTTTTGTTGCTCCTTGATCGCTTCAATCAACAACGGTATCAGCTTGTCATACTGCACTGATTTGTAACCATCAGCATCAGTGGTCACAGCCTGCGCGAGCACGGCTTCCACCTCCTGAGCAATAACGCCAACCTGGGTCTGTGAGAGTGTATCGCGCAACTTCTCGCGCTCTGCTTGCCTGGCCTGCTGGTGCTCTTCCTGGCTGGCTCTTGGTCCAGCGGAGACCGCGGTGTCTATATCGCGCGTGTAGAGTTTCACTCCCTCTTCATTCCAACGAAACGTAACTCCGCGTAGCTGTCGCACCTTGCTCAACGCGGACGGAATCGGCTGCACCTCGGTCTTTAAGCTCGCGTCACTCCAATACGCCCAGTAGTAATTTTGTCCATAATTCATCGGCCGCCATGCACCGCCAATATTTTTCCAGGTATTGCCACCCACATACAGGTCCTTCGCAACGTCGAGACTGTCCCACACGCCTACCCATCGATCACTCCAACCAGGTCCCCTGGAAGCATTGCCGACCAGCATTAGACATCCGAAAGTCTGACCAACATCATTACTGATCTCCGCATGGTAAGTGGAGTTTCCTGAAGCAAAACCTTGATAACCCAAACTAAACATGACCGAGTAGTTGGCGTTACCGCCCATCTGCATCATGGCATTGCCCTTGATTCGCATCGTCTCAGTGAAGTTCCCACTGGTTCCGGTGCCGAACACAACGTCGGAACTCGAATTAGGGGTATAGATCTGCATTACGGCATCTTGAATGCCGAATCCGAAGCTGGTGTTAGGGGCGTTACTCCAAAGAGAGATTTTGTCGCCCAGGTTGCCCGCGAAGCTGAGTGGGAAATTCGGTGACGAGTTGCCAATGCCCACCTTGCCATTGCCTTTAATGCGCACGGTTTCGTTGAGCTTCGCGCTGCTGCCGGTGCCGAAGACGATGTCGTCTTGCGGAAGCGGCGCATAAATCTGCATCACGGTATCTTGAACGCCAAATCCGAAGCTGGTTTTAGAGTCACTGCTCCAGAGAGAGATTTTGTCACCCAGCTTGTTGTTGAAGCTGAGCGGAAATGCCGGCGTCGAGGTGCCAATGCCTACCTTGCCGTTGCCTTTGATTCGCATCGTCTCGTTGAAATCGGAACTGCCTCCGGCGCCGAATGCGACGTCGGCGTCAGTGGTGTCCGTATGAATCTGGAGTAGCGCACCTTGAATGCCAAACCCGTAGCTCGCGCCGGGAGAGCTCCAGAGAGAGATCTTGTCACCCAGTACGTTTTGGAAGCTGAGTGGGAATGCTGGTGTAGCAGTGCCAATGCCCACCTTCTGGGCAAAGAGCGAATTTGCAACCAGGTCGGGCTGGCTCACCGCCACTGCTATCGACATCGAGGCTTGCAGCGGTTCGCCGACGTTGTTGTTAGTCAATACTCCCAGGGTGAAGACTGTGTCTTCCGTCAGTGCCGGAGATGTCCACTCACCAAATTTCTTTGGCGTACATGTTTTCTGTCCCTGACTGTCCGAGTAGTAGATCGTGTAAGAGCTGATATCCAAAACTGAGCCGTGCCAGAACAACGTCACGCTTTTTCCTTTTTCAACCTGCGCCACGGGCTTCCAGCCACTGCCGTCAGGCACATTCGCTGTCAAATCGCTGAAGGCGAAGCCCCACGGAAATGTCGTCACAGTGAAAGTCGGTAACGCAATGCCTTTATCAGTGTCTTCTTTGATCTGGATCGTGCTGGTCCCGGCTACTACGTTGATTGGGAAATCATAGATCTGGACCACTACCGCTCCACCCGCAGGAATCTCACGACTTGGACCAGCCAGTGGCCTGAGCTTGTAATGCGCCTGACCATGCGTTACGACATTTTGAGGCGGTTCCACGGTCCAACTCGGGTCGGAAACCACCCTCTTGATGTCGGCCGTCGTGGTCGTCAGCGCAGTGCTGTCGGGATATGGCGGCGCGTTAGGGTCTCCGGCCACTTTGATGATGAACTCGACGTACTTCACCGTAATGGCGTCCTTGCTCGGGTTAGTGATCACGATCTCCAACGAGCCATTCCCGGAGCCGACGGTCAAAGGCGACGGATTAAGCTGCGGAACATAGCTGAACTGGGTTTTTACATCGGGGCTGACGACGGTCCACATGTTCGGACGTGCTGATTTCGAGATCATAAGCGTTATCTTTCGAGTTGAATTAATTTCACTTTAACGGATCTTTGTCAGACAGGGCGGCGGACAGTTGCAAGAGACCGCGGCGCAGAACCGGCAGGACATTCGAGAGTCGCGCTGTCGTGTCGTTCGGTGCGGTGGCGTAGTGCCGCCACTTCCCCTCGTCGTTTTCTACCCACGTCCAGTCGCCGCGCTTTTCATGCGGGACAGGCAACAGGATCGTTTCAGTTGCGGTCGTAATTTGAGAGTCGGTCAGAATACCGTTGACGCGAAAGGTCACGTTCATAGCGGCGAGCGCGGCCGTGGTCCATTGCGGCGCCAGCGCTGATGTGACTGTCGGCAGAATACCGGTTCTCGCATGGACCGCTGCTCTCGGATCGACCAGCATCGAGACGTATTCCTTACTCTTTCCATCAAACGACAGATAGATGTAGTTGTTGTTTACGCCAATGGGTTTCAGGTATGTGCCGGATCCGGCGCCGGCATCGTGGGTGACGTTGAATTGGGTGTAGTTGTCACCGGAGAAATAGCCGATGAGTCCGTCTTCAAGCTGCGCAATGTCTCCCAACTCGATGCCGAACCGGTAACCGGCGACACTGAGCGGCGGTGGCGGAGGTGGCGTTGGCGGCGCCCACGGAAATGTGTATTGCCAGCTTGGGTCGCGGTACGCCGGACCGTTCAGCGCGAACTGCAACTGCGATCGGACCAGCGCCAGTGGACGCCCGATCAGCGCCGCCAGATCTTCATCGAACGCAGCGCGCAGCGGGAGCGTGGTCCAGAGTGTTTCGTCGATAGCTTTTAAGAATGCCGCAAAAGTTGCTGGTCCTTGTCTCTTCAGATTCCAAAGGAAAGGTCCGAAGTGTTTGATTTTCGAATTGATGTCGTCGAGCCCTTTGTAGGGCGAGCCAGGCGCATCAATCCAGCAGACGGCGGTCTGATCGTTGGCGGCCAGTGCGATCGACATTTCGCCGAGCGCCTGTCCCTGTGCGTCGTAGGCCATCAGCGCGGCATCGAGATGATTCGGCAGGACCCAGCCACAGACGGGATCCGCGGTCGGCGTCAGACGAATCGGATCGTTGTCGTTTGTGGCTGATACCAGATCAAAATCAAGCCGGCCTGACTGCAGCAGAGCTGGAGTGAGTAGCATCACGCTGTCGGGAGGCGGCGCGGGGATGACCTTAGGTTGCGGCTTCATCTCCGGCGGAAAATAGATCGTTTCCGTCATGTAGTTGTTGCTGTTGATCGGGTAAACAGACTGTCCCCATTCGTCGACGACCTTCAAATCGCGAAACACAAATTGTCCACAGCGCCAGGGCAGGAAGTTACTCGTATACGGCGCGGAGTCAGGGATGTCGCCGATGCCGGCAGGATTGCCGTGACCAGGGCCGATGAGTTCGGGCAGAGAGTTTTCAGACTGCTCCAAAGACGCCACGGGATCCAGAGGCGTGCCAGGACCGAGCCAGACTCCGTGCATATTCAGCAGCAACTGCTGGTTGAAGCCATTGAGAGCCTGAGAGAGCAAGTCCCAGTTGTCGTCGGCAAAGAACTTCAGCAGGTTCTTGAATTCCTGCTCCGTCTTTGGAGCGAGGTTGGGATTGTTCTTGAGAAACGCGTTGATGCGCGCCTGCATGTTGAATGCGGATGCGGGACTGAGCTGCAGGATGCCGCTAACCGGAACATGAGAGTTGACCGGGTAAGCGCCTTTACCGTTCCACGTGTATTGACCGTCTGCGAAGATCCAGTTTGGATCTTTAGCGGTTCCGTAGTCGATGGGGTAGTAGTCCGCCTGGTACATGACCAGCAGCGGATGCCATGGATTCCGTTTCCACGGCCACGGGCTGATGGTCCATGTTGCGCCGGCGCCGGGAAGGGAAGGCAATGTACCCATGCCGGAGTAACTGGCGGAATTATTCATTGCGGTGCGCACATCGTCGATTTTCAGACTGGTTGCGGTTGCGATCGTCGCGGCGTTGTTGGGATCGATGAAAAAGAATTCCTGCCAGAGTCTTTTCGCGAGATCGGTAGTCAGCCAGGGAACACCCGAGATAGAGGTGAGGTCGGGAATCGGAATCGCTAGTTTTGGTGTGGCTGCGGTGATCTTCGTTGTGCCGCATTCGAAACCGTTGATGAGCTGCGCGGGAAAGCGACAATCGAGTGTCGGTTGCCGGGGAACAACTCCGGCAGCTCCGGCGCCGGTGATCAGGACTACGGGATCGTGCGGTTCGTAAAAGACTGGAGCGCTGGCGCGTTTCAATACGCGCGTCGCCGGCAGTTGATGAGTTGCCGCAAAATTTTCGATCGCTTTTTGCAGTGCGTCGGGAGTATTGCCATTTGGCACGACTGCCGGCGCGGCCATTGACTCTACGATCTTCCGCTGTTGGGCCACCTGGTACGCGAGACCATCTTTAACCGCCGGATCAAGCTGCCGTGCGAGCTCCGGTTGAGTCAGATTAGGAATATCAGTGGATACCGGTTCCTGGCTGACAAAGTTCACGTACTTCCACCACATCACGTACAACTGCTGTCGCAGGTCGGCGAGTGTGCGTTGCGCCTCGTCCAGTGCCTCCTGGTTTTGATTGAGCAGCGCCAGCCATTGCAGCTCTTTCCGCAACTCCTGCTGGTCCAACTGGCTGTTCACGCCCGGCGCGTCCACGATCTCCCAGACGTATCCGCCATTGAACTTCTGAAAGAAACTCGAATGCACTGCGTCTGCGAGCGCCGCGGCAGGATCGGGTTGATCGAGCAGTTCGAGCAAACCGAGTTGGAACGCTTCGAGCAGGTTGGTATCGATGTCGTCTCCACCTTGTCCGGCAATCAACGCCGTCAACGCTTCGACAGTCGTGTTGCCGACTGCGATCGACACGGGTGGATCGTCGTGTGGTGTGCCGCCGGCTGAGATCTTCGCGGTTTGCCAGGCAACACCAGTCACCATGCCGGACATCAGCGACCAGGTCGCAGTATCAGTTCCGGCAACGTGCCAGCCCAGCTTGCCCATCAGACACGCAAAATCACACTTGCTATCAAACGCAAGCGGATCATCGGCGGCGTTTGAAAACCAACCGAACACTTGATAACTGAACGTATCCGGATCGGGAGTATGTCCCTCGAGCGGATCGATCAGCGAGAACACGTTGTTGCACGCGGGTTGGTAATACGCAAACGCCGGGTTCCCCGGCGCGACGGCAGTCAGCTTGAGATTATGGCCGGACTCTGTCCAGGTTTTGCCGGCGCCGAGCTGTAGGCTTCGTCCTATCTGGACTCCGATCGGCGTATTGTCCGTAAGAGATATCGGTTGCACATACATCGAACCGATCTGCGAAGCGTTATTTGGCTGAGGATGATCGAACGGCCAAACATAATCGCTCTCGATCAGCCAGGCCACGGGAGCATTAGCAGAAAGCGGACTGTAACGCGCCACCAGCCAGCGATTCGGGACGCACGGAAACTTGGGCGCTGCGCCTTCATGGGCCACGCCTCTCGTGAACGCGTCCGGCAGTCGCCACTTCAGATACACGCCGTTGTAATACCTGGACCATTGCGGATTCGTCTGATCGATGAAGTGCAGATCGGTAGATCCCAAATCTCCGTTTCCCGGATCCTGGATGTTGTTGTACTGCATCTCGGCGCGATAAAAACTTCCCGTCCGTCGCGTGTGATTGTTCACGACGAACGCTTCCACGATGAGCGGTACAATCAAGGGACTCTGATCACTCATAGATTACCTTTTACGCAGACTGAACAAACGATTGCCGTTCGGGCGCCTGGACCATCTGAATGGCGAAATCACCCGCGCCGAAGCCGGAGCCGACTTTGACGCCGGTCGCATCTCCCAGCGCAGACGCCAGCTTCTCGATTTGAACTACTCCGCCGTCAGACCGGCAGAACGTAGTTAGAAAACCGGCATAGCCCTGCGGCGGAATGTGTGGCGCGTTCTGGATCTGTGCGCCGATTTGCGCTGCGGCCCCGGAAACGTAACGCGGAACAATCCCGTTGTCTTCAACACCGAAAAGTAAACCCTGATACGGCTCGGCGAGCGAGACAGCGTCGGGGATGCCGTCGAATAAGCAAAGGCGAACGTTCTTCGACGGACAATCGTTGCGATGCAGATTGACAGGATTACCTGCACTCGTGGCCGCGATTACGAGGGCCGGACAATTCGACACCAGCTCGGAGCGAATTAACATGCCCGACATCTTGATGCGGCCCGTGCTCGTACTCTCATTTCCGAAACTTCGCGCCCTGCGCTGCCGCGTCTTTTGGGTGATTGCCTCGGTCAGTTGTGGATGCAGGGTGGTGAACGCGGCAACGTCGGCCGAGTGGTTAATGGCGATACTGCACGCGCCGGCTTGCAGCGCGTCGATCCAATCGGGATCAACGTAGAAGAAACGAATCGATTCGACCGGCAACAGCCGCGGATCGGGAACCAGATGAGAAAACGGCACTGGATACAACAAACCAAGATTCGCCAGCCAATCAGCTACCGGATCGAGCGCCTCGGCCGCATGCTCACTGACTGCCGCGGCAGTTTCCGGCCGCGACCAGAGCTCGCGCGGATGCACTGTCGACGGAACATGGACCACCGATTGAGACGCGGGACGTTCGCCGCGTCGCGCACGTTCGATCGCCCCTGTCCACTGTTGGCCCAGGCCGTCTCCGACCAGTTCCGCAAACTGATGCCGGCTGGCATCGCGTGCGAGTAGCTTGCGCGAATCGGTTTCGCCGGCGAAGTGTCGCAAGCGGAGTCGTTGTGCGATGGTTGCGACCGCCGTCTTCGCGGTGTGTACGTAGCGGTTAATCGCCTGCGCGAAATGTGCATCGGCGAGCGCGAGGTTGCGGCCGATATTCCACGCCGCTGCGTAGCTCAGGTCGAACAGACCCTGTTCCGCAAGGTAGATCATCAGCGCATCCGCCGAAGTCGCACGCGCAACCGGAACGCCCGGCGCAGGACCGACCGGCGGTAAAGCCGTCGGCACCACAGGCGAGAATGGACCGCGATACCACGCGAACGTTTCATCACCCGAGCCCGCGACGAACTTCAACGCCACATATCCATCCTGGATTCGATTCTGTGCGGCGGACGGCAGTCCCGATACTGGCGGCAGACGCAGTGCTCCCCCGCCTTGAGCGGCCGCTTCACTTGCGATCAACTGCTTGAGCAACGCTTCAAAGCTCAGGAACGATTCCGGCATGGAGACGAAGGTCCAGTCGTAGAGCGATACCATCTGCACGTCCATCAACTCGCTTGAATTCGGTTTCGTAGGAATTGTTTTTTGCGGTGACGGACCGAGATAGTCGGCGAAACCTTCAAGTGAAACGAGGTGCGCGAAGTAACGGCGCGGAGTCGTTTTAGCCACTGGCAGCCGGTTGGCGAGCAGCACCGAATGCAGCAGTTGATCTTCGTGTGGCGAGTTGACTGCGCGGCAGTGGGCCAGGAATGACAACTCGGTTTTGAGCGGCATCACTGCGTTGAAGGTCACGCCGGGAATCGTGACGGTCTTGCATTGCGACTGCATCAGCTCGGGCGACACCCAGTCTTTCGGCAGTGTGGGCTTTAGGGTTTCTGATTTCGGATCCGTTTTTAAAAGATCGCTGACTTGCGTGGTTGCGATCGGGCTGTTGGTCGCGCCTTGCAGATAGACTTCGCCCTCAGCGAAAAGCACGAGGGCCAGCCAGGGTGGCTGTGGCTTGTCTTTTGTCGACGGTGAGGAGCCCGGCACAAGGCTGCGCTCCCACGGCAATCCGGGATCGGCGAGCACCAGAAACGGAAGCCGCTGATCGTAGATATCGGAAGCGCCGTTGGCTGGATAGGCCTGCATCACGGTGCTCGCATCGATCACGAATTCCGGAGCGCGAACGGTGAAGGTCTGGTGTTTCGAATACTGCACCGCTTCCGGCGTGTTCTGAAGTTGATGTGTGACTTCGATCTTGTACGAGCCGGAAGGAAGCTGCGCGAAGTAGCCGTCGTAGAACTGCACCGAGTTAGCCGGCAGCGTATCGCCCAGACGTGCGAACGCGATCTTGGCAAAATTTTCGCTCACGTTAACCTTTCACGAGCAGGGGCTCGGCGTTCAATTGACATCCTAGCTGGTCGCGAAAATGCGTCATCGGATCGTTGGTATCGGGCGCGTAGTTGGCCGCTCGCAGCGCGTTGAAAATCGTGTCGCGCGCGGTGGACGACGCGATGCCGGCGACGATCGTCGAGATCGTTACCGCGCTGTTCGCAGGAACGTCGCCAGCCGGAACGGCCTTGCTGCTTAACGGCAGAACCGCGGACGGCAAACCGAGCTCGTCAAACTTCAGGTTTGTCTGAACTTCGATGTACCCCGCGGAATTGCCGACCTCCGGCGCTTTCACCTGAATCGAAAGCCCCGTCAACTGATTCGGCACCAGAAGCTGCTTAGCGTCCGGTACTTGCGGCTTGCCGTCATTGCCCTCCGGCGGCGCTCCCCAGATCGCAGCCGGAACACCACCCTGAACGTCAACAGCTTCAAAGCTCGACGCGTAATCTTTCTTGTCCACCAGATCATAAATCTTCACGCCGAGCGCGGCGCTAACGCCGTTCCATTGACTGTTGAGTTTCACCAGCGGATAGACATTGAACTTGCCGCCAGTAAAGTGAGCCTCGCCCATCGTCGCCGTCGTCGCTGGAATCGAGGACGACGTGCTGAACGAGAACATCGTCCCGCGCACGATCCACGGCGAGGCTTCCTCCTCCGCCATTGCGTTCTGCTTCAACGGCGCGGTGCCGTTGGGAATCAACCCGGTCGCGGGACTCAACTTCAGTACATTGACAGCCAAATCCGAACCCGTGTTCGGTAACATCTTTTCGACGTCGGCCCATCCTTTAACTTGCTGCGTGTTGTTCTTCGGCGTCCCAAACGGAATCGTGATCGAGATGATCCACAAATCGACCGTCACCGTGCCGCCGGTCGGCGGACCCCAGAATTCCAGCTCGCAACCAACCTGCACGGTGATCGTGCTGGTTGTGAATCCCCAGTCGATCGTGTACGACGCGCCAATGGTGAGACCAATGTCGGCGTCAAACCAGAACGGCTTCCAGCGAATGATGACGTCGGCGTGCGCGTCAAACCACGCTTTGATATGGCCCGATTGATAAGTGGCCTTGAGACTTCCGCCGACCATCAACGCCGCGGGCGTGAGCGCGAAGTATGCGCCGCCCTGAATCGTAATGGTGGAGTCCATGGTCCAATGGAATCCGACCGGCGGCACTTTGGGATAATAGTCAGGCGGCGTGAAGCCCGGATGGTAGCCGCCGAGCGTCAACACGAAATCATCCTTGTGCTTCGAGCCCGGGCTATCCGGCTTGTCCGGAACTTCATACCAAACGAAGAACGCGAACCCGCCTGTGAGCACGCACGCTTTGTCGAGCAGAAACGAACTCGACGCCAGCACCGCCTGGATCGAGAAGACTCCTTCGGACGGCGCAAACCGGACCAGCAGATCGAGATCGATGTTCGCGTAAACCACTTCGCCGCCCGCTTGCGGAAACTGCGCGTGCGACGTGCCTACCAGCGCGATCACCAGCTCGCTTCCCGCATCGACCATGAGCAGCGCCTGCGAGTTGACCAGCGCAAAGCTGGTGAACGTAATGCCAGCCGCGAACCACAAGCTCCCTTTCTTCTCCTCCACCCACGGCGGCTGATGAAAACTGGGATCGAGAATTTTGTTGAGGACTTCCAACGGCGAAGCATTAGGGCCACCCAGCAGTTGCGGATTCGGAGCCGTCGAGGTAGGCAACACCTGAATGAACGGAAACGTTGCTACTTCGTCGATGGTCGGTATCGTCAGGTGCGAGTTGTAACCAAACCCGAGCGCGAGACCGGTGACGAAGAACGCCGGCGGGCCGCCGAAGTCGTAGGCGATGTCGCCGAAGATGAACATCGAACTGAAGCCGGACGTGTTGCCGTAGTAACCAAAGGCTTGCACTGTGAACTCGCCGGTGCTGATCACGAGGCCACCTTCGAAGCGCAACCCCTTGCCGCCGGGCGGGACGAGATTGACGAGTTCGCCGGCGATCGTCAGCGGCGGCTCTTTGTAGGCGACACCTAACCCGCGCAGACTGAATTCCGGAGTGAAATCTTTCAATGACGAGCCGATGCCGAGACCGACGAGGTTGAGCGACAGCGGGCCGAACGCGAGAGTGGCGTCGATCTCGAACCAGAGCGCCTGCGCCGACGATTGATACAGCACTCCGATCCGTTGAATCGAAACTGGCCCGAAGCTCTTCTGAATGTCGAGCCATGTGGCGCCGTCGGGCGTCGTCGATTGCGTAACTTCGCCGCCGGAGTTTTCGTTCGCCGCCAGCAGCAACTCCTGCCTGGTTTGCGCTCCGAGAGAAATGACGATCGGGATCGGCGGCTGATTCCCGAAATCGACTTCCGCCTTGAGGATAAATCTGCCGATCGGTTTACCGGCTGCCGGCGCCGGCAAATTCGGATATGGACCATCGGGAAGCTTGTTGATTAAGGGATTGACTTTGTCGGCAATATCCTTCGTGGACGGAATCGATCCGGCGACGACCTCAAACTTGCCGACTTCGATGTTCTCGAGGCGCGCCAATTCCTGGCCCACGAGCGGCAGGTTGGAAAGGCTGAACTCTTTATCCACGCCGACGAGGAAAAAGAATTCCCACGACTTATTAACCTGCATCGCCACGAAGACCGCTTTGCCGTAGTTCACTGACTCGGCAGTCATGATGAAGATCTCATCCGTGAGGTCGTAGGTAATGCTCGCGGACTTGAGACTCAGATCGAGGTTCCTGGGAATCTGTGGAACGTCGCTGAACCCGAGATCCTTGAGGATTGCTTCGAGTTCCAGGTAGTCATTATTGAGTGCGGTCCAGTAGGCGCTAAGAACTTTCGCGGTAGCGGTTATGTCTACCTCAACCTGGAAGTAGGAATTCCCGAGAGTCAGACCGCCGATGAGCTGGTAGGTTTTGGCAGACGAGTCGATCTTGACGCGGAGGTTGGCGACGATCGGTTTTCCCGCCACGAGAATATTGAAGTTCGCTTTGGCGTTACCGTAGAGGGTGTATTCATACTCTTCGCCGGACTTGGTGAAAGTAACTCCGAAGGTGTCGAATTGGATCGCCTCGAGTTGAGGCGGATTACTGATCTTGTTGTTCTGATCTGAAAAGCCGGCGAGCAGATTTGTAAGACTGACGAGACCGGTGTAACTAGCCGCAATCATCAATTGTTTGCTCGACTCGTCAAAGATGATGTTGAACTCGAACAGGCCCTGAAATACTTTCGGGAAAAACTCTGCTTTGGCAGTGAAATTGACCAGGACCGTTTTTCCCCCCCCGGCGAAGGGAGACAGAATCAGACACTTGAGCCGCAGGCTCTTGATCGTGAATTGGCCCATCGGCCACGGCGTCGTGGTGCCAATCCCGGCGCCGATCGACAACACGCTCATCGTCCTGGTATTGATGCGCGCTGAGAGCTCGGTTAAGCTGACTGACGAAAACATATCCTGAAGTTCGGTAGGAATGTGCTGCGTGAAGTCTTCGCCTCCGATCAGCTCGATGATGTCTTCCGGCGTGATCAGCGCCTCTGCAGGAAGCATGAGTAAGCTCAGCGTTTTGGAAGGCGGAAGTGGAATAGCAGCTTCAAAAATACTGATCGGCTTGTTCTTCACGCTCAAGGTAGAGGCGAACGTAAGCCAGTAGGTCGAAAGCCCGTTTTCATCCAGAGCACTGCTCAAATGGATTTCAGGCAGGCTCAGAGCAAAGCTTGTTTTGGCGGTGATGGGCTTGTTGATGACACCGGTCAGCGACAAGTCTGGCTTTGCCTGGGCCAGATTAGTTACAGCGTTGCAGTTGATCACTCCCGCGAACGTGACAGTTGTGTTTGGCTCGAGCGTGTCGATTAACGCTTGTAGCAGACTGAGTGGACCACTCATTCCGAGAAACGCAGCGAAGTTCAAGCCCTGATGCAATGTCAGTGTTTCATGTTGCCACGTGAAAGTGGTCGTAGTCGCAGTCGTGACGAAATAAGAGGAGTTAGTAAGTGCAAGATCGGCGAATGGAAATCCGACCAGCAGCGGAAAACTGGTTTTGAAGGTCCAATCGGCCGGCAAGGTGGCGGCAAGCAACAGATCGACAGTGTTGTGCGACTCGTCCAGTGTGAAATCCAGCCGCACTGGAATTGAAGTCAATCCGAGAAACGAGGCAGTTCCATTCACCGTCAGGGTGTTGCCGGTCGGATTGGCAACCGGTCCCTGCACAGCCACCGATAACGATCCCTGCAAGACCAGCGACTTCTGGATGATCGTGTCGAAGTCCGGAGCCGGTGTCAGGTTCGCTGTTCGCAAGGTCGTGCTGGAAACAGTGATCCGCTTGTCGGAGTCGACCTGCTTCTGCAGCACCCCTTGTAAATTTTGCAAGCTCATGCCGTGGTCCTAAACGTCGATCATTAACGGTAGATGGTCGCTGGTTCCGCGAATACGTCCAAAGTTTCTCCAGTCCGTAAACGCGATCGTATCGTCCCACGGTGCAATCCCGCCGGGTGGGTTAACCTGTGGAATCTCATTGCTCATGGTCGAAACTGAGTGCACTCCGCTTCGCAACTCCGCTGTCACAACCGGTGCTGCGGCAATCTTGTTGTAGGGGGTGCCCACCACCTTATTTAGAATGGTCATGTTGTTCTGAGCAGGTGGTCCACCTGAATTCGCTCCGTAGGCTGTAAATACATTATCAATTGCACCCGATAGGTTGAGTATTGGCCAGGCGCTTCCCATGTAACCGTAGCGCGGGTAAGCGTTGTTTCGCGCGTCTGGCTTCCTTCCGGCACGGAAGGGCGTAGCGTCACTTATCGGTAAGTAGTGTGTCATGCAATACGGCATGCGCTCAGGGTGTACATCACCAGCGTGCCCCACTCTCGGATCCCAGTGCATCGTGTAATTACTGTTCAGCAGCCAGTCGTAGCTGTCGGCTTTGTTGCTGAATGAGTCAACATTGAAGTCGCCGAGGATGACGTTCACCGCGTTAGTAGCCACCGCCGTCATTTCAGGGGCCTCGGCCATATTCTGCACGGATGTGACTGCGGTCGAGGGAGAAGTATGAACCGCAAATAGATTAATCACTCGAGGATGCGTCGCCGCAGACTCTCGATCGAAGAACTGCGTCCAAAACGGAGCCCGGTTGCCGGAACTCGGAAACTGAATGCGAGCCGAATTAAGGAAAACGTCACCCGAGGGGACTGGCCGGTTCCTCCGCCAGTATTGCCATTCCCCAGCCAGGTTCCATTCCTTGATTCGCACTGGCTGGTTTAGGCCAATGTCGAAGGGCCAATCACGATCCAATCGGAGTTCTGCGATCGTGTTTTGTGGGTTGGGCAGACAATTTTTCCAGTTCAACGGATAGTCGATGATGCGGTGATATGTGTTTTGATGTACTGGTTGTGCCTGGCCAATCAGATGGGCCGGATCTGTATGCCATTTGTAGTAGAGCCTCGGTCCTGTAAATTGCACGCTATTGGGGTTGTAAAAGACGGCGACGCCCTCCGTCATCCCCACGCTCCCCAAAGCCAGCGGAGGTACGAGGCAAAAATCTTCGAGACCCGGTAGAGCGCGGATTTCACCAAGCAACGCTAAACAAGCCTTCGCGGATGGGTAATATTGTGGGAGAACCGTGCCTTCTACCGCTACCGCTTCATCAGTGCGTGCGAAGACTTCGACCACGACAAAGAGGTCTGGGGGAACGTCGGACTGAAAAACTTCCAGAATGTGGTCCAGCTTGTCGACGGCGCAGCGGCCGTTGTCGATCTTGGTCATCGTGAAGTTCTGGATGTTCCAATAGAGTATTCGGGTCATTCAACTCCTCACAATGGTATTAACAGACATAACGGTAGTCATTGCGGAACGAAAACGCGCGGCGATTCGTGATGTTCTAAAGCTGGTGCTCGGGGGGACCAGATATGACACAAAAGGGAGTCCAAGACAAGGAAAATATCTTTTAAGGACCGTTTATTGAGAGCGTAGTCGCCTCTGAGCCCAGAGAATTATCCACGTCCCAGCCCAGCCGTTATGCTCAGACCAAACTAACGAGAAGTCTCTGCCTGCTTCCTGCGTTTGAAATAATAGGCAGGGTCGGTTGGTGGTCCTGCCACTGCTATCAGTTCCCACCCGTTTGCGCCGAGCTTGTCAAGATGCTGTTCCAGGACGAATGCCTCGCGTCCAAATGGAACATTCGGTTCTTTTCGCATCCGCGGGTTACCAGTCGCAGTTAGGTTTGATGTGCTGGGACCAGCGACCGCGAGGTATTCCCACTGTTCAACAATGTTCCTGTCGCTCCGGCTCGATTCGTCCTGGCCCATCGTTTTCACTACTACGATGCCGATAACAGCAACACAAACAACGATCGCGACAAAAGGTGCTCGTGCGTTCATACTACCTCCAAATTTTTCTTAAGTATTGACTCACAGTTTCGTTGTCACTTCGCATACTGATCGCCGCCGAAGAAGTGCAGGGAAACATAAGGCTCATCTCCGATCACCCAACTATCATGCGGAGCCGGCGGCACGTAGAACAGAGTGCCCGGTGTAAGCTCCACGACGTCGCCATCTTTCATGGCCGCCGTCGCACGGCCTGAAAGAACGAGTCCGACATGTTCGACCTCACAAAATGCGGTTCCCGCAACCGGACTGACATGTTCAGACCATTTCCAACCCGGCTCGTAGCTGGCCCGGCCAATTGTCATACCACCTATGTGCACAATCTCAAACTTTCCTTTGTCAAAGACACGCGTTTCATCAGGCGCATCGAACCGCTTCAAGATCACGTCTAACATTTTCCACTCCTTTTAGAATCTGCGAGTGCATCTCCAACTGGGCAGGATACGTCAGAGCCCTGGCAACTTCCCATCTCAAGCTCCATTTGATTTGAATCTTGCTGATATTAGTGATGCTACGAATTTTTTGGGCAGGCATGCGACAAATGCTTTATCAAAACAGCCGAACTGATTCAAATTTCAGAAGAGGTGAAATATGAAAATCGGAAATCAAAAAGAACTAGCAGCGTTAGCATTCGCACTGGCTTTTCTGAGTGTAAGTGACGCGGGAGTAAACAAAATATAGCGGGCGGCGCTATTAATGACCCAGCCTACGCCGCCGCCGCTGACTGGTTCGTAATCTGTGCATTTTTTGCGAAAAGGCGCGACCGCCTTGGAGACAGTCGCGCCTAATCTAAATGTGGTTACTGTCCTCACCCCAGCAACCACTTGAGACGGAAGGATTCACCAACCGTCTTAATTACTGCTAACTATACAGGGACAAGAATGTGATAGCAATTGGCCACCACTCGGTCACAGCGTAAATCTGCCTAAAAGACCACCGCATCTTCTTGAGTTTGGCCGTGTCCAAGACGTCTGGAGCCGCCATTATTCTGTGCGAGCATTCGCAGCGTCGGCATCACGAAAACGCCGCCGGCCTTTCATCTACAACACCAAACGCGCGTTCAAGTGCTACTCCAACTTGACCCAGCAAGCCATCGTCAAATAAGCGACCGAGAATCGTAATGCCATGCGGCACCCGTCGTGATGGATTGAACCTGGGTAGCGGATTGGCCGGATCCGGCGCCCAATCACTTCGTGCTTCGGAGACTTCAACAAAACCTGCCCGCAGCGTGAGTGATGGATGACCGGTGAAGTTGGTAATCGTAAGCTGCTCGTCGCGGAGTGAAGGCACGATCATCAAATCCACTTCTCGGAAGATCCTGGCCATCTCCATCGCCACCTTGCGACGCAATCGATCGGCTTGAACAAAATCTACGGCTGAAAGAAACCGTGCTTCGCGAAACAGGTTTGGCCATGCGTCCTTGACCTGAACCTTGAGTGAGCCGAGTTGATTATTAAGTGCAAGCTCCTCGAATGATGCGGCGCCTTCGGCAAATAAGATTGGCATGAGTGAGCCGTATGGCCAATCAGGAAGAGTTACCTGCTTCAGTTCCATCTTCAGCTTCTTCATTGTCTCCATTGCCGCGCGATCTACGTCGGTCGCTGGATTCTCGTTCATCCACTGCGGAATGTAACCAACCTTCAAACCAGCCACCGGTGTCGAAGCATCGAAATCGAGCTTGCTGGGAACGCTTGATGGATCTCCAGCGTCTGGTCCAGTGATCGCATGTAGTACCAGCATCGCATCCTCTACCGAGCGCGTCATGGGGCCAAGTTTGTCCAGTGACCAGCAAAGTGTCATCGCGCCAGTGCGGGCAACTCGTCCAAAAGTCGGACGTAGACCAGTTACTCCACATCGCATCGCTGGACTTACAATGCTGCCTCCCGTTTCACTTCCAATCGAGAACGCGACTAGCGCCGCAGCAGTAGCGGCCGCAGGTCCAGCGCTCGATCCCGATGCGCCCTCCTCCAAAAGCCAGGGATTCATCGTCTGACCGCCAAACCAAATGTCGTTGAGTGCGAGTGCCCCGAGAGACAACTTCGCCAGCAAAACTGCACCGGCATCGTTAAGCCGGCGCACGACTGTTGAGTCCGTCGCCGGAATGCG
>Ga0105248_10003080_pt1 | contig 18483 bp, 17 predicted proteins | sample KBSS34metaG_FD_81524 | JGI IMG/M metagenome (GOLD analysis project Ga0105248, IMG submission 81524) | Switchgrass rhizosphere microbial communities from Kellogg Biological Station, Michigan, USA - KBS S3-4 metaG | ecosystem: Host-associated > Plants > Roots > Rhizosphere > Soil | place... | reverse complement strand
TTTCAGGAGAAACTAATGGAATTTTTCATCCGTGTGTTGAACAACCGTTATCTGCAACCGCTTCTGAAGCACATCTCGCGCCGCTTCGACCTGGGCTGGTATCCCTCGATGACGGCCGCGTTTTTCCGCATAGACCAGCTGGTCAATGCGCCCGGCGTCAAGTACAACCCCGGTGTCCTGAGCAGCGCCACCAGTGGTGCCCACCTGCCGCTGATCGCCAATGTGCGCATGCCCATCGGTGTGCACATGGTGCTGAGCAAGCTTTTTGCGAAGATGAAGACCGAAGGTTTTGAGGCGGCCAAGGCCAGCTTCGTCTACGCCATGCCCTGTCTCTATCCGCCTCAGACATCGCTCACGCGCATCATCAGGCGCATCTACCCGGACCTGCAGATGCGCGACCTCTGGGTGACAACCGGTGGTCCCGAGCTCAATTCCGACTTCTGCTACTTCGTCCTCAAGGACATCATCGACGAGTTTCGTTCTTGGTCGGAAGATTCTGGCTTCATGCAGACCCTTGGGCAAGTGAAGAAGTCGGAGATCTACGGCGTCAAAGCTACCTATGCCTGCGCCACCGACGCCGCCGGCAGCGAGCCCATGACCATGGTGTTTGATGACCCGGTGATGTGGAGCGGCGTAGCGATTCGCTTCCAGCATGGTGACAACCGCATCGCTCTCCACTACCGCGAAGAGCGCGACGGAAAGGGCGTCATCTATCCGCACATCTGCGACTGCACGCTGGACAGCGCCGTCGAGATGCTCGATGCCTTCATGCTCAACTGGAACGCTCGCGCCGCTCGCCGCAGTGCCTGAGTTAGCCCGCATTCCGCCGGCATTTGCGGGCGGTCTTGAAACTCGAGAGACCGGGCAACTACCACGAAGATTTTCTAACCAGCCCTTCCTTGTCGAGGAAGGGCGCTTTCGAAAGGTATATGTGAACACACTTCAAATGTTGATCGGTGCCGTGATCACCCTGATCGTTTTGAACTGCTGCCTCTATCTCTGTCTCCAACGCCGTGAGCTTGGCACACGACCGGCGACAGGTTTGCTCAACGCCTTTCAGCGGGCGCACATCCTGCAGACCAGCATGATCCTCTACGAAGTTGAACACCTGCAGCGTCTGCTCCACTGCCATTCCCACGTAGAGTCGGACTGGGCGCGCAGGGACGTGGAACGCAGAATCATCGAACGTCGGCTTTTTGCTCAAGAATGCCTGGCCGCCTATGCGGTGATCACTGGCTTGTGGCGCGAAGTGTGGAAGAATCCGCACCAGTTGAAGGCCTATCGGTTTCCGTTCTGCCACGAAAACTACGATGGCCGGGCCGACGACTTCCCGCCCCAGAGAACCAAGCTCAAGGGCGTACCGGCTCTGGTTTGTTATCACATGGAGCAAACCGGCTTTACCATGAGCTGGAAGCGCTGCTGGTTCTCGGACGACGTTACGGTCGTCTTCACGATCAAGGAGCAGGCATGAAACTCTCCTACGAGTACACCGCCGATGAGATGGGGGCGGTCTGCATGGCCGGCTGACGGTCTGAGATTTAGACGAAGGGCCGCAGATGCAGCTCTTCGCTCTAAATTTTTTACGAGATAAATAGTAGACCGGTCAACTATTGGGCCTCAACAAAAAGAGAGGAAGAGCACCATTCGCTGAGTCGGGGCTGCTTTTACATGGGAAAGTACCTTGCCTCATATGCGTACCAGGTTACTTCTATTCCAGGGAGTGCCTTGCGTATTTGGGCAGGGCGCAACAGGCTTGTTGGATCGTCGGTGACCATCACGTGTTTGAGACTTTTGATTTTCCTTACACTAGCCAAAATCTTATCGTCGAGGTGGCATTGCAGGAGGGAAAGCTCCTTCAGGGAGTTTTTATTAGCCAGTAGGTCCAGGTCTTCCGGCGTCACTTTTACCTTGTCCAGTCTGAGAATATTCAAATTGGGAATTTGAGCGATGTATTTAAATCCCTGGCGGGATACGGTAGAACTCTCAAGAGAAAAGTCTTTGAGCGCATGCGAATCTTTAACAAGCAAAATCAGGTCATCGCTATTTTTCTGATCCCAGAAGCAAAGTATTGGCAGAAGCCTGAGTTTTGACAGGTGCGCCAGTTGCTCTACTCTCAAGCTATTTTTGCCAATTTGAATAGCTCGAAGAGACGGACTTTTTTCTATGTATGGAAAGCACGCTAGCGTTAGATCCGGACATCTGTAGAACTGTATTTTTTTTACTATTGGTTGAGAGCAGACGAGTTTGATCATTTCGTCCGTACCCGCTGTGCTCTCAATATGGATGCAAGTCAGGTCATCCGGACGAAAGCGCGACCAGTACTGAGGGTATTTCAGTAAAATCGGATCGGGATAAAAATCCCTATCCTCTTCCATACCAAAAACCATTGTGCCATCAGCAGGGATTTTGCCTTTCTGTCTATAGAGAATGTCTCCAATTGTGATATCAGTCGGAAAGTGAAAGACTCTTGAGCGCACACCGCCAATTTCCTTGATTTCGGATAGTGGCTGATGCTCTTTCAGGCTATACGTCGGAATTTGCTTCGACCTATCGTCTTTTGGGATCAAACCGTCCTTACCGCCCAACTGCGGAGGAAGATCGAGGATAGTGGAATCGTAGTCGGTAGATTTTGTCTGCGTTGCGACGCTCGGAGCAGTTGTGCGTTGAACACCTCCAGTCCTCGAAAACCATAGCCATCCTGCGAGCAAGAATGACAAACTTATTAGAGAAACCAAGGCAATCGAAGTTATCGACCCAAATTTGCCTCCATCGTTGGATCGATCGTTGTCCGAGCCTAGAGTCTTACTTTCGTGTTTTGCAAAATTGTTATCTTGCCCGTCACTCTTTGTTTGTTGGCTCCGGCTGACGTAAAATGGCTGTACATCATGGCCGCGCGCCACTCGTTCCAGATCTCCTTTTAGTTCCAATAGTGTTTGATAGCGCTCAACCGGATTCTTTCTGAGCAGTTTGGCCAGCACCACCTCAATGGATTCCGGAAAAACTTTTGGTCCAGCTATGCTCTCAAGCGAAGGTGGATCGGCATTGGCATGATCATAGAGAATGGCAACCGCCAGGCTGCTGGTGAATGGTGGTCGTCCCGTCAAACATTCAAATATGGTGCATCCAATCGAATAAATATCGGAACGATTATCTATTTTGTCGCCGGCGCACTGTTCTGGACTCATATAGAAAGGACTGCCGAAGACCTCGCCAACCGCAGTCAAACTTTGTTGATGACGGTCTCTCTGGGTTAGATTCACCAGACCAAAGTCCAAGATTTTTGCTAAAAATTTGCCGTGTTGGGTTTTAGACAACATTATGTTGGCTGGTTTGAGATCGCGATGGATTATTCCATTTCTATGAGCATAGTCGAGACCATCACAAACCTGGATAAAAACATCAAGCACTATATTCAGTGGCATCGGTCCGTTTGCCGTCAGCATTTCCGCCAGGGTCTGGCCTTCGATATATTCCATGACGTAATATGGCAAACAGCCTTCGTGCAAGCCCAAATCTATGACTTTCACCAAATTAATATGGTCCAGACCAGCAATTGATCTTGCTTCGTTCTGAAACCTCTCCCAACTGTTATCGGTTACCTGATCGGGCGGTATTAGTTTGAGCGCACAAGTTTTGCCGAGAGTGAGATGCTCGGCCAAATAGACTTCTCCCATCCCGCCTTTGCCGATCAGGCGCTGGATTCTGTAACCCTTACCAATAACGGCTCCAGGCAGTAAGTCAATTTTCGTTGATGCACAGCCGGAGACATCGGAGGGGACCGTTGATTCTGGGTTAAAAGTGTTGCCAATGCCGGCTTTCTTCAGCTTCGAAAAGCGTTTTGCCATTTCGCCATCGGCAGGCTTGGCTTTGGCCGAGCATTTGCACCGTGTGTCCTGGAAGAGAAAGCCGGTGAGAGAGCCCACGGGGCCACCCTTGTTTTTCTGTAATCCGCATATCTGGCAAAACGAATCACTGGACCTGCCGGTATTTTTTGTTCGTGGTTGCCGCAAACCAAGCCTGGTCAGCTTTCCGTCCGAGTCGGCTGCGCAACTGCAATTGAATGGCTGAAACAGGTAAGAGGTTAGCGACCCTACGCGAGTCGCTTGGGCAACGGGTTTGCCGCATTTCGCGCAGGTGCGCTTTACGTGTGAATGGCTTCCTTTTTCGGGCACTCTAGCTGATGCTCCGCACTTGCTGCTGCCAAAATATCGTAGTAGCATTGAATTTTCAACCAGCCTCAAAATCTAGAGCTTGTCTCTGGCTGTTAAATCAATATAACTTCGATGCTGTCTGGAACTAGCTTCAAAAACATCCCGGAAACGAGAAAAAGCCTGAAATGCGATTGACGCTTCTGCACAAGGGACTTCTGCTGATGAGCATCCCTCTGTGCTTTGAGATTTCGCTCGTTTGCGTTTTGCTCAATCTCCAATATCAGGTTGAAAATGACAGTAAGCGTGTTCACCACCTACTTGAGATTGACTCTCTGATAAACCTTAGCATTGGCGACGTCGTTTCGGTGGCCATGTCGATCGGTGAGTATGGGAGCCAGGGACTGCACTTTCAGGAGATAAGCAAGCGCTGTAACGCATTGCACCAGCACATAGCGAGTCTGCGCGAGCTGACCAAAGACGATCCGCACTTACTTCGGCTGGTGGATCGCAGCTCTCTCAGTCTTATGCAGGCTGAAGATGATATGCGCGCCACTAGAGCCAAAGTTTTAAGCGCCAGTCCTGAAGAGGCGAAAGCCGCCCTCATAGCCGGAGCACACAAAATGGACAGCGATTTGATGCAGGCATTGAGTACGGGACTGCTTGAACTATCAGCCGACAGCGCCCGCGAGCTCAGCCAAGACAAGACGGCTGACATGAGGCACTTTATTATCGCTTTGCTTAAATGTGCCATAGCGCTGAGTGTTATCCTGGGTCTCGTCGGAGCCGTAAGCTATAGCCGTCACATGGTCGGTCGGTTAGCTCGCGTGCGCACAAATGCCAAATATTTGGCTGCGGGTAAATCTATGCTTGTACCGCTGCCAGGCGACGATGAGATCTCTCAGCTGGATCAGTCTTTTCACAGAGTGGCCGAAGTGATCGAACGAAATTTACGCAGGGAAAAAGCGATTGTTTCTAATGTCCGAGACATTATTTGCTCATTCGATGATCGATTCAGGCTGAGAACGATCAATCCTGCTGGTGAAGCGCTTCTTGGTCAAGACGCCGAGGCGTTGGTCGGTCGATCTTTTGTCAGTTTGATCTCTGATGTCGATAAGACCAGAGTAGAGGAGGCATTGCAGACTGTCTCAAATACAGCGACTCCTGCTGAACTCAGCGCATCAATCACGACCGGGCGAAATAGCGTGGTGCAGGCTGATTTGTCGGTCAGTTATTCGGCGGACGATAGGAGTTATTATGCGGTGATTCATGATGTCACCGTAAAACGTCAGCTTGAACAGGTGAAGCAAGAAGTGACTGCGATGATTACTCACGACTTGCGTACACCGGTCCAATCTATCGGAAACTATTTAGAGATGCTCAAAGCGGGTCGCTTTGGAGAAATCAACGAACGGGGAGTAAAGTTGCTGGGCCTGGTCGAACGCGAATCGCAGAGAATTACCGGACTAATTGACGGTGTTTTGCAGCTCGAAAAATTGCGTTCAGGAGCTGTAACTCTTGAGAAGAAGGTCATTTCGATGGCGGCCGTTCTGCAAAACAGTGCGGACGCAGTGCAATTGCTCGCTGGCCAAAAATCGATCTCAATTGTCGTGCAACAATCGGAAGAATGTGTTTTGGGTGATGCAATTTGGCTTGAACAGATTTTTGTCAATGTCATTGCCAACGCCGTAAACTATTCGCCGAACGGCTCCCAGATTCAAGTACAGGTTAGAAGAACGGGACGATATGCGGAAACTTTTGTAATCGACCAGGGGCCGGGAATTTCGGACGATGAGAAGCTATTGATTTTTGAGCGCTTTCATCGTGTCGCCGCCGGCGTGCAACGGGTAACCGGATCGGGTCTCGGACTAACCATCAGCAAAGAGTTGGCCGAACTCCACGAAGGCTATATCAGGGTAGAGAGCACACCAGGACACGGCAGCACGTTTATCGTTGGTATTCCGAGGACGGACGACGGTAATGCACAACTCTAATTGCTTTGATCTGGTGCAAATCGCTAGATAGTGGTTTTACTAAATCATATAGCATAAGCTTTTGAAAAAATATTGAAGAGGAGAGGCCCACTGGGCCTCTCTTTCTTCAATATTGAAAAACAGCCGGGTTGCCCTGGCTACACGTAGATCAGCATCTGATGCAGGCTTAGAAGCTGTGCACCACAGCCGGGCTGTGATACTGGAGCTCGCCGCCCTTGAAGCTGAGCATCGGTCCCGAAGCGCGCATCTTCAGCCGTTCGCCCTGTTCCGTGAAGAACTGGACATTGGCCTCCATGCGGTCACCGTTCTTGAGAACGGCGAGGAAACGAAACTCTTCGTGGCCGGTGGTGTGGCCGTTGGGACCGCGGTTCAGGTGCCGCGCTTCGTACAGCCAGTGGCAGCACGAATTGGGACCGATGGCCGTGCGATAGGCTGCCGGCTGCGGATATTCATCCGAGAAGGCGACCTGCAGTCCACCGATCACGCCCTTGACGAAGACCTGGTCCAAAACGGCGTCGTCGGCCGTTTCCGGAATCAGCTGGCGACCCTGGCCGATGGAGCAACGCATTAGGATGACGTCGTCACCTTCGCGGCGCACGTTGTCGCTCTGGAGCAGCTCATCGCTGATGGTCATCCAGAAGTTGTCCTGTAGATGCAGGGAGTATTTGGCGTTACCGCCGGGTTCGGTCGCAGCGTCGCACCACAACGTGATGCCCTGGTTTACCGATCCGTTCTCTGCTGTGAAGCATTTCATATCAGTAGTCCTTTTTGGGCTCTTACGAGCTCTTTTGTTAAAAGAAAAAGGGAGCCACCCGGCCCGGAAAATCCGGTACAAGTGGCCCCCTCGTGAATTACTACAGACCTGGTGACCGAGTCCCCGAAGCAGCTGTTATTCGCCGCCGCGCTTGGACTCGTCGTTGTACAGCCCGAAGTTGTTCATGTCCTCGGACATGCCCGTCTCCTTCCGCGGCCAGAGGCTGGTCTTCAGGTGCTTGCCGCTCGGACGCCGCAGGGCGATGAAGTAGCAGGGACCACCATGCCAGGGCTTGACCTGCACGTACTCTTCGTACACCACCCCGGACGGGAAGGTGTAGCGGTGCAGGTTGGCCACCGTGTCGGTGGGCTTGTCGTAGTAGTGCTTTTCGATGGCACCGATGACGGTGACCTCGGCGAGCGGCTTGTCGAAAGTGCGGTCGAAGGACACCACACTGTTGTCCGGCATCATGGTGACACCGATTTCGCGAACGCGAATGGTGCGGCCGATGATCTTCTTGGCGCGGGCGGTGAGGCCCATGTATTGGTCGGTTCTCATGACATATCTCCAGTTTTGGAAAAAACCTCTCGTACATCAAAGTTGCAAGATAAAGTCCGTCAGCGCACCCGCAGAGAGGGCGGTAGCGACTTGTGGTCACCACCGCCCCCGAGCTAGCTGTCGGGGTAGTAAGTTACTTCGCCACCGGCTGGGCCACCGTCGTGGTGACCGGGCACTGATTGGCCGCCAGGCTCGGAACCTGGACGATCATCTTCAGCGCCGCGTCGTTGACCAGCTTGGCCGCCGACACCGCATCCATCTTGCCCTCGTGGACAAGCTGGAGATAGGCCAGAGCGGCCGCGGCGCCGACGTAGGTGGCGAAGATGCTGCCCTGATCAGTGGGCAGCGTGGAAACGCCCTGGGCCAGGAGTCCGGCAAGCATGCTCGCCTTGCCCTGACGCTTGCTGTTCCACATCACCAGGTCACCGCAGCTCTTGCCCAACTGCGACTTCATCGGCGTGCGGATGATGGCCTTGGCCACCGAACCCGCGACGGCGAGAAGGTCAGCCGTGCTGAACTTGATCACCAGGCTGTCACTGCCGTCCGCCTTCTTGGACTCGGCGTCCTTGTAGACGATTTCCTTCGGCAGTTCGTCACCGACCGCGAAGTCGGCGAGTTCACGCAGCTTCTTCGCCTCGTCGGCGAAGCCGATTTCGGCCAGAGCGGCGGCCACGATGTAGGCACGCACGTAGTCGACCGGGTGCTCTTCGAACACCAGGCCGGTCGAACCATCGGCCTGAGGGATCAGGTCGAAGCGCGACTCGGTGCGCAGCAGCTTGGTCTTCTGCGAGACCTGTCCGTCGCGCACCATCATGGCCGGGAAGGACATGATCATGTTGGTGCCGAACACCGGACCGGAGAAGAGCACGCCACCGACAACGTCGGCGTCGATTTCGCTCAGCCAGTCCTTCATCAGCTTCACCACCAGCTCCAGGGTGGGCATCTTCTGGTCGCCGAGGGCGATCTCGTCCTTCTCGAACTTGATCAGACCGGCCGCGTGATCAGCGCGAATGGCCTTTTCGACGGCTTCGAGCATTTCCTCCTCGAGCCCGATCACGTCGTGGTAGACGTTGTGGCGTGCCTCATGCCCCAGAAGCGGCAGCACGAGGGTGAGGATGTCCAGCATCTCGAAGGGCAGTTGCAGAGCGTTGACACCAACCGGTCCCTTGGCACCGGGGATGGTGGCGAGGCCGCTGGCCGTGACGCGAGCCATGAAGGCAGCGCCGATCTTGTAGGTCGAGCTGGGCAGCTGCTGGGCACCGGCGGTGCCGTCCGGCTGGCAGTGCAGGTCGCCGCCGAAGTAGAGGCGGAAGGCGTCCTCGAAGAAGGTCTCCGTGGCCGTCAGCTGCTGGGTGAAGCGTCCGTCACGCACCTGCTTGATGCTCTCGCAGTAGATGTCGAGGATGTACAGGATGCGCGCCAGCTCCTGGTCGATCAGCTCCACCGCCTTGGCGATGACAGCCTGCACGGGCGCCTTGGGGTTCATCTTGGCCAGCTTGGTGGTCAGCTTCGGAAGCGCCTGCTTGTAGGCGTCCAGAGCCTTGCCCAGCTGCCGCGAAAGGCTGACCGCAGCGTCGTGCTTCTTGCCCTGGAGGTTGAGGATGCCCCAGTCGGAGATGACGATCTTGTCGGCGAACCGCTCCTCGTAGTAGCCGTCGAACATGCGCGACATCATCATCGCTTGCATGCCGTCGGCGCCGGCCAGGAGGTCCTTGCCGGGGATGTAGGTTTCCTTGGTTTCACCGGCAGGCAGAACGCCGGCGATGGAGGGCACCACGATCTTGCCGGCGACGCCGTTTTCGGTGGTGGCGCTGATGAAGCTGGACGACGGCGCGAAATCCTTGCCGGCCTTCTTCATGCGCTTCTTGGCGCGGCGTTCGGCACGGGCCAGACGCTTGATGGCGCGGTCGACGAGCACGTCCGGGGAGGGGAACGGGTAATCGTTGGTGCCGGTGCCGGCGCCGTCGACGTGCGTGTGGTGCTCGTGGCCGGGTTCGCTCTTCTTGTTGGCGATGGTGGCCGGGCGCGGGATGTTGAGAGTGAACTTTGTCATAGTAACTCCTTTTGCATAGTGAAAAAAGCCAACAACCTGCACAGGAAGCGGCTCTCTCGTGTTAAACAAATGGTTGCTACTTACTCTCGCTCCACCTTGGCTGTGCGTTTCCAGGGCGGCTGGCTCAACTTTGAACCTGCAGAAAAAATCCAAACCAAGTCAAACAACTTCTTTTCTGTTCTTTGCGTTAGCTAGGCGCGTGCGCGACCAATCAGCAGGAGATGCTGATGAAAGTCGGCAGAACAGGTGGTCAGATGTTGTTTTTGAGGTTCAGATTTTTAAAGGCGTAGAGGATAAATAGTGAACTGAGACTAATAAATGCGGAGATACTGAAGCAAGCTAAGAATGAACAGCCATGGCTTTGGAACATGAAACATGCTCTAAAAGCTCGATTCCTGGTATTAATTCGTAATTTTGGCTTTCAACTTGCGCTAGGTTAGCTAGCGCTAATGTTGATGATGGAGCTACGCGAACTTGGGAAGGTTCAGGCCGCGGTGGCTATAGAAACGCCATTTTTGCGGAAAGCAAAAGTAAGAAGAGCCTGGTTGAGGCTCAGTTTCTGCAGGTGGAACAGTTGATAGAGTACGGCTCCGGCATTGACGAGCGAAACATCGTCGGGGAAGCACTCGGAGAGAAGCTCCCTCAGTGTGGTCGTATCTTCCAGCGAATGTTTGAAGGCATCGAGGGTCTGGTTGGGATCGTCCGACAACTTGGCCATGACCACACGCAGTTTGCTGTTGGTCAAATAGCCGGAAGCTTTGAGAAAGTCCTGGAACGAGAGTCCGTCAAAGTTTTGCTTCGGTTCTTTCAATTTGGCAACACTGTATATAACGTCGCAAGCGGCCTCAATTGAGAGCAAATGCGCGCCGATCAGGTTTTGTACACAGAGAGCGGCGGTCAGGGTTTCATCGCTGATCAGGTCGTTCTCCACCAGATATTCACCCATCATCTGTTTGCGTTCACGAGCGGCCTGGATGGCCGTTTCGATTTGCTGACTGGTGAGAATCTTGCTGTAGATGAAGATCTCACCCAGGGCGAAGTGACCGCTGCCGGCCGAAATCTTGATGCTAAGTTGCAGATTGGCCTGGCGGATCTGCTCTATGCCGGCGGGGCGGGCCAGGGCGCCTTTTCTAATCTGACTCTGGACCTCGAGAGCATACTCAACTAGAGCCGGTTCGAGAGCGTCAAAAGTGGTCAGAATGTGGCCGAGCGGCAGGGCGGCGAAGTCGGCTGCTTTCAGGGCAATATCCAGTTGTTGTGGGCTGATTGCCTGGGCGTCGGCAAGCAGTTCACCCAATCTTGTGCGCCTTGTTGTCTTGGCCTGGATGCCGAGCGACTGCAGGGCGTCGGATAGCGGTATGTGGCCTTTGCAAACAGTCTGCACGGCCTTGGAGAGCGCAGCTTTTTCAAAAATTCCATCGCGCAGGAGAGACTGAGCTTCCAGCACCGCTTTTAAGTCTGTATCTGTAATCAGATCCAGCAATATGAGACATTTGCCGAAGGGCAGACCGCTGTGGGACGACAATTCTTCTGCTTTGATGCAGGCGTCTGCGCTAAGCACACCAAATTCTTGTAGGAGCGTTCCAAGTCTGGCTACTGGCTGAACTGGCATAATTCCTCAGTCGGTGAAATAACGGTCAATAAAAGTGCAAAAGTATTATACGGCTTCTATTAATCGTGGGCCAAGTCTCAGGCCCCGATTGGCTTTTCAAGTGGCGAGAACCGCAGACAGAACAGATCACGGGTGCTAGTGGCGGTTGTGTTCGTCTATGAGATTGATCAGGCCCTTCCAGAGGGAGCCGTTTTGATTGTTGGCGGCTGGCTGTCGGTTGCTCAGCTCAGGATCCTTGAGCAGAACCGGTTTGTCGTTCATGTCGTTAAGCGTGATTTGGGCGCCGCTCTGCGCCAATTGCAACTGCAAATAGGCCATGTCTCCAAGGAACAGATTTATTTCCTGGCCATCGGCAATGAAGCCGCCGTCGGCCTGTTTGCATACGGCTAGCGCCGTGCTCTTGTCGGCAACTTCACTATTGTCGACCTCAAAGGTACCGTCCTCAAAAACGCGCCCAAAGTCATATTGACTCGGTCTTTTGTCATCGACTTCATGCCAGCGGCCAGTGAGCATGGCAAGGGTTCGCCCCAGAAGCGGTTCGTTAAGCACCGTTGTAGTTGGCTTGAGTGTGACACTGGTCCTGACTGCGCGGAAATCCTTGCCGGCGTATGGATCGCTTTTTAATTTGCACAAATAGGGCGCCGTTTCGTCACCACGCAAAAGCAAGTCCTGGCCATATTCGGCACCGGAAGCGTTTTTCAGAGTCACAAGGGCGTGTGCTCCAGAGTCTTCCTTTACCAATCGGTATTGACCGCTGAGTGGCAGAGCGTGCCCTTTATCGAAGTTCCAGTGGCCGCTTATGTTCCCCAACGCGTCCACCTTTCGCAGGATAAAAGACCCTTCGAAGGATCCCATGCGTCCGTTGCGATATTTCCAGCAACCAAGCAAGCGGTCTTTCATATCCCTTTTGGAAGACGCTGCCGGCCTGGTCTGTGCGTCTTTGAACCAGTCAGAGCGCAACAAATCTATGGCAGATTGCTTGGGCACAGGCCAGGAATGGACCTCATTGACCGTGTCGGGAGCAGGCAATGGAATGTTGAGCACTACCACTGCAATAGTTACAAGAATGGCCATGGCGATGGTCGCTCTCACCATCCGATTGCCCAGCGCTGTCTTGTTGCCTGGCGGCTGTGTCATTTTAGCCGTTTGCCAGATGCCGGTCTAACGCCCGTTCTATACCTGCAAACATAGCGTCTATTTCGGCTTTTGTAATCACCAGGGGTGGTGACATAGCGATGGCGTCGCGGATACCGCGTACGATCACGCCTTCTTCTCGACAGATGCCGGCTGCCTTGAGACCGATGTTGCTGTTCGGTACGATTGCCTGCCGCCCACCGATCGGGACGAGCTCAAGGGCGCCTATAAGGCCATAGCCGCGGACATTGCCGACTGCGGCATGATCTTTGAGGGCCCATAATTTCTTCTGGAAGTAGGGCCCGACTTCGTCTCTCACATACTCAACAAGTTTGTGCTTGCTGATATATTCGATGTTTGCCAGGGCCGCGGCGGCTACCGATGGATGTCCGCTGTAGGTGAAGCCATGGGCGAAATTGCCGCCTTTGATTAATACTTCTGCCATTTCATCGCTGATCATTGTGGCACCCATCGGTAAATAACCGCTGGTGATGCCCTTGGCCATAGTCATGATATCGGGATCGAGGTCGAACAAATTGCTGGCGAACCAATCGCCCAATCTGCCGAAGCCCGAAATTACTTCATCGGCGACAAAGAGCAGATCGTACTTACGAGCCAGGCCGCGCAGGGCTTTGAGATAGCTTACAGGAGGCACGATAACGCCACCGGCTCCTTGAATCGGTTCGCAAAAAATAGCGGCGATGGTTTTGGGATCTTCAGCCAGAATTAGCTTCTCAGTTTCTTCGATGCACCACTGGCCATAGCTTTCTTCGTCCATGGGGCTGTTTTCAAAATATGGATATGGAGCCGGCGCATGGAAGTAACCACTGAGAGGCAAGCTGAAAAGGCCGTGGCAATTAGCCAGGCCAGTCAGGCTGGCGGTGGCCATGGTGACGCCATGATAGGCAAACTTGCGGCAGATTATTTTCTGCCTTCCCTCTTCGCCTTTGAGTTTGTAGTATGCGCGAATGGCTTTGAGAGCTGTTTCGTTGGCCTCTGAACCGGAGTTGCTGAAAAAGGTGCGATTCAATCGTTTGGGAGCGAGCTTGGCCAGCTTCTCGCTGAGCATAATCGTGGGCTCGGTGGTGCTGTTGAAAAAGGAAGGGTAAAAAGCCAGGGTATTCATCTGTTTGGTCACGGCCTCGACGATCTCGCTGCAGCCGTAACCGACGTTGACGCACCAGAGTCCGGCCAGTCCATCGATAAGCTTTTTGCCGGTTTCGTCGACGACATAAATGCCTTCGCCCGAGTGCACTATATGAGTGCCGGTTTTGTACATGTCAGCGTGGTCGGTAAATGGATGTAGGTGGAACGCCTTGTCCGATTCGCGCAATTGGTCGACGACAGAAACAGCCATGATTAACCCCTCAATAGAAGTGCTCATTTAATATTCCGCCCGGGCAATGGGAGAACCCTTATTTATCGGTCGGGGCGGTAAGAATATCACAACTGTCGTCAGGCACGTATTACGGCGCTGGTGAGCTTTTTGCCCCTTGACCCGAGAAGGCTGACCGAGGCCAGGTTAGCGCTCGTTAATCTATATGTAAATAGTGTGTTCGCGCTTCAGGTTCTTCGTTCTATGACCTTATATCTGGTAAGTGTAAGTGTTCTTTCTTCCACTTTAAATTTTTGGTTCCACCCCCGATCTAGTTTTAACTCACTAGCTCCCAAGCTTTTTACTCCGCGCCTCGGCTCGGTCATACAGGTCCGTCTCCACGAGACTGGCTTGAGCTTTGTTGCAGTGAACTAACCGGAGACACATTATGAAAACCAGACTCAGCGCCACCATGGGTGGTGCAATATCCGCTCGCGCCGAGCTGTGGAACGATTTGTCGTCTTCGGTTGCCTCTATTCACGAGGTGGCAGGGGGTGACACCACACTCGTAATCGTGGACATGCAGGATCGTTTCCTTTCAAACTGGGACGACCCTTCGCAAGTGCCGACAGAAGCCATCCTCCGCCAAATCCAGCAGGCCATGAAAATGGGCTGGGGCATTGTCCTCCTGGAAATGAAACCCTGGCGTTTGGGTGAGACGATTTCACCAATCGTCGAGCTTCTCGAAGGCAAATACAGCCGTTTCGTTCGCCGCAGCAAGCAAACTCCCTCGGGCGCCAAAGAGCTCCTGGAAGCATGCTACGAGAATGGATTCGGTATGGGCCTGTTCCGCATCACCGGCGTCTATCTCGACGCCTGCGTGCTGGAAACGGCCCTCGGCGTGCTCGAACGCGAGCCCGCTTCGCTGGTGCGCTTGATGCAAGAAGGTTGTTCTACCGACATCGATGTTCGTGGTGCATGGTCCTGGGTCATGCAGCAAATTCGTTCATCGTTGCGTATTGCAATCAGCTCCGAACGCATCGACTCCGAGGTCGAGGCAAGCTGAGACCTCAATGCGTGGCCGGGGCCGCTGTGGTTAGACCACGGCCCCGGCCGCGTATGCTCATTCATTGGAATTTGCCATGACGAAAAATCAAATTACCCTAGGAGTGTTCCTCATTGGATTAACTGTTGCAGCCGACTCCTTTGCCGGACAGCAAGAGACTTTCGCCCAGTTGCCCTGCAACCGCGCCAGCTCCTCTGCCTCCGTTCTTGATTCCGCACCTAAGCCGGCCGTCGCTCCCATCAAGCGAATTTTGGCCGGTCGCAAGATTCTCGTCGACGCCGGTCATGGTGGTACCGATCCTGGTGCCATGCGCGCCGGTGCCGAGGAGAAAGACATCACACTCAATGTTTCGCTGCGGCTGCGCGATAAGCTGGAAGACCTCGGTGCAACGGTCGACATGACCCGCGACAGCGATGTCTTCATCCCGCTACCTGACCGACTCACGGTCAGCAATAGCCGCTGCCCCGACATCTTCGTCAGCGTGCACGTAAACGCTGTGAAGGAGCCCGCCATCACCGGCATCGAAACATATTATTTTGATGACCGCAGCAAACCATTGGCTGGTGTCGTTCTCAACACGCTCTCGACGCAGTTGCACGAGAGCGCCAAGTGGAGCCATGCTCGGGACCTCTTTGTATTGGACGGAAATCGTGTGCCGGCAACGCTTGCTGAGATTGGTTACATCACCAATTCCGGCAGCAGAGCCAAACTGATCACGCCAACCTACCAAGACAAAGTGGCCTCAGCCCTGGCTGACTCCGTGGTTGCTTATCTCGAAACCCCTGGAGCTGAGCACGGTTGTGTGACCGTCTAGCTAACCAGACGATAAGGAGAAAACCAATGAACATAATTGCACTGTTGATTCTTCTCGCGGTGCTCGTGGCCCCAAGCCTGCTGTACATGCTGTTGACTCGCGTCTCAGATGTCTTGTACAGCGGTCCGGCAACGATCCTGCCGCTGGCATTTCGCCCCAATCGGGACGGCATGTACCAGGTGGCCGCGAACGTTCCCGGCATGGACCCGGTAGTCTTCGAGGTATCGGCCAGTCGCTTCGATCGCGTGCGTCGTGGCGAGAACAAGGTGATGGTCTCCGTAGGGCGCCGTTTCCTCGATCGCAGGCCCGTTCTGTCCCAGATTCTCTGGCAGTACGAAGCCAAGGACGCAGCCGCGGTTGGTCGCTATGACAAGCTGGCGGCCGATCTTCCAGTCGATCAGGATCTAGGGCTGGTTCCCGGCATGCTCTACTTCGTGCTGGCGATGGCCACTGTCGTGCTCTTCGTCGGAGACGGCTATGTGCCTTCGCTGATGCGGTCCGACCCCCTCGTGATGCATGCGTTCTGGTACGGTAACGCCGCCTGCGTCGCCTTGAGCGGCTACTGGCTGGCGCGCACCCAACCGGCCATCCGTGGTTATCTGTCGGAAGGCGGGAGCCGCGGGATACTGATGACGCTCTTCTCGTTGATCGGCGGCATGGCAGCGCTTGCTACAGTCCTCTTTTACGAGGAACCGTCGGCGGTGACACTGCTTGGCGCCATCTGCGCGTCGGCCGTGGGCATGCTCTTTGCCATGCTGACCGGCTCGCGTCGCAGCCATCCTTCAAGCGCCGAACCGATTCGGCCCTTTGCTCACACGCTGCTGGCTCCGACTGCTCCGACTGCTGCGCCTGGTTCTGCCGATTTGCTGGCCGCCCCGGACCAGAATCGCGACGCCAGGCTCGGCCCACCGCGTAGTTAACCTCACACCATACAGGCAGGTCTGCTTTTGCAAACCTGCCTGTATGGGCTGTGTCTTTTATGGGCAATGGTCTTTTCTTTTTTTTGGGTATGCTAGTAGACCGGTCTGTTATTGAGTTCGAAAAAAGAAAGAGGACTAAAGTACTGGTGGCTAAAAAGGCCTTTGTGCCGGTCTCGTCAACATTGGCGGCGGGCAGCTGTTGAACACGTTTTTGCTGGGACGGTTTTGTGTGTTTGCGGCCTTTTTCACCGCAGTTCTCGTCTGACTTTGCTGCGCGCTGAACAAGTCCCGGACGCCGTCAACAATCAGGCGAGCTGCACCCATGTCGTTGTAGTATGAGCTCAGTAAAGCTGGTCGTCCGTAGGGAATTGAAACGCTTCTGACGCATACCAGACTGCGATCATCCTCCAGCTCGACGATTCTCAGATCCAGATAGGTTGAGGCAAAATTGGTTTCGCGCATGAGGCAGACGAGACGTCCGTTTGTCTCGTCGACCGAAATAGTGCCTTCCTCGCCCAGGCCAGCCATGTAGGCCTCGCTGTAATTGAGGGCCTGTTCATAGGACAAATCGGTTTGCAATTCGGTACTAAAAAATGGCGCACCGTAGGTCGACCGCAGGTAGATTTTGACGAACAAGGCCAAAAGCACAAGTGCAGAAGCGGATACAGCCACGAAGGTTGCGGTCGAGAAAAACCATTCTTCCAGACTTGTATGAGAGCCGATCGAAAAACCGCTGCCGCTGATGAACGAATAAATTTCCACCACGACTGCCTGCGCTGTGCAAAGGGAGAATAACAAGAAGGCGAACGCGAAAGCAGCGATGCTGGTTTCGGTTATCGATTTGAAACTGGAGTTGTTGTGGCACAGTTCGTTGACGACGCCAGCGGCAGGCAGTCCGGAATAGTTGCTGCTCATTGGTTGGAGCCTCCTCAATTGAGTGTCCCGTGGGCAAAATAATGGATAAAGGCGGGACCGAGTAAGCTGAGATTACGCAGTAAAAATGTCGGGACCATGGCGATGAGATTAAATCGAGGCGTGACGTCTGTGTGACTGAGCAGCTTGCCTGTCGCGAGATACTCATACCTGCACTAAATCTATATCGAGCTGAAAAAAGATGAAATGAGTTCTTGAAGCGCTTTTGTAGTTGTTATCTAGCACTTGATCATGAGAGTTAAAGAGTATGTTTTTATTTCCCCTCTCTTCCCCTGTATTCAAACGACTCTAAACTGACTGTCTCTCATCAGAATTCTTTCGCCAAAATTGCTTTGGTAGTTTTTCAACGGATTCTATTGGAGTGCACTATGTTGACACTAATATACGATAAAGGCCGCTATGTTGGCCCCGCTTATGCCTTTGAAGTGCCGAGAAAGACGGCACTGAATGCCATTTCGGATGAGGTCCTACGCAAGTTGTACGACAAGTACGAATGTGTAAAGCATGCCGTGGAGCTGCTCGAAGGACCGCAGAACTTGATTCAACCTGAACCTGCGATGTTGCAGGCCGCCGCTTCTATGCGCAGTCGCCTTCGCAATTTCGGATTTCGGTTGGCGGACGGCTATGTCGAGGAGCAGCAAGATTCCATCGACCACGCCTGGACCATCATCAAGCCATACATCGACACGTTCAATTACAGGCAGAGCAGGCTTGAAGCCACTCTCCTGGCGGTTGACGGCGACTGAGTTTACTACCCAAGAACATCTGGAGTAATTTATGCGTAATCCGAGAATCGCAATTTCCTACGGTCGATACACGGGTGGCAACGAGCGCTTTGCCGCGATGATCCGCCAGTCCATGACTGCCGATATCAATGCCAGGATCTTTGTGCCTGCGACGCTGCCTGCTCCGCGCTTGAGCCGCTACCAGCGAACCTTGATCGAGGCGGGCGCCGCTGCCGAAGCCACCTCTGGAGGTGCTTTGTGTACCACATGTACGGAACAGTCGTAGTCCTATCGCTCGTCACAGGGGCGCTGCAGTTTCCGCTTCAGCTCAGGCTCACGGCCCGTTTCCTCAACCGCAAATTTGGCACCAAGTTTGCCCCGAGCATGGCGATGTATTCGCTGCTTGGTGCCTTGATCGGTATGATTGGCGGATTGGCCTTTGTGCAGGTGGACATGG
>Ga0105248_10003079_pt1 | contig 18487 bp, 14 predicted proteins | sample KBSS34metaG_FD_81524 | JGI IMG/M metagenome (GOLD analysis project Ga0105248, IMG submission 81524) | Switchgrass rhizosphere microbial communities from Kellogg Biological Station, Michigan, USA - KBS S3-4 metaG | ecosystem: Host-associated > Plants > Roots > Rhizosphere > Soil | place... | reverse complement strand
CCCCTCGTCTCAGGAGTACCTGAGCCGATCCCCCAAGGGGATGTCGCCGGGCTTGGGGCGGCCCGGCGCTCCGGCTCCCGACGTTCCCCTCGCCCGCACTGCCGTGCCGACTCCGACGGGAACGGTGAACGACGCTCCACGTCTTCGCGCCTCACTGCGCTGACTCCGACAGGAGCCGTGAATCGCGGGTGAATTCAGGAGCCTCGTTCACCGTTCCCGCTGGAGGAAGCACCCCCGGGCGGGCGAGGGGATAGTTGGCGCGCGTCCGCCGGGCCGCCCCAAGGCCCGCGCGCCATCCCCTCGGGGGATCGGCTCACGTACTCGTGAGACGAGGGGTCGTCATGTCACGCGGGGGATCGGCTCACGCAGTGAGACGAGGGGTCGTCATCCTCCATCCGCGCGGTACTGCGCCGAGGAGACGCCGCGTGTACTCCTCACGCGGGTTGTTCAGCAGCGCATCCACCCCATTGCGCTCCACCACCACGCCGTCCTTCATCACCAGCACCTCGTCGGCAATGAAGCGGACCACCGCCAGGTCGTGACTGATGAAGATGTAGGCGAGGCCGAGCTCGTCCTGCAGGTCCTTCAGCAGGTTGAGCACCTGCGCCTGCACCGACACGTCCAGCGCCGAGACCGCCTCGTCGAGCACGAGCACCTCGGGGTCGAGCGTGAGGCAGCGCGCGATGGCGATGCGCTGGCGCTGGCCGCCGGAGAACTCGTGCGGGTACTTGGCCCAGGCGGAGTCGTCGAGTCCGACGCGCGCGAGCAGCGCGCGCGCCTTGGCCTCGCGAGCCGCGGCGTTCTCGCCGATGCCGTGGATGGTCATCGGCTCCATCAGGGTCTGGCCGATGGTGAAGCGCGGGTTGAGCGAGGCGTACGGGTTCTGGAACACCACCTGCAGGCGACGGCGGAAGGGCTGCCATTGCGCCTTGGGCACCTGCAGCAGGTCGCGCCCGTCGAACTTCACCTCGCCCGACATCGGGCCGCCCGCGGCCTCGTGCAGGCGCAGCAGCGCCAGGCCCGTGGTCGTCTTGCCGGAGCCCGACTCGCCCACGATGCCCAGCGTGTGGCCGCGCTTGAGGTCGAAGCTCACGTCCTTCACCGCGTGGAAGGGCTTGCGGCCGAACACGCCCGAGCGCAGCCAGAAGCTCTTGTTGAGCTGCCTGACCTGCAGCACCACCGGCGCGTTCGGGTCCTTCGGCTTGGCCACGCGCGCGGCGTTCTCGGCCTCGCGCCCGGCGATGTGATCGTCGATGACCATGAGGCGCGCGGGCGGCGCGGCCAGCGTCGGGCGGCAGGCCAGCAGGGCGCGCGTGTAGGCGTCCTTGGGCGCGGAGAAGATGTCGGCCACCGGGCCCTGCTCGCGCACGGTGCCCTGGCGCATCACCACCACGCGGTCGGCGATCTCGCCCACCACGCCGAGGTCATGGCTGATGAACAGCATGCTCATGCGGTGCGAGGCCTTGAGCTTGGCGAGCAGCTCCAGGATCTGGCGCTGGATGGTGACGTCCAGCGCGGTGGTGGGCTCGTCGGCGATGAGCAGCTTGGGCTCGCAGGAGATCGCCATGGCGATCATCACGCGCTGCTGCTGGCCGCCGGAGAGCTCGTGCGGATAGGCGTCGAGCCGGCGCTTGGGGTCGGGCAGGCCGACCTCGTTGAGCAGCGCCAGCGCCCGCTCGCGCGCCTGGCGCGCGTTCATGCCCATGTGCACCATGAGCGGCTCGACGATCTGCTGGCCCACGGTGAACACCGGATTCAGCGAGGTCATCGGGTCCTGGAAGACGCAGGCGATGTCCTTGCCGCGCATGCTGCGCAGCTCGTCTGCCGAGGCGCGCAGCAGGTCGCGGCCCTGGAAGCTGATGGCGCCTTCGCGCACCGCGTTCTCGGGCAGCAGGTTCAGGATGGACATGGCGGTGACGCTCTTGCCCGAGCCCGATTCGCCCACGAGCGCGACGGTGGAGTTCTCCGGGATCTGGAAGCTCACGCCCGTGTCGCCGCGGCCCACGGAAGGGGCGAGCACCGCCTTGTGGCCGCGGCCGATGCGAAAGCGCACGCGCAGGTTTTCAACGTTCAGAAGCATCATTCGGCCCCGCGCAGTTTCGGGTCGAGCGCGTCACGCAGCGCATCGGTCATGAGGGAGAAGGCGGTGACGAAGACCGCCATGAAGACGGTGGCCGCGGCGAGCTGCCACCAGTGGCCGAGGATGAGCTCGCTTTGCGCCTCCGCGAGCATCGTGCCCCACGACACCTGGTCCACGCTCACGCCCAGGCCCAGGTAGGACAGGATCACCTCGGCCTTGATGAAGCTCACCACGTGGATGGACAGCTGCACCAGCACCACGTGGCTCACGTTGGGCAGGATGTGGCGGAACATGCGCGACATCGAGCTCGCGCCGATGGCCTCGGCCGAGCGCACGTATTCGCGCACCGAGTGCTTCATGAACTCCGCGCGCACGAGACGGTAGATGCCCGTCCAGCCGGTGAGGCCGAGGATCAGCACCACCGAGCCCACGCCGCGCCCGGTCACTGCGGCGAACGCGAAGATGAGCAGGATCGAGGGGATGGACGTGAAGACGTTGTAGATCCACTCGAGCACGTCGCCCACGCGGCCGCCGAAGAAGCCGCCGAAGGAGCCCAGCACCGTGCCGATGAAGGTGGCCAGCAGCGCCGCCGACACGCCCACGAGGATGGAGATCTCCGCGCCCTTGATCGCCTTGGCCAGCACGTCGCGGCCGAGCCGGTCGGCGCCGAAGGGCAGCGTGTCGGCGCGCGCGTGCTCGGCGGTCTTGAACTGCGCGGCGCGCTCGGCCCATTCCTTGTAGCGCGGGGCCAGCGGGTCGACCGCGGAGAGGTCCACGTTCGGGCCCTTGGGCTGCGCGATGGCTTCCTGCTCGGCCTTCGCGGCCGCGCCCATGAAGGTGGGCGGCGCGTTGGGCACGCCGATCTCGGACTGCCAGTTGCGCGCCACGACGCCGGCGCCGGCCGCAAGCACGAGCATCAGGAAGGCCGCGACGATGAGCAGGGCGATGACGCCCACGCGGTCGCCGCGGAAGCGCCGCGCGGCGGCGGACCACACGCCGTCGGAGCGGGTGGCGGGAGTGGGGACGCCCACGGGGTTTTCGAGGACTGCGCTCATTTGAGAACCACCCGCGGGTCGACGAGCTTGTACATGACGTCCGTCAGCAGGTTGATCACCATCGTGATGACGGCCAGGTAGATCGTGACGGCCTGGATCACCGGGTAGTCGCCGCGGTTCACCGCGAGGAAGACTTCACGGCCGATGCCGGGGATGGAGAAGAACACCTCGATGAGGAAGGAGCCGACGAAGATGCCGGGCAGCTCGACCGCCACGTTGGTGAGGATCGGGATCATCGCGTTGCGCAGCACGTGCTTGAGCAGGATGGCGCGCTCGGTGAGGCCCTTGGCGCGCGCCGTGCGCACGTAGTCCTGGCCGATCTCGTCGAGGAAGAAGGTGCGGTACAGGCGGGTCTGCGGGCTCAGGCTCACGAGCACGGCCAGAAGCACCGGCAGCGGCGCGTAGCGCACGAGGTTGGTCCAGAAGCTGTCCGTCCAGCCCTGCACCGGGAACCAGCCGAACTGGAAGGCGAGCAGGTACTGGCCGACGATCACGTACACGAGGAAGGAGATCGACAGCGCCACGGTGGTGAGCACCATGATGCTGCGGTCGGTCAGGCTGCCGCGCACGTAGGCGACCGCCAGCGCGAAGGGGATCGCCAGCAGCACCTGCAGCAGCAGGATCGGCACCATCACCGTCAGCGTGGCGGGCAGGCGCGAGGCGAACAGGTGCGACACCGACTCGTTGGTGGCCCAGCTGCGGCCCCAGTCGAAGGTGAGGATCTGCTTCACGAAGATCCACAGCTGCTCCCACACGGGCTTGTTCAGCCCGAGCTGCTCGCGGATCGCGTCGATGGTCTCGGGGGTGGCGTTCAGGCCGCCGAGGATTTCGGCCGGGTCGCTGCCGAAGTACTTGAAAAGGAAGAACACCAGCAGCACGACCCCGGCAAGCGTGGGGATCATTTGCCACAGGCGCCGTATCAGATAGGCGGCCATGCTTGAACCAACTCCAACGACGAAAGGAAGACCCGCCAACAAAACGCCCCGCCGGCTCGTGACCGCGGGGCGCGAGTCTTCGTGAAAAAAGCAGCCGGGAGTCTAGTCGTCCGGCGCATCACCCCGCACCGCGTTTGCCCGGGTGGCATGCAACTCGCATGCCGGAAGCGAGATCGAAGTCGCGCAATCGCGGGTTGCCGAGGGTGACCCCGGGGTGCCCGCGGCCATAGACTTCGCCCCTTTCGTCCGCCGCGTGCGCGCGTGAAGCGCCGCGCACCGCGCGCCTTGCAGCGTTTCGCGCGGCGGGGCCACCGCACGACAGTGGCTTGCGTAGTGTTTCGAGGAGTAGTTCACATGTTGCGACGCGACCTCTGCGGCGTGATCGCCCGCGCGCTCGGCGCGCCCCTGCTTGCCCTCTCCCTGTGCGCCCCCGCATGGGCCGCCCCCGCCGCAGCGCCGGCCGGCGGCGCCAGTGCCGCGGCCTCCGACGCACCGCAAAAGGGCACGGGCGAGACGGCGGCGCCCAAGGTCCTGCGCTATTCCTTCCGCATCGCCGAGACCGGCTTCGACCCCGCGCAGATCTCCGACCTTTACTCGCGCACCGTCACCGAGAGCATCTTCGACGCGCCGCTGCAGTTCGAACTACTGGCGCGCCCCGCGCGCGTGCGGCCCAACACGCTCACCGGCATGCCCGAGGTCAGCGACGACTTCCGCAGCTTCACCTTCCACGTGAAGCCCGGCATCTTCTTCGCCGACGACGAGGCCTTCGGCGGCAGGAAGCGCGAGCTCGTCGCGGCCGACTACGTCTACTCGATCAAGCGCCATTACGACCCGCGGGTGAAGAGCCCGCACCTGTATGTGTTCGAGGGCCTCGGGCTCGTGGGCGTGAACGAGCTGCGCCGCGAGGCGCTCGCCACGAAGAAGCCCTTCGACTACGACCGCGTCGTGGAAGGCCTGCGCACGCTTGACCGCTACACCTTCCAGATCCGGCTCGCCTCGCCCGACCCGCGCTTCCTGCTCACGATGGCCGACGTCTCGTGGGCGGGTGCCGTGGCGCGCGAGGTGGTGGAGCGCTACGGCGATCACATCATGGAGCACCCGGTGGGCACGGGGCCGTATCGGCTGGCGTCCTGGCGGCGCGCCTCGCGCATGGTGCTGGAGAAGAACCCCGGCTATCGCGAGGTCTTCTACGACGAGCATCCGAACGCCGACGACGCGCAGGCGCAGGCCGCGGCGCGCTCGATGAATGGCAAGCGCATCCCACAGATCGATCGCGTGGAGATCGACATCATTGAAGAGAGCCAGCCGCGCTGGCTGGCCTTCCTGAACGCGGAGCACGACCTGATCGAGGAGCTGCCGCAGGAATACGCGCCGCTGGCGGTGCCCAACGGCCGGCTCGCGCCCAACCTCGCCAAGCGCCAGATGGCGGCCGTGCGCTACCCGCGCTCGGACGTGACGATCAGCTACTTCAACATGGATGACGCCACCGTCGGCGGCTATTCGCCGGACAAGGTGGCGCTGCGCCGCGCCATCTCGCTGGCGGTGGATCTGGACAAGGAGATCCGCCTCGTGCGCCGCAGCCAGGCGATCCCCGCGCAGAGCATCGTCGGCCCCGGCACCTGGGGCTACACGGCCGACTTCAAGAGCGAGATGAGCGAGTTCGACGCCGCGAAGGCGCGCGCGCTGCTCGACATGTACGGCTACGTGGACCGCGACGGCGACGGCTGGCGCGACATGCCGGACGGCTCGCCGCTCGTCCTCGAATACGCGACGCAGCCCGACCAGCAGAACCGCCAGCTGTGCGAGCAGTGGCAGAAGAACATGAACGCGATCGGCATCCGCATCGTGTTCAAGGTGGCCAAGTGGCCCGAGAACCTGAAGTCCGCCACGGCCGGCAAGCTGATGATGTGGGGCCTGGGCTGGAGCGCCGAGGTGCCCGACAGCGGCGCCTTCCTCGTGCTGGGCTACGGCGGCGCCAAGGGCCAGGCGAACAAGTCGCGCTTCGACCTGCCGGCCTTCAACGCCGTCTACGAGCGCCAGCGCACGCTGCCCGACGGCCCCGAGCGCCAGGCGCTCGTCGACGAGGCCAAGCGCCTGATGGTGGCCTACATGCCCTACAAGGCGCACACCCACCGCATCTTCACCGACATCACCCAGCCCTGGGTGATGGGCTACCAGCACAACGTCTTCATCCGCAGCAACTGGCGCTACCTCGACATCGACACGGCGATGCGCGATCGCATGTCGAACTGAACCGCTTCAAGGAATTCCCCCGATGAGATCGCTCGCGACGTGGCTGTGCGCCGCATCCATGGCCCTTTGCGCGGCCGTGCCCGCAGCCGAGCCGGCCGGCGCGCCGGCCTCGGCGCCGGCGCAGCAGCAGAAGGTGCTGCGCTATGCCTTCCTCATCGCGGAGACGGGCTTCGACCCCGCGCAGATCACCGATCTCTATTCGCGCACCATCACGCCGCACATCTTCGAGGCGCTCTACCAGTACGACTACCTCGCGCGGCCCTTCAAGGTGCAACCGCTCACCGCGGCGGCCCTGCCGGAGGTGTCGAGCGACTTCAAGACCTGGACGGTGAGGCTCAAGTCCGGCATCTATTTCGCCGACGACGAGGTGTTCAAGGGCCGCAAGCGCGAGCTGGTCGCGGCCGACTACGTCTATTCGATCAAGCGCTTCTTCGACCCGGCCGTGAAAAGCCCCTCGTACTCGGGCTACAAGGACGCCGGCATCCTGGGCCTGGAAGAGCTGCGCCAGGACGCGCTGAAGAACAAGAAGCCCTTCGACTACGACCGCGAGATCGAGGGCGTGCGTGCGCTCGACCGCTACACGATCCAGTTCAAGCTCGCGCAGCCGCGCCCGCGCTTCTGGGATCTGCTGACCGCCAGCGACATCTACGGCGCGGTGGCGCGCGAGGTGGTCGAGCACTACGGCGAGCAGATCATGGCCCACCCCGTGGGCACGGGGCCGTTCCGGCTCGCCCAGTGGCGTCGCAGCTCCTTCATCGCGCTGGAGCGCAACCCGAACTTCCGCGTGGTCTATTACGACGCCGAGCCCGCCGCCGACGATGCCCAGGGTCGGGCCCTGCTCGCGCGCTTCAAGGGCCGGCGCCTGCCGCTGGTGGACCGGGTGGAGATCAGCATCATCGAGGAGAGCCAGCCGCGCTGGCTGGCCTTCCTGCAGGGTCAGCAGGACCTGATGGATCGGCTGCCCAATGACTTCGCGCCGCAGGTGCTGCCCGGCGGCAAGCTCGCGCCGAACCTCACGAAGAAGCACCTCACCCTGCACCGCGTGGTGGCCTCCGACGTGGCCCTGTCGTACTTCAACATGGAGGACCCGGTGGTCGGCGGCTACACGCCCGAGAAGGTCGCGCTGCGCCGCGCCATCGGCCTGGCCATCGACGTCGATCGCGAGATCCGCCTCTTCCGCCGCGGCCAGTCGGTGCCCGCCCAGAGCCTCTACGTGCCCAACACGATCGGCTACGACCCCGAGTTCCGCTCCGACAACTCCGAGCACGACGTCGCGCGCGCCAACGCGCTGCTCGACATGTACGGCTACGTCGACCGCGACGGCGACGGCTGGCGCGAGCAGCCCGACGGCTCGCCGCTGGTGATCGAGTACGCCACGCATCCCGACCAGCTCTCGCGCCAGATGGACGAGCTGTGGAAGCACAACCTCGCCACCATCGGCATTCGCATGACGTTCAAGGTGGCCAAGTGGCCGGAGACCATGAAGGCCGCGCGCGCAGGCAAGGTGCAGATGTGGTTCCTCGGCAGCTCCGCCGACTCGCCCGACGGCGGCGTGGCATTGCAGCGCGTCTACAGCCCGGCGGCCGGTGGCCAGAATCTCGCGCGCTTCAAGTTGCCCGAGATGGATCGGCTCTACGAGCGCAGCCTCGAACTGCCCGACGGCCCCGAGCGCGCGCAGGTTCTCGAGCGCGCGCGCAATCTCGTGCTGGCCTACGCGCCGTATCACTACCACGTCCACCGCATCTACAACGACATCACGCAGCCGTGGCTGATCGGCTACCGGCGGCCCGTGTTCAGCAACGTGTTCTGGCAGTACGTGGACATCGACAACGACATCCTGAGCCGCGAGGCGCCATGAGTTCCGACAACCGCTTCCCCCTGCGCCGCCGCGCCCTGGCGCCCCTTGCTGCCGCGCTCGCCGCGAGCCTTGCATTCCCCCTCGGCGCCCACGCCGAGCAGTCCGCCGCGGGCACGCAGCAGAAGGTGCTGCGCTATGCCTTCCGCACCGCGGAGACCGGCTTCGACCCCGCGCAGATCTCCGACATCTATTCACGCTCGGTCACGCCGCACATCTTCGAGAGCCTGTACGGCTACGACCCGCTGGCGCGCCCCGCCAAGATCCGCCCGCTCACGGCGCAGGGCATGCCCGAGGTGTCGAGCGACTTCAAGGTCTGGACGGTGCGCATCCGCCCGGGCATCTACTTCAGCGACGACCCGGCGTTCAAGGGCAGGAAGCGCGAGCTCGTCGCGGCCGACTACGTCTACAGCTTCAAGCGCTTCTACGACCCGAAGTTCAAGAGCGCCAACTACTCCTCGATGCAGGAGGAGGGCATCCTCGGGCTGGAGGAGCTGCGCCAGGACGTGCTGAAGAACAAGAAGCCCTTCGACTACGACCGCGAGGTCGAGGGCCTGCGTGCGATCGACCGCTACACCCTGCAGATCAAGCTCGCCGAGGGCCGACCGCGCTTCCTGGGCGTGCTCGCCGGCTGCGACCTGATGGGCGCGGTCGCGCGCGAGGTGGTCGAGGCCTACCCCGACACGGTCATGGAGCACCCGGTGGGCACAGGTCCCTTCGTGCTCAGGCAGTGGCGCCGCAGCTCGCTCATCGTGCTGGAGCGCAATCCGAGCTTCCGCCACATGGTCTACGAGGCCGAGCCCGAGAAGAACGATGCGCAGGGCCAGGCCATCCTCGCGAAGCTCAAGGGCCGCACGCTGCCGATGGTCGACCGGGTGGAGATCAGCATCATCGACGAGCCGCAGCCGCGCTGGCTGTCCTTCCTCGACCGGCAGTTCGACCTGGTGCAGATCGTGCCCATCGAATTCGGCAACATCGCCGTGCCCAACGGCAAGCTCGCGCCCAACCTCGCGAGCCAGGGCATCACGATGGACCGCGTCGTGAACCCCGACTCCTACATGACGGTCTTCAACATGGAGGACCCGGTGGTCGGCGGCTACGAGCCCGCGAAGGTGGCGCTGCGCCGTGCGCTGGGCCTTGCCTACGACGTGGACCGCGAGATCCGTCTCGTGCAGCGCAACCAGGCGGTGCCGGCGCAATCGGCCGTGGTGCCGCACACGAGCGGCTTCGACCCCGAATACCGCGGCGAGGGCTTCGACCTCGCGCGCGCGAAGGCCCTGCTGGACCTGTACGGCTACGTGGACCGCGACGGCGACGGCTGGCGCGAGCAGCCCGACGGCTCGCCGCTGGTGCTGGAGATCGCGAGCTCGCCCGACCAGACCTATCGCGCCCTCGCCGAGCTGCGCAAGAAGGCCTACGACGCACTGGGCGTGAAGCTCGACGTGAAGGTGAGCCAGTGGGCCGAGCAGTTGCGCGCGGCGCGCGCGGGCAAGTACCAGATGTGGTTCGTGGGCTCGTCGGCCGCCTCGGCGGACGGTCAGGGTTCGCTGGAGCGCGCCTACGGCCCGGCGTCCGGGGGCGCCAACCTCTCGCGCTTTCGCCTCGCGGCGTTCGACCAGGTCTATGACCACATGAAGGTGCTGCCCGACGGGCCCGAGCGCAATGCGCTCTTCACGCAGGCGAAGATGCTCATCGACGCGTATGCGCCGTACAAGTACCACGTGCACCGCATCGTGACGGACCTGTCCCAGCCCTGGCTCGTCGGCTATCGCCGCCCGCTGTTCTGGCAGGAGTTCTGGCAGTACGTGGATATCGATACCGCCAAATTGCCCCACTGATCCCGCATCTGCTCCCTCTTCCTCCTGCGGGAGAGGGGGCGGGTCGCGATGCGCATTCCCCCGCATGCGCGACCCATGGCCGGGCGCTAGTCTCATCGGCGAGAACTCAGAGCCCGCCGGCCATGTCTACCCCACAAATCACCCGCTACCTGCAATGGCTGCAGGCCCATCGCGGCCTGCACTTCGACCCGAGCACCCCCGAGGGCTACGACACGCTGTGGCGCTGGTCGATCGATGACCTGCCGGGCTTCTGGTCGTCGATCTGGGAGTACTTCGACCTCCAGTCGCCCACGCCGTGGCGCGCGGTGCTGGCCGAGCCGGTGATGCCCGGCGCGAAGTGGTTCGAGGGAGCGCAGGTCAACTACGCGCGGCAGGCGCTGCGCCACGCCGACGCGGCGCACGCGGCCGGTCATCCGGCCATCGTCTTCCAGAACGAGCGCATGCATGCGCGCGGCGAGCTTGCCGAGACGAGCTGGCCGCAACTTCGAGCGCAGGTGGGGGCGTTCGCCTCGAAGCTGCAGGCGATGGGCGTGGCGCCCGGAGACCGGGTCGTCGCCTTCATGCCCAACATCGCGCAGACGGTGGTGGCCTTCCTCGCCGTGGCGAGCGTGGGGGCGATCTGGTCGGTGTGCTCGCCCGACATGGGGCCGGTGGCGGTGCTCGACCGCTTCCGCCAGATCGAGCCCAAGGTGCTGATCGCCTGCGACGGCTACACCTACGGCGGCGCCGACCACGACCGCATGCCGGTGCTGGCCGAGCTGCTGGCCGCGCTGCCGTCGGTGAAGGACGTGGTGCTGCTGCGCTACCTGCGCGAGGACGCGAACGCCGATTCGCTCGCCGCGCCCCAACGCACAGTGCATGACTTCACCGCACTCAGCGCGCCCATCGATGCCCCGTTCGAGCCGCTGCCGGTTCCCTTCGACCACCCGCTGTGGGTCGTCTATTCCAGCGGCACCACCGGCCTGCCCAAGCCCATCGTGCACGGGCACGGCGGCGTGATGATCGAAGCGCTGAAGGCCGGTGCGCTGCACAACGACATCGCCCCGAGCGTCTACAACGGCGAGCGCTTCCACTGGTACAGCAGCACCGGCTGGATCATGTGGAACTCGCAGGTCTCGGGGCTGCTCGCGGGCACGACGCTGTGCATCTACGACGGCAATCCGGCCGGGCCGGTGCAGCGCACGGGCGCGGACTGGAGCACGCTGTGGCGCTTCGCCGCGCAGGCGCGCGTGAGCTTCTTCGGCGCGGGCGCGGCGTTCTACGCAAGCTGCATGAAGGCGGGCGTCGAGCCGATGCGCGCGGGCGATCTGTCGGCGCTGCGCGCAATCGGCTCCACCGGCTCGCCGCTGTCCGACGAGTGCTACCAGTGGATCTGGGACCACTGCCCGAAGCCCGAGGGGCGCGACATCTGGCTCACGCCCATCTCCGGCGGCACCGACTTCGCGGGCGCTTTCGTCGCGGGCCTGCGCACGCTGCCGGTGGTGAAGGGCGAGATGCAATGCCGCTGCCTGGGCGCCGCGGTGCATGCATTCAGCGAGCCCGATGCGAACGGGCAGGGCCGGCCACTCGTCGACGAGGTGGGCGAGCTCGTGTGCACGAAGCCGATGCCCTCGATGCCGCTCTACTTCTGGGGCGACGAGCCGCCGGGGCCGCAGGGGCGGCGCTATCACGACAGCTACTTCGACATGTACCCGGGCATCTGGCGCCACGGCGACTGGCTGCGCATCACGCCGCGCGGCGGCGCGGTGATCTACGGTCGCAGCGACGCCACCATCAACCGCCACGGCATCCGCATGGGCACGGCTGAGCTGTATCGCGCCGTCGAGGCGCTGCCGGAAGTGCTGGACAGCCTGGTCGTCGACCTCGAATACCTCGGCCGCGAGAGCTACATGCCGCTGTTCGTGGTGCTGCGCGAGGGCCAGGTGCTCGATGCGGCGCTGGAGCAGCGCATGCGGGCGTCGATCAAGTCGGCACTCTCCGCGCGGCACGTGCCCAACGAGATCTTCCAGGTGAGTGCCATCCCGCGCACCCTCTCGGGCAAGAAGATGGAGTTGCCGGTGAAGAAGCTCTTGATGGGCGAGTCGCCCGCGCGCGTGCTCAACCGCGACGCGATGGCGAATGCGCAGAGCGTGGACTGGTTCGTCGAATTCGCGCGAGCGCGCGCTCAGCGCGAGGCGGGCGCCGACGGCGCGGGCACGGCGAGGGGATAGCGCGGCGTCTCCCCCGGCAGGCCGAGCATCGGCACCACGAGCTCCACATCGGGCACTTCGCGCGCCAGCGCCTCGGCGCGTGCGGCCTGCGCCTGTGAGGTCACGCAGCCCTGCAGCGTGACGAAGCGGCGATCCACGACCACCCAGATCGCCGTGGCCGAGAGCGAGCGATCCTCCCGCAGGCGCTGCACGGTCGCGCGCGCGATCGGCGCGTCGTAGCGGTAGGCATTGGGCTCGCTGCACTTGCCCGCGAGCCAGCAGCTCGTGCCGCGCTCGGCGCGGTAGTGCGCCTCCTGGCGGATCTCGGCGGCGCTGTAGGCCGGACCGCGCGGCGCGGGGCAGGCGGCGGCGATGCCGTCGGTGGCCTGCACGAAGGGATCGTTGAAGGGATTGAGCTGCGGCGTGTTGTCGTCCGCGCGCGCGGCCAGCGGTGCGCTTGCGAGCAACAGGCTCATGACGACGCCGGCAGCGCTCCTCATCTCAGCACCTACAGGGGCAGCTCGCTGAAGTAGCAGCCGCCGTGGAAGATCAGCGGCGAGGCCTCGGGGTCCACCCCGCAGCGCTCCACCTCGCCCACGAAGATGACGTGATCGCCTTCCTCGTACTGGCTGCGGTTGAAGCACTCGAAGCAGGCGGCCACGCCGTCGAGCAGCGGCGCGCCGCTCACGCCCTCGTGCCAGGGCACGCCCTGGAAGCGGTCGATCCCCTTGGAGGCGAAGCGCTCGGCGAGCGCGCGCTGGTTCGCCGCGAGGATGTGGATGGCGTAGTGCGAGCCGCGTGCGAAGGCCGGCATCGAGCCGGCGCTGCGCGAGAGGCTCCACAGCACGAGCGGCGGCTGCAGCGAGACCGCGTTGAAGGAATTCGCGGTGAGGCCCACCGTGCCGCCGTCGGCGGTGCGCGCGGTCACGATGGTCACGCCCGTGGCGAACATTCCGAGCGCGGCCCGGAAGTCCTCAGGCGTGAAGCTCGGCGCGCTCGCGCGCATGGGCGGTGTCATGCCACGGCCTCTCCCGGGCCGGCGCCGGGCGCCGCGACTTCGCGCCGGCGGAACATGCCCCAGCCTTCCATCGTGAGCACCGTTTCGCCGTGCTGGTTGAACGCCTCCCACTGGCTGCGCACGAGGCCCACGCCCGGGCGGCTGTTCATGGGGCGGGCCTCGAGGACGCGCATGCGCACGCCGAGCGTGTCGCCCACGAGCACGGGCTTGAGCCACTTCAGGTTCTCGACGCCCGGCGAGCCGAGGCTCGCGGATTCCAGCAGGTAGGCATCGCACATCATGCGCATGACGAGCGAGCAGGTGTGCCAGCCGCTGGCTGCGAGCCTGCCGAAGAGGCCGTGGCGCGCGGCCTCCTCGTCGAGGTGGAAGGGCTGCGGGTCGAACTGCGCCGCGAAGCGCACGATCTCATCGCGCTCGAGGGTGTGCGCGCCGAACTCGCGCATCGAGCCCACGGGGAAGTCCTCCCACCACCACCTGATCTCGCGCGCCGAGGTCGTCATGCCGAGGTGCCGGGCGACTTCGCGGCGGGCTTGCCGCCGGCCAGCGCCTCGCAGGCGCTGCGCTGCTCGTCCTGCGCGGGGAGCTGCGCGCACACCTCGCCGATCTGCGTGCGCACGCGCTCCAGCGCCGCGGTGTGCACGCCGGCGCCGTTCCACTTCGCGAGCGCCTTGTCCATGCGCGCGAGCCGCGCCGCGTTGCGCTGCTCGAAGGCATCGGGCTGGCCCTTCATCTCGCCGATCACGCTGGCGGCCGCGCGCTCGATGCGCTCCTCGTCCTGCGGCGCGAGCTCCAGCAGCGCGTTCACGTAAGTCGTGCCCCACTGCAGGCGCGTGGCCGGGCCCTTGGACTCGGCATAGGCGCGCTCGTACCACTGCAGCGCGGCCTCCTTGTCGCCGCGCTTCTTCGCGTTGGAGGCGAGCTGCAGCATGAAGTAGTAGGGGCTGTGCGACTTCGGCAGCTGCGCCTTGAGCAGCGTGTCGGACTCGTCGAGCAGGCCCGCGTGGCTCAGCGCATCGGCGGCCGTGGGCATCGCGGCCTGGCGCTCCTCGGGGGTGGTGATCTCGGCGTCGGCGCGCGCGGCCTCGTCGCGAACCTGCTGCAGCAGCGCCTGGCTGAGCGCCGCGTTCGGGTCGTCCAGGCGGGCGAGCTGCACGCGCGCGTCCAGCGCGGTGAGGCGGTCCAGGCGCGAGAGCAGCGAGTCGGTCTGCAGCGAGCCCAGGCGATCGTCGTAGGCCTTGAGCAGCTTCGCGCGCTGCGCGGACTTCGGCGCGGTGAGCGCGGAGACGATCTCGCGGTGGAAGTTCACGAGGATGTCGGCCTGGGCGCGCGCGAGCGTCTCGTCGGCCAGCACCTCGTTCAGGCGCGCCAGCATCGCCTTGTCGCTGGGCTTGCCGCCGAGCGCCGCGGCCTTCAGCAGCAGCGTGGTCTGCGCCTCGGCCTCGCTGGCCGGGGTCGCCGCGGCCAGCTTGCGCAGCAGCGCGCCGCGCTCCTTCTCGCTCACGAGCTGGTCGTCGTCGGTCTCCCAGGAGTAGCTGGCCAGCAGGCGCCAGTCGGCCGGCTTCACCGACTTCGGGTCCTTCAGCGCGGCATCGAGCGCCATCTTCACGGGGCGGCTCGCCTCCAGGCCCAGCGCCAGCACCTTCAGGTACTTCTGCGCATCGACTTCGCCCGGCAGGCGGGTGATCTCGGCGCCGTCGGGGCGGAACAGGATCATGGTCGGGTAGCCGCGCACCTTGAAGCGCGCGCCGAGCTTCTGCGCGCCGGGGGTGTCGCCGTCGATGTAGACCGGCACGAAGGCAGCGCTGCGCTCGATGAAGTCGGCGCGCGGGAAGATGGTCGCCTTCACCTGGTTGCACGGCGGGCACCACACGGCGCCCCAGTACAGGAACAGCGGCTTGCCGCTGGCCTTGGCTTGCTCGAAGGCGCCGTCGACGTCGGCCTCGGTCTTGGCCTTCACCCAGTTGATGCCGTCGTGCGCGCTGGCCTGGGCCATGGCGGTGGGAGCGGCGGAGGCGGCCGAGGCGGCAGCCGATGCCGGCTCGGCGGGGGCCGCAGCCGGCTCGGGGTTCTTCGAGCAGGCGCAGAGGAGGGCGGCGACGGCAACGGCCGTCAAAAGGGCAGGGGCGCGGGTCAGTTCGGCACGCATGGGAGTTCTTCTTGAAACGGGGCCCCAAGTGTCTCGCATCGCCCTTGCCCCGTCAGCGGGCGGCGTCATGCGCCGGGCGGCGGGTCGTGGTCGTGTTCACGCAGGCCGTCCTGGGCTTCGTCGGGCGCCTCGCGCGGGGTGGCCTTGGCCAGCGCCATCCAGACGGCAAAGGGCAGGCGGATGGGGCGCCGCGGGGCCGGGCGCAGGCATTCGAGCGTGACCCCGTCGGCGCGACCGGCGGCCCGGCGCGCCACGATGACGCCGCATTCCGGCGGGATTTCCTCGGGCTGCGCGATGCCCTCGGCGATCACGTAGCTGCACTCGCCGGCGATCTGCAGGTAGGCCTCGCGCTTGGCCGCAAGCCGCAGGTCGGCCAGCAGGTCGGCGCGACGCACCTTCACCTCGTGGACGATGGGCTGGAGGTAGTCCTCCACCGTGGTGTTGCGCACCGAGAAGACATCCGGGCGCGCCATCACCCAGGCCTCGCCCACCTTCGCGCGCAGCGACAGCTCGCACCAGGCGATGCGCCCGGAGTGCTGCATGGCTTGCGCCACATGCGCCACCAGCGTCTCGTGCGGATCGAAGGCGGCGCGATTGCGCTGCGCGCTGGCGGACAGCGCCGCGATGCCGGCGTCTGTGACGCGCAGCGTCTCGTGCCCCGCGGCCGAGCGCACGCGCTCGACGAGCCCGGCGGCCAGCAGCTCCACCTCCAGCAGGTCCTGCGAGGGCCAGCCCGCGGAGCGATAGATCTCGCGCAGGCGCCTGGCGAGCGGGCGCGACAGCGCCGGGCGCGGGGTGGCGGGCAGGGGCGTGTCCATGGCGCGAAAGCGTAGTCCAAGTGCCCGTTATGCCCGCGTGCGCTGTGCATAGAACGAATCCATCGTTTCGCGCGCGCACGACGCTCCACACAATGCCGCACCCCCGCCTCGCCGCGCCCTGCGCGCGGCCCTCTGCCCGCGATGAATTTCCAGCAACTGCGCTCGGTGCGCGAAGCCGTTCGCCGGGGCTTCAACCTCACCGAGGTGGCCCATGCGCTGCACACCTCGCAGCCGGGCGTGAGCCGCCAGATCCGCGAGCTGGAGGACGAGCTGGGCATCGAGCTCTTCGTGCGCGCGGGCAAGCGGCTCACGGGCCTCACGCCGCCGGGCGAGGCGGTGCTGCCCATCGTCGAGCGGCTGCTCGACGAGGCCGACAACCTGCGGCGCGCGGGCGCCGACTACGCCCAGCAGGACGCGGGCCCCCTGTCCATCGCGGCGACGCACTCGCAGGCCCGCTACGCGCTGCCCGCCGCAGTGCGCGACTTCCGGCTGAGCCATCCGAAGGTGCAGCTGCAGCTTCACCAGGGCTCGCCGCAGCAGGTGGCGCAGATGCTGCGCAACGGCGAGGCCGACATCGGCATCGCGACCGAGGCGCTCATGCAGTACGACGAGCTCGTCGCGCTGCCCTGCTACGCGTGGACGCACTCGGTGGTGGTGCCGCCGGGCCATGCGCTGCTCGATCTGCCCGGGCCGCTCACGCTCGCGCAGCTGTGCGCCTATCCGCTCATCACCTACAACCCCGGCTACACCGGGCGCGGGCACATCGACGAAGCCTTCGACCGCGCCAATCTCTCGCCCGACATCGTGCTCAGCGCCATGGACGCCGACGTCATCAAGACTTATGTGGAGCTGGGCCTGGGCGTGGGCGTGGTGGCCTCGATCGCCTTCGACGCGCAGCGCGACCGCACGCTGCGCGCCATCGACGCGCGCCATCTCTTCGCGGTGAACATGACGCGCCTGGCCGTGCGCCGCGGCAACTACCTGCGCGCCTACGCCTACGACTTCATCCAGACCTTCGCCTCGCCGCTCACGCCCGCCGTCGTGCGCCAGGCGCTGGACTCCCCGGCCGGCAGCTCCTACGAAATCTGAGCCCGCTCGGGTCGTCAGATCATCGCGGCCGGATCGAGCGGCTCGCCTTGCTCGAACTGCGTGATGCGCCTGGGCTTCAGGTGCACGAGCTTGCCCTGCGCGAGCACGCCGCGCTCGCGCAGCGCGTTGTACTCGGCGCGCGGCAGCTCGACGTCGACGTAGCTGTCCTCGTCGGTGCGGCGGAATTCGAGTCGCGTGTTCGGCCCCACGGTGAGCGTCTGCGACAGCGTCGCCGCCAGCGTGCCGGCCTCGGCGTTCGCGAGGATCTGCAGCTCGTGCGGGCGCACGTAGCTCGTCGCCGCGTCCACGCCGCCCGGCGCGTGGCCCAGGCGCCCGCGAAAGAGGTTCACGTCGCCGAGGAACTGCAGCACGAAGGGCGAGGCGGGGTGGTCGTAGACCTCGTCGGGCGGGCCGTCCTGCTCGATGCGGCCGTGGTTCATCACGACGATGCGATCGGCCACCTCCATGGCCTCCTCCTGGTCGTGCGTCACGAACACGCTGGTGACGTGCATCTCGTCGTGCAGCCGGCGCAGCCAGCGGCGCAGGTCCTTGCGCACCTTGGCGTCCAGCGCGCCGAAGGGCTCGTCGAGCAGCAGCACCTTGGGCTCCACGGCGAGCGCGCGCGCGAGCGCAATGCGCTGGCGCTGGCCGCCGGAGAGCTGGTGCGGGAAGCGGTCGGCGATCCAGTCGAGCTGCACGAGCTTGAGCAGCTCCGTCACGCGCGAGCGGATCTCGGCCTCGCTCGGGCGCGTGGCGCGCGGCCGCACGCGCAGCCCGAAGGCCACGTTCTCGAAGATGCTGAGGTGCGCGAACAGGGCGTAGTGCTGGAACACGAAGCCGACCTGGCGCTCGCGCACGTCGGTGCGCGTGGCGTCCTCGCCGTGGAAGCGCACCGTGCCCGAGTCGGGGCGCTCCAGCCCCGCGATGATCCGCAGGAGCGTCGTCTTGCCCGAGCCGGAGGGCCCGAGCAGCGCAACGAGCTCACCCGAGGGGATATGCAGCGACAGGTCATCGCACACGGCGAGCTGACCGAACTTCTTCGTGAGGTTGCGTACTTCAATGCTCATGACGCCTGCTCTCCCGCCTGCGTTGCCACGCGCATCTGCTGCAACACGCGCCGCTCGACGATGAACTTGAGCACCAGCGTGACGAGCGCGAGGCCCGCCAGCAGCGAAGCCACCGCGAAGGCGGCCGCGAACTGGTACTCGTTG
>Ga0105248_10003074_pt1 | contig 18502 bp, 18 predicted proteins | sample KBSS34metaG_FD_81524 | JGI IMG/M metagenome (GOLD analysis project Ga0105248, IMG submission 81524) | Switchgrass rhizosphere microbial communities from Kellogg Biological Station, Michigan, USA - KBS S3-4 metaG | ecosystem: Host-associated > Plants > Roots > Rhizosphere > Soil | place... | reverse complement strand
GATGTGGTGATGGCGTCTGCCGGGGATATTCCGACACAGGAAACTCTGGCGGCCATTGTGCTGTTGAGGAAGGAGTTCCCTGATCTCAAGATCCGCTACATCAATGTGGTTGATCTATTCAAATTACAGCCGAGCACGGAGCATCCTCACGGTTTGTCCGACGGAGAGTTTGATGCGCTCTTCACAGTCGATAAGCCGATTATTTTCAATTTCCACGGATATCCATGGCTGATCCATCGATTGGCGTACCGTCGCACAAATCACAAAAATATGCACGTCCGCGGATACAAGGAGCAAGGGAACATAAATACACCTTTGGAGTTAGCGATCGAGAATGAAATTGATCGTTTCAGTCTCGCAATGGACGTCATCAAGCGTGTCCCGAGACTACAGCGGATCGGTGCGCACGCCATGGAGAAATTCCGTAATGAGCAGATTGCGTGCCGGAACTATGCCTACGAGCACGGCACTGATAAGCCGGACGTTGCCGGCTGGAAATGGCCGCAATAGGTACCCCGATCTCGAGGTCGAGCCTGGTCGCGCCGAGCGCCCGGACTGGAACTTGTTCCGCGACGGCTGTTCCGGAGGTGAAACGCCTCAGCAAGTCAGCGCCCGTGCGGATCGCGTCGTTAACCGAGTACGCGCGATTCGGGGAGACGTACTCGTTTTCACAAGTGGGCATTTCATGCGGGTATTAGCGTCGCGGTGGCTCGGGCTCGAACCGACGGCCAACACAGTAGATATTTTATGTTGAGCACGGCGAGCCTCAGCGCCTTGGGCTACGAAAACGATCTTTCCCGGCCGGTGATTCGATTCTGGAACGAAACTCGCCACGTCGACATTGAGACCGAAGTAGCGGCGCACGCCGATCCGCGAAGATCGCGACGCGAACGGATACCGTCTAGATGTCGGTCGACTTGAGAAAGGAAACCTCTGATGAGCACAAAGGGCAGCGCGGCAACTGGGGCAAAGGCAGCGCAGGACGATCTGTCTACACTTCTTAAACAATACGAGTGCGGCCCCGTTCAGTTTACGGGGGCCGATGGGCTGTACGAACGGCATCTTCACTTCGACAATGCCATCGACGACAAGTTGATTGGCCCCCGCGAGCACTTCGAAGCTGTCGCCCGATCCGTCCGAGATGTCCTCTCGCAGCGATGGGTACTCACCGAGAAGACATACGAACAAAAGAATCCTAAACGCGTCTACTACCTCTCCATGGAATTTCTTCTCGGCCGCTCGTTGGCCAATAACGTCACCAACCTCCTGCTTGATCCGCTCGTGACGGAAACGGCGAAACAAAGGAACGTTGATTTGCTTTCTTTGCTGGAGCAAGAACTGGACGCTGGGCTGGGGAACGGAGGATTGGGACGGCTGGCAGCATGTTTCCTTGACTCCATGGCGACGATGCAACTTCCGGCCATGGGTTACGGCCTGCGATACGCCTACGGCATTTTTAAACAGTTGATCCAGGACGACTGGCAACACGAACAGCCGGATAACTGGCTACGGCAGCCGGATCCATGGGAGGTCGTTCGTCCACATGAGAAGGTGGAAATCAAGCTGAACTGTTCCTTCGAGGTACATGGCGGAACATTGCGTGCGGTCCCCCACAAGCCATCCACATTGTATGGTGTCCCTTACGATCGCCCCGTCGTGGGCTATGGCGGTAAGACCGTCAACACGCTTCGGCTGTGGGCCGCGTCCAGCCCAGACTATTTTGATTTCCAGAGGTTCAGCAGCGGCGACTTTGTTGCTTCTCTCACCGAGACTCTTGCCGCGGACAGTCTAACGCGAGTGCTTTATCCTGACGACAGCACGAGCCTGGGCCGCGCCCTGCGCCTAGTCCAGCAATACCTTCTCGTGGCATGTTCGCTCGCAGACCTCGTGCGGCGTTTCCGCCGAAGCAACTCGGATTGGAGCACTCTGCCTGAGAAAGTCGCCATTCAGCTGAATGATACCCACCCGACCTTGGCGGTCCCAGAACTGATGCGCATCCTACTGGATGAAGCACACCTTGAATGGAACCAAGCCTGGGATATCACGCAGCAGACGCTCGCTTACACGAATCACACGCTACTTCCCGAAGCTCTTGAGAAGTGGCCTGTCGCGTGGTTCGAGATCATGCTGCCGCGTCATCTGGAAATCATTTACGAGATTAATCGACGCTTCCTCGATTCAGTGCGCGGCCGCTTTCAGAGCGACGAGGGGCGCATCGCGCGCATGAGTCTGATAGAAGAAGGCCCGAAGCGCAACGTTCGCATGGCTCATCTAGCGATCGTCGGCTCGCATAGCACCAACGGCGTCGCGGCGATTCACTCCGGATTGCTGTGCGCGACAACGGTCAGGGACCTAGCTGAGATGTTTCCTGAGCGTTTCAACAATAAGACGAACGGCGTAACGCCGCGGCGCTGGCTGCTTCTCGCTAATCCCCCCCTCGCGGCTACGATCACCGAAGTCATTGGCGATGGCTGGATCACTGATCTCGCTCAACTCAGCAAACTCAAACGGTATGCAGACGACCACGGCTTTCGCGACGCGTTCCTTCAAGCGAAGCGCAAATCCAAAGCACAGTTTGCCAATTGGCTCAAGGTAACAACCCAACAGGCCGTGGACCCAGACACAATCATTGATTGCCAGGTCAAGCGCATCCACGAGTATAAGCGGCAACTTCTCAATGCCCTGCGAATTGTCGTGCTCTACAACCGGCGGAGGGAAAACCCAAATCTGGAGATGGCACCCCGTACTTTCCTATTCGCCGGCAAGGCGGCACCGGCCTATCGGCTTGCTAAGCTGATCATCAAGTTCATCAACAATGTTGCTGGCTCGATTGACGGTGACCCAGCAGTGCGCGGCCGTCTTAAGGTGCTATTTCTGCCGGATTACTGCGTCTCCCTCGCGGAGCGGCTGATTCCTGCAAGCGACGTGTCCAATCAGATCTCCACTGCCGGATATGAAGCCAGCGGCACCAGCAACATGAAGTTCATGATGAATGGCGCTCTGACGATCGGCACAAGAGACGGCGCGACCATCGAGATGGCGGAGGAAGGAGGCGAGCAGAACTTCTTCCTGTTCGGCCTAACAGCCGAGCAAGTGGCCGACAGCCGTGGCTGGTACAACCCACGCTGGCACTACGAAAATGAACCGGAGACGCGCGCGGCATTGGACTTGATCTTCTCCGATCACTTCAGCCGCAATGAGCCCGGTGTTTTCGAACCGCTGCGCGAAACTCTGTTGACAGGCGGAGACCACTACATGCACCTGGCGGACCTCCGATCCTATCTCGAAGCGGACCAACGGTTGTGCGAGTTGTATGCCAATCCGCATGCGTGGGCTCGCACAGCCATTCTGAATGTTGCGAGTTCGGGAAAGTTTTCCAGCGATCGGACGATTAAGGAGTATGCGGCCGACATATGGGAGGCGGAACCATGTCCGGTACCGTAAGCGCGAAAAAGCCACCCTCGGTGGCTTGAAGGTCGTCACCGCAAGTGGATGGTTTGCTGCCCAGCTGTCCGGTACAGACGAAGATTACAAGCTTTATGCGGAGAGCCTTAGGGGCAGTCTCATCTTGGCGCATTTATGAACGAGGAGCAGCAAATCGTGCATAACGCATCGTTGTAATGCTCGTTGCTGGCAGAAAGAAAGACCGAATTATGTCAGACCAAACTCAGCAGATAAAACTTCCACCTTTCCCGGTGGACTATCGGGCTTCTGGGGTGTTGCTCCATGTCACTTCCCTCCCTTCCCGATTTGGCATTGGCGACATGGGACCAGGAGCGTTTTCATGGGTAGATCGACTGCACGAAACCGGTCAGACCTGGTGGCAGGCCCTGCCATTTGGTCCGACTGGGTATGGCGACTCTCCCTATCAAGCGCTGTCATCCTTCGCCAGCAATGGGTTGCTCATCAGCCCAGAGCTCTTGCTAAAAGATGGATTGCTACATGAGAACGCATGCGAGGATCAATCATTTTCGACAAGCGCGGTCGATTATGGTGCGGTAATTCAGTTCAAGCACCGATTGCTCGACCAGGTATGGGGCAATTTCAGTGCTGGTGTGCGAAAAGATCTGGGTCCCGCTTACCAGAAGTTCTGTCACCTGCAGGCGCACTGGCTGGAGGATTACGCCCTTTTCCGTGCCCTAAAAGAAAAGTACCACGGCATTTCTTATCGCGACTGGCCAACGAAATTGGTTCAGCGAGATTCAGCGGCTATAACACAAGCTAGGCAAGAGCTGTCCAAGCTAATTGATAAGGTTCGCTTCGCCCAATTCTTGATATTTCAGCAAGCGCGGCAACTCAAGGAGTATGCACATTCCCGAGGAGTTCAATTGATCGGCGACCTTCCGTTCTTCGTTTCGCCCGATTCAAGCGATGTGTGGGCACACCCTGAACTGTTCCTGCTTGACGAAGGGTTCCGTCCACGGTTTGTCGCCGGGGTGCCCCCTGACTATTTCAGTGAGAACGGACAACTGTGGGGCAACCCCGTCTATGATTGGGATGCCCTCCGCGGAACCGGGTTCCGATTTTTTATAGATCGTTTACGCGCTCTCCTTGTTTACGTGGATGCAATTCGATTGGATCATTTCCGTGCATTCGTTGCGGCATGGCACGTCCCTGCGAATGCACAGACGGCACGGACAGGGCATTGGATGCCCGGTCCTGGTCCAGAGTTTTTCCATGTAGTACGAAAGGAACTAGGCACTCTTCCAGTCATCGCCGAAGATCTCGGAGTAATCACACCAGACGTGTGCGCGCTGCGCGATGAGTTCCAAATCCCTGGAACAAGGGTGCTTCAGTTCGCCTTTGATGGAAATCCCGATAACCCTCATCTCCCGGAGAACTATCCGACCAACACGGTCGTGTATACGGGAACACACGATAACAACACAACTCGTGGTTGGTTCGAGGTCCTTTCCGAAGCGGAACGGGGGAAAATCCAGAGCCGTTTGAATCGAGCCCACTGCGATAGCAGCGAAGTCGCTCGAGAATTACTCCGCATAGCGTGGTGTTCTGTCGCAGGGCTCGCTATCGCTCCTTTGCAAGACTTACTCAGTTTGGGTTCCGAGGCTCGGATGAATTTGCCTGGTTCAGCGGACGCAAACTGGTGTTGGCGCTTGACGGAGGACATGCTGGACACACCGGCTTTCCAGCAACTGAGGGATCTGACGGCATCTTCCAATCGTTTGCGCCTGTCGCAAACTTTGCCTACTGCGAAGATAGTGAAAGCTGCATCGTAAGAGCCACAGTCGATCTCTTTGCCAGTCTTATGGAGGTGATAAATGAAAGCCACACAATTACTACACAATTTGGGCCAGAGCATCTGGCTCGACAATATCACGCGCGATTTACTCGACAGCGGCACGCTCAAGCGCTACATCGATGAACTGTCGGTGACCGGACTCACTTCGAATCCTACGATCTTCAATCATGCCATCAAAAATAGCGCCGTTTACAGCTCACCTATTCGCAGGATGTTCGCCGAAGGCAAATCCGGTGAGGCGCTCTTTTTTGAGCTGGCATTGGAAGACCTGACCCGCGCCGCTGACCTGTTTCGCCCGATCTTCGACCGGACAAATGGCGTGGACGGATGGGTATCGCTCGAAGTGTCGCCATTGCTTGCCTACGATACAACCAAAACTTTGGCAGCTGCGAAAGAGCTGTATGCGCGGGCAGCGCGACCTAACCTTCTCATCAAGATTCCTGGCACAAAGGAAGGACTACCAGCCATCGAGGAGGCGATCTTCGCTGGAATTCCTATCAACGTAACACTCTTATTTTCGAGCAATCACTACCTGGCGGCGGCCGAAGCGTTCCTTCGGGGGATCGAGCGGCGCGTAGAAGCCGGGCTCAAACCCAATGTTGGCTCGGTCGCGTCAGTTTTTGTCAGTCGCTGGGACACCGAAGTTACGGGAAAAGTTTCCAGAACATTGAATCATAAGCTTGGGATTGCTATCGCAATGCGCACGTATAAGGCAGCGCGCGACCTGCTGAGCTCGCCACGCTGGCACCGTATCTACAACGCTGGCGCGTATCCACAGCGGTTGTTGTGGGCCAGCACGGGGACAAAGGACCCCACGGCATCCGACATCATGTACGTCAAAGCGCTAGCGGCACCCTTCACGGTAAACACAATGCCCGAGGCAACCCTGAAAGCGCTCGCCAATCACAAAGAACTCGGATCGATTCTGCCAGCTAATGGCGGCGACTGTGAAGAGGTGCTGTCGCGGTTCGCTGACGCTGGTATCAACATCGATACACTGGCTGCTCAGCTTCAAGAGAAAGGAGCCAGGTCGTTCGTCGAATCCTGGAACGAACTGATGTCTCAGATCAGTTCCAAGGCCAGTCTGCTCAGGAAAGCCGCCGGTTAGTTCATTGTCTGGGAAACCTATAATCGGCCGAGGAAAAGAGACGGAGATGGCGGGGGCGGACAACCAATCAAACGCATGGCCATGTTTGAAGGCGGCGACGGTCAGCAGTGGCGTGCAACGAATCCATCAGGAAGTGATGGCTCCCGCCCCGAATGTTGGACGAAGCGCTCCTCTCGGCGCAACCGTGGTCTGCAGCGGAGTGAATTTCAGTTCGTACTCACGTGATGCTTCAGGGATCGAACTGCTGTTTTTCGACCGGGAAGACGATCCGCGGCCCGCGCGTGTGATCGCTTTGGATCCGTCCGTCAACCGTACCTACCGCTACTGGCATGTCTTCGTTCCTGGCGCACAGGCAGGGCAGCTCTACGGATATCGGGTTCATGGGCCCTTCGATCCCATCAAAGGGGTTCGGTTTGACGCTGCCAAAGTCTTGCTCGACCCGTATAGTCGCGGGGTCGTTGTCCCTAAGAACTACTCTCGTAAGGCAGCCCAAGAAAAAGGCGATAACTGCGCGACAGCGATGAAGAGCGTGATTGTAGATTCACGCTCGTATAACTGGGAAGGTGACACACCACTTGACCGGCCATCCTCCCAGTCCATCGTGTACGAATTGCACCTCAAAGGATTTACACGGCATCCGAGTTCGGGCGTCTCAGTGGAGACACGCGGAACTTTCCGCGGGCTCATCGAGAAGATTCCGTACCTCAAGGACCTTGGAATCTCGGCTGTCGAACTTCTTCCTGTATTCCAGTTTGATCACCAAGATTGCCCATCAGGTCGTGTCAACTACTGGGGTTATGCACCGATCTCGTTCTTCGCGCCACACCAAGCCTACAGTTCTCGGCAAGATTCTCTTGGCCCTGTGGACGAGTTTCGCGACATGGTCAAGGCTCTGCATCGAGCGGGAATCGAGCTAATCCTTGACGTTGTTTTCAATCATACAGCGGAAGGCGACCAATCTGGACCAACTCTCAGTTTTCGTGGATTCGACAACAACGCTTATTACATCTTGGAAAAAGACCGCTCGCGCTATGCCAATTATAGCGGTACTGGAAACACCCTCAACGCCAATCATCCCATCGTTCGCCGGATGGTTCTGGATAGCATCCGCTATTGGGTGGAAGAGATGCATGTGGATGGTTTCCGTTTTGATCTCGCTTCGATCCTCGCACGCGATTCGAGCGGACATGTGATGCCCAATCCCCCCGTCCTCTTGGATATTGAATCGGATCCAGATCTTGCCGGGACAAAGATAATCGCTGAAGCTTGGGATGCCGCCGGGCTGTACCAGGTTGGCAGTTTTGTTGGAGACAGCTGGAAGGAGTGGAACGGACGTTTTCGTGATGACGTACGGAGTTTCTTCCGCGGCGACCACGGCTCGTTGCGGCGCTTCGCGGACCGGTTGCTTGGCAGCCACGAGATTTATCGTCACAAAGAGCGCGAAGCGGAACAGAGTGTGAACTTTGTAACATGTCACGACGGATTCACACTCAACGACCTAGTCTCTTACAACCAGAAACACAACGAGGCCAACTGCGAAGACAACCGCGACGGCACAGATGACAATCGAAGCTGGAACTGCGGTTTCGAGGGTCCAACCGATGATCCAGTCGTAGAAAGACTACGAAACCGTCAGGTAAAGAATTTCTTCACCGTCACAATGCTTTCTCTTGGTTTGCCGATGTTCGCTATGGGCGATGAAGTTCGGCGAACGCAACACGGCAATAACAATGCCTACTGTCACGACGACGAAGCTAATTGGTTCGATTGGTCGCTGGTCACGAAGCACGCGGACGTGCATCGGTTTGTGAAATTACTCATCGCCAGACGACTGTTGCGAGATACCGGCCCCGAGCGCGAACGAATGAATTTGACCGAACTGATCAGCGGGGCGACTAAAGACTGGCATGGATTGAAAGTCAATCAACCTGACTGGAGCGATCAATCGCACAGTGTTGCGTTCGGTGCTGAGTTAAAAAGGGAAGGTCTGCTCGTCTACTTCATCTTCAACGCTTATTGGGAGCCTCTCGAGTTTGAGCTGCCACGGGCAGGGGAAAGCGAGGGAGGTCCTTGGAGACGCTGGATTGACACTTTTCTAGAAGCGCCCCAGGACATCGTGCCATGGCAAGAAGCACCTTCGGTTCCTGACCACACGTATCGGGCGGGGCCTCGGTCTGTAGTCGTCCTGTGGGCAGGTATAGACGATAGATTGGTTTAGAGATCCTAACTAGGAAAGGCTGAAGGTCAGTCAGCGTGCCGGAACTCTCTGTAGGCGTCAGTGCCTTCCGTGAGAAGGCCGGTATGAGTCAAGTGTGTTTTATCTTTTCTCTTTTTCTTCCTGTGGATTCCTTAGGTTCGAGCCGGGCCGCCTGTGTCGCCATCCTTCCATCCGCACTCTTGGTTGAGCGATTTGCGGCGGAGCTCAGCCAACATTCATCTCGTGCTGCCTAACCAACTCTCCATCATCTTGTCTTAGACGTCCTTCGGCTTACGCTTACGAGCCACCGCTATCACCGCTCTTTCTCAGCGCTGCCAATCCTCCTGCAGTTCCAGGTCGACTACTCAGCACGCGAGACCATCCATCCATGGTGGTGCTTCTCCGTGGATGGTCTGCTAATTCTCTACTATGTTGGGGTTTACAAGTGGCTACGCCGCGAGCGCAGCCCCGTTCCCGTCGTACCTCAGTACACGCCGCCGGATAGACTGTCTCCAGCGGCCATGCGTTACCTTCTGGCCGGCGATTCCGATCGCCAGACTGTTGCCGCCGTCCTCCTAAACCTAGCTGCTCGCGGCAGTCTTTATCCAACGCTTGGACAGTCGCTACCTCATCACCAAACAGCGTCGAGCGTCTTCCCCTCGATCTGCCCCTCCAAGAAGCGGCCGCATTCTCTGTGATGTTCCTACAACCTGACCCGCTTCTTGATCCGGCAATTCCCAAAGGATCATTTCCTGTGAGTCGATTGAGGGTGCGACCTTGAATTTGCTCACCTCTAAGATCCACCGTACGCTCCGCGCCGCGTACGAAAGAGTAGGTGAGTTCGTTGAAACAAAAACCAAGAGTGGGCGCGGGTTTTGGACCCACTTTCTCCAACCCTGACCGTTAGTCGCCGGCCAGCCCTTTGTTCAGCAGCACCTTAACCTCTACCCGGCGGTTTTCTGCGCGTCCGGCTTTAGTCTCATTCGAAGCCACTGGTGCCACTTCACCCATGGCACCCGGCGCTATAATATGCCGAACCGGCACGTTGCAGTTCTGGAGCAAAAAGGCGATTACGTTCTGTGCGCGGTCCATGCTCAGCTTCTGGTTCATGGCCTGGTTGCCGCTCGAATCAGCGAAGCCCTTTACCTGGATGATGTACCCAGTCAGGTTGACGGCGTTGTGGGCTAGCTTTTTCAGTGCATCTTGGTCCGCTACGGAGATATTGGCGTCACCGCTTGCAAAATGGACATCCAGTTGATCCTTGATGTCGTACTCGCTCAATTCCGAAAACCGCTTACTAGTCTCCGCAGCGTTAGTGTCAATACTGGCTTTGTTGGAAGCGATATTCTGCTGGTTCGCTTCGACTCCCTGCTTATTGACTTCAATGTTCTGCTGATTGGTGGCCACTTTCTGCTCGGTAGGACTTAAGCCAGCTTGGATCATCTCGGCGGTTTGTAGATCGTCTCCGTCGAAGGTAATCGACTTTGCAAGGACGTGCGTCGCGTCCTGACTTGTGCCGTCAACCGACACCTTGAGACCCGGCATTAACACAGCAGCAGACATTTGCTTTTTGCGTACTCCAAGGCCTTTGGGCTGCTGCACCTTGGTGTCATCGTCAAGGGTGACGGTCACGCTAGTTCCGTCGGTGGTCCTAACGACGATCGCGTCGCCCGTGCGGGCGGTGATCAGCCCCTTAACTTTAGTCTTTTCGCCCTGCGCAGAGGCCGACATCCATGGCGCAAGGCATACTGCTAGAAGTCCCACCATGATTCTCATTCGCTTGCTACACATGCTTTGTTTGTTACCTCCTTATTTTTAACATTTAGGAAATCTCTGCTCTGAGTACACTTTTACGCCCTGCAACCCGCCGCTGTTAGTAAGAACACGCGCGCAATGTAAGGTGGTGCTATCCGTTGTCTGGCATTTGAAGAAGATGCGCTACTGGTAGAAGTTACAGACTTCTTGCGCAGCGGCGCACTTAGACAGATTGCACCTGTCTGATAAACGCGGTGGTCTCAACAGGTCGATGCAACACCATCAAATATAGATCTTCTCTGTAAAGGTGGTGTTGTATGAGGCCAGGTGAGCGGTTTGGGCTTTCAGCGGTGCAGAACGGCGAGCTGTGGCGCCGTTGGAAGGCGGGACAGTCGCTGCATGAGATTGGGCGTGCGTTTGGCAAGAGTCATTCGTCCACTCGCTGCGTGGTGGCGCTTATCGAGACCTGAAGCAGCGAGGAATCTGCGTACAAGTAGGCATGGAGGCTACCAGATATTCACGCAGGTTCGAGCGACTGCTGGCGGAGTTAGGATTCGAAGTATTTAATCATGGTCGAAGTCTTGATCGAACAGATGTATGGGTCGGACTGAAACCGACCGAAAGATTACGAGCGAGCCATGGTCGTCGATGCAGCGGTGAACGAAACGAACAAGATCACTCCTAGCTAGGAGTGAACGGAGAAGTCTGCTCAAAAAAGGATTTGACAGGGCTGACATTGTTAGAAATGTCCGGTTCCCACGTATTGTGATCGGCTAATACAGAGGGTATTTTGCGTTTTCGCATGACGCGAGCCGCGCGGGCTGTTGTCACGCAGGGCGGTAGCCGTCGCAAATTTTACTCCCTGTCAGTTTTACCAGTGTTGAAACACAACCATATCGAGGGATAGTTTTGCTCGCCTTAGAGGTAGCAGAGGTAGCGGAACACTCCGCTTTATGACGGCCTCTGCTCTCCCTCTTGGGACCAAACGCGAACAGGGAGCCGTCGTATTTATCCAGGCTGGTCTCGGCGGCTCCCTTATTTTCGCGTCGCCAGGGCCCAACGGGATTAACGACTCGCCACTCAAACTAGAGCAGGGCCCGCCTGTCAGTTCTGTCAGTATTGGAATCCATCCATATCGAGGTATAGTTTCGCTAAACACTCGACGAGGTAGCAGAAGTCGTGGGAGCTTCGCCACTCTCAACGGCTCCTGTGTCCTCCCTTCCAGGAGCTGTCGTGATACCCCTCGGCAGCTCCCAACTTGTTTGCCAGCAAGGTTCCTATAGGAAAATAAAGTTTATGCTAGACGAATCATGGCCCCAACTCCAAAGTGCCCCGTTAACGAGATTGAAATGCAGCTCGCGACGCGCAAATCACCCGAAAACCACATGTACTATCTCTGTTTTAAATGGGCTGTACATCGGTTTAGAGAGCACGATGGTTTTTTTTTACAACCATGCACCTGCCAACGTTCTGCGGCGACAAGCTACACGGACGGAAAAACTGTCTTCACTGACTTCGTTTTGATTTCGCGGCGTGGGCTGTCAGTATTGACAGTATTAAAATGTTTCTATACCGAAGGATAGTTTCGGCTCACCCCCAAGGTGGCAGGAGTCGCGGAGAGTCTCCGTTCAACGGCTCCTGCTTTTAGGACGCGAGCAGGGAGCTGTCGTGCAATCCGGTCACGGCAGCTCCCACTATTTTTCGCGTCGCCAAAGGTCAGATTTACCCTAACTTATGCTACGCCACTGCAAAGGGGCCCTTCAGCGTAGCCGATCGGGGCTAGCGTTGCCTTCACAACTCGGAAATAGTCGAGAGGCGCAAAAATCTGCCATCCCCGAATGCCCGCAAAGATCGCTCCTGATAGAAATGCCAGTTTCTGTAAAACGGAGCTCGTGAAGAAATGTAAAGATCTCTCAGTTCCGCCAGTCGCCAGGCAAGGTCATGGCAAACCATCTGCGCTGCCTAGCTGTTCTTACCTACTAAACCGTCGGTGGTGGAGTAGCACCATGCCTTCGCACGAGAAGCGAGACACACATCAAAAAACACTTTCCCTCAATCTCGATACTACGATTTTTGGCTCATTTGCGGAAATCGGCGCAGGACAAGAGGTAGCTCGCTGGTTTTTACGCGTCGGTGGCGCTTCCGGTACGGTCGCGAAGACAATCTCGGCCTATGATAAGCAGGTCAGCGACCATCTATACGGAACTGGGACACGCTACGTCTCCAAATCGCGCCTCCAAGTCATGCTCGACAGCGAATGGGACCAGCTAATGGGCCAATTGCTCGTCAGCCGTGGAGCCGACACCAGGTTTTTCTCCTACGTGGATACAGTCTCTGCGCGCAACTATCTAGGAACGAACGACTGCCACGGATGGGTGGGGCTGCGTTTCCTTCGTGAACCGGGAGCCACATCCAATGACGTGATTCTACACGTGAATCTGCGGGATCCCACGAACGTGCGGCAGCAAGAAGCAGTAGGCATTCTCGGCGTGAACCTAATCTATGCTGCGTATCATGCCCTGGCGTCGGTCGAGGAGTTCCTTACCAGCCTGTTTGACGAGCTAGGACTGCACCGACTGGAAATTGACTGCGTGGAATTGAGCGGTCCGTGCTTCGAGTTTTTTGACCGAAATGAGATACATGTATTCCTGGTGACCGGCGGATTCGCCGAAGCGGTGGTCTTTCCCGCGAACAACCAATTGGTTCCGCCGAACGAGCTGCTTTATAAACGAGCGGTTGTATTGGCGCCGGGCGGGTTCGACAACGTCGGTCAGCTCCATGCGAGTCTGATCCAGGACACCCTCGCACAACTGCCAGAGGAGGGATTAGAGGGAAGTAAAGGTGCAACCGGGCTGTTTTGCCTTTCGATCGGCGGCACAAGCGCTGAAGGCAAGGGCGTGCGCACCGAGGAAGTGGTGAAGCGCGTGAAGAGGCTGCAAGCGTTGGGCTTTGGCGTGATGATATTTCGCGCAAAGGAACTCTACACAATGAGCATCTTCACGAACCGATACACAAAATCGCGGATTCATTTCGCTCTCGGACTCACCGTGCTTGTGCGTGTTTTTGAGGATCGCTACAAGGACCTGGCCGGAACCCTACTCGAAGGGATTGCCCGGCTTTTCACGCAAAACGTCCGGCTGATCGTCTACCCGATGGCGGCGGAAGAAGTGCAGAAACGGGTAACAACGGCGGGACTTACCGGTTGGAGCTGGACCGAGATGAATGGGATGGTTAGTGCTGACAACTTGCACCCATCAGGACCGCTCGATTCCCTGTATCAATACCTACTGAGCAGCGAATTCGTAGTTCCAGGAAAACCTGGGAAACTCGCAGGATACGATGGGTCCAATCCTCATGGTAAGGCGGTGATCAAGGGCCGTTGAGGTATGTGGACAGCGTAGCTTAGGAGTTCTCCGTGAAACTGAGCGAAATGTCAAACATTTGCGGAGTTCAACGCGATCGCGCTTGAGTGCCCGATTAGTTGCATTGCCGGACAAGTAGTGTGGAGCCAATTTCACTTCTCCAGTAAGCGCGTTTTCAAGCATCTGAATTACTTTTGAGTTTGCTCGTGATCATTCGGCAGTATGGCCCGCGTATCAAAAAGTCTGGAGGGCTGCGAAACTTGATGACATCGCCTGGTTCGTGTGACCACTCTAACCGGTCTTGGACTCGTCCGGTCAGTACGTTGTACGTCCACTGAGCCACCAAGCCGATCAACTTACGACGAGGCTAATGCGTTGATGGTTATGCGTACGTAGTCTGGCTCAATTCAGCCCTGATATGCTCGGCGCTCTTTAAGTCGTCTCAAGGTTCACGGTTCGATCCCTTCAATCGAGAATCCAAGGAATATAGGTCATGAACAAGTATGTCGCTGAATTTATCGGAACCTTTTTCCTTGTTCTCACGGTCGGGTGCACAGTAATCGGCAACGGTGCACGGGCGTTTGCTCCCCTAGCGATAGCTCGGCGCTGATGGTAATGATTTTTGCTGGCGGGCATATTTCCGGCGGGCACTTCGATCCGGTTGTTACGCTAGGCGTTTGGCTACGCGGGAAGTGCGAGGCCAATGATGTAGTTCCGTTCATGATTTCTCAGATTATGGGGGCTGTGCTGGCAGCCTTCGCCGTCAAGTTGTTGAAGGGAGGGGCTGCTGTTACACCACTCCAGGCGGCGACACTACCGGCACTTCTTGCAGAGTTTCTTTTCACCTTTGCGCTTGTTTACGTTGTGCTGAACACTGCTACGGCCAAAGGTACATCTGGCAATTCCTTTTATGGGCTGGCCATCGGCTTCACGGTCCTTGTGGGAGCTTTTTTCCGTTGGCAGCATTTCCGGTGGAGCGTTCAACCCAGCGGTAGCAGTCGGCAATTCCTTTATGGGACCGTCGCCCTGGCCGAGTATCTGGATCTTCCTTGTAGCGGATTTTGTTGGCGGCGCCGTGGCGGCGAGCATTTTCAGCGCAGTGAACTCAACCGACAACTAACTGGCCTCGCCGCTCATATCGATGGTCGTTTTCCGAGGAACTAATCATGATCAAAGCTTTTGACCGCTTTTCGTTGCGTTTGGTCACTCTGATGCCTCCCGACCACTACATCAAGATACTGACCAGAAGCGTAGCCAAATATCCTGGGCGCGGGAACTATGTGATTTGACAGGAGATGAGACGGGAACTTAAGTATGGTCGTGATTCCCATCCTACTCCTCACGACCCCGTTCCACCGAGGAGACAGGACACTAACTACATGTCTGAAATCGGGATACTGTTCGATTTGCTAGTTGCTCCGTAGGCGTCTTAGCTCATCGTACTGCCGTTCCAACAGCGCTGGCTTGCATCATTTTGCTCAGGATGCAGAAGCTGAGTAGGCGCATTGGCTTGCCTGCCGCAGGGGTTGGTCTTTCGCAGCAAGTGCCGAGGTGCAGGTTCCCTGGTTCCTGAACGATTGAGCGAGGCCGTCGGGCTATTCTTTTCGGTTTGCGGGAGATGACTCTTTACCGGAGCGATTCTTGAACGTGTGGGAGGAGCTGGAATGCTTGGCGACTTTCTTGGAGCCGGTGCGAAACGGCTTGGGGGCTGAACTCCAATTCCGCGACAGCTAATGTGGTCCGCGATTCAGGGTCGGTAAACAGGATGAATGAGCCGTGAGGACCAAACTGGATCCCGAGATACTCAGCGCCGACGGACCGGACCACCGCCGCGTAGTCTCGTTCGCTGTTGGACATGCCACGAGAATAGCGAGCATACGGACGAACGTAACTGGCAAATCTAACAGGTTGCTGAGGCAGGCGTCGAGTTGATCCATGGCCGGATGCGAACAGTCGTGTGAGCTTGCTTGCCCCCCAAAACTTGAGAAGCGCCTGTTTCGTAAGGTCAAAGTTCGCATTTGGATTTTCCATCAAGCCTAGTTTTTAAGCGGCGTGAGAGTCGCCAAAAGAACCATTATTGCGGTTGCTGTGCATGCCGCAACGCTCGCTCTGGACGCAACTGGTTGATGATTCTGAAAGCTTAGGTCAACGCTTGGTTCTCAAACTTCTTTTTTGTCGTCTTGTGGGAGTTCTCTTTTCGGTCTGGCCATTCTATCTCTTGCTCTTCCAGCAGCCATCTCAGTCCGGCAATTGCCGCGACCTCGCCTCGCGGATACACGTCGTGATGGTCTCGGCCAGTTCTTTGTTCTGCGGCAGACGCCTAGCCTCAACGTCAGCAATCAGCCGATTTGACCGCCTTGACAGCAAGCGTGGGCCTTTTCTCGACGCTGCGCTCGTCCAAAAATGTCTTATTCCGCTATTGCAAAGCGACCCGCCGAAAGTATTTTCACTACAAGGGGCGAGTGAAGGACACCCGCTCCGGACAACGCGTCACGGTTCGAATTGGCCCACCTTGGCGCAAAAACCCACAACTCCTCGCATATCCTCTCACGTCACCCCCGGCTTCGATTCGGGTCAGTTGCAGAAAAATAACTTTTCCGCTATCGACCTGATGAGGATAGTCCCTCGTCGTGGGCAGCCTTTCCCGCGCTTGAAATTTGCTGACCATACGAGCCTTGGGAGTACGCCGTCGACGTTCTCCAGCAGGCTTTCACCAGCACGATCGCGATTTCAACTCTACTGTTTGCGGTTCTCGACGGTATAATGGGTTTGCAAGTACAGAATGATCTTCTGCGTGTTGTCCTCAGGAATCGCTGCGCCGAAAGTTTTGTTCATCTTGTTGACCTCCGCTTCCCAAGTTGCGGCAGGGAGTGGCGGCTGCATGGTGATGTAGCGCGGGCTGTGGCAAGTGTTGCAGTAAATCTGGACGTCTTGGAGTCCCTCACCGGGAGCGAGATCCGCCAGCGGCACCGGGTAGGCTGAAACGTGGTAGTTCGAATCCGGCGAGAGTTCGGCAGGCGCCGGTTGCCGCAAACTTCCGAGTACGGCCGGAGTGTAGTAGCCTTTTTTCAAGTCGGCATAAACGACGCCCGCTGCCATTGCCAAGCCGCACATTACGAGAAAAATCGCCCGAACCCTGTTTTTCATAATGATTTTCCTCTAGCTCGCATTTCCGACGACGATTTCCTGCCGCTCAATCCGATTCCAGAGGTACCCGCCGGGGTTCCAGACCGGCTCATCTGGCTGCGTGTTGTTTTTTTCATCCGTCGCACGCACTGCGATCGAATAACGTCCTGGCGACTTTGCGGCCCACGGCGCCTCCCAAGTGCGGAAGGAGTACGCGCCATAGTCCTCTCCGAGTTTTGCCGGGGTCCAAGTATTTCTCTGGTCATCGGAAATTTCCACGCCTTTCACCGGGCCAGACCCGCTGAAAGCGATACCCCGCAGCGTGACGTTCATTCCCGCCGGAATCTTGGCAGATCCATCCGGCGAGATGAGGAAAGATCGCACCGGGAAGCGCCCAATCGGAACCGTTTTGACCTTGCCTGCCTTCACGTCGTCAGGGGTGGTGTTCCCGCGTGGTGCATCCGGCACGCGGTATCCGGTCTTCATCCAGAAATTTTCGTCCGGCGTGTTGAGAACGCGAACCCCAGTCAGGCACTTGGTCCAGTAAGTCGCAAAATATCCAGGGACCACGAGGCGCACGGGAAATCCATTGAGCATGGGAAGGGGTTCGCCGTTCATCTGGTATGCGACGACGCATTCGTCCAGGACGGAATTGTCAAGATCGAGTGATTTGAGAAAAAGATTCGAGCCGAGGCCTTTGGGTCCTTGTCCGGTCTCGAGGCCCTGGAACTGCACCACCAAAGAATCGCTCTTTACACCGGCCATGTCGAGCAGGTCGTGCAGCCGTACTCCGGTCCACATCGCGTTTCCCATCGCTCCGTGGCCCCACTGACCGCCAGCAACACGTGGTTGCATCTGGCTGCGGCTGTTGCCCGAGCACTGATTCACCGCGGCCAGTGAAACAGGCTTGAACTTGGTCATCAGTTCAGTAAGGGTGAATGCGAGGGATTTGTTGACGTTCCCATCGATCTGGAGCTTCCAGTCGTTCAGATCAACGGCATTGGGGATACCTTCGAGATGCCAGCGCACATAAAAGGCCTCGTTGGGTGTGAAGGCGGTACGGAAATAATGGCGTGGCGTTTCAAGCTGGACGGGGCGGTCCGTCAACAGAATCAAAGGAACTTTTTGAGGTTCGGTTACATACGGACCGACGGAATTCCAGTGCCAGTTTGCACGGGGCCCGGTGAAAGCCTCAATCACTTTTCCCGAAGCAGGATCCTGGGCCATCGTGACGTCCGGCCTTAGCCATCGACTGACAGCGATTCCACTACTAGCCCCTGCCAAAGTCTTCAGCAGACCTCGCCGAGAAACACGCTGCTCGGTCACAATCATAGAGCATTCTCCAACGTGCGAACTATTGGCTAGGGCGGTGAGCGGAGTCAACCTAGGACTCTCGGTTCAAATGCCATGGCCTGATTGCATTTTATTGGTTTATACCAATAAAGGAGAAGGGGTTTGATTCTAGTGGATGGTACCAGCGCGGTTCGTTTTCATATGTAAGATTGTTGCCGCGCCTTCAGTGGCTCCGCTCGGTGAGCCGCTGCAGGAATATCTTTGGAACTTCAGAAAATATCGTGGACGGCGGGGACGCAAGAGGGATTTCCCCGATGCCGAACGCCTAGCGAAGCGGCTGGTGGCTCGGGAATTGACTCTGAGCTTTGTGCCCGATGCCGAGCAGCGTCTGTGGCGGACGG
>Ga0105248_10003073_pt1 | contig 18511 bp, 19 predicted proteins | sample KBSS34metaG_FD_81524 | JGI IMG/M metagenome (GOLD analysis project Ga0105248, IMG submission 81524) | Switchgrass rhizosphere microbial communities from Kellogg Biological Station, Michigan, USA - KBS S3-4 metaG | ecosystem: Host-associated > Plants > Roots > Rhizosphere > Soil | place... | reverse complement strand
CTCTGCTCACGCACAGCCGTCGGCAACTTCGCGGCCTATGCAGCCAACTCCGCCTCGACCGGCTCGGGTGGATAGATCGATGGCTTTCCAGGATCGTAGACGCGTGTCAGCATTCCGACGAACTCGGGATCGCGGATGGGGTCTGTCGGCATCGCGAACTGTTCCCCGCGCGCGCGTAGATCGTGGATGAAGATATCGAACACCTGCTCGTGTGTCAGATCATCGCTGTGGTCGAGCGCCACCTTCAACTCCTGATAGTCCATGAAGATGTCAGCGCCCCAGTGGATGAGGAAGCGCATCTCATCTGCCGCAATCTGTTGGATCACGTCGTCACCGGTCGTGATCTGCCATCCGTCGCCCGCCGGATCGGCCTGCAGCCGGGAGTGAAACGCAAGCCCCTGCGGTTGCCGCAGCCCCGATGGCCCGGTCGCCTCGGCCATGTGGTACATCATTTCATTTTCGACAACGACGGCGCGGCCCCACATCGGCGCCTTGATCTGCCAGGGCGCTTCCTGCGGGCCGTCGGGCCAGCAGGTGAAGCCGCCGCCGATCCGACCCTTGTAGTACCAGGTGATGACCTGCGCCTTCTTCGACTTCCAACGGGTAAAAAGACCGGACTTGACCATGATGTTCATGACCCAGACCGGCGTCGTATGCATCGCGATACCGCGGAAACGCGCGGCGTCGATGTGCGCGGCGTCGCCTCCGCGGCATGGCCCCTGCAGGTTGAACAGCATATTGTCTGGCCGAGCGTAGGCCGCACCCCAATATCCACGCACCAGATCGAGAAATTTCCGGTTCAGGAAGCAATCTTCGATTTCCGGATGGAGCGCCGTGGAGCCTTTCGCGAAATATCCCCTGAACACCGGTGTCAGGAACATGTCCCAAGTGGGCTCCACGCCTTCGGGTAACTGCCCGGCAAGGCTTGCGACGACCTCCTGCGGCGAAGAGAAATGCTGCGCGAGGATGCAAGAATATGGCCCTTCGCGCCGCACCACTTCCAGCATACGGCGATACTGGTCCTCGCTGAAGGCGTTCTCTATGACCTGGGGTTTTGCGACAGGGCGCAGGATCATTTGCGCGTTCATCAGGTCTTTCTCTCCACCTTGATTATCGATGCATTTCGACGACTTCGATCAGATGTCCTTCGGGGTCCGCGACAAAGCCGACCTTCAGCCCATGTTCGGGCATGTCACGCACCGGCCGCGGGAGGCTTCCGCCAGCGGCGAGCGCCCGATCGCAGAGCGCGCCGAGGTCGGCGGTCATGAAACCCATGATCGCTTCCCCGATCGGCGGCGGCGGCCGGTCGACCAGCTTTATCAGGGTAAGCGACGCGCCGCCCGCCGCCGTCGAGCGGAAAGTGATCTCGTCGATGGGACCACCGCTCGTCGCCGAGTTGTCGTGGGTCACGCGCGTCCAGTCGGCGAGACCGAAGACTGCGCGATAGAAGGCGGCGCAGCGATCGAGATCCGCCACCACCAACTTGCAGAAGCCGAAGTGGGCCAACTCGGTTCCCGAAGGTGTCATCGGTCCGGCCATCCCATCGCTCCTGTCTAGATGTCCAGCATAGCCATCGCGCGCGGCTCCCGCTGCTTGGCGTCCTTTCGCCGTGTCACGACGAAATGGTCCATGTTGGGCTGGCGCATCGCGTGCCAGACCGTGGAATTGTGGCGCGGCGTGGCGATCACGATCCGGCCGCTCTCGTCGTGGCGGTAATAGCCATGCGCCTTGCCCTTGCGATACCAGGCCGTGTCCAGCAGTTTCTCTTGCGTCCATTCATTATAGGCGCGCGTCGCCTCGACATCCGGCTCCACCGCCGAAATGCCCTCGTCGACCATCGTCTGCAGCAGCTCGACGATATAATGGACTTGCTGCTCGCCGATCACCGCCGCGTTCGCGGTGAGGTTGCAGTTGGGGCCGTGGGTGATGAACAGATTGGGGAAATCGGGCACCGTGATGCCCTCATAGGCGAAGGGATAGGGCGTGAACGTCTCGTTCAGCGTCCTGCCGCTGCGCCCGACGAAGTTCATCCTACTGTACCAGTCGAGATGGAAGCCGGTGGCCAGCGCCACCGCGTCGCATTCGATGCGGGTTCCGTCCGACAGAATGATCGCCTCCTCCTCGAATGCCGCGAGCTGCCCTTCGACAAGATCGACATTCGGACGCTTGAGCGCGTCGTAATAGCCACAATCGAGGATGGGGCGTTTGCCGAACAGTGGGTAGGGCGGCGTCAGCTTGGCCACCATTTCTGGATCGTCGGGGAACTTGCTGGCCAGATAATCGAGGCTCATCTTGGTCATGGCGTCGTTGAGCCGGCCGAATCCACCGGTTTCTGCATGCCATTCATGGTCCATCGCCATCATGCCGCGCATGTCCATCAGCTGGCTGGCGAGGCTCTGTGTCCGCTTCCATTGCGTCACATAAGGAATGCGCTCCATCGCCAGCCGTTCGAGTTCCGGCACCGGCGCCAACGCCTGCGGATTGGGCATGATATAGTCGGGCTGGCGCTGCACCGTCGTGACGTGGCTCGCATATTCAGAGATGGCGCGGGTGAGTTGCACGCCGCTGCATCCGGTGCCGATAATCGCCACGCGCTTGCCGGAAAGATCCACCGATTCGTCCCAGGCGGCCGAGTGAAGAACCGGCCCCCTAAATCTGTCTCGGTCGCGCACGTCGGGCCAGCGCGGGCGCGAAAGCACGCCGACGCTCAGGATGATCGCGTTCGCCTCATAGGTCGCTTCCTCGCCGTCGCGGGTCGCCTTGACGATCCACAGCTGGCGCTCCTCGTTCCACTCGGCCGAGTCCATCGTCGTGTTGAGATGGATGTTGTCGCGGATGCGATGCTTGTCGGCGACGCGCTCCAGATACTCCAGGAACTCGTCCTTCATCGGGTAGAATTTCGTCCAGGACGGGTTGGGGTCGAAGGAATAGGAATATTGCACACTGGGCGTATCGACCGCGGCGCCGGGATAGCGATTGACCGACCAGGTGCCGCCAATCTCGTGCCGGCTTTCCAGAACGGTGTAGGCAAAACCCGCCTGCCGCAGCTTGATCGCCGCGTTGATGCCGTGCATCCCGCCGCCGATCACCACCACCTTGAAATCCGCAGGCGGCAGGGTTTCCGGCACGCGCACACGCGTGTCCGTCATGAAACCGCCATGATGGCGGGCGACCTCGATCGAGGCTTCCGGCAATTCCTGTCCAAGCGCCAGGCGCAGCATCTCGCGGAACAAGGCCGGATCGGGTTCGCGAAGCTGCGGTTCGGGATTGGCCTCGACTGCATCGACCAGCATGGCGCGAATTTCGGCGACGATGGCGGGGTCCGCTTCCTTGTGCCCGATCTCGCCGAAATCGACCATCGCGCTGCGCTGCTGAACTTCCGTCCCTTCGAGCAACGGGCCATAGCGATGGAGAAGCGCGCGATCCCCGGTGACATGAACAAGGCTGAGCAGGGCCACGATCGGATCAAGGTCATCCACGATCGCTTCAAGTGGGGCGGCATTTTCGCAGCGATCTTGCTTGTTAATGTTCATGAGCATGCATTTCTCCCGCCGATCAACCGCGAGTCGCGGGCCGCGACACGTCCTTATTACAACCTGCGTTGCAATCCATATCCCGAGCGGACGCGCCGGGCAACCGCTTTATGACTTGTTGGTCAGGAAGTGCGTGCTTGTCTGGAGACTTCAACTTTGCGGCGCTTCGATCTCCGAAAAGGGCAGCGCCTGCACGGGGGCGCCGACAAGGTGACGAGATTGAGAAACCCCTCGCAGGAGCAGATAGAGGGCGAATTCCCAGCTTCCGGGTTCAATGTCTCGCGACAATATTTCGATATAGGGACTGAGCGTGTCCACCTGTTGCCTGGACAACTGGGCGAAGGCTGCTTGCACGCCCTCTTCGTAGGTCCGACCTCCCTTTCGCAGCGCAAGACGATGCTTGTTTGCCGCGGCCGCGCCTATGACGAGATGCGATACCGCCGAACGCAGCTGCAACGCCTCCGTGCCCGAAAAGCCACGCCGACCCAAAACCTCGACCCACATGATTACGGAACCGACATCCACCGCGGGCTGAGAGCCGCCCTCGATCCATGCTTCCAGCAAGTCTCCCTCAGCCGTCAAAATATCGAATACCGCGGCAGCATATTGCAATATCCATGTGGCCCAGCATTGCCCCGCATCTTCCGGCATGCCTACTTTCCGGCTGGCTTGCGCTCGAGCCATTCGAGCAAGCTCTTCCCGGCTGCTGACGTAATTGTACAGCAGCGGTTTTCCTACGCCGAGGTGATCCGCCACCTCCTGCATCGTCATCTTGTTGATACCGATCGCGAGGGCGGCATCGACTATCTGTTCGATCGTCAGCCGTCGAGGTCGGCCTATCCGCCGTTTGCCGCTGGCGGGCTTTTTCGCATGTCCTGTGTCGTTCATGAGCGACTGGTAATTACAAGAGCCGCTCCAAACAAGCGAGCGGTCGCTCCGTGCCGCGACAGATCGGATTGGGCTGCTGCCGGTTCGTGGACACCGAGATACGCTATTCAGGCTGCCCCAGCTTCGAGTATCGTTCGTGGGCTGGCCTTGGTCATGAGGAGCCTTCGCCACCGCAACAAAACGCGAACGAGGACATCAGGCACCGCCCTCGTGGATGGGAAGATCGGGCGTCGTCATGATCGCCTCAAGGCCTTTAACGATCATGTCGAAGCCAAATTCCAGAACCTGGCGTCGGTCGATTTCGGCGAGGTCGAACCACAAGTCTGTTATGAACAGCTGCTCACTACGCTCCAGCAGGCCGATATTCTTGATGGATTCGAGGCGACGAAGATGCGCGGCGTTCATCTGTGACGTGATGAAGCCCAAGGACGCGTTGGAGAACCAGCTGGTAGCGAAGGCTAGGCGGGCGCCTTCCAGACCTTGCCGCTTGATAAGCTTCACCACCGGCAGCCACGTTCGCAACCACGCGGCACCCACTTGGCCGTCCCAGGCACTGAGCTGCAACGCAACCGGATAAGCATCGAAAAGTCTGACGGTGGCCCACAGCCACTCGCGTATCTCGTTCCGCCAATTTTCTTGCGGCGCCGGCGGCTCGAACCGCCCAAAGACGTTCTCGGCCACCGCCGACAGCATGGCGTCGCGCGTAGGGAAATAGCTGTAGAGCGACATCACACCTGCACTCAGGCGGCTCGCTACCCGCGCCATCGTAAAATCTTTGACATCCCCTTCGGACAGCGCCGCCAGCGCAGCGTCGACAATTGCCTCACGCGACAAGCGCCTGGGACGGCCCCGGCGGCGCGCCTGGGTTGTAATGCCGTTTTCTTCCAACACACTTCCCCAGTGACAGTTACTTCTAAGGCGCCTCGGCTCCCGCCAGTGCAGCGGAGAACCGTACCGGGGGAGCCTCTTGACATATATTAATCGTACAGAATACGATAAATCAACCGTAAAAATTCCGATTTGCGAGTCCGAACCCATGGAGGGTTTGCATGGCGGACCACGATTTGGCGCCGCGGAACCGGAGGTGCTCGATGGCTCCGGCGGGAGAGCCGTTCGAGGCCGATATCGCTCCAGAAGCCGGCCGTATCGTCGCGGTCGGCAAGGTCATGGGTTCTGGACGCGACAGACTTGTCCGTAACCAACCACAATAATTCGGCCGAGAAGGAGAAGCATGCCATGAAGCGACATCCCATCACCCCGGTCGCGCCGCCTCGACTCCTGGAGAACGTGTTCAGCCAGGACGAGGTTCGCAGGTTGTTTGAAGTTCTCCGGACGCGCGGACCCTGGCGCATGGTCGCCGGCATCTACTTCAAGACCGTCGAGGAGTTGCTGGCTATCAGCATGCCTCTGGGCGGCGAAGGTCGCGAGTACAAGATGTCAGATTTCCTGACACCGTCGTTCCGTGGCTTTCTCGGCAATAATGGAATGCCCTACGAGGAAGAGATCCACGACATCTTCTACAGCAAGAAGCTGCTCGACTTGGTCAAATCCATGCACGGCGCGCAATATGGTGCGCCATTCCTGTTTCAGTTCAACCTGTCCGGCCCATCGCACGGACTGGAGCACGGGCATTTCGACGGCGGCAGCTGGCGCGGCATGGATCCGACCAACACGCCCGCCTGGCTGATGAACATCATGGTGAAATCGGGCCTATTCGACGCGTGGGCCGTCAAGGCGGGGCAGGTGATCACCTATTTCTACGACAGCGACATCGATGGTGGCTTCACCTATTGGCCGGACGGACCCGACCTGCCGCCGAAGCGCCTGGTTCCGCCGTTCGACAACAACGGCGTGTTGACGCACAACCAGCGCATGTTTCATCGCGGAGAAGGGTCCGGCCCACGCGAACTGCGCAAGGCGCCTGAGGGCATCAGCCTCACATCCGTGATCGAAGCCGACGGAGCCGATTCGTGGGTTGTTTCGACCGATGGGAAGCCGATCGCGCGGTACGCGCATCGTCACATGCGTACGCTGTTCCATTACGATGCGCATGTGTTCACCGACATGACGGATGTGAAGCGCTATTATGATCATACGGACGATCTGACGCGCGACATGGCGTTCGACATAATGATCGCCGACCTCAAGAGGCGCGGTGTGCCATTTGAAATGCCGACTGATCCGTCCAATGATCAAGCTTTTATCGCCGTTCTCACCAGAACATACGCCATGCGGCCGACCGTCTATCCTCCGGAGGCGATGCCGGACCTGGTGGGCGCCGACCGCGAAGCAGCCTGAGCGGGGAGTTGTCATGCTGCCGGAACGGACAGGGCCTTATCTCAGCTTCGTCAAGATCATCGTGGCCGATGTCGAGAGGGTCTATGCCTTCTACAACAAGGTGCTCGGTGTCGAGCAGGTCGCCCGTGTGCGCCAAGACGAAGGCTATGATCAGCTGGACGAGATCATTTCAAAGCCGGTAGGCGCCGACGTTGCGCCCACGCTGGCGATCAAGTGCTTCGTCAATCGCCCTGCGCCGCCGCCCGGGGAGCTGCAAATCGGTTTCATCGTCGATAACGTCGATGAGGTGCTGAAGTTGGCGGTGGAGGCTGGCGGCAGCGTTCTCAAGACGGCCGTCGACCAGCCGCAACACGGCGTGCGCGTCGCCTTCTTCAACGACGTAGAGGGCCACAGCGTGGAAATTGTGCAGCTTCTGTAAGGTTTTGGCGGGCGGCCAGTGAGGATGCTTTCGGGGCAATTAAGTACAGTGTCACCGGAACCGAAATGATAGGGTGTAATATGCAAGATATTAGATCTGAATCAGCTGGGCTTTATGTCCCACTTCGTCCGCTACATGACCAATATGGAAGATAATATGAAGAAATTTAGGATCGATTTCGCGATTATTTCAGAAGGAGGGATAGCATATTCGGTAACGGGAGACATTCCGCTGGAGGAGGTTCCAGTGATAGGCGATAAGATAACTTTTCCGTTGTCTGATAAATATTGGAGCCTATTTGATAATGATGATTTGGTTTTTATTGTTACAAAGCAGATGACCGTACAATATAGGGTTATGATTGCTGGACAAGAAGGTGGCATGGTGCTTATGCTAGATGAAATGGCAGTAAGATCTGCTGAAGATGCAAAAAAAATAGCGGTATATTTCGATATATCCTATGGACTTGATGCGGATACCTCTGGCTAGCGATTGCGGTCCGACCTTAATTTGCATCGATACATCTATATCACTATATGTTATACCGCTGCATCAGACACCTCCAGCCCGCCATACTTGGCCTTCAGCTTGTAGAATGTCGCCGGGCTGAGCCCATGCTTGCGGCACACTTCCGCCGTCGAAAGCCCGCCTCCTGCTCCTTGATCATCCCGATGATTTGCTCCTCGGAAAAACGGCTCTTCCTCATTCATCTGCTCCTTCGTTGGGGCAGACGCTACATTAGATCGAGGGAACCAGCGGGGGGCGGGTCAATAGCCTACCGGTTTTGGCACCTTGGTGGTGGCGTGCACCTTCCCATCCCGCAGGTGGTAGGACACCAACTCATTTCTCGGTTTCGTTGTCCAAGGCCGCTGCAAGAACTGCGGCACGTAATGGTTTCGCATCAGCGCGTCATGGCCTTCATCCGGAAGGGTACGATGGCATCAAAGCAACCCAGATGCCGATGCGGGGAAACAGTGAGACATCCACTCACGGTCGAAGAAAGCGCTAGTCCTGCCCGCTACGCTGAAGCCAACTTCCCCAATCCCAAGAGGGAGAGCGGAAACCCACACGAGGATTGGAAGCGTCGCAGCCTATACGTATCCGCGCAATCGCCGAACGGCCTAAAAATATTTTTAATGCCAAAACGGTGCCAAGGCTCGAATCGCGGACTTGGCGAGTTCACTAACCTCTTGATATTATGGTAGCGGAGGAGGGACTTGAACCCCCGACACGCGGATTATGATTCCGCTGCTCTAACCAGCTGAGCTACTCCGCCCCACGGCGTCCGCCGATGCGGTGGAGCGGGCCTATAAGCGGGGCGCCGGATTCGGTCAACTGGACATTGGCGCGCGACGCTCTAGACAACGCCGACACCATGGCGGGCGTTGGGGAGATTCGCGGTTGTCTCAATATGACGTACTCATCGTAGGGGCAGGACATGGCGGCGCACAGGCCGCGATCGCGCTGCGCCAAGCCAAATTCGAGGGCAGCATCGCCGTCGTCGGGGAGGAACCCGATTATCCTTATGAGCGCCCACCGCTGTCGAAAGAGTATTTCTCGGGCGAGAAAAGCTTCGACCGGATCATGATCCGCCCGGCCGCCTTCTGGGCGGATCGGCAGATCGAGATGCTGCTCGGCAAACGCGTCACTTCCGTCGATCCGCAGGCGCACAGGGCCACCCTCGCCGATGGGTCGACGATCGGCTATGGCAGCATGATCTGGGCGACGGGCGGCGCTCCGCGCCGGCTGAGCTGCTCGGGTCATGATCTGGCCGGCGTCCATGCGGTGCGGACCCGCGAAGACGCCGATCGGATGCTGGCCGAGATGGACCGCACCACCAATGTCGTCGTGATCGGCGGCGGCTATATCGGCCTCGAGGCTGCGGCGGTGCTAGCGAAGTTCGGCAAGAAGGTCACCGTGCTCGAAGCGCTCGACCGCGTGCTCGCACGGGTCGCGGGGGAGCCGCTGTCGCGCTTTTACGAAGCCGAACATCGCGCGCACGGCGTCGACGTCCAGCTCAACGCCCGGGTGGATTGCCTGCTCGGCGACGCCGGCGGCCGGGTGAGCGGCGTCCGAATGGCCGACGGCGCGGTGCTGCCGGCGGACATGGCGATCGTCGGCATCGGCATCGTGCCGGCGGTCGAGCCGCTGATCGCGGCCGGCGCGGCGGGCGGCAACGGCGTCGATGTCGACGAATATTGCCGGACGAGCCTACCCGACATCTATGCGATCGGCGACTGCGCGATGCACGCGAACGCTTTCGCCGGGGGCGCGCGGATCCGGCTCGAATCGGTGCAGAATGCCAATGATCAGGCCAACGTCGCGGCCAAGCATATCCTCGGCGGGACCGAGCCCTATCATGCGGTGCCGTGGTTCTGGTCGAACCAATATGATCTGCGGTTGCAGACGGTGGGGCTGTCGACCGGCTTCGATGAAGCGCTGGTGCGCGGCGACCCGGCGACGCGCAGCTTTTCGGTGGTCTATCTGAAGGAAGGCCGCGTGCTCGCCCTCGATTGCGTCAACGCCGTCAAGGATTATGTCCAGGGCAAGGCGCTCGTGGTCGGTGGCCTTTCCCCCGCGCGGGAAAGCCTCACCGACGCGGCGGCTCCGCTTAAGAGTCTGCTGCCCGCCTGAGTCTTCGGAACCGTAGCATTGCGTCCACGTTGGAGGCTCGGACTGCTTGTTGGGGCGAGGATCGAGACATGGACTTGACGGTTTCGCTGGAAACGGTTTGCCGATTGATCGTGCGCGCGCGTGAACTCGAAGCGCAGGTGCCGTCGATCGAGAATGACGAGGAAGAGGATCCCACCGACAGCGACGATCCGCTCGCCGTGCTCGAAGACGAGGCCAATGAGGCGGTCGAGGACGAGGTTCGCACCCTGCTCGAGGATTTGGCCGACGACGAGGCGCAGGAGGTGCTTGCGCTGGCGTTCGTCGGGCGCGGCACCTACGACGCGAGCGAGTGGGACGAAGCGCTCGAAGCGGCCGGTGAGGAGAGCGCCGAGTCGATCGTCGAGCAACTGCTCGATATGCCGATGCTCGCCGGCTATCTCGACGCCGGACTTGCCGCCTTCGATCTCAGTTGCGACGGGATCGGCCAGATCGACTGAACCGATAGTCGGCGATATGCTCCCACGCGCCGCCACGATACCAGTGGGCGGACAAGCCTTCGAGCGCGATCGGCCTGGCGGAGAACTCGCTCCTGAGCGCCTGGAGCAGCGCCCGCGCCGCGCTCGGCGCGACCTTGTTCTGGATCGTGATATGCGGCCGCCACGGAGCCTGGTCCTGCGGGATCAGCTGACCTCGCAGCGCCTCGGCGATATGGCTGCGGACCGCGACTAGGCCTGGGCTGTCGACGCCAAGCGCAACCCCCTGCCCCAATGATATCAGCCGCGTGATCCGCGCCGCAGGCGGCGGCGCACCGCGCGCCTCGGCCGCGAGCAGCCGCCTCAGCATCTCCAGCGCGGAGGGCGGAAGATGGTGGAACAGCGTCAGGTGCGCCGGCAGGCGGTTGCGCTCGGCGGGAAAATGGGCGCGACGGAGGCCGTCGGCCCAGGCGAAGTCGGTCGCGCCGATCAACGCTGAGACGATGATCGGCGCCGGTGCGGCTACAGGCATGCCGTCTTATACCCATGAACAGCGATTTTGCCCCCTCTCCTGGCGCCGGGTTCAGGGCCTCGGCCATGGCTGGCGCATAAGATTTCTCGTCGCCCCGGCGGAGGCCGGAGCCGGCACACCGAGCGCACCGCCGAGGCGACGAAACTATATTTCCGCGTTGCTCTTATGCGTTTGCCCGGCGGGCGCAACGCGCCGCTGCGCGATAGCGGCGGCGGCGCGGCGGCCGGAGAACATGCAATCCGCGGCCGACAGGCCGCTGACATAGAGATGCGAACAAATCCCCACCGCGTTCCGGCCGGCCGCATAGAGACCCTCGACCACCCCTCCGTTCGTCCGTACGGCCCCACTTTCCTCATCGACCTTGAGCCCGCCCAGGGTGAGGGTGGTCAGCGGGAACAGCCGGCTCGTGATCGAAACGTCGATCGCATAATAAGGCCCCGCGCCGAACGCGGCCATGTCGTCCGGGCTTTTCTCGAACGGGTCGGCCTCCTTGCCCGCGGCCGCGGCGTTGTAGCGGCGGACCGTCTCGGCGAAGATCGCGCGGTCGAATCCCATCTTGTCGGCCAGCGCGTCCAGCGTCGCGGCCTTGCGGCGCTGAAACAGCAGCGCGAGGATCACCGGGTCGCGCTGGAACGGCAGCAGCTTGTCGCGCAGCACGTTGCGCCAGGCCTCGCGATACAGCCGGCGATCGAGCACCAGCCAGCCCTGGCCGCCGTGATGTTCGCACATTTCATAAGCGATCGCCGAACCGTACCAGGCCTCGTCGCAGAACCGCGCGCCCGCCCGGTCGACGATCATCGCGCGCGCGAGCGCGAGCGGCGGATTGACGAAGCGCCACGCGCTGAGATGCTCCATGCGGTCGACCTCGCCCCCAGCGGTCTGCCCCAGCCGGATGCCGCTGCCATCGTCGCCGGGATTGCCGAGCGGCATGCCCGCCGCATATTTCGGCGCGATCGTTTCGACCATCGGGCGGTTGAACACGAAACCGCCGGCGCTGAGCACGACCCCATGTCGCGCCCGGATGCGATGCTCGACGCGGTGCCGCTGCTCGAGTTCGTGCGCCTTGGCGCTGTAATGGGCGCCCAGCTTCCATAGATATTTGCCGCCCGGAAATTGGGGCGGGAGCGCCAGCAGCAGCCTGCGCGACAATTGCCGGTAACGCGCATGACGCGCAGCGGCGGGGCTGCCCGGTGCGAACATCAGCGCGACGACGCCCACCACCCGCCCGTCGCGGTCCCGGATCAGCCGCCGCACCTCCGACGACGGATATTCCTTCACGCCGAGCCGCTCGGCCGAGGCCCAGAGCGGTCCCCACAGCGCGGTTCCGAAGCCGGTCGCGGTCTTGTTCTGGATCGAAGAAAACACCTTGTGCCCGCGCGGCGCCGGCTTCGAAACCGCCGAATAGCGTCCGCTCAGCGAACTGTCCGAATGATAGAGATAATATTTGAGCGGCGGATACGAGGTCTTGTGCGGATAGGTGGTCGCATCGAAACGGACGCCATGGTGCATCAGCCAGTCGATCAGCGCCGGGCTCTCCTCGCAGAACCGCCGCAGCGTGGCATCGCTGACCACGCCCTGCGCCTCCATGTGCAGATATTTGAACATTTCCTCGGGCGTGTCGTCATAGCCGGCCTCGCGCTGGATGACGGTGCCGCCGCCCGCATAGACGATGCCACCGTTCATCGCGGTCGACCCGCCGCTGTTGAAGCGGTCGAGCGCTGCCACCGACAGGCCGAGCTCCGCCCCCCGCAACGCCGCCGCCACGCCCGCGCCGCCATAGCCGACGACGACCATGTCGACCGTGCTGTCCCAGGGCGCGCTCGAGGCATCGGCGACGGTTTCGGCCGGCTCTACCTCGCTGAACCAATCGGGCGCCCCCGGCGAGGGGTTCGCGTTGGCCATCTCTCTCTCCCCAATCTATGCCGTGGTGAGAAATGCTGATATCTTGACGGATCGTCAAGTTTAAAGGACGGCGATGGTGAGCGGACAAGTTGAGCGGCGGCGCGGCGGGAGGCCTAGCCAGGCGGATTCGGCGGCGCTGGGCGAAAGGATTCTCGCCGCGGCGGAGGCGGCGTTCCTCGAATACGGTTTCGGCGGCGCCCAGCTCGAAGCGATCGCGATCGCCGCAGGCACCAGCAAGCAAACGCTCTATGCCCGCTTCGCGAGCAAGGAGGCGCTGTTCATTGCGGTCAGCGACAGGCTGTTGAGCGGCCGCTTCCCGCCGGGCGTTTCGCCGGCCTTGCCGCTGCGCGACGCTCTGGCCGACCTCGCCGAGCGCGCGCTGCTGACGATGCTCGATCCGAAATTGGTGCGCATGCACAGCATCATCATCGCGGAAGCGGGGCGTTTCCCCGAACTGGCCAGGTTGACCGACGAGGATTCGGCCTTCCCCGGCCGCGGCCTGATCGAAGCCCTGCTGGCCGATGCGGCGGCGCGTGGCGAGATATTATGCGACGATCCGCACCGCGCGATGATCATGCTCCAGCATATGGTGCTCGCCGCGCCGCTGCGCGCGGCGGCGCTCCAGCTGGGCGGCTTCGATGCCGCCGGCCGCCGCGAGTGGGCGGACTATGCCGTCGATCTGTTTCTACAGGGCTCGCTGCCTCGCGACGCGGCCTAGCTCAGCGGCTTCACCAGATAGCGTTCTTCCTGCCAGTCATGTTCGGCGGGAAGCAACTCGAACACCGCATCGGGCAGGTCCTTGAGTACACGTGAGCGAGCTTCCTCGCGCCAGATGTTGCGCGCATAGCCGGGAAAATCGCCGAGCTCGATCCACAGCTGGCCCGCCTCGGCCGCCAGTTGTATCGCCAGGCTATCCAGCATGAAGGCCTTACGCTTGTCCATCATGCCGACCGATTAGGCGCGAACCGAAGCCGGCGCTGTATCGCAGATCACAGCCGCCGGCGTTCGCATCAGATTTCGACCTGGCTGCCCAGCTCGACCACCCGGTTGGTAGGCAGCTTGAAGAACTCCATCGCGCTCTCGGCATTGCGCAACATCCAGGCGAACAGCTTCTCGCGCCATATCGCCATCCCGGGCCGCTCCGAGGGGAGCAGCGTCTGCCGCGCCAGGAAGAAGCTGGTATCCATCATCTTGAACGCGGCCCCGCATTCCGTGGTCTGGCCGAGCACCGCGGGCACATCGGGATCCTCCATGAACCCGTAGTTGATCACCATCCGGTAGAAACCCTGGCCCAGATCGGTGAACTCCATCCGCTGGCCGGTGACGACATAGGGCACGTCGGCGATCCGCACGGTGAGCAGGATCACCCGTTCGTGGAGCACCTTGTTGTGCTTGAGGTTGTGGAGCAGCGCGTGTGGAACGCCCTGCGCCTGCGATGTCATGAACACCGCGGTGCCCTTCACCCGCACCGCCGAACTGACCGCCGACTGGACGAACACCTTGACCGGCATCGCGGCCTCACGCAGGCGGTCGATCATCAGCGCGCGGCCCCGCGCCCAGGTGGTCAGCATCGTGAAGGCGAGAAAGCCGATCAGCAGCGGGAACCAGCCCCCGTCGGGCACCTTGGTGAGATTGGCCCCGAAATAGGCAAGGTCGACCAGCGCGAACGCCATGATCGGCGGCGCCGCCAGCCACTTGTTCCAGCCCCACAGATGGACCAGCACCACCGCGATCAGGCAGGTGTCGATCGCCATCGCGCCGGTAACGGCGATGCCATAAGCCGCCGCGAGGTTCGACGAGGTCCGAAAGGAGATGACGAGCAGGATCACCATCGTCATCAGGCCCCAGTTGATCGCCGGGATATAGATCTGCCCGATGGAGCCGGCGCTGGTGTGGGTGATCCTCAACCGCGGGATGAAGCCGAGCTGGATCGCCTGCTGGGTGACCGAAAAGGCCCCCGAGATCACCGCCTGGCTGGCGATCACCGTCGCCATCGTCGCAAGGATCACCAGCGGCAGCCGCATCATGTCGGGCGCCAGCAGGAAGAACGGGTTGTGGATCGTGTGAAGCGCGGTCGCCATGTCCTGCGACAGGATCATCGCCCCCTGACCGAGATAGTTGAGCATCAGCGCCGGCAATACGAACACCAGCCACGACAGCCCGATCGGCTTGCGGCCGAAATGACCCATATCGGCATAGAGGGCCTCGGCGCCGGTCACTGCCAGCACCACCGATCCCATCGCCAGAAAGGCGAAGTGCCCCTCGCTCAGGAAGAAGCGGATCGCGTGCCACGGATTGAGCGCGATCAACACATAAGGATTGCCGAGTATGTGCCAGACGCCGAGCACCGCAAGCACCGTGAAATAGACCAGCATGATCGGGCCGAACAGCAGGCCGACCTTCGCAGTCCCGCGCGACTGGATCATGAACAGGCCGATCAGGATGCCTACCGCGAGTGGGGCCACCACAGGCGCGAACCCCGCCTCCACGGTGGTCAGGCCCTCCACCGCCGACAATACCGAGATCGCCGGCGTGATCATGCTGTCGCCATAGAACAGCGCGGTCGCGAACACCCCCAGCAGGACGATGCCCTTGCTCCACCGGCGCCCTTCGGACCTGCGGTTGATCAGCGCGAGCAGCGCCAGGCTGCCGCCCTCGCCCTTATTGTCCGCGCGCATGATGATCGCGACATATTTGAAGGTCACGACCAGCATCATCGACCAGAAAATCAGGCTGAGAACGCCCAGGATGTGCAGTTCGTCGGGGGGCAGCGGATGATGCCCGGCAAAGGTTTCGCGAAACGCGTAAAGCGGGCTGGTGCCGATATCCCCGAACACCACGCCGATCGCGCCGACGACCATCGCGCCTAGGCCGCCGCGGCCGTGGTGGCCCGGCGCCGGGTGCGCCGAGACTTCGGCCGCGCCTTCCGCGACGGCGGGCGTTCCATTGGTCATGCCGTGATGGACTTCATGCGTGAACAATGCCCATGTCGCGCGCCCTCCAAGCCTGTCGGGCACATAGCGGCGGGCACCTAGCATTTGTTCCGGTGACCCGCAACACGCCGCCGAACACCCCCGCGTCCCATTTTGGCCGCACGGCCGCCAGCCGCGCGAAGCGGATCAGGTTGCGGCAGCAACGGATCCTAATCCTCTTATGGTGCGGATGTAACGGAACGGCGACGAACGCGCCGGTCCCTCGAGGCCAAGGGGGACGCGCGACGGTCAGGTGTCGGCGGCCAGCGTTCGGATCGTGAACTGCGTCTCGATCCGCAACACGCCAGGCAGGGCCGACAATATCTCGCGGTGGACACGCTCGTAGCTGTCGCTCTCCGGAACCAGCACCTTGAGCAGATAGTCCGACCGACCGCTGAGCAGATAGGCCTCGCCGATCTGCGGAGTCCGCGCGATTGCCTGTTCGAAGTCGAGCATCGTCGCCTGCCGCTGGTCGACCAGCGCGACCTGCACGAACATCGTCGACGGATTGCCGCGCGCCGTATGAGAGAGGCGCGCCCGATAGCCCAGGATCGTGCCGTCCTGCTCGAGCGCCTTGACCCGGCGATGCGCGGCGGATGGCGACAGGCCGATCGCCGCGCCGAGCTGCTCACTCGTCACCGCCGAGTCCCTGGCCAGCTGCGCGAGGATTTTTCGATCGATGCGGTCCATTAAGGAGTTTTTGCATATTCTCCCGATCTCGCGCAAATTTATTGCATGGAGACGCTCGTCACCGCTGCACTTCGCAAATTTTTCCCGGTCTACCAAAGCTATGATCATGGCGCGTTAGCGGAGGCAGCCATGCGGATCGGTGTTCCAAGGGAAATCAAGAATCACGAATATCGTGTCGGTCTCACGCCGGCCTCGGTCGCCGAACTGGCCGCCGCCGGCCATCAGGTGCTCGTCGAGAGCAACGCCGGCCAGGGCATCGACTTCGACGATCAGGATTATCGCGATGTCGGCGCAACGATCGTCGCCGATGCGGCCGCGGTGTTCGCGGGCGCCGACATGATCGTGAAGGTCAAGGAGCCGCAGCCTTCCGAGATCGCACTGCTCGAACCGCGCCACACTCTGTTCACCTATCTTCATCTCGCCGCCGACAAGCCCCAGGCCGAAGGGCTGATCGCCTCGGGCGCGACCTGTATCGCCTATGAGACCGTCACCTCGCGCTCGGGCGCGCTGCCCTTGCTCAAGCCGATGTCCGAGGTGGCGGGGCGGATGTCGATCCAGGTCGGCGCGCATTATCTCGAAAAGGAACAGGGCGGCCGCGGCGTGCTGCTCGGCGGGGTGCCCGGCGTAGCCCCTGCGCGGGTCGCGATCCTCGGCGGTGGCGTCGCCGGGATCAACGCGGCGCAGATGGCGGTGGGCCAGCGCGCCGACGTCACCATCTACGATATCAACAATGACCGCCTGGCCGAACTCGACATGCATTTCGGCAGCCAGATCAAGACCGCCTATGCCTCTAAGGCGGCGATCGCCGCCGCGGTGGCGCGCGCGCACCTGGTCGTCGGAGCCGTCCTCGTGCCCGGCGCGGCCGCCCCGAAGCTCGTCACGCGCGAGATGCTCAAGACCATGAAGCGCGGCTCGGTGCTGGTCGACATCGCGATCGATCAGGGCGGCTGCTTCGAGACTAGCCACGCCACCACCCATGACGATCCGGTGTTCGAGGTCGAAGGCGTGATCCATTATTGCGTGGCGAACATGCCGGGCGCGGTTGCGCGCACCTCGGCCTTCGCACTCAACAACGCCACCCTCCCCTTCGTCCTCAAGCTCGCTCGGTTAGGTGCCGAGGCGGCGATGGCCGCCGACCCGCACCTCGCGGCGGGCCTCAACGTCGCCGGCGGCAGCATCCGGCACCAGGCGGTGGCCGAGGCGCTCGGTCTGCCTTTCCACAACTAGGGTGATTTCGAGCCAAACGGAATCATCTGGCGGCTCGGAAATCACGGAAAAGAAAGGGCTCCGAAACGATCTTCCGCCGGCGCGGATTCGCCGATGCGCTGCCCTTCAAACGCCATGCTGAAACGGTCTTGCGCATGAGCGCCTCAGCGCGCCATCTGCCGTTTCATCTGTTCGATCTCGATCAGCCGCTGCTCGAGCTCCGGGCGGAATGGCGCGTTCGCCGGGCTGCGGTCGAGCAAGGCGCGCCAGACGCTTTCGGCGCGGTCGAACTGACCCGCCTGCGCATAAGCGAGTCCCATGAAGAAGGGCGGCCCCGGATGATCGGGAGCGATCGCCTCGGCGCGCTGAAAGGCGAGCTGCGCGGCCGGCGACATCAGCCCGCCGCCGTGGATCACCATCGCATTGCCGAGTCCGACCCACAGGTCGGGGCTGTTCGGCCGCTTCTCGAGCGCGCCCTTGATCAGCCCGATCGCGTAGAGATTGAGCCCCTGGCGGTGGAATGCGTCGGCCGCGCCCAAAATGTCGGCATCGGCGCCGAAACGATTGAGCAGCTTGTCGCGTTCGAGCGCGAACGCGCTGTCGGGCACCTTCGCATCCTCGGGCGCCGGAGTCGGTTTGCCGGGAAGGCCCGGACTGCCCTGCCACGCATAACCCGCCACCGCGAGGAACAGCGCCGCCGCAACCAGCTCGATCCCGCCCTTGGGGAGCCGGCCAAAGCGCCACAGCAGCCCTGCGGCGACCAGCGCGAGCCCGCCAAATATCAGCCAGCCCATCAGCCCTTCCTCCGGCGCTTGAGCCGCCCGCTCACGATCCACAGCCCGAACAGCAGGAAGCCGACGGGGAGCGCGTAGAGCGGCCAGGTCAGCCGATCGAGCGGCGGCTTGTAACTGACCCAGTCGCCATAGCGTTCGATCAGCCATCGACGGATCGCCTCGGGCTTTTCGCCGGCCTCTATCCTCGTCCGG
>Ga0105248_10003072_pt1 | contig 18513 bp, 13 predicted proteins | sample KBSS34metaG_FD_81524 | JGI IMG/M metagenome (GOLD analysis project Ga0105248, IMG submission 81524) | Switchgrass rhizosphere microbial communities from Kellogg Biological Station, Michigan, USA - KBS S3-4 metaG | ecosystem: Host-associated > Plants > Roots > Rhizosphere > Soil | place... | reverse complement strand
ACTTGAGCATTCCCATAGTCCGCATCGGCTGGCCCGACGAGTTCATCGAGCACGGCAAGGTCGAGGCGCTGCGGGCGAAGTACGGACTTACCGCCGAGGCTGCTCTTGAGAAGGCGAGGCCACACCTCAACCGGCTAATGGAGCAGGTTCTGGCGAAGCATTCTTAGAGTGAAAGCAAAAAAGAGGGGGCAGGAAGCTTGAGTCATTGCTCCCTCTTCTTCTCTGCTTTGCCGAACTAATCGTTGGCGGAAAACATCCACGGTCTTCGCAAAAAAGGCGGCCCGAAGGCCGCCGGTAATACGCCCGCAAGATTAGTTCGGCATGAGAACTGCGTCGACAACGTGGATGACGCCGTTGGATTGAAATACATCGGCGGTTGTAACAGTTGACATCCCGCCCTTTGTATCGGTGAGAACAACTTTGTCGTCGGACAGGGTGGCCGTAAGAGGTTCTCCCTGAACGGTCTTCAGCTCAGCCTTACCTCCACCCTTGTTGATCATGGCCACTAACTGTTTTGAGCCAATGCGACCCGGAACGACGTGGTAGGTAAGGATCTTGTCGAGGGTCTCTTTGTTTTCCGGTTTCACCAAGGTATCCACCGTTCCCGCCGGAAGCTTGGCGAAGGCATCATCAGTAGGAGCGAAGACGGTGAAAGGTCCTCTGCCATTGAGCGTATCCACGAGTCCGCCTGCCTTTACAGCCGCAACGAGTGTCTTGTGGACGGGTGAGTTTGACGCGTTTTCAACGATCGTCTTCGTGGGATACATCGCGGCTCCACCGATGTCGGGATCCTTCATCTGAGAGGAGGTAAAAACAGAGAGCGCCGCCAATGATGCAGCAACAAGCGTTACAGAGAATGTCCTTTTCATGGGTAGATCGTCCTTTCGTTTCTCCGACTGCAAAGTGTGGGTGGATCTTTTGAGCGCTCACTAGCTACTACGCGGCTAATCAGCTAACGGATTGGACGCGGCCTCTTTGACCAAGAATGGCAGTCATTTGTGTAGGTAAGAACATGAATTGTGTGGGAGGAAAGATTTACCTGACTTTGTTGATCAGGTTGTAAAACCGTATGACCCGTAGGGGGCGTTGACAATTGCCCGGGAAGCCCGTCAACTGAGAATCACGATGGAGAGCGATTTCACCACTGGCCAGGATTGGATCCAGCTTAAGGCGGAGGAGGAGAGCGTGGACGCGCAGCACCGGCATCGCGATCGCGGTTTGCTTGCGATCGGCCTGTTCAAGCTTGGCAAGGCGATCCTCTTCTTCGCGCTTGGCGTCGGCGCAATCCATCTTCTCCATAAGGATCTGGGTGACGAGATTGTGCGCCTAGCGAAGGAGCTGAAGTTCGACCCCGAAAGCAAGATCGTGGCCCTTGTGCTGGATAAGGTCGACCTGATTGACGACCATCGTCTGAAGCTGATCAGTTTTGGGACCTTTGCCTACTCGGCGCTGGCTCTGACCGAAGGAATCGGCCTAATGCTGGAAAAGGTCTGGGCCGAATACCTGACGCTGATCCTGACGATGTCGTTTCTTCCGTGGGAGCTGTACGAGCTGGCTCGTCACCCCAACTGGTATCGCCTGAGCCTTCTGTTGATTAACCTGGCTGTGCTCTGGTACCTGGTATGGCTTCTGCGAAAAAAGAAGACCAGCGCGGAGAGCCAGCAGGTTTTAGAGAACGTGCGGCAATAGTTCTTTTCTGAAGAAATGCTGAAAATTCTTTAAATGCAGGCGCACATTCCTCCCGCGTTTTCGCCTTTACTTCGCCTATCAGAGTCGATTCAGCTCGACAAGTGACTGAGTTGTCATGAACCAACTGTGGCAACACTACATGTAGTAGGTATCTTCTTGAATTCCCCAATTTGCTGGTTTATCCACAGTCCATTGTGGGAATGACACCTAAGTATCACAATTTACCGCTTTACACCGCCATCTGTGTGGGTGACTATGTGGACGGAAGTGGTCAAAAGTGGAGCAAAGAGGACTAACTCAAGCGAGATTTGAGAGAAGTCTACCCCTCCCCAGCCAATTCCAACGAATCGAGTGGAAGCGGGTATCGAGGTTGTCATGTTTCGGGGAAATCACCCAACGCGCGTGGACGAGAAGGGCCGGCTGAAGCTTCCGGCCGAGTTCAAGCGCAGGGTCGATGAGCTGTACGGGCCTCAGTTCTACATCACCAGCAAGGACGGGAAGCGGGCTGAGATTTATCCGCTGAAGGAGTGGGAAAAGATCGAGGAGAAATTGGCCACGATCCCCTCCATGAACCCGGCGAAGAAGAAGTTTCTGGACGTGACGAACTATTACGGCCAGATGGCAGAGATGGACGCGCAGGGACGGCTACTGATGCCTCAACTGCTGCGGGAGTCGGCAAAGGTGGCGGGGGATGTGGTTGTTCTGGGAGTCCAGACGTTTCTCGAGGTTGTGAACCACGATTCGTTCAAGGCGGAGCTTGAGGCTCAGCCGATGACCGAGGCCGAACAGATGGCGTTGTCAGAGTTTGGTTTGTAGGAAGTTGGCCCCCAGGGGCAGCACAGAAGGCGGGAAGAGATGAGCAAACCGCAGCATGTGCCGGTTCTTTTAGATGAAGTAATGGAGTACTTGAATGTGCGGCCAGGCGGAGTGGTGGCTGATGCCACGCTCGGACTCGCTGGGCACTCCTCGGAGATTGCGAGGAGGCTGGGGCCAAAGGGAACGCTGATCGCGTTTGATCGCGACCCGGAGGCGATGAAGCTGGCGAAAGCAAGGCTCGATGAGCTTGCTGCGGAGCTGGGTTCCGAGATGCCTACGGTGAAGTTGGTACCAAAGGCGTTCTCCGAGGCGGCGAATGAGATAGATCCAGGAAGCCTGGACGGTCTGCTTGCAGATATAGGAGTGAGCAGTCTGCAACTGGATGAGGCGCACAGAGGATTCAGTTTTCGGTCGGATGGACCCCTCGATATGCGGATGGATACGCGCACGGGGGAGACGGCCGAGCAAGTGGTAAATCAGGAAGACGAAAACGAACTCGCCGACCTGATTTACGAATTCGGAGAGGAAAGGAGGTCGCGGAGAATCGCCAGAGCCATTGTGAGGGCCCGGCCGATTACGACGACGGCGGAGTTAGCCAGAGTGGTATCGGCCGTGGCCCCATCAATGAAAGGCGACAAGATTCATCCGGCGACCAGGACCTTTCAAGCACTTCGAATTCGAGTGAATAACGAGTTGGGAGAGATCAAGACGCTGCTTGAGAGCGCGCCATCTCTTCTGAAGCGGGGGGGGAGGCTGGTAGTGATCAGCTTCCACTCGCTGGAGGACCGGATTGTGAAGGATGCATTCCGGGACGCAGGACGCAACAAAATCTTTGAGGTTTTGACGAAGAAACCGGTTATAGCCGGCGAAGAAGAAGAGAGACGGAACCCGCGATCGAGAAGCGCAAAGTTGCGGGCGGCAATGAAGGTTTGATTTGCAGTACTTGGTTCTGAATGGTTTTGAAGTCGATGGAGACAAGTGATCGGACCGGGGTTGTCCTACCGTGCTTTCAGGCGAAAGACAACCAGTAATACAAAGTCCCTTCCTTCTATAGCAACCCCGGTCCGGTTTCGCTTAAGAGGAGAGGCAAAGAAGACGAGAAGAGTGAGAGGTGCACGATGGCAACGTCGGCAATGGCAGGACAAGAGATAGGGATGATGGGGGCAGCGGTGAAGCCGCAGCGGCGTACAGAGTCGCTGGCTGAGCGTAACCGCGCACTGTTTGAGACGCAGCGCAAGGCGCGCCGGGGCCCCACGCCTGAGGTCTTCTTCGCCAAGCATATCGACAACACTCGACTAGTGAAGGCAGATGATCCGGAACGCCGTCGCGAGATGCGCCACTTCGCCGGCGTGATGAGCATGCTGTTCGTACTGGTGATGGTCTACGTGTGGCAGCACTTCCTGGCGATCGAGATTGGCTACAAGGTCGAGTCGCAGAAGCAGCAGGTAGAGCAATTGCGCGAAGAGAATCGCCAGCTTCGTCTTTCGGAGGCCCAACTGACCGACCCGGAGAGGATCGACAAGATGGCAAAGCAGCTCGGTCTCGACGCACCGCAGCCTGGCCAGGTTGTACGGCCGGATGGAATCGAGTCGCACACGAACGGTCCTGTATGGGCAGAGGCAAATGCTCCGGCGCTAGTGGCCCGGTAGTGTGCAGATTCGCGAAAATAGTTAGCAAGTCAACGAAGACGGGATTGAGATGAACAAGGCGCCACGGCAGACGTTAACCGCTCCGATCAGGAGAATCCGGTTCGTCTATGTGGCGCTCTTTTTTTGTTTCTGGACTACGGCAATCGGCCTGCGGCTCGTATGGCTTCAGGTTGTTCGGCATGGAGATTTTGTAGAGCGTGCAGCTCGTCAGCAGCAAAGAACGTTCGAAGTGGCGCCACGTCGTGGTGTTCTGTATGACCGCAACCTGAAAGAACTGGCGATGACGGTGCTCGTCGACAGCGTGTACGCGGTTCCGAGCGAACTGGGGGAGAATAGGGCATCCACGGCTGAGATTCTGGCGAAGATCGTTCACGCGGATGCAGGTGACAACTTTACTTCGCAGCAGCAGATGATGGCGCGCTTCAATGCTTCGCGTAACTTTGCATGGGTGGCACGGCGGGTGGACGCAGAGACGGCGACGCGAGTCCGCGAGTTGAATCTGAAAGGCGTCTACTTCCAGAAAGAGTTCAAGCGGTTCTATCCGAATAACGATCTTGCAGCGCAGGTGCTTGGCTATGTTGGCACCGACGATACGGGCCTCGGTGGTCTGGAGCGGCAGTTCGACGACGAGATGCATGGCACTCCCGGCCACGTACTGACAGCACTTGATGCCAAGCGTCACGTGCTGGGCAGCGAAGAGAGCCAACCGATGCCGGGTGAGAACCTCGTGCTCTCCATCGACGCCAACATCCAATACATCGCGGAGCGCGCGCTGGATGCTCAGATGGAGAAGATGAAGGCGGCACACGGAACCGTCGTCGTGCAGGACCCGCACACGGGTCAGATTCTTGCGCTGGCGATCGCTCCCCGCTTCAACCCGAACGACCAACGGCACATGGACGCCAGCGTACTGAAGAATCTCGCGGTGAGCGATGTCTATGAGCCGGGCTCGACCTTCAAGCTTGTAACTTACGCAGCCGCATTGGACGCGGCCGGGGTAAAGCCCACTGACCTCGTCGACTGCCAGAACGGTGCAATGACGATGTACGGACGAACACTGCACGACGATAGATCCGACCACTTCGGAGTCGTCACGGTGCAGTACGCGCTTGAGCATTCCAGCGACGTCGGTGCGGCCAAGATGGCGCTGAAGCTCGGCAATCAGAAGTTTTACGACTACATGAAGGCTTTCGGATTCGGCGACCGTTCGGGGATTGAGCTCCCCAGTGAGACCCGCGGCCTGCTGCGCAATCCGCATAAGTGGGACGCGACCAGCATTCTGTCGCTTGCCATCGGTCAGGAGATCGGCGTGACGCCGGTACAGCTCGTGACGATGGTCAGCACTCTCGCCAACGGTGGTGTTTACATGCCCCCGCACGTTCTGCTTGAATCCACCGATCAGATGAAAGGCGATCCGCGCCTGATGCCCGCTGCCTTCCGTCCTGTAAATCAGCTTCCGACGCAACTCCCTGACGGAGCGCATCGTGTCATCACGGAGATGAGCTCCGCGAAGATGCGCAGCATGATGCAGGGTATTGTGACCGAGGGAACGGGCAGGCGAGCACAACTCAACGGATATAGTGCAGCAGGCAAGACCGGAACCGCGCAGAAGATTGATCCCGCGACGCACACCTATTCGCATACCAAGCTTGTCGCCAGCTTCGCCGGCTTTGCTCCGGTCAGCAATCCAGCCATCTCGGTCGCCGTCGTTATCGATACGCCTACGGTAGGAACGCGCTACGGCGCCGAGACCAGCGCACCGGTCTTCGCTGAAGTCGCGCAACAGGTGCTTGAGTATCTTGGCGTACCTCACGACTTGCCTTTGAAGACTAAGGCGGAGCAGATGCAACTCGCCAAAAACGTTGAGGTTGATGACTCGCTCAGCGATAACGGCGCGAACCTGGATCAGATGTTTGCTGACATCAACAATCTTCCAGCGGACGATCCGTTGCGGGCGCCGGCTGCCGCGGGAGCCGGACTCAACGAGAAGACTGTGGCGGACGCCAAGACTTCACCTTCCATCAGCGCGAAGGCGACGGACAGCCGGTCACGCGTGCAGGATAGTCTTCCAGCAAAGATGGTCGCAGCCCTCCATTCAAGCGAAGATTCGCACTCCCGGGGAGAAACTACATCCGCTGTTCTGGAGAAACCAAAGATTGTCCCGACAGTCCAGGCGCGTAGCGACGGCGGGGTAGTGATCGACGCCTCTCGACGAGTCGCCGTGCCTTCGTTTATGGGGTACTCGCTACGCACCTCAGTCGAAAAGGCAGACAATGCTGGCCTTCGCGTTCAGCCGATCGGGAACGGATTGGCAAAGGATCAGGCGCCTGCGGCGGGCGCGTTGGTTCCTGCGGGGACTGAGGTTGTGATCCGCTTCGCGCGGTAGTTCGCTTCGCTCGGCAGCTTAGAATCGAAAAATATGGATTGGAACGATGTGCTGCATGAGGTGACGACGCTGGCGCGCGCTGAGGCTCCAGTAGCGGTCTCAGGTGTGCAGTACGACTCTAGGCGTGTGCGGCATGGAGACCTGTTTATCGCGATGCGGGGCGGCAGTTCCGATGGCAACAGATACATCGATGCTGCGGTAGCCCAGGGCGCTTCGGCGGTTATCACTGATTCGCGCGAGATGTTCGAGAAACTGAAAGGCGAACATGCGAACGCCGGGGCGGCGCTCGTCGAGCATGGAAGGCGCGCGCTGGCAGAGGCGAGTTCGGCGGTCTTTGGACAGCCGCAAAAGCATCTGGCGCTAAACGCAGTGACCGGAACGAACGGAAAGACGACAACGGCGTTCCTGCTCGAGGCAATATTGCGAAGCGTCGGGCGCAAGTGCGTGCTGATTGGAACAATTGAGGTTCATGTAGCTGGTCAAGTGCGCGAATCGCCGCATACTACGCCGGAGTCGCGCGACGTTCTTGAATTGTTTGCAGAGGGCGTCGCGGCAGGTGCCACCGAAGCAGTGATGGAGATGTCGAGCCACGCGCTGGAGCAGGAGCGTGTGTGGGGGCTTCCCGTGGAGATCGCAATCTTCACCAATCTCACGCAGGATCATCTCGACTACCACGGCACGATGGAGCAATACTTCGCGGCGAAGGCGCGTCTGTTCGATGGTGTGGGTACTTCGCCTCCGCGCATTGCCGTACTGAATGCAGACGATGACTATGGCGCAAGGCTCGCATCTGGACTTGAGCGACCCCAGGTGATTCGGTACGGGTTGAGCGAGACGGCGGACTTCCGCGCCGACGACGTAACGATGCGTGCCGGTGAGACCCGTTTTCGGATGAGGACTCCAGTCGGTACTGTAGAGGTTCGGTCTCCCCTGACCGGGCGTGTGAACGTGTATAACCTGCTGGCGGCGAGCGCAGCGGCATGGGCGCGTGGGCTGAGCCTCGATGAGATTATTCGCGCGGCCGATGCCGGCGCACAGGTTCCAGGCCGCTTCGAGGTTGTGCCTTCGACAAACGGTGTGACCGTAGTGGTGGACTACGCGCACACGGACGATGCTCTGCGAAATCTGATTGGTCTAGCGCGTGAGTTGGTGCGCGAAAGTGGTGGCCGCGTAATTACTCTGTTTGGCTGTGGAGGCGATCGCGATCGCACCAAGCGGCCGCGAATGGGGCGCGCCGCGGGTGAGGGGAGCGACCTTGTGGTCCTGACGAGTGATAATCCGCGAAGTGAAGCTCCCGGAGCGATCATTGCAGAGGCTTTGGCAGGTGTGAAGGAAACTCAGGCCCGGTGCATCGTTGAAGAAGATCGCGCAAAAGCGATTGCGATCGCAATCCAGGCAGCTGAGGTTGGAGATATTGTGCTGATTGCGGGCAAGGGCCACGAGAAAGTGCAAGTGTTGAAAGGTGGCGCGGTGCCTTTCGATGATGTTGCAGTGGCCGCCGGCGTGTTGAAGGAGATTGGATGAAGCTGACGTTAGGCCAGGTAGCTGACTGGATTCACGCTGAAGGAGATTTCAACACTTCCGCGGAGGCGTTGGGTTACTCGATCGACTCGCGCACGATTGGTGCAGGCGACCTGTTTTTCGCAGTAAAAGGCGAGCGGTTGGACGGACACGATTATGTCGCTGCTGCGTTAGCCGACGGTGCGGTTGCGGCGGTCGTCAGCAACCGCTGGCTGGTTCCGGCAGACGTGGACGAGACAAAGTTGCTGCGCGTGGCAGATTGTGAAGACTGTGTCCTTGGCGCGTTGCAGCAGCTTGCGCATGCTGTGCGGCGCAGATGGGGCGGACGCGTGATCGGCGTGACCGGGTCGGCGGGCAAGACGACCACCAAAGAAGCAGTAGCGCAAGTGCTGAGCGCGAGTCTTCGCGTGCTGAAATCCGCGGGGAATCTGAACAATGCCTTCGGAGTTCCACTGCAACTGCTGCGGATTGAGCCAGAACACGAAGTCGCAGTGATCGAGATGGGAATGAACCACACAGGCGAGATCGCTGCGCTGGCACGGATCGCAGAGCCCAACTGGGCTGTAGTTTCAAATGTTGCGCCGGTCCACATGGAATTCTTTCCTGATGGCTTGGCGGGAATCGCGCGGGCGAAGTATGAACTGGTGGAAGCACTGCCGCCGGACGGCATCGCTGTACTGAACTTCGACGACGTGTTTGTTAAGGAGTTTGGGCGCGGCATGGGCGATCGCGCTGTCTTCTATGGAACGGAGGCCGGAGCCAAGGTGCGGGCCGAGAGGATAGAAGAGGCCGGACTCGATGGCATGCGGTTCGACGTGGTGGTCGCCGGAGATCGCGAGCCGGTACAGTTGAGGTTGCTGGGACGTCACAACGTACTGAACGCGCTGGCGTCAATCGCAGTTGGTCTGAACAGCGGAATGAGCCTGAAGACGTGTGCGACGGCGTTGCGCGGCCTTGAGCCGGGAGATAAGCGAGGCGAAGTCCTTCGATGGCATGGCGTGACGCTGATAAACGACTCCTATAACTCCAACCCGCGGGCACTGGACGCAATGGTAGATGCGCTGATGGCGATGCCGGGAGAGCGGCACATTGTGATTGCGGGCGAGATGCTGGAGCTAGGCCCAGATGCCACAGCCCTGCACGCCGCGTGTGGACAAAGAATGGCGGAGCGCGGAGTCTCATTCGTCTTGGGAGTGCGGGGTTCTGCTGCAGACATGGTTGATGCTGCCCGAACGGGTGGCGTCGATGCTCTGTTTGTGGCGACTCCCGAGGAGGCCGGCAAGTGGATGGCGGCGAGTCTTCGAGCAGGTGATGTCGTTTTGTTAAAGGCCTCGCGTGGGGTGCGCCTGGAACACGCCCTCAAGTCTCTCGGCGACTAATTGGCCCGGAGGATGGAGTTTGGTTCGTGGTTGAAAATGCTGTCGGGCTGACTCGCCGAGCCTGTTAATATACGTCTAGCCTGCGGCCTGCCTAGCGGATGGCAGCCGCCTTATCCACGGACCCTATCGAAGGCGGAACGTTTTGCTCTATTGGCTGCTTTATCAAAAGCTGTTTCCTTACTTTCGCCTGTTTCGTATCTTTCGCTACCTCACGTTTCGCACGGTTTTTGCGAGCCTGACGGCGCTGCTGATCGGCCTGCTGATCGGCCCATACGTTATTGAGCGTTTGCGTGAGTTTCAGATCGGCCAATACATTCGTGAAGAGGGCCCTCAGTCGCACCAGAAGAAGAGCGGTACGCCGACGATGGGTGGTGTGCTGATCTGTATCTCCATTCTGGTACCTACGCTGCTGTGGTCCGATCTTTCGAATCCATATGTATGGCTGGTGATGCTGTCGACACTCGCCTTCGGCGCAATCGGGTTTGCCGACGACTACATCAAAGTTGTGCATCGCCGGAACCTTGGCCTGACTGCACGTGCGAAGCTCAGCCTGCAGTTGTTGGCAAGCGCAGGTGTGGCAATCACACTTCTGCGCATGGAGGTGCATGGCGGCTACTCGACAAAGCTGATGTTCCCTTTCCTCAAGCGCTTCCGTCCTGACCTGGTGTGGGAGTGGCTGGGGCAGATTCCGCACCTGCACTGGCTGGCATTTCTACCATTCATCATCTTTGTGATGCTGGTGATTGCCGGAGCCAGCAACGCGGTAAACCTCACCGATGGTCTCGACGGCTTGGCGATCGGCTGCACGATTATCGCGGCGGCCGCACTTACCGTGCTGACCTATGTGAGCGGACATGTGGTCTTCTCCGATTATCTCGAACTGCAGCGAATGCCAATGGTCAGCGAGCTGACCGTGTTCTGCGGCGCGATGGTCGGGGCGAGCATCGGTTTCCTTTGGTACAACGCGCATCCGGCGGAGATTTTTATGGGCGACGTCGGCAGTCTGGCACTCGGAGGCGCAATTGGCACGGTTGCGGTGGTCATCAAGCAGGAGCTTTTGCTGCCGTTTATCGGAGGCGTTTTCATCCTGGAGGCATTGAGCGTGATGCTTCAGGTGGGAAGCTACAAGCTTCGGAATGGCAAAAGAATCTTCAAGATGGCTCCGCTGCATCATCACTTCGAGTTGATGGGCTGGTCTGAATCGAAGGTAATTGCGCGTTTCTGGATTCTGGCGCTGATCTTTGCCCTGTTGGCGCTGACGACATTGAAGCTGCGCTAGCACCTGTGGTCTGATTGGGAACTGTTATGGAACTGAAGAATAAGCGGGTCTTGGTTGTCGGGTTAGGCAAGTCGGGTATCTCGGCTGCGATGTTTCTGCGTAAGCGAGGCGCACGTGTGACGGTAAGCGATGCCCGTAGTGCAGTAGCACTGGCGAAAGAGATTCCTTCGCTGCTCGATGCGGGCATCATGGTCGAGAGTGGCGGGCATGGGCTGCTGACGTTCCGTCGCCAGGACCTGATCGTCGTCTCGCCGGGCGTTCCGATGGATACACCCGAAGTTAAGCAGGTGATTGGGTATGGAATGCCTGTGATCGGCGAACTGGAGTTGGCGAGCCGGTTCCTGAAGGGGCGCGTAGTCGCGATTACGGGATCGAACGGCAAGACGACCACGACGACGCTGGTTGGGAAGATCCTGAAGGAGACTGGACTTCCGACGCTGGTTGGAGGAAACATTGGCTTGCCGGTGATCGATCTGGTACCTGAGAGCACGGATGACAGCGTGAGCGTTCTGGAGGTCTCGAGCTTTCAGTTGGAGACGATTGAGCACTTTCATCCCTGGATCTCTGTCGTGCTGAACATTACGCCGGATCACCTTGATCGGCATGGAAGTTTTGACAACTACGCGGCAATGAAGGCGCGGATTACAGAAAATCAGACGGCAGAAGATTTCCTGGTGCTAAACGCTGAGGACAAGCCGACGCAGATGGTTGCGGCAAAGACAAGGGCACAGATCTTCTGGTTCAGCACGCGGCGTCCGATCAAGCAGGGTGCGTTCGTTCATGGCGAGAGCATCGTCTTTCTTCCGCGCGAGGGTGCGAAGACCGAGCCTATTATGCCGGTTGAGGAGATTCCGCTGAAGGGCGCGCACAACGTGGAGAACGTGCTGGCTGCGGCTTGCGCGGCGCGGCTTGCGGGCGCTGCTGCGGAGAAAATTCGGGCTTCGGTTCGGAGCTTCAAGGCGGTTGAACATCGGCTGGAATTTGTCAGGACGGTTCAGGGAGTTGAGTATTTCAACGACTCGAAGGCGACGAATGTCGATGCTGCGATGAAAGCGGTCTCATCTTTTCCGAGTGGAATTCACCTTATCCTTGGAGGGAAAGATAAGGATTCGGATTACACGGTGCTGAGTCCGCTGCTGCGCGAACGGGTAAAGGCTGTTTATACGATTGGTTCAGCCGCAGAAAAGATTGAGCGTGAGCTTCACGGAGTCGTGAAGATGGTGGGAGCGGGAACGATAGACGTAGCCGTACGCGAAGCGAGAAGTGCTGCTGTTCCCGGCGATGTCGTGTTGCTGGCTCCGGCTTGCTCGAGCTTCGATCAATTTGAGAACTACGAGCATCGCGGGCGGACCTTCCGGCAGATTGTGAACGAGCTGAGCTAAGCAGCGGGAAGCGGATGAGATGGCGAAGAGAGTTGGGGTGGACAAGTGGCTCTTCGGAGTGGTGCTCCTGCTGGTGTTGTTTGGGCTGGTGATGGTCTTTTCGGCCTCGGCGGTTGTCGCTAAAGCTCAGTACGGAACTCCTTATCAGTTCATGATCAGGCAGGCCGGATGGGCTGTCATGGGCATGGTCGCGCTGGTCCTGCTGATGAAGGTGGATTATCGCCATTACAACGATCGCAAGGTTGTGTATTCGGCGGTTGCCATCACGATGTTGCTGCTGGTTGGTGTCTTCGCCATGCGGGATTCGCACAATACGCACCGCTGGTTCCGGTTTGGATTCATGAGCTTTCAGCCTTCGGAGTTGGCGAAGCCGACGCTGGTGCTCTTTCTTGCATATTTTCTACAGACACGCATTCACAAGATGGACGACTGGAAGGGCACGGTACTTAAAGCTGCGCTTCCTCCGCTTGTGTTTGTTGCGTTGATCCTGATGGAGCCGGATCTGGGAACCGCGATGGTGTGTGCGGCGGTTACGGCGTTGATGCTGTACCTTGCCGGAATGCAGGTGAAGTATCTCGGTTACGGCCTGCTAGCCTCGATACCCGTGCTCTATTACCTGCTCTTCCGCGTGCCGTGGCGAAGGGCTCGCATGCTGGCATTTATCAATCCTGAGGCTGATCCACGCGGTTCGGGCTTCCATATTTTGCAGTCGCTGATCGCGGTTGGAACGGGCGGTCTGCGCGGGCTAGGGTTGATGGAAGGGCGGCAGAAGCTGTTTTATCTGCCGGAGCCGCACACGGACTTCATCTACGCAAACGTCTGCGAGGAGCTTGGGCTGATAGGAGCGCTGCTTCTAATTGCGCTGTTTGTTGTGCTTGGCTATCGCGGTCTGCGCGCGGCTTACCTTTCCACCGATCCGTTTGCGCGGTTCCTTGCGTTTGGCATTACTTCGACAGTGCTTATCCAGGCGTTCTTCAACATGAGCGTTGTGGTTGCGCTGGTTCCGACGAAGGGGATTACGCTGCCATTTATTTCCTTTGGCGGAACGTCGTTGTTTGTGATGTTGGCGAGCATGGGTATTCTGCTGAATGTGACTCGCGAGATCGATTGAGGTGGCTGCAAATTTACGAGTTCTGATTGCTGGCGGCGGAACGGGTGGTCATGTTGTTCCGGCGCTGGCGATTGCTCGTGAATTGCGGGATGCGCATGGCGCTGAAGTCCGGTTTGTGGGAACGGCTCGTGGCCTTGAGACGCGGCTGGTTCCCGAAGCAGGTTTTCAGCTGGAACTGATCAAGGTGGGTCAGCTGAAGAATGTCAGTCTTGCGACTCGCCTGCGGACCTTGCTCGATCTTCCGTTAGGCGTCCTGCGGTGTGTAGAGCTGCTGCGGAGCTTTCGGCCGCAGGTTGTGATTGGCGTTGGCGGCTATGCTTCAGGGCCGGCGATGATGGCGGCGATTCTTCTGCGGGTTCCTACGTTGGCCTTTGAGCCGAATGCGGTTCCTGGGCTGGCGAACCGTCTGGTTGGCAGGTTCGTGAGTGCTGCAGCGGTGAACCTGGCGGAGACGACGAAGTATTTCCGCAACGCAAATGTGACGGGAACACCGGTGCGGCCGGAGTTCTTTGCGATTGAAACGAAGGTCGTGGCTCCTGCGCGGCGGCTGCTGGTGTTTGGTGCGAGCCAGGGGGCGCGCGTGTTGAATGAGACGCTGCCGAAGATCATGGAGCGGCTGCTGTCGGATCTTCCGGAACTCACGGTGGTGCATCAGACCGGGGCTCGGCATATCGGGACGACTACCGCGGCTTATGAGCGGCTTGGAGTTCCGCTTGAGGGTGTGCTGGTGACGCCTTACCTCGACGATATGGCGGCGCAGTTTGCTGAGGCAGACCTGATTCTTTGTCGCAGCGGCGCGAGTTCTGTCGCCGAGGTTGCGGCTGCGGGCCGGGCGGCGGTTCTGATTCCGTTTCCACAGGCTGCGGACGATCACCAGCGAAAGAATGCTGAGGCTTTTGTCGCGGCTGGGGCGGCAGAGTTGATTATTGAGAGCCAGTTGACTGATGAACTGCTGCTCTCGACCTTGCGGGTGCTGCTGGGCGATGATGTGCACCGGGTGGAGATGGGTAAGCGGGCCCGGGAACTGGCTCATCCGCATGCGGTGCGCGAGATCGCTGGCTTGGCCATTTCGCTTACCGGTTGAGGAAGGGGTATCCCCGCCTTTTCGGCGCAAAGTCTTCAATAGATGTGAGTTAAGTCTGGACTTCGCGTGCAGGCGAAGGGCCATCTGTCGCAGATTCGGCGCAATTCTGAGGCTGATTTAAGTGTATCTACTTGAAGGTAATTAATCGGCAAATTTATCTCTTGCGTTTTGTGTGGGATAGAGCGTGTTGGGGCTTGACATGCGATTTTGCTGGGATTTTTGAGGAATCTTTTTTCGGGCTCGTGCCTACGGGAATGCGATGAGATTCTCTCTCACTTGTTCAGGCTGATCTCAGCCTGGACCCTGATAGAAGACGATCGCCTAAGTTCAATACTCTTCAATATTCAAGAAGTGCGGCAGATGGAACAAAGACGACCGAAATAACGTCTTCTCTTTGACCAAGAATATTGAAAGCCGAGGATGGCGCATGTTGAGAGAATTGCGGTTTGCGATTCGGATGCTGCTGAAGCAGCCAGGTTTTAGCCTAATTGCGGCGCTGACGCTTGCGCTGGGAATTGGGGCGACGGCGGCGGTTTTCAGTTTGATTCATGGCGTGCTGCTGACACCGCCGCCCTATGAGAAGCCGCAGCAGCTTGTGTTGATCCCAGCGGCGCGAGTTGATGGACAAAAGATGGACAGCCCCCGCGGCTGGTCGGCGCAGCAGTGGATGGATTGGCAAAAAGAGACGACGTCCTTCCAGGGAGTCGCGGGGTATAGCTGGACCTTTAATTTCCTCATTCGCAATGACGGCAGCCAATCGATGCAGGGAATGAATGTATCGAGGGACTATTTGCAAGTCATGGGATTGAAGCCAATGGCCGGGCGCGCCTTCGACGATTCCGATTTCCAACCGGGGCCCCCGAAGACGATTGTGCTGGGATATGAGTTTTGGCAGCGGACGTTTGGCGGCGATAAACAGATCATCGGAAAGACGGTTCGCATCAGCCGTTGGGAAGTAACGCCGACGGTGATTGGAGTGATGGAGCCGGGAGTGCGATTCCTGCCGTCGCCGGGAGCGGCGAAGGAGCCGAATTACGACGTCAACGCAACGGTGGATTTCTGGGTGCCTTCCTATCCGAACCCGAAGTATCTGAAGGAGCCGTATTGGGACGTGGTCGCGCGGCTGAAGGATGGCGTAACGGCCCAGCATGCGCAACAGGAGGTGACTGTACTTGCGGCGAGAGAGGCGCTGACGGAAAAGAAATTTGAAGGGTATGCGCCGCAATTAGAGCCGGTAACCGATGAAATGAACCGGGATGGCAAGCGGATTCTTCTGCCGTTATTAGGCGCGTCGGCGCTGGTGCTGTTGATCGCTTGCGGTAACGCCGCAGCGCTGCTGCTTGTACGCGGACTGCAAAGGCAACAGGAATACGGGGTTCGGATTGCGATGGGCATGGGTCGCATGGCCCTTCTTAGGAAAGTCCTGATGGAGAGCTTACTGCTGGCCCTGCTCGGCGGAGCATTGGGGGGCGGCCTTGCTCTTGGTGCGGTGAAATTATTCAAGACGATTGCGGGACATGCCGTTCCGCGCCTTGATGGAGTGACGGCAGGCTGGGCGGTTTTGGGGTGGGGGCTTGGAATGGCGGTGTTCGCCGCATTTGTCGCAGGGTTGATCCCGGCGTTGAGAGCATTTCGTCTGGATCCGATGGAGGTACTGAAAAGCGCTGGACCAAAAGGGACAGCAGGTACCGGGGAGAGGCGGCTGCTACAGGGAGTCACAATATTGCAGACCGCACTTACGCTGGCGTTGCTGGTCGGCGCGGGGCTGCTCATTCGCACGATGGTGAAGATCGCTGAGGTTCCATCGGGATACAACACCGGGCGAATTTTGACGATGAGCGTGACAGATGTGCAAAGCTACTCGACCTGGGCCAGCTTTCACCGGCAAGCGTTGGAGCGTGTAGCAGCTCTTCCAGGCGTGCAATACGCAGCGTTTGCCTGGGGAGTGCCCCTTACGGGAAATAACTGGCCTGCGACCCTGGAGATTGAGGGTCAGCCTCCAGCGGTGAAAGAGAGCGATAGGATAGCCCTGCCGTTACGCGCGGTGACGCCCGATTACTTCAAGTTGATGAGCCTTCCGTTGATGGAGGGACGGGAATTTCGCTCGACCGATGACGACAAGGCTCCCAAAGTTGCGATCGTAAACCAAGCGTTTGCGGACCACTACTTTCCGCATGGCAACGCCCTTGGACGAAAGATCTGGATGAACGGGCGAGACAAACCGGGCATGGAAATTGTCGGAGAGATCACGAACGGGCGGACGGATGATTTGACGCAGCAGCCGTCGCCGGAGATCTATCTTCCACTGTGGCAAGCGACTGCGTTTTCCAAACATCTTGTGATCCGGACAGCGGCGGATCCACTCACGGTGGTAGCTGCAGTGCAGCACGAATTGCGCTCCGTGGATCCAACCGCGGCGATCGAAAATGTGAAGACCCTGGAGCAGATCCGTGACGAATCTCTCTCGTCGCGAACCTTTGCTATGAACCTGCTGACAGGATTTTCTGCACTAGGAAGCGTGTTGACGCTGGTGGGAATCTACGGCGTCCTTTCACTGTCGGTGGCCTCCCGACGCAAGGAGTTGGCTATTCGAAGCGCGATGGGCGCGCAACAAACGGACATTCGCAACTTGATCTTTGGAGAAGGATTCCGGTTGATCGCAGGTGGCGTGATTGCCGGCGTCGCTTTGGCCATTGTTTTGTCGCGAGTGCTGAAGTCATTCTTGTTTGAAGTGCAGCCCAGCGATCCAGCGACATTGATCACGGTAGGAGCGTTTTTTGTGGGAGTGGGACTGCTGGCATGTTGGGCGCCGGTGCGGCGGGCGGCGAAGGTCCATCCGCTGGAGGCTTTGCGATATGAGTGAATCGTGGAGGCCTCGATCACAGAGGTGTTGACGCTAAGGTGGTGGCGCGATCGAGGCCTTTTTCTCCGAATCCCGCGGTAGTTAGATCTTCTGGCGTTCGGGGTAGCTGGTGCGCAGGGCTTCGAGGCGTTGTTCGAGGTGCGCTTGTGTGCTGGCGTGTTCGGGTTTGTTGTAGAGGTTGTTGCGTTCGGCCGGGTCGGCTTTCAGGTCGTAGAGTTCGCCTTCTGTGGGATCCATGATGTAGCGGATGAGCTTGTACTGCGCGGTGCGGATGCCTCGGTGCGGAGCGACGCGTTCGGGGTTGGGCCATTCGTAGTACTCGTAGTACCACTCCTTGCGGAAGGCGGGGTTGTCGGTGGCGGCTAGGGGCACCATGCTCTTGCCCTGCATCTGCGGGGGAATGGGCAGGCCGGCAAGGTCGAGCATGGTGGGGGCGATGTCGATGTCGAGGACCATCTCGTCGCGGACGGTGCCGGCGGGAACGCGCTTGGGGTAGCGGAGCATCATGGGCACGCGCAGCGAGGGCTCGTGCATGAGGCGCTTGTCGAAGAGACGCCACTCGCCGAGGAAGTACCCGTGGTCGGAGGTGTGGAGGATGGCGGTGTCGTCGAGGATGCCTTTCTTCTCGAGGTGGTTGATGACGCGGCCGATGTTCTCGTCGACGGCGACGAGTCCGGCGTAGTAGTCCTTGGTGATCCCCTCGAGCGAGCCACAGGCGACGTGGGTGGGAGTGGTGCCGATCTTGTTTTCGGCATCGACGAAGCTCTTGGGTTTGCCGGGATAGCCTTTGAGATCGTCGTCGAAGGTGGCGGGTTTGGGGATGGGGAGGCCGTTGTAGAGATCGAGGTGACGGCGCGGGCGGAAGAAGGGCTCATGTGGAGCGACGAACCAGACGAGGAGGCAGAAGGGCTTGTCGCCGCGGTCCTGATCGAGCCAGGCGAGAGCGCGATCGGTGGTGAGGTCGTCAGGGTAGACGTTGAAGTATTGCTTCTGCGGGCCGACGGTGCCGTTGCGTCCTTCTTTGAAGAAGGGGTCGGCGTAGTTGTTGCCGGGGTCGTTGTGGCCGAAGTAGTAGTCCCAGTTCCGTTCTTCGACGCCGTTGTGCATGTGAACCTTGCCGAGGATTGCGATCTCGTAGCCGGCCTGCTTTAGGAGGTCGGTGAAGAGAGGGATGTCGGTAGGGAGAGGCTTGCCGAGATGCTCGTTGGAGAGGGCTCCAGTGGAGCGAGAATACATCCCGGTGAGGGAGGCAGCGCGCGCTGGGGCGCAGAGGGCGTTGGTGCAGAAAGCATTGTTGAAGCGCATGCCTTCGGCGCCGATGCGGTCGTGATTGGGGGTTTTGAGGACGGGATGT
>Ga0105248_10003069_pt1 | contig 18522 bp, 11 predicted proteins | sample KBSS34metaG_FD_81524 | JGI IMG/M metagenome (GOLD analysis project Ga0105248, IMG submission 81524) | Switchgrass rhizosphere microbial communities from Kellogg Biological Station, Michigan, USA - KBS S3-4 metaG | ecosystem: Host-associated > Plants > Roots > Rhizosphere > Soil | place... | reverse complement strand
CCCGACACATTTGTTCGCGCGCCTCTTCCGGGAATGAGCAAGGCAACCGCGATCGTTCACATCGGCCCGGCCGGCGGAGCGCGATTTACGCAGTACACGGCGGAGTTCGAGTCTGGCGGCACGCTGGAAGCCTCCTCGATCCAGCGGTTCGTTTATGTGCTCGATGGAAAACTAAAGGCGGGCGCGCGTTCGATCGCTGCCGGCGAGTATGCGTACTTCCCCGCAAGCAGCCCGGAGGTCTTAACCGCATCCCACGCGGCTCGCGTGGCCGTTATCGAGAAGCCGTACCAATCACTAAAGTCGGCTGGTGCGCCGGGTTTCGTCACCGGCAAGGAGAGTGCGATCGCCGGACAACCCTTTATGGGCGACGATGCTCTGCACGTCCGCACACTCCTGCCCGCCGATCCTGCTTTCGATTTCGCGGTAAATACGATGACGTTTCAGCCCGGCGCAACACTGCCGATGGTCGAGATCCACGTGATGGAGCATGGTCTTCTCATGCTGGAAGGGCAGGGGATCTACCGGCTCGGCGAGCATTGGTATCCCGTATCGGCGGGCGATTTTATCTGGATGGGTCCCTATTGCCCGCAGTGGTTCGGGGCGCTCGGCAAGACGCCCGCGAAATATCTTCTGTATAAGGATTGGAACCGGCATCCTCTAGGTGGGTGAGCATGCGGCTAACGATCGAGCAACTCAGGCTCACGGAAGAGTTGGACCAGCTGGGAAGCATCTCGGAAGCTCCGCCGCCGGTGGTCACGAGGGTCGTTTTCACCGATGCGGATGTGCGCGGCCGCGAATTCGTAAAGTCGCTTTGCCGTGAAACTGGGCTCGCCATTCGGGACGATCCAGCGGGCAACACGTTCGCGCGCTGGGAGGGATCGGATCCTGCTCTCGCGCCGGTCGGCACCGGTTCGCACATTGACGCGATTCCCAACGCCGGACGATTCGACGGAACGGTCGGAGTACTGGGTGGGCTCGAAGCGATCCGGGCGTTGGAGCGCGCGGGATTCCGTCCCAAGCGATCGATTGAGCTGGTCGTCTTTACCTCCGAGGAACCCACGCGCTTCGGTATTGGATGCCTGGGCAGCCGCCTTCTCAGCGGTCTGCTCGATCCATCCGCGGGGGAAAGTCTCACGGACCGCGATGGCATCACGCTCAATGAAGCGCGCGTGTCGGCAGGCTTCGCGGGATCTCTTGCCACCGTGGCCTTGCCGCGCGGCTATTATTCCGCGTTCGCCGAGCTGCACATCGAGCAGGGTCCCCTGCTGGAGCAGCGGCAGGTCCCGTTGGGCGTCGTCACCGCAATCGCCGCACCCGCGAGTCTCAAGATTCAAATCGAAGGCGAGGGCGGGCACGCCGGAGCCGTCCTCATGCCGGGACGGCGCGATGCGTTTCTCGCGGCAGCCGAGATTGCGCTGGCGGTGGAGTCGGCGGCGCTTTCCACGGGCTCAATCGACACAGTTGGGACCGTGGGGGTTTGCGACGTTTTTCCGGGCGCGGTGAACAGCATCCCTAGCCGCGTGCGCGTCGAAGTGGATGTTCGCGACATCGATCAAACCCGGCGCGATCACGTGCTTAACCAGATCGCCGAGGCGTGCGATAAAGCCGCAGCCAAACGTCACGTCAAGGTGCACTCGGAAATGGTGAATGCCGATCCGCCTGCGCAATGCGCTCCCATGGTCGTGGACGCCTTGGTCCAGGCTTGCGAGACACACAAGATTCGCTTCGAACGTATGATCAGCCGCGCGTACCATGATTCCCTGTTCATGTCGCGAATTTCGCCTACGGCCATGCTATTTGTCCCCAGCCGCGGCGGCGTGAGCCATCGTCCGGATGAATACTCTTCTCCAGACGCGATTGCGCAAGGGGTTCTTGTCCTGGCGGAAGCTCTCGCTCGGCTAAGCTCCTAAGCTCGGTTCACTAGGTGCGTCCCCCGATATACACAAATCGGATGATCAGCAGCGCTGCCAGCAGGTAAGCCGCCCAGGGCACCTGCCGTCTGCGGCCCCGCGCCACGTGGATCAGGACATAGGATATGATTCCGCACGCGAGTCCGTTCGCGATGCTGAACGTGAGTGGAATCGTGACCAGTGTTAGAAACGCGGGTACCGCCACGCAGGCGTCTTCCCAGTCGATCTCCGCGATGGCTGACATCATCAAGCCGCCTACCACCACCAGGGCCGGCGCCGTGGCGGCAGAAGGGATCGCTCCCATCAGAGGCGCCGCGAACAGAGTCACGACAAACAGCAGCCCGGTCACGACCGAGGTCACGCCGGTTTTTCCACCAGCAGCGACGCCAGCCGCGGACTCGATATAGCTCACCACGGTGGTCGTCCCCAGCAGCGAGCCTGCGACTGTCGCCGTCGCGTCGGTGAACAGAATCCGGTTCACGCGCGGGATCCGATTGTCTTTGTCGAGCAGGTCCGCTTTCTTGGTCACGGCCATCAAGGTTCCGATGTTGTCGAACATATCGACGAACAGAAACACGAAAACGATCTCGAGCAACCCGAGCCCAACGGCGCCGCGAATGTCCAGATGCAGCATGGTGCCCGAAAGATCGCTCCAACGGAACGATTGCGGCTGCCAGTGGACCAATCCCGCCAAGGCGCCCGCCACCGTAGTCGCCAGAATGCCCACCAGAATCGCCGCTTTCACGTTCCAGGCGCGCAACGCCGCGATGGTTAGAATACCGAAGGCGGCAAGCGCCGTATCGGGATCGCGTAGATTGCCCATGGTGACGATGGTGGCGGGGTCCGCCTTCACTATGCCCGCGTTGCGCAGTCCGATGAAGGCGATGAACAGGCCGATTCCCGCGCTGACAGCCGCGTATAGGGCGGGCGGAATGGCCGCGATGATCCACTGCCGGATGCCCACCAGTGTCAGGATCAGGAACGCGATGCCGGAAAGGAAGACGGCTCCGAGCGCGGTTTCCCACGGGACTCCCATCCCCTTGACGACCGTATACGTGAAATACGCGTTCAGTCCCATACCGGGCGCAAGTGCGATCGGATACCGGGCGAATGCGCCCATCAGAATCGTGGCGAACGCCGCGGAGAGGCAGGTGGCGGCGAATACCGCGGCAACCGGCATGCCCGCATCCTTGAGGATGGACGGGTTCACGAACACGATGTAGGCCATCGTGATGAACGTGGTGATCCCCGCCAGGATCTCCGTTCTCCAGCTGGTGTTCAGCCGCTGGAATTCAAAATATCGCTCAAGACCGGCCGCCGCTTGTCGAAACAAACGTCCTCCTCCAGATTCAATCTTAGGAGGAGACTGGCCATGAGGGGGAGGGAGACGGCAAAAAAAGAGCGCTTCCCCCAATCGGGAAAGCGCTCAGCAGCCAGAATTTACATTCTTAGCTAGTCGTGACCTTTGACTTTTTCGACCACGATCGTATCGCCTTCAAGCTTGCCGGAAACGGAGATGTGCACGTCGCCGTCCTTGTCCGGTTTGATTTTTCCTCGTTGCCGGTCTTCCGCAATCCGCGCATTGCCGGCATCGTCGAGTTTGTAGATCTTGTCATCCGAGAGCACTGCAAACGTAGTGGTCGATGACGTTGGGGCGCAATCCTTATCGATCTTATCCAGCTTGACGGGTTTCTGGCCCGACGCGGTGGCAGTGGACCTGGTCAGGTAACAGGATGCGTCGATCAGCTTACCGTCCAAATCCTTGGCATAGCTGGCCGCTCCGGCCATGCAAAGGAGGATTCCCAGAGTCATTGTGGTTTTCATTGGTATTTCCCCAAATCAGTTTGAACCCTTCGGGTTCCACTGTTTGAAGGGCAATCGGCCTGCCAAACGGCCACTAAATCCCCTGCTCGCGCAATCAGCGATTTAGCTCCGTAGGGCCTCCTGGCGGGCTGCACTTTTTGCCCGGCGAGGTTTGATCAGTAGATTCTTCAGCCCTACATACTTCGACGCATATCGCCGGACGTGCCGCCGGCTGCCGGGATGTAGCACTTTTGGGTGTAATCCATCACCATGCGGTTCGCGTTGAAGCGCCAGCCCAGCGTGCGGATGGTGCGTTTCATGCGCTTGATCCAGTTGCGCGGCAGGCCGTCGCGATCGCGCTGGTAGTACAGCGGAATCACCTGCTCACGCAGCGTGCGATATAGATCCTCGCCATCGCGCGAATCGTGGACGTTCATATTGGAGTGCGTCCGTCCGGTCCCGATGGAAAATCCATTGAGGCCGTCGTAAGCTTCGGCCCACCAGCCATCGGGAACCGAGAGATTCAGGCCGCCGTTAAGGACCACCTTCTGGCCGCTGGTTCCCGAAGCCTCCAGAGGGCGGCGCGGATTGTTCAGCCACACGTCGACGCCTTGCACGAAGAAACGCCCAACGTTGATGTCATAATCTTCCACGAAGACGAAGCGTTCTCCCACCTTGGAATCGCGGGTCAGCTCCGCGATCTGCTGCAGCACTCCCTTGCCGGGATCGTCCTTGGGATGCGCCTTGCCGGCGAAGACAAACTGCACCGGACGATTAGGGTCGTTCACCATGGATGCCAGCCTCTCCATGTCGGCGAGAATCAGATTGGCTCTCTTGTAGGTAGCAAAGCGGCGGGCGAAACCGATGGTCAGCACGTCGGGGCTCAGAATCCGGCTGAGCCTGCGGCGCAGCTCAGGGGACTCCTCCCGGCGCTCGGCTTGTTCCACCGCCGCTCGCCGGACAAATTCCAGCAATCGTGCTTTCAGGCTGAGGTGGGTCTCCCAAAGCTCCCCGTCGTCGACATTCTCAATGCCTTCCCAGATGCGCGCTTCGCCGCTGTGTTCGTGCCAGCCGGTGCCCAGATGGCGGTCGTAGAGCCGGAACATTTGCGGCGCCAGCCAGGTTGGCACGTGCACGCCGTTGGTAATGTGGCCGATGGGAACCGAATCCTCGGTCTTGCCGGGGAACAGTCCGGTCCACATGGCGCGCGAAACCTCGCCGTGTAAGGCCGAAACGGCATTCGCTCGCCGGGCAAGCCTCAGGCCGAGCACGGTCATGCAGAACTGTTCGCCGGAATTGGCGGGATTCTCGCGTCCCAGTCCCATCAGGCTGTCGTGCGATAGGCCCAACGCATCGCGGAGCGGCCCGAGATGTTCTTCGATCAGTCCGCTGTCGAAACGATCGTGTCCGGCGGGGACGGGTGTATGCGTCGTGAACATCACTTCCCTGGATACGCGTGGCACAGCCTGATGAAAGTCGACACCCTCCTCTTCCATCCGGCTGCGGATGGCCTCGAGCACCGCGAATCCGCTATGCCCTTCGTTGAGATGCAGGACGCCGGGGGTGACTCCCATGGCGCGCAGGGCACGGAAGCCGCCCACGCCCAGTAGCAACTCCTGGCGGATGCGAATCCTGCCATCGCCGCCATAAAGCCGCGAGGTCAGTTCGCGATCTTCCGGCGCATTTCCTTCCACGTTCGAATCCAGGAGCAGCAGGTCGCAGCGGCCCACTTTGACTCTCCAGACTTTGGCCCGGATGCACCCGCTGCGTGTCTCGATCTGCACGTTCATCGGCTGGCCGTTGGCGCCGATCGCCAGCTCCATGGGCAGTTGGTTCAGATCGGTCAGAAGATATTCTTCCTGCTGCCAGCTATTCTTATCCAGCCGCTGCCGGAAATATCCTTGACCATAGAACAAGCCGATCCCGATGAGCGGAATGTCCAAATCCGAAGCACTCTTGATATGGTCGCCGGCCAGCACGCCCAAGCCGCCTGAGTACACTGGGAGCGATTCGTGAATTCCGAATTCGGCTGAAAAGTAGGCCACCGGACGTGGCCGCAGAACTCCGGCATGGGTCGCTCCCCAGGTCCGGTCAGCCTGTAAGTACTCCTGCTGGCGGCGATACGCGTAGTTGATGCGGCCATGCAGGACCAACTCACCCGCGCGGCGTTCGAGCGTGGCGAGCGGCATCTCGTTCAACAGCGCCACCGGATTGTGATTCAACTGGCGCCAGCGCACCGGGTCCAGATCGCGAAAAAGGCTGGTCGATTCGTTGTCCCAGCTCCACCACAGATTGCGAGCCAGAGACCACAACCGCTCTTGGGCGGGAGCGATAAATCGATCGAGTGTGCGTGCCTCACTCACCACAGGTGCGACCTGCGCGGCCGCGTGCGCCAGCATACGAATCTCGTCCTCGTGGAATATGCGGGATTCGATGGTCTGGACGACCAGAACGCCCTGAAGAACGCCTTGATCGATCAGCGGGACGCCTAAGAACGACTGGTACGCGTCTTCTCCTGCCTCACGGAAATATTTGAAACGCGGATGCCGTTCCACCTGCTCCACGGCGATCGGGCGAACCTGCTCGGCTACCAAACCCGCCAAGCCTTCCTGCGTTGCCATCCGCAGAGTGCCAATACATTCGGGGCGCAAGCCCAGAGTTGCCGCGAGCACCAGATTGGCCCGGTCGGGCTCCAGCAAATATGCGGAGCATACGTCGGTCTGAAACCGTCGCGCGATCAGCGCTACCACGTTCATCAGCGTCTCGGCAGGCTTCCCTCCTTCCTGTGCAAGGTTGCTGATTTCCTCCAGAGTCAAGACATAGTTTGCTTCGCGCAGCATTGCTGGGTTGGCCATTTCCTGCATTCCTCGTCGTTCGTGCAAATCTTGCGTTTTTCAGAACGACGTGGTTTGTGTAACGTGTTGCGTGCGACCAGGCGGTCTACGGCAGATCTTGGCCGTTCCTCCAGTTTAAGGCATGGGGCCGTTCTAAATCTGAATGTGGAACGGATCGGCTCCGATAGTGCCAACCAGGTCCTCCAGATAGGCGGCCGAACTCACTCGCGCCAGCTGTGTCCGAGTCGCAGATAATCGGTCTTCGAGGTTCAGCCCACTCGGGGAAACGCCATCTTCATTCGCCGATCGGAAATCTTCTAGCGTTTTCAAGTGGCGTTTCCACAGAGCGATATCGCGCGTCTGTTTAGTCTGCAGACGTTCGTGGTACCAACTGCTGGCCAGGAGGCTTTCGCGAGTGAACATACCGCGGATGCGAGGATCGTCGATTCCTCTTCCTTCATAAGAACCACACGCCATAATGTGCAGCAGCGCTTTTAGCGGGGGACACGCCGCTTCCACGCTTCCGTCCTCAAAGTAGTTGGTAGCGACGCGCCGCTGCGATTCGACGATCGCATCCACGCCGGCTGCGAACAAACTCAGGTCTTGCAGCTCGGGTCGCAACATCTCCTCAGTGAACACTGCGCCTGGCATTTCGAAGATGCGGCCAAGAAATCGGTCCACAAACAGCGAAGTTATCCGATATCCCAGCCGGCTAGCCTGCACTGTGCGGCCGTCCAATTCGAGATCCTCGACCTTCTCCAGAAATCCGTTGTGAATCAGGTATTCCGGATCGCGTTCCGCGACTCGCATCCGGCACCAGATCTCGGGTACCAGCAGGCTTACGTCGTGATCCACACGGATCTTGGGGCCGATGCAGACGGCGGAGGTTGTGAAACCGGCATAGCCGGTCAGCATGGCGGACACCAACGCGTTGTTAAGATCCACTACCGGCCACAGAGCGTTGAATGGACCCTTGGTGAGCGCACCCTCGCTTCCGAATCCGGTCGTCGCAGGGGACTTCCCCGTAAGGCTGGAGATGAACTCCATGAACAGTTCTGGCAAGTCCTGGTAGTGAATCGGTCCGAAGGCGGCCAGCGGCGGAATGTCCATGGCGGGATCCGGCGGGCTGTTCCTGCGTCCCGCCAGAACCGCGTTGACTGGAAAATGGACCGCCCGGGATGCGGGAATCTCGCGCTCCAGCCGGGCGGCAATTTCCGCCAGATAGCTTTCGCGCGGCGACACCAGATCCGCCCGCCTTTGCAGATAGCGGGGATTCTGCGAGGGCTTACCATTTACCAGGCGCGGATGCGCGGAGGACACGACGTAGGTGTAGCCGTCGTTTCCGTGGAAGCTCTCGAGCAAACGCTTCATCGGCTCCGTGTAACGGTCGAATTCGACCGCCTGATCCACCATGGCCCGCACTTGATCGCGGGTCAGCGGCTCGTAGTTAGAGAGGAACGTAGCGGGACTGGCAATGTCCGCCTCCGCCTGGCGGTCGAAGCCCCGAATGCGGGCGTCGTCCGGACGCTGGAACAGTAGGGTTTCGCAATTGTTCACCAGTTTAATGCTGGGATGGCCGTATTCGGGATCCAGATCGCTGAGCGCGGACCGGGGCAGGACCACTGACGCCGTAATATCGTCTTCCATCTGGATTTTCTCGGCTGGATAGAAGTCCGGCCGGAGTTTGTAAATCCGCCAGGACCCGTCCGCATCGTAGCCGACGCGCAGATAATTGCTGATGAGCGGTTGATTATCGAACTTGAGCTCGTGGCCCAGGAATCCGTTGATCCGATCCACGGTGAAGTGTTCGCGCCAATTCTCGCCCCACTCCGGGCGATAGTATCGTTTGACCGTGAACACGATTTGCCGCACGGTCTGGCGCAATTGCCGCAGCCACTCATTGTGTTCGTTCGTGTACCCCGCGGATGGGGTTAGCAGTTGAATCACCGAGCCAAGCGTGCGCTCCGGGCTCAATATGGGCCGCCGCGTCCGTGCGTCCGAAGCCCGGGTCTTGTAGACGGTCGAGAAGTCCTTCTTCAGGATCTCCGCCACTTCGTCCATGTCGCGATGATAGTCGCGCACGAAAACTGGCCCGTGCAGCAGCGCGTTCGCGATCGATTTTGATATTTCCGACTTGCCTCCCCCGGAGACCGTGCACGGCTTGTGGCACAGCGTCCCGCGCGGACGCGCTCCGATCAGCCGCCAGTTGGATCCGAAATGCTGTTTCTCCAGCCGAACGCGAAACCCCGACGGTAAAACGTAAGTTGCGGCGGGGCGAAGCGTCAATTGGTGGGATTCGCCAGCGCGTTCCCACGACACTTTGCAGTCGCGAACGCTGAATACTGCGTCCTCCGGGACGTAATAAATCTCCGGATAGCGCCGGTCGACTGCATAGCCCGTGGGGTGGCCCTCAACCAAATCCCCCAGCAAGTCCATCCCTTGGTCGAAGGACGCTTTCTTGAGGCTGACGGTCCGGCCGGCGTGGAAATCCTGGCCAAGAACGTAAGTCGCGAAAGCCATCGCGCCGCCTGCATGTTCTTCCTCGCAGAGTCCGTAGAGGTTCGCCGCGAAGCTGATCTGGGTTTTCACTTCCTTTTTGCAGTACCCGTAGTAATTGTCGGCAATGACCGTGACCATCACGCCACGCGCGTCGCGCGCGCAGATCTTGAAAGCATTCCCGTCATTGTAGAGTTCGTCTTCGCTCTCCCAGCACATGCCGGCGCGGATCTGGCGCTCCGTGGCGTCGCGCTTGCGGGGCAGGCCAACGGCGGCCTTCTTCATCGTTCCCACCAGGTGCGGCGCCAGAATAACGCAGCCCGTGTGTCCGGTCCAATGCATCACGTCGAGCCCGGCGTCATTTTCGGGAAGATAAGGATCCCCCGCATTGCCGAAAATCGATTCGACGAAGTCGAGGTTGCTGACCAGGCTCGCTGGAGCGAAGAAGCGAATTTCCATCGTTTTCGCGCCATTTCCCATCTCATCGGTTCCGGTGGCGGGACATACCAACGGACGTATGAGCAGCGAGACGAACAGCTTGGCCTGTTGCGGTTGATCGGCAGTGAACGGCAGTGTCAAGACCTCCGTCGGCGGCGAAAGTGCGGCATTAAGCAAAGTTCCGAAAGTCTCAATCGGCACCGGCACCTTATCGGCTGGAACCGGGAACCCGCCCTCGGCGACGTGGAAGACGCCTTTTGTGGTCCGCCGGTCGCTGTGTGGGTTATGCAGAATGCCCTGAGGAATCCGGTATGAACGCAGAAAAGGAGAGGAAAAACTCGCCGAATTAGGCGGTAGCGACATGACACGAGCCAGTCCCGGCCGATCGAGCACCAGAGTTCGCGCAGGCAGCCTGGGAACCGGTCGGTCCTTGAGGTAGTCCTTGAGAAAGGTTTGAATCCGGGTGTCCGCCGGACATTGATGGTCCCGCAGAAGGCGGTCCTTGGTTTCGTAATTCCTAAGTAGCGGTTGCGCGATCTGGAGAAAGCCCGGCTCCACCGTTCTGTCGCCGGTCGGCTGGTCGAGCGCAGCCAGTTTAAGGTTCAGGTACCAGATTAAGTCGGTAGTATCGCGATCGGATTGCGTAGCCACGGCCGCCCTGTTCTGATTCTAAAAGCTGGAGTCTGGCGCCAGGACAACTTAGTCAGGAATGAACTTCGGGGCCGTGCGCGGGGTACTGGGCGCTTGGGCTTAGATTAACACAGTAGGCAGTTTATGGAAGGAATTTCAGAGGTATTCCCGTTTTTGTAAAGGGACTACAATGTTAAAGTTCAGACAGGCCGGATGATTATGACTCCAGGAGAAGTGTCGGGATTGCTGGAGCGAATACTCGATGGGGATCGATCCGCGGAAGGCCGGCTTTTTGACCTGCTGTACAGTGATCTTCGCCGAATAGCCGCCTACCAGCTTCGGAGGGAACGGTCGGATCATACACTTCAGCCGACCGCGCTGGTCCACGAAGTTTACGTAAAGATCTTTCGGCAGACTCCTCCCGAGGCTCGCAGCCGGGCTCACTTCATTGCGCTTGCGGCCCAAGTGATGCGCCGATTCCTGGTGGATCACGCCAGAACCAAGCAAGCCGAGAAGCGCGGACGTCATCCTCAGATGGTTCCGATCGAGAATGCGCTGATTTACGATGACCGCCGCTCGGACGAATTCCTGGCCGTCCACGATGCCTTGGAACGCCTGCGGGAATGGGCCCCGCGGCAGAGCCAGATCGTCGAAATGCGCTACTTCGGCGGCATGTCCGAAGAGGAAATCGCCGAGTACCTCAAGATAAGCGCGCGTACGGTCAAGCGGGACTGGTCGATGGCGCGAGCCTGGTTGCACGCGGAACTTTCGGTATGACACCAGAACAGTGGCAGGAACTGCAGAATCTTTTTGAAGAGGTGGTACAAAAGCCCCTTCAGGAACGCCCAGGTGTCTTAAATCGCCTGGAATCGGAGATCCAGGATTCCGCGGTTCGCCGGGAGTTGAGAAGGCTTGTGGAGCACGCCGAAGTAGGGGCGGAGTTTCTTCGCCCGGTTGCGGGTCTGGGCGTTTATCCCGACCGGCCCGCGCTCCAGGCGGGCGACGTGATCGCAGACCGATTCGAAATTCTCAAGTCTATCGGTAAGGGCGGCATGGCGGAAGTCTTCGAAGCTTTCGACCGAAAATTGGGTGAGCGAGTCGCAATCAAGATAATTACGCCAGAATTCACCCGCGACCCGTTGCTCCTCGAGCGTTTTCATCAGGAAGTTCAGATCGCCCGTCGCATCACTCATCCCAATATCTGCCGCATTCACGATTTGGGAGAGCACCATGGCCTTCCGTACCTGAGCATGGAGCTTCTGGAAGGCGAAACGTTGTCGAAGCGGCTGGAACGGGGACCCTTGCCGCTGGACGCCTGGCATGATTTGGCGCAGCAGCTTTTGCGGGGACTTCGAGCGGCTCATGCAGCTGGAGTCGTTCACCGGGATCTCAAGCCCTCCAATTTAATGCTGACCGGATCCCGCCTGGTCATCCTCGATTTTGGCTTGGCGCGTCCGATTCTTACCCAGGAGGATGACGGTCTCACCCGCACGGGAACCTTGGTCGGCACGCTCGACTGGATGGCTCCGGAGCAGCTGCTCGCAAAGTACGACGAACGCAGCGATCTTTACTCGGCGGCCCTCATTTTACTCCGCGCGCTCAGACCAGGCTCCGATTCGACTGGCAGCGGCGGTTTAGTAGGCGCCCTCCGGCGAGCGACAAGCGACACCGAGTTTCGCGCACAGATGCCCAAAAATCTGCCCACAGCCTGGCACTATGCGCTGTTGGGTTGTCTCGAGCGCGATCCTGAACGGCGCCCAAGCAGCGTAGAAGAAGTTCAGAAGATCGTCCAATCTCAGCACGTCCTTCCGCTGCGGCTACGCCATTTCGCGGGCGCGAACTGGAGGACGCTGGCGATAGTTTTAGGAGTACTGGCCCTTTTGAGCGTGAGTATTCGCTCTCTATGGTACTCAGGGATATCGCAACCGCGCGGACTCCAACCAGGAACCGTCATCATGATTGCATTCACCGACAACGCGACGCGGAATAGCCGGTTCGATGGCATCACGTCGGTGCTTCGCGCTGACTTCGGGCAATCCTCTCGCTTCAATCTGTGGAATCAGCAGCGCTTTGGTGATGTCGCTCGCTCCATGCGCCTGGATCCAGGCGTAAGACCCGATGCGAAGCAGTGGCGCGAGATCGCGTTCCGTGAAAAGACTCCGCTGCTTGTTTTTTCAACGCTCAGCAACCTGGGCGACGGCTATATCTTTTCGATGCGTTGCGAGCAGATTGCCGGCTCGCCTGACCCGGTCCAATCCTGGGAAGAGACCGAGAACGCTTCGGGACCATTGGAGCTCTTTGAGGCGATTCACAAAGTAGCCACGCGTGTAAGAGCACGCGCCGGGGAAAATGCCGCGGAAATATCGGCGAACAATCGTTTACCCCAGGACATCACGAGTTCAACCTGGGAAGCTGTGGAGCTCTACAGCGAAGCACAACAACTAAGCGCTGAGCAACATTTGGATGAGGCTGCGTCTCTTCTGCGTCGTGCCGTTCAGCTGGATCCAAACTTTGCTTTGGGCCTAATGCGGCTGGGAGACATTCTTAACGCTCAGGATAAGCGGGAGGAGGGCTTTGCCGACTGGCGCCGGGCGATTACGCTCGCGGCCGCCCAACACCTTTCCGAACACGAGCGGCTGAACATTGAAAGTCGCTATGCGCTCGAGATCAAGGATTTCAATAAAGCCCAGCCGATTCTCAAGGATTGGACGCGCAAGTTCCCCAACGACCCTTTGCCGGCGCAACTCCTGGCTTCCTGTTTACTTCAAATGGGAAATTTGTCGGAGGGCGTTCGTGTAGCGCGCGAGAATCAGGATCGGTTCCCTCCGAATGTCTTCGGAACGTCGGTTTTAATCCGAGGCCTTGCCGCCAAGCACGAGTTTGCGGATATCGACAAGCAGCTGGCGACTCTTGAAAACCTCGGTGGGAGGCCTCTGGCACAAATCTTCCGCGGAGCCGTAGCGGCCGCGCGAGGGGATTATCCGGAATCGGCGCGTATCTTTCGGGAGGTCATGAACTCGGATGACGTAAAGGAAGCGTCCCGCGCGACTGCCCAGTTAGCCGATCTGGAGGCCGATCAAGGAAGGATGGATTCCGCGCGGCAAATCCTTATCGACGGCATCCTCAGGGACCGCGCAACCGGGGAGGATGGATTCGCTTCACAAAAATCCGCCTCGCTCGCTTACTTGGAGGGGATCTCTAAGAACCCGGAACGCGCCGTTGCGCGTGCAAAGGACGCGATTTCGATTAAGAGATCGCCCTTGGTTATCGTTGAGGCCGTAAGCATTCTGGCGCGTTATGGTTCTCCGGAGGAAGCCACGAACCTCATGAACACGTATCCGGCTGGAGAAGGTCCTAAATATGATTCGGACCTGCTTCGGATGAAAGGGGAGATTTTTCTCGCTAAGCGTAACTTCAAACAAGCCCTCGATCTTCTGGATCGGGCGGCAAACTTAGATCGGCCGCAGGAACCCAAAGAGTACCTCGCCAGAGCGTTCGATTTGGCGGGCGATCACGGGCGTGCAACGCTCACTAATCAGCGAATCGCGGATACCTCGTTCCTCACCTGGATCACGGAGGATGAATGGCCCGCAACACGCTTTCTCGCAAGAAAATATCTCAAGAATTCTAAAGGACAGTAACATGAATCAACACTACGGGACGACCGGCATCAAGCACGGACTCGCCGTGCTGCTCATCATGGCGCTGGAAGACGCCCAACACCAACGCCCGAATCTTCATTACATTTCGTCTCAAGCCACGCCTCCAAACATCAGCGCACTGACGGACGCCAAATGGCTTCGCGATCTGCTCCCGGTGGTTGACTCGAAGGTCTACGAACAGGTGCGAGCGCTGTTGAACGGAAGCATCGCCGTTCCGGGAGGGCTGGTGGACGGCCAACTGTTCGACGACACCGCCAAGAATCTTAGCCTGATTCTTCGCGGACTGTCGGAAAGTTATCATGCACGATACGCTAGCACCGCGGACGACGGATTAACGTTGTGGGACCCCAGTTGCTTTCCGCACCCATCCACCTGGCGGATGCGCGAGGCTATCGGCGCTCTGCTCGCGTGATCGGCAATGCCGCGCGCCTCGGCTGGATCAGGGTGGTCTGGATAGGGCTGAGTACCACAGCGGGGATTTCGTCCCAGCCGGGCCCCTTCGAGTCGCCCCACATCCAAGCGTGGAAGCTGGCGCAAGATTTAATCCAGGAAAGCGGATCCCGAAAGGGCATTCCAAAATTCGTCGCATGGGAAACGGCGCGCGAGATCTTCCCATGCAGCGGCCACTCCAGCGCCGCGGTGCGAGTGGTCTCGACGCATAACCTTTTGGACGAGAGTTTCCACTACAGCCCGAAAGCCGCGGCACGAATGTGCGAACCGCTGGCGCCCAATACGGGAGCGGTTCCGCTGGATGCGGCCCAAGCACTGTGGGAGAAGTCGGAACCTAAGCCGTCCACGACTACGCTGCGATTTCCCGAGGGCGCGCATCTCGCCGCGGCGTTCTGGAATGCTGTGCGTCGGCCGGCCGACCCTCGGAATGGCAAGATCGTCGAAATGGCTATCCGGTCCGGGAATGAAGTGCGGACGCGGAGAATCCGAATCACTCTGCCGAAGAGCCTGGGGAAAGAATCCGCGGCTTGCGATCCCCCGGGAAGCCAAGGTGATCCTGCCGCCGCTGACGTCACAGACGTTTCCGTAGAAGAGTTCTTCTGGGTCCGGCTGAACCCTGGAGAACGATATAACGGAGCCTTCTGTGGCGATTTCGCGGTGCTGATGGCGTTCCATTTAGTCCATAAGGTACACGGGCGGTGGTTATGGACTACGTTCTGGTGGGATCCCGACTCCAAACAGTTCGGCGCGGATCGTCCCAAGGGTTTTGAAGGCGCCGGAGCAGTCCCTCGCGCCTGGCGAAACTATGCCATGGATGCCTCTTTCGAATCCACGGCGACCATCTTTAATCCCTGGCGGATCGAGGAACGCAAGGACAACTGCGCGCGCTGTCATGCCGAAGTTACGGTCTATAAGAACCCTACGTCGGACGCCACGATCGATTTCGATTCCGTGACGGCGGCCCGCAATCATTTCCAATGATCTGACAGCGTCGCCGTCCCTTTTGGCGCCGTCTTGGCGCTCTATATAGCGATGGCAGAGCGTGCGGTCTTCGCGATCCCAGAAGATGTTTATCGACGCCTACGGGAGCTGAGCGACGCTCGGGACGCGCCCCTCAGTACCGCGCTCACTGCGGTATCCGCCGTGTTGCTGCACAAATACGCGTGCGAAGGCACGCTGGCTATTCGCACCACAAATCTCGTTGGACTTTTACCGGTGAAGCTCGTCATCTTTGATCAGACGGCGGATGATCCGTCGTTCGAGCAGATCCTGTGCCGAGCGCGGCAGATCCTTCCGAATCATCCTGAGGGCGCTGAAATCGAGATTCTTCTCCCTCCTAACTTTCAGAATGAGTTTCCGTATGAGATGAAGGATCAATCTCTGAAACTAGGCTTTCGCATGGAGTCCCGAAGCCTCACCGGAACGGTCGATCCACGGGTGCCGCGATTGGCCGAACATCTGCAAACCCTCCTGCGCGGAGTAACGGCTGCGCCGGCCGTGCCCGTCTCCGCGATCAACATGCTTGAGGACCAGGAAACCCGCCAGATCCTCATCGAGTGGAATCAAACTGATCGTGGATATGTGCAGAGCCCGGTACCTGAATTGGTGGAACAGCAGGTACAGAGAACGCCCCACGCCGTCGCCCTGATTCAGGGAGACTGCAGACTGACCTATAGCCAGCTGGATGAGAAAGCCAACCGGCTCGCTAACTATCTCCGTAAGTGCAGCGTTGGATCGGAAGTGCCGGTCGGCCTTTGCATGGAGCAATCGCTCGAAGCCGTCGTGGCCGTGCTCGCGATGCTTAAGGCCGGAGGAGTCTATGTCCCCCTGGACCCGAGCTATCCGGAACATCGATTGAAGGAGATCGCCTCGGATTCCAAGCTTGCGATCGCCGTCAGCAGCGACAGATTCGGGAATCGGATTCCGGCGGGGATCGAGACCGTTTGTGTGGATCGGGATTCCGCCCTGATCGCTCAAGAGAGTTCAGCCAAGCCGGCCGCAGGCATCACGCCGGACAACGCCGCGTACATTTTGTACACCTCGGCTTCCACCGGGAAGCCCAAAGGAGTGGTGGGTATCCATCGCGGCATCACGAATGGCTTGCATTCGGTGGCCTACCGGCCGGATGAAGTCTGCTGCCTGAACACGTTCCTCAGCTACGGGTTTTCGATCGCGAATCTTTTCCTTCCGCTCATGAGCGGTGTGCCCGTCGTGGTTCTGTCCGACGAACAGATCCGGGACAGCCATCAAATGATGACGGTGTTGGAGCAGGAAGGCGTCACCCGACTTGTCCTGGTTCCGTCGGTGCTGCAACAGATCCTGGACCCGAACTTCGCGGCGTCCACACGGCTTCGCAAGATCACGACGATAGGCGTCGCGGGTGCGAAGCTCACGCCATCTCACTTCAGACGTCTCACCGAGGCGATGCCCCAGGCGAAACTGCACAATCGCTATGCCAGCACCGAGATCGGCACGGTTGCGGCCGTGTGGGACGTAAGCGATGAATCTCTTGCCGGAGGCGGGGAGATACCGATAGGCCGGCCTGTCGCTAACACCCGAATATACATCTTGGATCGCCACATGCATCCCGTGCCTGTGGGAGTTATTGGCGAGATTTGCGTGAGCGCCGCGCACCTGGCTCGTGGATATCTGAATCAGCCCGATTTGACGGAGCAACGCTTCATTCCCGATCCGTTCAGCGCCGAAGCCGGACGAAGACTCTATCGGACGGGCGATCTGGGACGATTCCGATCCAGCGGTGAGATTGAGTTCGTCGGCAGGCTCGATCATCAGGTGAAGATCAATGGATTTCGAGTTGACTTGCCCGAAGTAGATCAGGCTCTCGCGTCTCACATTGGAGTGAGCGAGGCGGTAACCGCCGTTCGTGAAATCGGAGATGGGCAGCGCCTGGTGGCCTACGTCGTAGCGAAGCCAATCGGAACACCGAACGCGAGTCAATTGCGCAGACACCTCCAGGATCGCCTTGCGGGCCATATGATCCCCGCGAGGTTCGTCTTCTTGAAGGATCTTCCGAGGCTAAGCCGCGGCCGAGTCGATCGTGAGGCGTTGCCATGCCCCGAACCGGTCAGGCCACATCTGGAAACAGACTACCGGCCGCCGGGAAGCCCCTTGGAGTCGGCCATCGCACAGATCTGGAGTGATGTGCTGGGGTTGGATCCCATCGGGACTCGCGATCAATTCCGCGATCTGGGTGGCGACTCCATGTCCGCCGCAGACGTTGCTCTGCGGTTAGGGCAAAGGCTCGGTATCGACCTAACTCCAGAAGAGCTTCTCGATCGGTCTACCATCTCCGAGCTAGCCCTGTATCTTTCCCGTCCACGCGCTGCCGCAGGTGCATGACCGGAAGTCATTGATAACAAGGCGAATATTTATTGGTTTCGAGGTGTCCCTTTTCGCGGGTTTTCGTCGCTCTTTGAATTTAGAGTCTAATGAAACCGGCCGTGCTCGAGTTCCAACGGAATCGCGTAAAACGGCAGCCATCCGACGCTGCCCCGACCGAAATTCTTAATACGATCACAGAGCTCCGCTCGACTCTACGGAGCATCAAGAAGGCGATTAGAGCGGTCGAACGTATCGCGATCACCCAGTATGGACAGGACGTGCTGGAGCCGCGGAAGTCCGTTGCCCCCAAGAAACGCACCGCCCTTGCAAGACCCAAGCTCCAATTGGTCCGGTCACCGTATTGTGCACAGCAAACGGAAGACTCGTCCGCCCCTGAGCGCGCGGCTCAAAACTAAACTAGGCAGTTTCGGAGAGCGCTGGGGCGCACACCTGAGCCAGGCTCGCGTCCAGCGTGCGGATGAATAGATCCACGTCCGCGATGCTGACGTTGAGTGGAGGCGAGATGCGGATGACGTTGCCTTCCAATCCTCCCCGCCCGATCAGAAGCCGATTCTCTCTCGCCGCCTCCATCAGGAGCAGGGTTTCGGCCGTCGCGGGAGCTTTAGAAGCGCGATCCTGCACTAATTCGATCGCCTGCATCAGGCCCATCCCCCGGACATCGCCAATCAGCGGATACTTCTCTTTCAAGTCTTCGAGACTCGCCCGCAGGTGAGCTCCCACCGTGGCGGCGTTGCCCGCCAGATCCTCTTCTTCGATCAGATCGATAACCGCCTTGGCAGCCGCTGCTGGAATTGGTCCGCCGCCGAATGTCGATATCGTGAGTTTCTTGACGCTATCGGCCACCTCGGGGCGTGCCGCGGTCAGGCCGATGGGAAATCCATTCGCGAGGCCTTTGGCGCTGGTGACGATATCCGGGGTTACGCCCCACTGATCGAT
>Ga0105248_10003067_pt1 | contig 18526 bp, 10 predicted proteins | sample KBSS34metaG_FD_81524 | JGI IMG/M metagenome (GOLD analysis project Ga0105248, IMG submission 81524) | Switchgrass rhizosphere microbial communities from Kellogg Biological Station, Michigan, USA - KBS S3-4 metaG | ecosystem: Host-associated > Plants > Roots > Rhizosphere > Soil | place... | reverse complement strand
TCATCGCGCCGGGGCTCTACTCGAACGAGAAGCGGCTGGCGATTCCGTTCGTCCTCTTCACGACGATTGGCTTCGTCGCCGGCGCGGCGTTCAACCACTACATCGCGTTCCCGTTCATGATGGCGTTCTTCGCGAGCTTCAACACGCCCGATCTCGCGTTCATGCCGAAACTCGATGACGTGTTCGGGCTCTACACGAAGATGCTGCTGGGCATGGGCATCGTGTTTCAGATGCCGACGGTGGTGTTCTTCCTCGCGAAGATGAAGTTGATCACGGCGCGGTTCCTGATCAGCAACTTCAAGTACGCCTTCCTGATCATTTTCGTCGTCGCCGCCGTGATTACGCCGACCGGAGACATGATGACGCAGACGATCTTCGCGGCGCCGATGGTCGCTCTCTATCTCCTCAGCATCGGCATCGCCTGGGTCGTCGGGCCGAAGCGCATTCGTGCCGCCAAGGACGCCGTCAGCTAGAGCCCGCGCAAGTCGTTGATTGACTCCGAGTACAGCTCAGCCGTACTATCATGGCTGAGCCGCTTTTGCTGGTACCGCGGGAGGTACAGCTTTGATGACGACTGTTCGCCGATCTTCGACACTCGCCGCCGCCTTCGCGCTCTTTTCCACGGTCGCCGCCGCCCAGACCCCGGCCCCCACACCGCCCCAGACGCCCGACACGGAGACAGCAACCCGCCCCGCGACGACCACATTCTTCGGCGACACGGGGATCTGGTACGTGCCAACGGGCGAGGTGCTCGGTAAGGGCCAGTGGTCGACGAGCGGCTACCGCCGCGGCACCAACTGGATTCAGGGGTACACCAACGTCGCCGACTTCGCCGGCACGTTCGCGGTCGGGCTCGGCGGCCGAGCGGAGGTCTTCGGCTCGTTTCTCGTCGACACCCGCATCGATCACGACAGCCGTCCGATCTTCGGGACCGACCCGGCCTTCGGCAGCTTCATCGACCGCTACCCGAAGGTGAACCAGTACTGGACCGGTGACAACGTCGGCGACCTGTACGTGGGCGCGAAGTACAACTTCCTGTCCGAGTCGCGCAACGACCCGGCGGCCGTGGCGCTGCGCGGGATGATCAAGCTGCCGACCGGCAAGTTCGACGCCGGCGTCAGCACCGGCAAGGCGGACGTGTCGATCGACGCCGTGGTCAGCAAGGAAGCGGCGAAGCTGGTGGAAGTCTCGGGCTACGGCGGCTACGAGTGGCGCGGCAGCCCGGACGGCTTCGACATTCCGAGCGGCGCCTTTCGCTGGGGCACGGGCCTGACGTTCCCGTCGCGCAATTTCCTGCGTGTCGTCGGCGAGGTGAACGGCTTCATGCCGTCCAAGGACCTGGCGAGCACGACCACCGCGCTCCTCGGTACCGACGGCAGCCGCTCGCCGCTCACGGCGAACACGGAAAACATCACGCGCGCCACGCTCGGTCTGACGCTGCAGACGAAGAAGGGCATCTTCTTCGGCGCGGGCGTGAGCTGGAACGTGCCGTCGCGTGCCCGGATCTCTTCGTTCACCGACGAGCCCGACGTCATCGGCGACTACTACGACATGCAGTTCCGGATCGGTTACCACCCGGGCGTGAAGGTCTACGTACCGCCGCCGCCGCCGAGGCCGCCGGAGCCGCCGGCGCAGATCCCGCCGCCCGTGCACACCCTGACGGTCAAGGCAGCCTGCGACCCGTGCTCGGTTGAAGTCGGCAAGACGTCGACCGTCACGGCGACCGTGCAGGACTCGATCAGCTGTTCGGTCACGTATCGCTGGACCGCGCCGAGCGGCACGCTCGCGCAGCCGGCGGAACGGTCGACGATCTGGACGGCGCCGCAGCAGGAAGGCAGCGTGCCGGTGACGGTCACCGTGACCTGTCCGTCGGACAACAAAACGGCGTCCGACACGGTCAACATCCAGGTGACGAGACCGCCGGTGCGGAATTACGTCTTCGAAGACGTGTACTTCGACTTCGACCGCTACTCGCTGCGGCCGGAAGCGACGCGCGTGCTCGACGAAGCGATCGCCGCGCTGCGGGAAAACGCCACGCTGCGTGTGGAGATCGAAGGACACACGTGCAACATCGGCACGGCCGAGTACAACCTGGCGCTCGGCGATCGCCGCGCCAACGCCGTGAAGGACTACCTGGTCAGCCGGGGTGTCACCGCGGATCGGCTGCGGACGGTGAGCTACGGCGAGGAGAAGCCGAAGTACGACAACAGCCGCGAGGAGACACGCCGCTTGAACCGGCGTGCCGCGCTCGTGGTCAACCTGCGGTAACGAACGGAAAGGGCTTAGGGCTCAGGGTCGAGGGCTGAAACACAGGCTGAACGTCAGCCTTCAGCCCTTAGCCCTGAGCCCTTCGTTTTTCAGCATATGCGCTTCATCCATCTCTTTCTCATCGGCTACTTCGTCCTGGTGATCGGCGCGGTCATGGCTCTGTGGAAAGCGGGTGTCCTCGCCCACGTCAGCGGGACGTGGGTGGCCATCGGCACGATCATCGCCGTCGGGCTTGGAATCATGCTGGCCGTTTCCTCCGGAAAGCCGGAGATCACGAGGGAATAGCACTCGGTCATTCGACGCTGCGACAAGCGAACAAAGGCTGGCACAAGTTATGGTTCTGTAAGGCCAGCCATGCGTCTCCCGATTGCCGCGGTCGCCCTCGTCGCCCTCGCCTGCACCGCCGCCTGCAAGGAGACCGGAACGATAAAAGTCCACAGCCTTTCCTTCAAAGGCGTGAAGGCCGTGGACGAGAGCCGTCTGAAGGACGCGCTCGCCACCCGTCAGAGCTCGAAGATTCCGTGGGGTAAAAAATACTTCTTCGACCGGTCGCGCTTCGACGCCGACTTGAAGCGTGTGCAGGCTTTTTACGCCGACCGCGGGTTTCCCGACGCGCGCGTCTCGGCGTTCGACGTCAAGCTGAACGACAAACAGGACGAAGTCGATCTCACTGTCACGATTACCGAAGGCGAGCCCGTGCTCGTCACGTCGATCGCGTTTTCCGGGTTCGATGCGATTCCTGCGGCACACCTCGACGATCTGAAAAACCGCGTGCCTCTCAAGGTCGGGCGCCCTCGCGATCGGCAGCTCGTGGTCAGCACTCACGAGATGGCCGTCAACGAGTTGAAAGATCACGGATACCCGTACGGCAAGGTTGCCACTGGCGAAGACGATGGGAGCGACGGCCGCCAGGCGGCGCTGACCTTCACCGCTGAACCCGGAAAGCTGGCGCATTTCGGCACGGTCGACATCGTCGGCAACAAGAGCGTCGACGAGCACATCATTCGCCGGCAGCTGACGTTCAAGCCGGGCGAACTGTATCAGCGCAGCGTCGTGCAGGACTCGCAGCGGCGGCTGTACGGCCTCGAGCTGTTTCAGTTTGCGAACGTCGAGGCGCTGAATCAGGAACTGCAGCCTGACGCCGTTCCCATCCGCGTCACCGTGGCGGAGGGGAACCATCAGCGGATGAACTTCGGGGTTGGCTACGGCACCGAGGAAAAGGCGCGCGTGGACGCCGAGTATCACCACGTCAACTTCCTCGGCGGCGCGCGATCGGCGGGGGCGCACGTCCGATGGTCGTCGCTCGATCGCGGCGCGCGCCTCGACTTCAACCAGCCGTTCTTCTTCCGTCCGCACTTCTCGCTCGGCGTCGAAGGCCAGCAGTGGTACACGTACACGCCCGCCTATCGGTCGACAGTGTCGGGGGGCAAGCTCACGCTGACGCACCGGCAGAACGAGCACACATCGTGGGCGGCGTCGATCACGAGCGAGCATGACAGCAGCCTGATCACCGAGGACGCCTTCAAGAACGACGCGCTCCGCAATTACTTCATCGCGCTCGGCCTCGATCCCACGACGCGTGAGCAAAACGGCACGCTCAACGCATTAGGGTTCGACTTCCAGCATTCCACCGCTGACAACCTGCTCAACGCGCACCGAGGGTATCAGCTGGCCCTGCATGCGGAGGAGGCAGGCAGGCTCGTGCCGGGGAGTTTCAACTACTACGCCGTGTCGGCGGACGGCCGCCACTATCTGCCGATTACCGACAAGATCGTCTTTGCCAGCCGGCTGCAGTTCGGCAACATCCGACCGGTCGGCAACGAACCGACCAACGTGCCGTTCGCGAAGAAGTACTTCCTCGGCGGGGCGACCAGCATCCGCGGCTGGGGACGCTACGAGGTGGGGCCGCTTGTCGACGGGCAGCCGGTGGGTGGCAACAGCATGATCGCCTTCAGCGAAGAGCTGCGCGCCACGCTCCGGGGCAATCTGGGCGGCGTCGTGTTTCTTGACGGCGGCAATGTCTGGGCCGATTCGTTCGGCTTCAAGCTCGGCGACTTGCGCTACGCGATCGGCCCAGGCCTGCGCTACCAGACACCGGTCGGCCCGATCCGCTTCGACGTCGGCTACCAGCTGAACCCGACGCCCGAGCTAATCGTCAACGGCAGCCCGAACTTCCGGCGGTGGCGCATGCATTTCAGCATCGGACAGGCCTTCTAGCATGAGTCTCGTCAAACGGCTGACTCACGTGTTGATCGTCGTGCTCACGCTGATCGTCGGCGCGACCGCGGCGGCGGTCATCGTGTCGCAGACCGCCTGGTTCAGAAACTGGCTGCGCGGCTACATCATTCGCGAAGCGAACACATATCTCAATGGCACGCTGTCCATCGAGCGCCTCGGCGGAAACCTGTTCTTCGGCGTCGAGATGGAAAACATCGGCGTCTCGCTGGACGGCAGCCAGGTCGTCGCGGTGAAGGACATCGGCCTCAACTACAACGTGTTCCAGCTGCTCACACGCGGACTGTCGGTGGACAACGTCCGCCTGGACAAACCGGTCATCTATCTCCGGCGCGAAGGGGACACCTGGTCGCTCAGCCGGCTGGTGAAGAAACAAGAGACCGAAGCGGATCGCTCCGGGCCGGACAAGCCGATCGCGATCGACGCCATCGGCATCACCGACGGATCGATCGTCGTCGAGTCGCCGGTCGGCACGTCGGGGGTGGAGGTTCCGAAGCGCTTCGATCACCTCGACGCCAAGCTGTCGTTCAAGTACGAACCGGTGCGCTACTCAATCGAGATCACGCACGTCTCGTTCCGGGGTTCAGAGCCGGCACTGGCGCTCAACGCCCTCTCGGGCGGAATCTCGGTCAAGGACGACACGCTGTTTGTCGAGAAGCTGGCGCTGCGAACGTCGGAAACCTCGTTGTCGTTCGACGGCGCGGTGCAGCACTATCTGACCGCGCCGGTCTTCAACCTGGAGATCAGCTCCGACAAGTTGTCGCTGCCGGAAATCGCGCAGCTCGTGCCGGCCCTGTCGGGAATCCGCCTGCAGCCGTCCTTCAACGTCAAGGCCGCGGGGCCCCTGGACCGGCTCGGCGTCGAGATGAACGTGCAGTCGTCGGCGGGAATGGCGAGCGGCAAGCTGCTGGCCGACCTGGCGGCGCCTGGACAATCGGTCGAGGGCGACCTGTCGGTGCGGCATCTCGACCTGTCCGTGTTGCTGAACGACAAGACGCAGAAGAGCGACATCACCGCGAACGCGCGCGTCAACCTGCATGGCGAGGCGCTGGCGAACGTCAACACGCTCCACGGCACGATCGCGCTCGACTCTCCGCGTGTTGTCGCAGCCGGCTACGTCGCGGAGCGCATTCACGCGAACGCGCGGATCAACGGCCGACGGATCGCCCTCGACGGGCGCGGAGTGGCGTACGGCACATCGGCGACCGTCGCGGGGGACGTCACGCTGCCGGATCTCGACGAGCCCCGACGCGTGGTTGCGTACGATCTGCGCGGCCGGGCGAATCATGTCGATCTGCGGAAGGTGCCGCACCAGCTGAAGGCGCCGCGGGCGGCGACCGACATCAACGCGGAGTACCACGCCGTCGGATCCGTCGGGTCCGGCTCGAGCCGGACCGTCGTGGATCTTCGCTTCCAGCCGTCGACTGTCGCGGGCGCACGGATCGCCGCCGGCAGCACCGCCGGCGTGACGCTGAACGGGTCCGACATCGCGTATCGCGCGGATGCGACGGTCGCCGATCTCGATCTCGAACGCCTCGGCCGGGAGTTCGATATCCCGGCGCTGGCGACCGAGCGGTATGCGAGTGCGATCAACGGACACGTTACAGCGAGCGGGCGTGGGACGACGCCGGCGACGCTGGAAGTGACGGCGAGCGGAACATTGACGGATTCGTCGATTCTCGGCGGGACGATTCCGCAGCTGTCCTTCGACGCGTCGATCGCGCGCGACACCGCGCACGTGAAAGCCAACGGCAGTTTCGCCGGGCTCGATCCGGCCGCGCCGACCGGCAGGCCGGAGGTCAAGGGCAGCGTCGCCGGGACGCTCGACATCGACGCGACCGTCGCGCACCTGTCTGACGGCGTCACCCCGGACAGCGTGCAGGCCGACGGCACCGTGACGCTGCAGCCGTCGACGATCGGCGGTCTGGAGATCACGCGAGCGTCGTTGGCCGGCGCGTATCACGACTCCGTCGGCAACATCCGGACACTCGACGTCACGGGCCGCGACATCAACGTACAGGCCAGCGGCACGCTGGCGTTGAACGACACTGGCCAGTCGAACCTGAAGATCCACGCTGATTCGCCGAGCCTCGAGCAGATCGGCAAGCTCGTGGATCAGCCGCTCACCGGAATCGGCAAGGTCGACGCGACGGTCACCGGCAACAAACACGAGCTCAAGGCGAGCGGCAATCTCGTCGGCGACGGGTTCAAGTATGGCGAGAACGGGGCGCTCGCCGCCTCGAGCACGTTCAATGCGTCGGTGCCGGAACTGACGATCGCCGACGCCACCCTGACCGCCGACACGCACGCCACGTTCGTGTCGATCGCCGGCCAGGAGATCAACGAGCTCGATGCGAAGACGACATACCGGCAGAGGCAGCTCGACTTCGACGCGACCGCCAAGCAGCCGCAGCGCTCGGCCGGCGCGACTGGCTCGCTCGTGCTGCATCCGGACCACCAGGAGGTCCACCTGCAGCGGCTCGGCCTCCAGACGCAAGGGCAGACGTGGCAGCTCGCGTCGGGATCGCAGGCCACGATCAACTACGCGCGGGACGCCATTGCGGTGCAGAATCTGACGCTCGCCAACGGCGTTCAGCAGATCACGGCGGACGGCACCTTCGGACGGAGCAGCGACGCGCTCAAGGTGACGCTGACCAACGTCGACGTCGCCAATGTCGACGCCATCCTGCTGCGTCCGGCGCAGCTGACCGGCACGCTCAACGCGTCGGCAACGGTCACCGGTTCCAAGGATGCGCCGGACGTGAAGGGTGAATTCTCCATCGCCAAGGGCGGATTCCGCCAATACCGCTACGACACGCTCGGCGGCACCGTGAACTACGCGGGAACAGGCCTGACGCTGGACGCGAAGCTGCAGCAGAATCCGACCACGTACTTGACGGCGAAAGGATACGTGCCGATCGCGCTGTTCAAAGGGGGCGCGGTGGCGGCCGATCGCGCGAAGGCGCACGGCACGCCGATCGCCGCTGGCGATCAGATCGATCTGCACGTGGAAAGCACGCCGATCGATCTCGGGCTCGTCCAGGGTTTCACCACGGCGCTGACCAACGTGACCGGGACGCTGCAAGCGAAGATCGACGTCACCGGCTCGGCCGCCGACCCCCATCCGACCGGTGTGGTCAGCCTGGACAAGGCCGGTTTTACCGTCGAACCGACCGGCGTCGTGTATTCGAATCTGCAGGGCAAGATTGACCTGCAGCCGGACAAGGTGCACATCGATCACATCTCGGTGCTCGACAATCATCAGAGCGCCCTCTCCATCACCGGAGACCTCGCGGTCCACGAGCTGCAGGTCGGCGGCGTCGAGCTGTTCGTGACGTCGAACGACTTCAAGATCATCGACAACAAACTGGGCAACGTCCGCGTCAACAGCAATCTCGAGATCGGCGGCGAGTTGCGGGCCCCGAAAATCGCCGGCGACCTCGGGATCTCGACCGGCCAGGTGAACCTCGACGAGATCCTCGCCCTCACGACCGATTCGGCGTACGCCACGCAGCAGACCGAGTACCTGACGAAGCCGGCACCCGACGAGGCGGCGGCCGCGCCTCGGTCTTCATTCGACGCACTGACTGCCGATGTGCGGGTGACCGTGCCGGACGATCTCGTCGTCAAGGCAAGCGACTTGCGAGCGCCGGGCGCCCCGGTGAGCCTCGGTGCGCTCAACCTGACGCTCGGCGGCGACCTGAGGGCGACCAAAGCGGCCGGCCAGGCGTTCGCGCTGGTCGGATCGGTCAATACCATCCGCGGCACCTACGATTTCCAGGGCCGCCGTTTCGAGATCCTGCGCGACGGCACCGTGCGGTTCGACGGCGAGCCGCTGAACGACACGAACCCGATCCTGGACCTGAAGACTCGCCGGCTGATCCAGGGCGTGGAGGCGCGTGTCGACGTCCGCGGCACGATGAAGCAGCCGGACATCGTGCTCAGCAGCACGCCGCCACTGGAACAGGCCGACATCCTCGCGCTGATCGTCTTCAACCAGCCGATCAACTCGCTGGGCGAAGGGCAGCAGGTCTCGCTGGTGCAGCGCGCGCAGCAGATGGCAACCGGCCAACTCGCCAGTGCCTTATCCTCCTCGATCGAAAATGCCCTCGGGCTCGACACCTTCGAAATCAACACGGCGCCCGAGAACGGCGGCGCGGCGTCGCTGACGATCGGTCAGCAGGTCGGCCAGAACCTCTACGTGAAGGTGGAGCAGGGGATCGGCGGGCAGAGCGAGACGAACTTCATCCTCGAGTACGAGCTGGCGCGGTGGCTGCGCTTGCGGACCAACGTGCTCCAGGGCTCCAGCACACAGCAGCAGCTGTTCCAGAGGATGCAGGGCAGCGGCGTCGATCTCTTGTTCTTCTTCAGCTATTGAGCGCCTGGTCCGAAAGGACCCGGCCTACAGACCGATTACACGTAGGGCGGTCCTTTTGGACCCGCCGCCTATGCGTTCGCCAGCGATGCGACCTGGACCCGCGCGTCGTTGAAGCACGCGCCCTCGCCGATGTCGGTCAGCGTGTCGGGCACGAGGGCCGTGCCGGTCGCGTTGTTGCGCGTGTTTCGACGCCAGATCCCTTTCGGCAGGCTCACGGTCCCCGGACGGATCGAGGGCGCGACCGTCAGCGGACAATGCACCTCACCCAGTTCATTGAAGATCCGCACGACGTCGTTCTCCTCCAGCCCTCGCGCGCGCGCATCGTCGGGATGCATCAGCAGCTTGACGTCGGGACGCGCCAGTTCGCCGAGCGTCGAGCTGATCGTTCGCTCGCTGGCGGGAGAGATGAGCGCCAGCGGATAACGCGCGGTCTGCGGATCCGGCTGGTAGCGGTAGAGCCCTATCGGCGTCGACGCATCGATCGCCGGCGGGAACAAATGGACCTTCTGGTCAGGCGTGTTCGGGAAGACGTCGACGAACTGCACCGGCGCGGGGCCGTTCGGCGGCGCGGCCATGTGGCCGTCGCGAAGCGGGTCGCCGATCGTGGCCGGAAGGCTATTGAGCACCGTCACCATCAGATCCAGCTCGCCCGACGGCTCCTCCGGCTTCAGCAGGCCCAGTCGCGTGCAGAGATCGCCGAAGACGTCGGCATTCGGTCGTGCCTCACCGACGGCGTCGATCACCGGACGGCCGAGATCGAGGCTGATCGGCCCGTACCCTTTCGCGAAGTCGTAGGCTTCGAGAAAGGTCGTGTTGGGCAGCAGCACGTCGGCATAGAGCGCCGTGTCGGTCATGACCTGTTCGAAGACGACGGTGAACAGATCCTCGCGCTCGAGCCCTTTGATGACCCGCCGCTGATCCGGAACCGTCGCCGCCGGATTGCAGTTGTAGACGAACAGCACGTTGACCGGCGGATCGTCGTACTCGGTCAAGGCGCGGCCCAGATGGTTCATGTTCACGATGCGCGTGTCCGGCTCCGGCGCGTCGATCCACGTGCGGTTGATGTTCCACGACGCCGAGTTGCTCATCGAGTAGCCGCCGCCGCGGACGCCGAACTTACCGCCGACGGCCGGCAGCGCCAGAACCGACATGGCGGCGTTGCCGCCGTTGCGATTCCGCTCGAGGCCCCAGCCGCACCGGATCAGCGCCGGCGAGCTCTCCGCATAAAGCCTGGCCACCGCTTCGATCGCGGACGCGTCAACCCCCGACACCTCCGCCGCCTTCTCGAACGTCCACGGTTCCGCGCGCTCACGCAGCGCCTCGGCGCCGGTCGTGTGGTCGCGTAAGAACGACTCGTCAGTCTGCCCGCTCGCGAACAGATGCCGGTGGATCGCCATCGCGACGGCGACGTCGGTGCCGGCCCTGACGGCGAGATGGATGTCGGCCGAGCGCGCGAGGGCGGTCGTGCGCGGGTCGATCACGATCAGCCTGGCGCCGCGCTTCTGCGCCTCGCGGACGAACGGAATGATGTGAATGCCCGAGGCGGACGGGTTCACGCCCCAGAGAATGATCAGCTTCGCGTCCGGGTAATCCTGGTAGGTGACCGAGGGCATCTTGCCGTACAGCGCCATATTCGCGGCGCCCGTCGGCGCCGCGCAGAGGGTCCGTGCGAGGCGCGAGGTGCCGAGGCGGCGCCAGAGCTGGGCGTCGATGTTGTCCTGCGTGAGCAGGCCGTTCGATCCGCCATAGGAATACGGCAGGATCGATTCCCCGCCGGCGTCCGCCTTCGCCTGTTCGAACCGCGACGCCACGAGCTCGATCGCTTCGTCCCAGGTCACGCGGGTGAACTGGCCGGAGCCTTTACGCCCGCTGCGGACGGCGGGATACAGCAGGCGATCCGGGCCGTAGACGCGCTCGCCGAACTTCCTGACTTTCGCGCAGATATAACCGTCGGTGACCGGGTTCTTGCGCGATCCGTCGATCGTGACGACCTTGCCGGCCCTCACGGTCACGGCAAGGCTGCACGCGTCTGGACAGTCGAGCGGGCATGCGGTTTCGACGACGGTCGTGGTGCCGCCGAGCACCTGTTCGCGCGCCGACCGCTCAGGTTTGTCTCGTGTCGCCATGCGAATAACATAGCATTCTCACGGGTTCATGGTTCACGGTTCAGGGTTCAGCGTTCGTTCAGAACCAAGAACCAAGAACCAAGAACCCCGAACGAACCCTGAACTCTGAACCGTGAACCCAGAACCCGACAAGTGACCCCACCGCGTGTCGTGATCGTCGGCGGAGGATTCGGCGGCCTGAACGCGGCGCGCGCGCTGGCCGGCGCCGAGGCGCGGGTGACTCTGCTCGATCGCCACAACTACCATTTGTTCCAGCCGCTGCTGTACCAGGTCGCGACAGCTTCGTTGTCCCCAGGCGACGTGGCGTCGCCGATCCGCTGGATTCTGCGCCACCAGGCCAACGTCGAAGTGCTGTTGGCGAATGTGCGCCGGATCGATCCCGGCGCCCGCCTGGTGATCGTGGACGGCGGCGAACCGATCGCGTACGACTATCTGATCCTGGCGGCTGGCGCGGCGCACGCCTACTTCGGCCATCCTGAGTGGGCGGAGCGGGCACCGGGACTCAAGACGCTCGACGATGCGCTGGAGATGAGACGGCGCGTATTGTCGGCCTTCGAGGCAGCGGAGCGAGAGACCGACGCCGCGAAGCAGCGGCGTCTGTTGACGTTCGTGATCGTCGGCGCGGGGCCGACCGGCGTGGAGCTCGCCGGTGCGCTCGCGGAGATCGCGCGGCAGTCGCTGCGCCACGACTTCCGCCGCATTCACCCAGAATCCGCCCGCATCGTCATGGTCGAAGGCAGTCCGTACGTGCTCCCACCGTTTCCAGATCGGCTACGTGATGCCGCGCGCCGCTCGCTCGAGCGTCTGGGCGTCGAGGTGCGTACCGGTTCGATCGTCACTGGCGTGGACGACGATGGCGTGACGGTTGGCGCGGAACACATCTCCGCCTCCACTGTTCTGTGGGCTGCTGGCGTCGCGGCGTCCCCGATTGCGCAGTCGCTCGGCGTCCCGCTGGATCGCGCTGGCCGCGTCACGCCGGAGCCGACGCTGGCGCTCGCCGCCCATCCGAACATTTTCATCGTGGGCGACATGTGCGTGTTCGTGCAGGACGGCAAGCCGCTGCCTGGAGTCGCGCAGGTGGCGATGCAGCAGGGGACGCGCGCGGGACAGAACATCCGGCGCGCGATCGCCGGCCTGCCGCTCGAGCCGTTCCGTTACAAGGATTACGGGATCATGGCGACGATCGGCCGTGGGTCGGCGGTCGGCGACATCTTCGGCCTGAAGATCTCGGGCTTCTTCGCCTGGTTGTTCTGGATCTTCCTGCACATCTTCTGGCTGATCGGCTTCCGCAACCGCTTCGTCGTCATGACCGAATGGGCGTGGGCGTACTTCTCGCTGCAGCGACGGGTGCGTCTGATCACCGGCGACCCGCCCGGATCGGCCGCGCTCTGACATCTCAAATCCTGCCAGACTGGCCATGCGGCACGTTGCACGATTCGCGTCGTTTCACGTCTATGGATCGGGTTTTCCGAGAGATTTCGATCGGCACGCCCCTCGCATGACGATGGTAAAATGGCGGGCGTGAAGGCTGCGCAGGAGCGCGTGAGCTACGCAGATCTGGAGCGATGGCCCGAGGACGGCCGCCGGTATGAGTTGTACAACGGCGAGGTCTTCGAAATTCCTTCTCCGATTCTGCTCCATCAGTTTGTGCTTGGGCGCCTCTACCTCGCGCTCTCGGCCTACGTGCAGGCGCACGGCGGCTCGGTCTTCCTCTCTCCGCTCGATATCGTCCTGACGGACTACGACGTCGTTCAGCCCGACGTGCTCCTGTTCATGCCTGAACGCGAGCATCTGTTGCACATGCGCAAGGTGACCCGGCATGCGCCCGATCTCGCGATCGAGATTCTGTCGCCCGGGACTGAGCGGAACGATCGCGGCCGCAAGTTGCGGTTGTTCGAGCAGCATCGTCTTCGAGAGTACTGGTTGGTCGATGCGGACGGTCCTTCCATCGAGGTCTATCGACTGGTTGGTAATCGACTCCGCCTTGCCGGCAAGGCGGACGCGGCCCAACCCATCGAGTCAGGACTGTTGCCTGACTTGACTCTGCGGCCGAGCGACCTTTTGCCCGCGTCGTCCCATTAGCACCCGTCCGGCCTACGCTGGTCCATAATCGGGTTCCCATGACCAAAGACATCGCGTTCGAGATGGCCGTGTCCAGCGTGCGCTTCGGCGTCGGCGTGACGCGGGAAGTCGGCATGGACCTGGCCGAGATGGGCGCGAGACTCGTCCTCGTCGTCACCGACCCCGTGCTGGCGAAGCTGCCGCCGGTCCGCACTGTCCTCGAGTCGCTCGAGGCGAACAAGGTCCCGTACGCCGTTTACGATCGCGTGCGGGTCGAGCCGAGCGACGAGTCGTTTCTCGACGCGATCGCCTTCGCCAAAGAGCGGCCGTTCGACGCGTTCGTCGCCGTCGGCGGCGGCTCGGTGATCGACACTGCTAAAGCGATCAACCTCTACACGAGCTGTCCGCCTGCCGACTTCCTCGACTACGTGAACCCGCCCATCGGCAAGGGGCTGCCGGTGCCGGGTCCGCTCAAACCGCTCCTCGCCATCCCGACGACGGCTGGGACCGGGAGCGAGACGACGGGCGTGACCATCTTCGACTACAAGAAGCTGCGCGCGAAGACCGGAATCGCAAATCGACGGCTGAAGCCGACGCTCGGCTATCTCGATCCCAATAACACGCGGACGATGCCCCCGCAGGTGGCCGCGTCCACGGGACTCGACATCCTGAGTCACGCGATCGAATCGTTCACGGCGATGCCTTACACCGATCGGCCGATGCCGGAGCGTCCAGCGATGCGGCCGGCGTACCAGGGATCGAATCCGATCAGCGACATCTGGTCGATGCAGGCGCTGCGGATGGTGAACCAGTTTCTGGTGCGCGCGTTCGACGACACGTCAGACGATGAGGCGCGCGCGAACATGCTGCTGGCGGCGGCGTACGCGGGCGTCGGCTTCGGCAACGCCGGCGTCCATTTGCCGCATGGTATGTCGTATCCGGTATCGGGCAACGTGAAGAGCTACCGCGCCCCCGGCTACATCACCGATCACGCGATCGTGCCGCATGGGATGTCGGTCATTCTCAACGCACCGGCAGTGTTCCGGTTCACCGGAAGCGCCAACCCCGCACGTCATCTTCAGGCAGCCGAGGCGCTCGGCGCCGACGTCAGCGGTGCGAAGAGCGAGGACGCCGGCAAGATCCTGGCGGACAGGATTACGTGGTTCATGCAGCGGCTGCAGATGCCGAACGGGCTGAAGGCGATCGGTTACTCCCCGGCAGATATTCCCGCGCTGGTGGAAGGCACGCTGCCGCAGCATCGCGTCACGAAACTGTCGCCGCGACCCGCCGCGCCAGAGGATCTCGCCAGGCTTTTCGAGGACGCGATGGTCGCGTGGTGACCGGAAAGAACCGCGGAGAGCGCGAAGATCGCGGAGAACACGTTAGCCAAGAGACGGACGAGCAGGAGTATCGGTAGTGTCCGCGAAAGCGTCGGGAAATCAAGGCGGCGACCGTCCCGTGTCGACACTCGTTGCCGGGCGTTAACTGCAGGCCTTGCGCGAAAGACGTGCGCGCGTTGCAGCCAACGCCGAAAGAAGGCAGCGGTTCAAAAGCCCCGCCGTTTGTGTGAAAGGGAGCCCGGCGATGCGAGCACAATAGACTCGGCAAGGATGAGTCGCCTGCGCACGGCGTCGTTCTTGCTCACACACCGCTGAGATGGTGAAGCGAACAGACGCGGCTTCTGCGGGATTGCGCTACGTGTCCGACGAGCGCACGCCCGGGATCCGCCGGCTGGGCTCGCCCGGACGTTTCCGGTACGTGCGCGCCGACGGCCGGAAAGTGTCGAACGCAGGGGATCTGGCGCGCATCAAATCGCTCGTCATTCCTCCCGCGTGGACCGACGTCTGGATCTGTGCCGACGCACGCGGGCATCTCCAGGCCACCGGCCGGGACGCCCGCGGGCGCAAGCAATACCGCTATCACTCGCGCTTCCGCCAGATGCGCGACGAGGTCAAGTACAGCCGGCTGCCGGCCTTCGCGCAGGCGCTTCGGCGGATCCGCCGGCGCACTGCGGCCGACGTGCGCAAGGCTGGCCTGCCGCGCGCGAAGGTGCTCGCAGCGGCGGTGCAGCTTCTCGAGAAGACCCTGATCCGGATCGGCAACGAGGAATATGCGCGCGCGAACGGCTCCATCGGGTTGACGACGATGCGCGATCGGCACGCGAAGGTTCGCGGCGCGGATGTGCGGTTCGAGTTCCGCGGCAAGAGCGGCAAGGCCCACGCCGTCGACCTCCACGACGCGCGCCTCGCGCGCATCGTCAAGGCCTGCCGCGATCTGCCGGGATACGAGCTGTTTCAGTACGTCGACGAGCTCGGCGCGCGGCAGACGATCTGTTCGGAGGACGTGAATGCGTACCTGCGAGAGATCAGCGGCGACGATTTCACCGCCAAGGACTTCCGCACGTGGGCCGGCACGGTACTGGCCGCGCAGGCGCTGGCGCGGCTCGCGCGGTTCAAGTCGCAGACGGAAGCAAAGCGGAACGTGTTGCGGGCGATCGAAGGCGTCGCCAGCCGCCTGGGCAACACCAAAGCCGTCTGCCGTAAGGCGTACATTCATCCGGCGATCTTCGCCGCCTACATGGATGGCCGGCCGATGGCCACCGACGAAGCGGGCGTGGCGGCGATGATCGGGGGCAAACGCGGTAGGGAATCCTTTTCGTCACCGGCCGCCTGAAAACGACTCCCGACCCTTCTATAATCGGCGCGATGCCTCGCCCGGCGCGCGCCGTCGGCCGCAACGTCCTCCGCAAGGAAGGCGCGTCGAAGGTCACCGGCGCCGCGAAGTACATCGACGATCTCTCGTTTCCGGGCATGCTTTACGCGCGGACCGTCCGCTCGACGATTCCAGCCGGCGCCATCACCGCCATCCGCCTGAACTTCGACACCGCAGGCTTCACCATCGTCGACTTCCGCGACATTCCGGGACGCAACGTTGTTGCGCTGATCGACGACGACCAGCCGTGTCTCGCCGAGCAGACGATCAATCACGTCGCGGAGCCGATTCTGCTGCTGGCGCATGAGGACCGCGAGACGCTGCTCGCGGCGGACGTCCAGATCGAGTACCGCCAGACGACACCGGAATACGACGCCGTCGCGTCATCGACGGTGTTCAAGACCATCGGTATCGAGAAGGGACGCGTTGACGACGGCTTCGCGCTCGCCGACCTGATCGTCGAGGGCGAGTACCGGATGGGGCACCAGGAACAGCTCTACATCGAGCCGAACGGCGTCATCGCCTTGCCGGGCAACGGCGTGCCGGACGATGTCGACGGGATCACGGTGTACGGATCGATGCAGTGTCCGTATTACGTGCACCGCGCGCTGATGGTTCTGCTCGGTCTGCCGGGAGACAAGGTGCGCGTCGTGCAGACCGAGACCGGCGGCGGCTTCGGCGGCAAGGAAGAATACCCATCGATGATCGCGGGGCACGCCGCGCTGCTGGCGAAGAAATCCGGGCGGCCGGTGAAGCTGATTTACGACCGCGTCGAAGATATGGTCGCGACGACGAAGCGCCACCCGGCGATCATCCGGCACAAGACCGGGGTGACGCGCGACGGCCGCCTGACGGCAATTGAGATCGACGCCGTGTTCGATGGCGGTGCCTACGCGACGCTGAGCGCCGTCGTCCTGTCACGCGGGGTGATTCACGCCAGCGGGCCGTATCGCTGCGATCACATCCGCATCCGCGGGCGGGCGACCAGGACCAACACGCCGCCCAACGGCGCGTTCCGCGGCTTTGGCGCGCCGCAGACGCAGTTCGCGGTCGAAGTGCACATGGATCGGATCGCGGCGCAGCTCGGGCTGGATCCGGTGCGCGTACGCGAGATCAACGCGCTGCGCCCAGGCGACAGCACCGCGACCGGGCAGCGACTCGGCAAGGATTGCAGCGCGTTACAGGTGCTGCGTGAAGCCGTGAAGCGGACTGATTTCAAGAAGCGGCGCCGGGTCCTGGCGCTGGACGGTCCGGCTAAAGCCGGACACGACCGACAAACGGTCCGCGGCCTCGGCCTGTCGCTGTTCTTCCATGGCTCGGGGTTCACCGGCGGCGGGGAGATCAAGCTCGCGTCGAAGGCGTCGCTCGCGCTCACTGAGCGCGGCGCGCGGATCCTGGTGGCGAGCACCGAGATCGGCCAGGGCACCCGAACGATGCACGCGCAGATTGTCGCCGACACGCTTGGGCTGCCGTACGACTGCATCGACGTCAATGCAGCCGACACGGCGGCCGTCCCCGACAGCGGCCCCACCGTCGCGTCACGCACGTGCATGGTCGTCGGGCGCATCCTGCAGCGCTGCGCGGAGGAGATGCGCACGCGCCTCGGTCGGCTCACGCCGAAGGAGTATCTGCGGAAGCACGGACCGCTCGTCATCACCAAGGAGTACGAGCGCCCGGGCGAGATGGCCTGGGACGACAACAGCTACCAGGGGGACGCCTACGGCAGCTATGGCTGGGGATGCGACGTCGTCGAACTGGAGATCGATCGCGACACCTGGGAGGTGCGGCCGATCTCGTTTCTGACCGTGCACGAGATCGGCAAGGCCATTCATCCGATGCTGGCTACCGGACAGATTGAAGGCGGCAGCGCCCAGGGGCTCGGCTATGCGTTGCTCGAGGATGTCGTGATGCGCGACGGCCGCATGGCCAACGCGTCGCTCACCAACTACATCATCCCGACGACGCTCGACTCGCCGGCGATGAAGGTGGTGATCATGGAGAACCCGTACACACACGGTCCCTTCGGCGCCAAAGGCGTGGGGGAGATGCCGATCGACGGCCCCGCACCCGCGGTGATCAACGCGCTGCGGCACGCGGGGTTCGATCTGCGGGCGATACCTGCCACGCCGGAAAGAGTGATGAAGTCTCAAGTCTCAACTCTCAAGGCTCAAGGCGCTCCAACACTGAGAGTTCAGCGTTGAGAGTTGAGACTTCGTACCCGACGATGCGACTCACCCTCAACGGCAAGCGCCTTCGGGTCGCAGTTCATCCGCTCACGCGTCTCCTCGACGTGCTCCGTGAGGAGTGCGCCCTTACCGGCACGAAGGAAGGCTGCGGCGAAGGGGAATGCGGTGCGTGCACGGTTCTGATCGACGGCGCGCCGGTGAATTCGTGTCTGGTGCCGGTCGCGCAGGTGGACGGTGCACGCGTGACGACGATCGAGGGGCTCGGCGGCCATCACCCGCTGCAGCATGCGTTCGTCGAGCACGGCGGCGCGCAATGCGGCATCTGCACGCCGGGAATGATCCTCGCGGCCGTCGCGCTCGGCAGGCATCCGACGCTGGACCAGATGAAGACTGGCCTCGCGGGCAACCTGTGCCGCTGCACCGGCTATCGCAAGATCGTCGAGGCGGTGCTCGCGGTCGCGCGTGGCGACGTCGCCGACGCTCCGGCGCCGCCGCCAGGTGCCGCCGTCGGCGCCCGCGTCGCGCGCCTCGACGCGCACGCCAAGGTGACCGGCGCCGAG
>Ga0105248_10003063_pt1 | contig 18537 bp, 18 predicted proteins | sample KBSS34metaG_FD_81524 | JGI IMG/M metagenome (GOLD analysis project Ga0105248, IMG submission 81524) | Switchgrass rhizosphere microbial communities from Kellogg Biological Station, Michigan, USA - KBS S3-4 metaG | ecosystem: Host-associated > Plants > Roots > Rhizosphere > Soil | place... | reverse complement strand
GCCGAACTGGTCGATCACCTCGTGGGCGACCTGCTTGATCGCCGGGTGGGAGGCCATGTTGAGATAGTCTTCGCTGGCGAAGTTGACGCCGCGGAAGTGGCCGCCGGCGTCATCGCGCGCGGCCGTCACGGTCGAGGGGGCTTCGTCGGCGGAGCGCGAGAAGGGCCACAGGCCGTGCTGGCGACGAAGATTCTGCCACTTGAAGAAGCCTTCGATCCGGGCCTGCAGATCGGCGCCGCGGGGGTGACGATAGTCGCGCGCGCTGCCGGACAGCGCCGAGGGCGGCGTGTAATTGAACGTCCCGTTAAGCATCCGCTGACTCACCTGCCTCTGAACTTATTTTCTTACTATGACAGGCAGGCCTTATTGCGAGGTGTACATCCGGAACGTGTAGGGTTACCGCGAATTTAATCGTCAACTCGCGCCGGCATATCCACGATCTACTTCGAGAGGTGCAGCTGGGCGATCTGGTTGGCGATGCTCTGGAAGGTGGCGGAAAGGTCCGAGCCGGCCTTGACGTCGAAGTAGTGGTCCGTCCCGGAGGCGCAGCTTTGCAACAGCGCCTTGTTGGCGGTGGTGACGCCGACGCCGACGGCGTAGATCTCGATATCGACGCTGGCGGCCTTCATGTTGGCGCAGAGTTTCGTCAGGCGGGAGTCCATTGCCGCGGTGCGATCGGTTTCGCTGCTCCAGAGGCTGTTCAGCGCCGTGCCGTCCGCCTTTAGGAAGCGGCCCTGCCAGACGTAGCCGGCGGCCGAATAGTTCGAGTTGTCGTTGCCGCCCTTGGCGCTCATGGTGTTGTCGCCGTCGGTCATCAGCACGACGATCTTCTTGTGCTTGGGCGTCAGATAGGCGACGCCGTCGGCGAAGGGCGCATTCGGCGACAGGGTGTGCCAGCCCCACATCAGGCCGTTGGGGATGTTCGTCTCGCCCCCGTCGGTCATCGCGTTCACCGCCGATTTCAGGGCGCTGAAGTCCGTCGTCAGGCGGTGCAGCGCCTGCAGGCCGCAGCCGGCGTTCGGCCCCTTCGACGAGCCCACCGTCACCTTGGGACTGACCGTCAGATATTTGTTGGTGTCGCCCTGCACCGCCCACCAGGTGCTCAGCTTGTTGCCGTTCGCGTCCTTGGTCGGGTCCTTCAGGTAGTCGTTGCCGTTCTGGCCGTCCTCCTCGTCGGGCGCGAACATCGGCGTGAACAGGCTGGCGGGGTCCGAGGTGGTCGGGGCGGTGTCCTGGATGTCGTAGGGCGCCTTGCGCATCTCCACGCAGCCGCGCCACGGGTCGATCTTGTCGAAATAGGCCCAGCGGTTGCCGGTCTGGGTCACGCCCTGGGCGGTGGTGAAGATCTGGTTGTTCAACGGTGAGACGCCGGCCTGGTCCATCCAGGTCGCGTTGCGGTAGGTGGAGCCGACCCGCACCATGTTCGAGAAGGGCACCAGCGAGATCTGGATGGCGTTGGAGACGGTGCTCTGTTTCGAGGCCGCCGACATGGTGTCGATGAAGCTTGTCGCGGCGGTCTTCAGGTAGGAGAGCTTCGAGCCCCCGGAGCCCAGGCTGTCGCCCATCGACCCGGTGTTGTCGAGCACCATGGCGATCTCGAGGATGCTGTTGGCGCGCATCACCTCGGTGGATGCGGACAAGGTGGTCGGCCCGCCGCCGCCCAGGCCGGTCAGCATCGGCTGGAAGCTGACCTGCACCGAGGCCACGACCTGGCCCTTGTCGCCGATCGTGAAGGACGAACTGGTGACGGTGAAGTCGCTCGACCCGGTCAGGTTCTGCTGCAGGATCCGTGCGCCGATCTGCTGCAGCACGGTCTCGTCCTGGCTGGTGCTGCGCCCGGCGGCGAGGGCCGCGGCGTCGAGCGCATCCTGCAGTTCGACGCGTGCGGCGACCGAGCGGGTCAGGTCGACGGCGCCCAGCGAGGCCACCGTCAGCGGCACGATGGCGAGCGCCGTGATCATCGCGAAATGGCCGCGTTCGTCGGCGCGAAAGCGCCGCAGCGCCTGCATGATCAATGTCTTCATCGCCTTGTTCCGTACGGGCGCCTGCATGAGGGCAGGATGGCGCAATGCGGTTAAGGCGCAGCTTCGCGGCAGGGTTAAATAATCGCCCGATTGATTTGTAACCTTTTCTTGGCCCTGCAGCGCTTAGTCTTCGCACCGTGAGATCAAGGGGGCGCGGGCGTTGCTCGGCAGGGTTTTCAGGAAGGACGATCGGGGCGTGACGGCGATGGAGTTCGCGTTCATCGCGCCGATGTTCATCGCCATCCTCATCGCGACGATCGAGATCGGGCTGCTCGAGGTGATGGCGAGCAACCTCGACGCGGCCGTGATGACCGCGGCGCGGAAGATCCGCACCGGGGCTGCCGACAAGCCGACCAGCGCCACCGAGTTCGCCGACCTGATCTGCGCGAGCATGGTCGATGATCCCACCGACTGCCGCAGCCGGCTGGCGATCAGCGTGCAGAAGATGACGGACTTCGCCAGCGCCCAGTCGGCGGCGGACGCCACGCCGGCCGGCCAGTTCGACGCCGGCGGGGCGGGCGACATCATCCTGGTGCATGCCACCTATCGCTGGCCGCTGATCTTGCCGATGTACTCGGGCAACTTCCAGCTGGCCGGCCCGACCGAGGCCCTGCTCGACGCCCGCGCCGCCTTCCGCAACGAGCCCTACGCATGAGCCGCATCGTTCGCCTTCTGCGTCGTTGCGAGCGCGGCGCGGCAGCGATGGAGTTCGGCCTCATCGCGCCGCTGCTGTTCCTGTTCCACTTTGGCGTCGTCGAGGTGGTTCAGGCCTGGGAGGCGCATCGGCGCGTGGACCACGTCGCCTCGACGCTGGCGGATCTCACCGCGCAGAACCGCTCGGTGTCCGCCACCGACCTGGACGATATCCTGGCGGTCGGCGCCTTGATCCTCTCGCCATTCCCGACGGCCAAGCTCGGCGAGCGGATCTCCAGCCTCTCGGCCAACGCCAGCGGGACGGTGGCGGTGGACTGGACGGTCTCGCGCAACTGGACGGCGGGCGGCACGCCGTCGGCGCCCACCGGCTATCTGGCGGCCAGCGAGAGCGTGATCGTCGCGGAAGTGACCTTCGGCCACGACGCCCTGTTCGGCCTGGTCTTGCCCAGCGTGTTCACCATGCAGAAGACCGCCTATCTGCGGCCCAGGCTCTCGCAGCAGGTCCAGAAACTCTAGCGGCGAAGACCGGCGCGGCAATCGCTGCCGGGTAAAACCTGCCAGCGCCCGGCAACAACTTCTTCACCCTGTAATTCTTGCCGCCTCGGGCGCCAGGCGCTTGCGCGCGGAAAGTCGTGTAAAAACAGCCTAATAGGGTGACCTTGGGGTCGAGATTGCCGACTGGCCCGGCAATTGCGGCGGGGCTGGCGGGCAAAACGCCCACGGCCGTCAAAACGATAGCCGCCGACCTTGAAACAAGGAGTGCCGTTCATGCCGATGAACAGCGTGAATACCAATGTGGGCGCCATGGTTGCGCTCCAGAACCTCAACATGACCAATACGGATCTGGCGACCACCCAGTCGCGGATCAACACGGGCCTGAAGATCGCTTCGGCCAAGGACAACGGCGCCATCTGGGCCATCGCCCAGAACCAGCGCGCGACGTCCGGCTCGCTGAACGCGGTCAAGGAATCCCTGTCGCGCGGCCAGTCCACCGTGGACGTGGCCATGGCCGCCGGCGAGAGCATCTCCGACCTGCTGCTGCAGATGAAGCAGAAGGCGCTCGCCGCCTCCGACACCACCCTCGACACCAACAGCCGGATCGCGCTGAACGACGACTTCACCTCGCTCCGCGACCAGATCCAGAAGGCTGTCGACAACGCCGAGTTCAACGGCGCCAACATGATCAAGGCGACCGCTTCGGCGCCCTCGACGGTGATGGCCCTGGCCAACGCCGACGGCACCCAGCTGATCACGGTTGCGGCCCAGGACCTCTCGCTTGGCTCGACGGCGCTCAGCGGCATCGCGGCGACCTCCTCGATCGGCAGCCAGGTTCTGGCCGCCTCGATGATCGACACCGTCAACAGCGCGATCATCGCCGTCTCCAGCGCGCTCTCCAAGCTGGGCACCGGCTCGCGGTCGCTGGCCTCGCACCTGACTTTCGTCGGCAAGCTGCAGGACACCCTGGACGCCGGCGTCGGCAACCTGGTGGACGCCGACCTGGCGAAGGAAAGCGCCAAGCTCCAGGCGCTGCAGACGAAGCAGCAACTGGGCATCCAGGCGCTGAACATCGCCAACCAGTCGAGCGGCACCTTGATGTCGCTGTTCCGCTAGGGCTGACCGGCGGGCGCTTGCGCCCGTCGACCTTGCGTCGCCGGCGGAGGGTTTTCCTCCGCCGGCGTTCGCTTTTCCGCTTCGACGACAAAGCGTGCTAGTCACCGGCCGCCGCTGACTTCCGCCGAGATTCCGATGTTGCAGAACCCCTTCACCCAGACGCCCGCGAAGATCGCGGTGCTCGGCCTGGGCTATGTGGGCCTGCCGCTGGCGGTCGCCTTCGCGGCCGAGCATGAAGTGGTGGGGTTCGATCTCAACGCCGAGCGCGCGGCCGAGCTGAACGCCGGCCACGACCGCACCCTGGAGGTCTCCGCCGAGGCGCTCGCCGCCGCGCGCGGCCTGCGCGTGACCGCCGACGAGGCGGACCTGGCCGGCTGCAACGTCTTCATCGTCACCGTGCCGACGCCGATCGACGCCCACAAGCAGCCGGACCTTTCGGCCCTTCTGGCCGCCAGCCGCACCGTCGGCCGGGCGATCGGGCAGGGCGGGGTGGTGATCTACGAGAGCACCGTCTATCCGGGCGCCACCGAGGACGACTGCGTGCCGGTGGTGGCGGCGGTCTCGGGCCTGGCCTTCAACCGCGACTTCTTCGCCGGCTATAGCCCCGAGCGCGCCAACCCCGGCGACCCGCAGCACCGCCTGGCCAATATCGTCAAGGTGACCGCCGGCTCGACGCCGCAGGCCGCCGACTTCGTCGCCGCCCTCTACGAGCGCGTGGTGAGCGCGGGCGTCCACCGCGCCAGCTCGATCAAGGTCGCCGAGGCCGCCAAGGTGATCGAGAACACCCAGCGCGACCTGAACATCGCCCTGATCAACGAGTTCGCCCTGATCTTCCACCGGCTGGGAATCGACACCCAGGAGGTGCTGGAGGCCGCCGCCACCAAGTGGAACTTCCTGAATTTCCGTCCGGGCCTGGTCGGCGGCCACTGCATCGGCGTCGACCCCTACTACCTGACACACAAGGCCGAGGCGCTGGGCTACCACCCGGAAGTGATCCTCGCCGGCCGCCGCATCAACGACGGCATGGGCGGCTATATCGCCCGCGAGCTGATCAAGGAGCTGATCCGCCGCGGGTCGGCGGTGAATGGCGCGCGGGTGCTGGTCATGGGCCTGGCGTTCAAGGAGAACACGCCGGACCTGCGCAACACCCGGGTGATCGACATCGTCCACGAGCTGGCCGACTACCAGACGAAGGTCGAGGTCTGGGATCCCTGGATCGCGCCCGCCGACGCGCGGCACGAATACGGGCTGGAGCTGGTCGAGGCCCCCGACGCGGGCGGCTATGACGCGGTCGTGCTGGCGGTGGCGCACCACCAGTTCGCCGACCTGGGCGAGGCGCAGATCCGCGCGCTCGGCAAGCCCGGCGCGGTGCTGTTCGACGTCAAGGGCCTGCTGCCGAAGGCCGCCGGGGACCTGCGGCTTTAGCGCGCGCATTCAGCGACGCTGAACGCCCCTCCGTCGGCTTCGCCGACACCTCCCCCCGCTGCGCGGTGGAGGAACTCGGCCGCCTCAGGCGGCGCCGTAATAGTCCAGGTACCAGTCGACGAACCGGCCGACGCCGACCTCCACGGGGGTTTTCGGCGAATAGTCGAGCGCGATCCTGGTCGCCTCCACGTCGGCCTCCGTGCGGGCGACGTCGCCCGGCTGCATCGGCATCAGGTTGAGCTCGGCCTTGCGACCGAGTTTTTCCTCCAGCACCTCGATATAGCGCATCAGCTCGACCTTCCGCGCGGCGCCGAGGTTCAGCACCCGCCAGGGCGCGACACCGCTGGTGGCCGGGTCGGGATTCAGCGGATCCCAGGCCGGGTCGACGGCGGCGGGACGGTCGATCGCCGCCGCCAGGCCGTCGACGATGTCGTCCACATAGGTGAAGTCCCGCTGCATCTTCCCCTCGCCATAGACGTCGATCGGCTGGCCCTTGAGGATGGCGTCGGTGAACTTGAACAGCGCCATGTCGGGACGGCCCCACGGGCCGTAGACGGTGAAGAAGCGAAACCCCGTCGTCGGGATGGAGAACAGGTGGGCGTAGGCGTGCGCCATCGATTCATTGGCCAGCTTGGTGGCCGCATAGAGAGTGATCGGGTGGTTGGCGCCGTCGTGGACATTGAACGGCAGCTTGCCGTTGGCCCCATAGACCGAGCTCGTCGAGGCGTAGACCAGGTGCTTGGGGGGCGCCGAGCGGCAGCCCTCCAGCACGTTGAGGAAGCCGACGACATTGGTGTCGACGTAGGCTTCCGGCTTTTCCAGGCTGTAGCGGACTCCCGCCTGGGCGGCGAGGTTGACCACCGCCGCCGGACGGGTCTCGGCGAACAGGGCGGCCACGCCGGCGCGGTCGGCCAGGTCGATTCCGGCGTGGCGATAACCGGGGTATTTTTCCAGGATCGCCAGGCGAGCTGCTTTCAGCGCCGGGTCGTAGTAGGCGTTCAGATTGTCGACGCCCACCACCTCGTCACCGCGCTCCAGGAGGCGCCGGCTGAGATGGAAGCCTATGAAACCTGCCGAACCCGTGAGCAGGACTGTCATTTTGCCTCCGTAGATAGTGACGCAGCTCGCAGCATGGGGTACGCGACCAGACACGCTCGGTCGAGGGTAAGTGAACGAAACCGCAGAGCCAAACCACCCCTGGTGCGTTGACGTGCAACGCTGGTTTTTGGCTTGGCCTGCGGTATGCAGGGATCGCCTCTGCGTTGCGTAGATGTTCTATAATGACCGTTCGGGCGGCCGGCGGCGCCGCGCTGTCCATCGGGACTACGGAGTAACTGGATGTCTCAACCTACCGTCCCGGGTCTCGAGCCCGCGCCGACGAAAAACCAGAAGCTGATTGAATGGGTGCGAGAGGTCGCAGCGCTGACCCAACCTGCCCGTGTCGTCTGGTGCGACGGATCCGAGGACGAGTGGACTCGCCTGACGGACGAACTCGTCCATACGGGCACGCTCAAACGCCTCAATCCGGCGAAGCGGCCGAACTCCTTCTACGCCGCCTCCGATCCCCGCGACGTCGCCCGTGTCGAGAGCCGGACCTTCATCTGCTCGGCCAATCAGGTCGACGCTGGCCCGACCAACAACTGGTGCGACCCGGCCGCGATGCGGACCACCCTGGACGGCCTGTTCAAGGGCGCCATGGCCGGCCGCACCATGTATGTGGTGCCCTTCTGCATGGGCCCGCTGGGCTCGAAAATCAGCGCCATCGGCGTGGAGATTACCGATTCGGCCTACGTAGCCGTCTCCATGAAGGTGATGACCCGCATGGGCCAGGCCGCCCTCGACCAGCTCGGCGAGGACGGCTTTTTTGTGCCGGCCGTGCACACCGTGGGCGCGCCGCTCGCCGCGGGCGAGCAGGACGTCGCCTGGCCCTGCAACGAAGAGAAGTACATCGTCCACTTCCCCGAGACCCGGGAGATCTGGTCCTACGGCTCGGGCTACGGCGGCAACGCCCTGCTGGGCAAGAAGTGCTTCGCCCTGCGGATCGCCTCGGTCATGGCCCGCGACGAGGGCTGGTTCGCCGAGCACATGCTGATCCTCAAGCTGACCTCGCCGGAAGGCCAGGCGCACTACCTGGCCGCCGCCTTCCCGAGCGCCTGCGGCAAGACCAACATGGCCATGCTGCAGCCGACCCTGGCCGGGTGGAAGGCCGAGACGATCGGCGACGACATCTGCTGGATGCGCTTTGGCCAGGACGGCCGGCTCTATGCGGTCAACCCGGAAGCCGGTTTCTTCGGCGTCGCCCCGGGCACCGGCGTCGAGACCAACAAGAACGCCATCGACTCCCTCTACGCCAACAGCATCTTCACAAACGTGGCGCTGACCGACGACGGCGACGTCTGGTGGGAAGGTCTGACGCCGCAAGCGCCTGCGCACCTGATCGACTGGCGCGGACGCGACTGGACGCCGGCCAGCGACGAGCCCGCCGCCCACCCGAACGCCCGCTTCACCGTGCCGGCGTCGCAATGCCCGGTCGCCGCCGACGAGTGGGAAGACCCCGCCGGCGTGCCGATCTCGGCCATCCTGTTCGGCGGTCGCCGCGCCAGCGCCGTGCCGCTGGTGCGCGAGGCCAGCGACTGGGCCCAGGGCGTGTTCATGGCCTCCAACGTGGCGTCGGAAGGCACCGCGGCGGCCGAGAACGCCATCGGCGCCCTGCGTCGCGACCCCTTCGCCATGCTGCCCTTCTGCGGCTACAACATGGGCGACTACTTCGGTCACTGGCTGGCGATGGGAGCCAAGGCGGACGCCTCCAAGCTGCCGCGCATCTACTTCGTCAACTGGTTCCGCAAGGACGAGCGCGGCAAGTTCGTCTGGCCGGGCTACGGCGACAACAGCCGGGTGCTGAAGTGGATCGTCGACCGGCTGGAAGGCCGCGCCGAGGGCGTCGAGACGGTGATCGGCCTGCTGCCCAAGGCCGCCGAACTGGACGTCTCCGGCCTGAACCTGACGGCCGAGCAGCTCGACCTGCTGCTCAGCGTCGATCCGGAGATCTGGCGCCAGGAAGCGGCGCTGATCCCGCCCTTCTACGAGACCTTCGGCGACCGCCTGCCCAAGGCGCTGTGGGCCGAGTACGAGACCCTGGTGAAACGGCTCGAAGCCGCCAGCCCGGCGATGGCCGCCGCCGAATAGGCGAGGCCGTCAGCGAGACCGGAAAGGCCGCGGCTCACGCCGCGGCCTTTTTGTTTGCGGCGAATCTCTGGGGGCGGCGAGGCTGGATTTTTGGAACCACGAAATACACGAAACGTTGGCGACCCGCTGGCCGGGGCTCGCAGGGACACGGGCTCGGCCGTTCCGGCTAAGCCTTTCGTGTATTTCATGTATTTCGTGGTTCCAGACGAGCGCCACGGCCGCTCCGCCGGCGGGCGGCCTTGCGCGAGCTAGCGGTTCGCCACCACCCGCAGCGCCGGGGCGGCGCCGGGCTTTTCGCCGCGGATCTGGGCGACCAGCTCGAACAGGGCGCGGCGGACCTCGGCGACCTCGCCCTGCTCGGCAAGCTCCTTGAGCTGGGCGAGATGGCCCGCGGTGACCCGCACGGCGGTGGCGGAGATCACCTCCATCACCTTGGGCGCGCAGCGGACCGAGCGCTCGGTCTCGTCCAGCAGGGATTCAGTCAGCTTCTCGCCGGGGCGCAGGCCGGTCACCTCGATCTCGATGTCCTTGCCAGGTGTGCGGCCGGAGAGGGCGATCATCTGCCGGGCGAGGTCGAGGATCCGCACCGGCGCGCCCATCTCCAGCAGGAAGAGCCGGGCGTCGCGGCCGTCGCCCTCGGTGTTGGTGGCGGTGGCGTGCAGCACCAGCTGCGTCGCCTCCGGTATGGTCATGAAGAACCGTTCCATCTCCGGATGGGTGACGGTGACCGGACCGCCGCGCTCGATCTGCGACTTGAAGATCGGCACGACCGACCCAGCCGAGCCCAGCACATTGCCAAAGCGCACGGCGGCGAAGCGGGTGTTGTGGCCGGCGCCCTGTTGGGCGCGGATCACCGATTCCGCCAGCCGCTTGGTCGCCCCCATCACATTGGTCGGATCGACGGCCTTGTCGGTCGAAATCAGCACCATGTGGTCGGCGCCGCAGCTCTTGGCCGCTTCGGCGACGTTCCAGGTGCCGACCACATTGGTCAGCACCCCCTCGCAAGGATGGCGCTCGACCATCGAGACATGCTTCAGCGCCGCGGCGTGGAACACCAGGTCCGGCAGCTCCTCCTGGAACAGGCCGACCAGGCGCGTGGCGTTGCGGACGTCGCAGAGCATGGCCCGGCGCGACACCTGCGGGTAGGTCTCCGCCAGCTCCCGCTCGATCTCGAACAGCGAGGTCTCGGCGTAGTCGAGCAGGGTGATGTGGCCGCATTCGAAAGCGGCGACCTGGCGGCAGAGCTCCGAGCCGATCGAGCCGCCGGCGCCGGTGACCAGGACGCGTCGGCCGCGCACCAGGCTGGCGATGGCGTCGCGGTCGAGCTGGATCGGGTCGCGCGTCAGCAACTCTTCGATGTTGATGTCGCGGATCGGCAGCAAGGTCACCCCGTCGTGCTGCGACAGCTCGACGATCGACGGCAGCCTGAGCAGGCGGATCCCGTCATTCTTCAGCCGGCCGAGCAGGTCGGCGGTCAGGCCCTTCAGCCGGGTCGGCTCGTCGAGGAAGAGCAGGGCCCGGGGGTAGCGGTTCCAGCGTCGCAGATCGGTGAGGGCGGCTTCCAGGTTGTCGAGCGAGTCGATGATGCAGACCCCGCGCACCTGATGGCCGACGTCGCGCCGGTCGGCGGCGACGATGCCGACCGGCGAATAGGTCCGGTCATGGCTGCGCGCGACGTCGCGCAGATAGCTGTCGGCGAGGGCGGGGGGCCCGATCAGCAGCAGCGGCGGCGCCTGGTTGGTGCGGTCGCCGAGGGAGGCCGGGGCGAAGGACCCCAGCGCATGCTCGTGCAAGGCCCGGCGGAGGATGCGGATCCCCATCGAGCCGGTCATCTGCAGCAGCGGCGCCAGGAACAGGGTCGGTCGCGGCAGGCCACGCGCCCGGTCGAGCACGAAGACCCAGACCAGGAAGACGCCGATGGTCAGCGCCGCTACGCGGATCAACACGACCGCGTCGGGAATCGAGGTGTAGCGCCAGGGCGAAAGCTCGCGGCGGAACAGCACGGAGAAGCTGGCGGCGAGCGCGGCGTACAGCACCACCAGTTGAATCAGGGTCAGGGACGGCAGGCCGTTCGCCGCCAGGCCGTGCAACCGCGGCGGGGCCACCATATAGGCGGCGGCGAAGGCGGCGGCGGCGATCAGGGCGTCGAGCAGGATGGTCTGGGCTCGCAAAGCCATCCGCTGCATGGATCGCGCTCCGCTCACAGTCGAACCTTGCAACCTGCCCTGGGAGTGCGTCGGCTGACGAGCGAATCGCAACAGGAAACCCCGCGCTTCAAGGAGCTTAGGTCGGCCACGCGAAACCTTAGGAACAGCAAGCCGCAGACGCAATTGGCAAAAGCCGCCGCGTTTCCGCGACGGCTTCGCCTGTGGCTAGAAGGTCGCGCCCGTCGGCGCGAGTCCCGCTTTAGAAGGTGGCCTTCAGGCCAGCGACAATCTTGCCCGCACCGGTGTTGCCGTAGTCGCCTTTCTTGGCGTTGGTATCCCAGTACCGCAGATCGAAGCCAACGGTATCGTTCAGCGCGTAGCCGACGCCCAGGTTCCAGGTGGTGTAGTCCACGAACGGCTTCTGGAATTCTTGGCGACCGACCGCGCCGCTGACCGAGAACTTGGTGTCCGGGATCGCCGCGCTGGCGTTCAGCTCATAGTAGTAGGAGTTGATGTTGCCGGCGCCGAAGGTGTTCGGCGAATAGTAGAAGGCCGCGCCGACGGTGGCCGGGCCCACCGGCACCGATCCGGCCGCCTTGAACTCCCAGTAGTCGTAGTCGTTGCTGTCGCCGTGGGTGTAGCCGTAGCGGATGGCGCCGAAGTCGAAGGCCACCGGGCCCAGGGTCGGCTTCACGCCGGCGTACAGATCGTACTCGATGTCGCTGTTGGTGCCGAAGTCGACGTTCGACACCCAGGTGCCGGCGTAGAAGATCTTGGCGACCGTGATGTCGGCGCCGGCGAAGACCTGCGGGTCGTGCGCGGTCTGGGTCAGGCCGCGGAACTCATAGTCGGTCGAGCCGCCGGCGTTGAAGGTCAGGCCGAGCGGGCGGTCGGCAGCCTGGGCGGCGCCGACGAGCGCCATCGAGCCGACAGCGGCCAGCAGCGAGAGTTTCAGCAACTTCATTCTTATCCCCTTTTTCTGCGGCCGAGATTGATGCGGAGCGCGCCCCGCTTCGACCGTCGCGGGCATCCTCCCGGCGGCGGCGTCTGGATCAATGTGGCGGCGCCGCTTATCCCGGCAGGTTGAGTTGGCGCCTAAATTTTATCCTATTAGGCTCGGCAAATGATCGCGTTCTGAGCATTTTCGCGCGGGGGGCGCTTCGCGCCGCCGGATTTCACCGGTGGGGTGATTCGGCGCCATGATTCGCAGCGCCGTTGTTCCACCCCCGGCGAAGCGGTAAAGCCGCGCCTATGGAAGAGACCCATCTGACGCAGCTCGGGCGCGAGGTCCGCGGATTCGCCAGCCCCGACGAGGCGGTGTTGGAGCGCGTGCCCAATCCGCACCCCGACACCCTCTATCTCGCCCGCTTCACCGCGCCGGAATTCACCTCGCTGTGTCCGGTCACCGGCCAGCCGGACTTCGCCCACATCGTGATCGACTATGCGCCGGCCGACTGGCTGGTCGAATCGAAGTCATTGAAGCTCTACCTCAGTTCCTTCCGCAACCACGGCGCCTTTCACGAGGATTGCACCGTGGCGATCGGCCGGCGGCTGGCGACGGAGCTGGCGCCGTGCTGGCTGAGGATCGGCGGCTACTGGTATCCGCGCGGCGGCATCCCCATCGACGTCTTCTGGCAGACCGGCCCCGCGCCCGAGGGACTGTGGCTGCCCGATCAGGGTGTGACTCCATACCGCGGCCGGGGCTGAGCGCGCTGGGACGCAGCCTTCCAAATGCCGGAAAGGTTATCCGGCCAAGGTCAGTTGATTAATCGCGAAGCAAAATTGACGCCTCTGACAGCTGCGGATCCCGACCTGTTCAGCATTTGACAGTTGAGTCGCATCCGTCGGTAACTCACGCTAGGCGCGAAAATGGCGGCCTGCTCGCGTCGGCGACCCCAACGGGCTTCCCAGAGCGGCGATTTCGATCTATATCTCTGTCGCCCATTCTCTCCTCGGGCGTGTCACCTCAGGCCGGACGGCGCGATGCGCCGTTCGGCCGTTGTGTTTCTGGACGCGCTCTCTAGGGCGTTCAGACCGGCTAGGGCGTTCAGACCGGCTAGGGCGTTCAGACCGGCTAGGGCGTTCAGACCGGCTAGGGCGTTCGGACCGGCTCAGCCGATCCAGCGGGAGGTGAGCTCAGCCGAATCCGGCCGTTCGCGCTCGAGCGGCGGTTCGCGCGGCGTCCCGATCAGAATGAATCCCGCCACCCGCTCCTTGTCGGCGAGGCCCAGCAGGGCGCAGGCCTGCGGGTCATAGGCGTACCAGTCGGTGATCCAGTTCGCTCCGAAGCCCATGGCCAGGGCGGCGTAGGTCAGGGTGGCGCACACCGCCCCGGCCGACAGCAACTGCTCCCATTCGGGAATCGCCGCGGCCCGCGGCGCGGCGATCACCGCGATCGCCAGCGGCGGGGTCTTCAGCTTGACCAGCTTGGCGACCGCCGCAGCATCGTCGCGGTCTTTGGCCAACTGGTCGAGCTTACTGGCGAAGGCGGACTTGCCGGCCCCCTCGAGGATCACAAAGCGCCAGGGCGCCAGCTTGCCGTGGTCGGGAACCCGGGCCGCCAGGCGAATGAGCTCGGCGATCTGCTCGGCCGACGGCGCGGGCTCGGCCAGCGTCACAGCGGAGGCGGAGCGCCGGCGGGCGAGGAAGGCCAGCACCTCGGGCGCGGCTTCCACCGGCAGCGGGCTGCCGAAGGCGGGGGCGGAGGGCAGGGCGTCGGGCACGCGGGTTCGGCTTTCTTTTTCACAAGACCGGGCGTCGGTCGCCCTTTATGGGTGCGGCGGCCCCCGACGCAAGGTGAGGGCTGCAAGGCAAGTTGGAAGATGTCGCAAAAGCCTGGCTGGCTTCGGCCGCATGGTCTTCCCTGGAAGCGCGGCGCCGAACGTCTCGTCTATGACAATCCCTGGATCCGCGTGACCCACCACGAGGCGATCGCGCCTACCGGCCAGCCTGCGCAGTACGGGCTGATCAGCTTCAAGAATCTGGCGACCGCCGTGCTGCCGCTGCACGACGACGGTTTCGTCACCCTGGTGGGGCAGAACCGCTTTGCGCATGCGGACTACAGCTGGGAGCTGCCGGAGGGCGGCGCGCCGCTCGACGAGGATCCGCTCGACGGCGCCAAGCGCGAGCTGGCCGAGGAGACCGGCCTGCAGGCGCGCGAGTGGCGCAAGATCCTGCATGTGCAGCTTTCCAACTCGGTCACCGACGAATGCGGCGTCGGCTACCTGGCGCTGGGACTGTCCCGCAGCGACGGGCGACATCACCGCGACGCCACCGAAGCGCTGGCGCTCGCCCGCGTTCCGTTCCGCCAGGCGCTGGACGCCGCTCTGGCCGGTCATCTGAAGGACGTGCTGACGGTGGCGATGCTGCTGCGGGCCTACCATATGGCCCGGGAAGGCGACCTGCCTGACGCCCTGGCCAGCGTCATGCTAGGCTAGGGATACGCGGCCGAAGGCTGGAGAAGCGACGTGAGCCAACGACTGGAAGTGATCGACCCCGGCGTTGCGCCCCCGGTCTGGGCGGCGCTGCGCAACGAGGCGACGGCCGCGGCGCGCGATGAATCGGCCCTGGCCAGCCTGCTGGCGACGGTGATCCTCAACCACAAGACCCTGGCGGACGCCCTGTCCTACCAGCTGGCGCGCAAGCTTGGCGACCAGGAGTTCCGGGCCATGACCCTGCGCGAGATCGCCCAGGACGCCTACGCGAGCGATCCTGGCCTGGTCGAGACCGCCGAGGCGGACCTGCGCGCCGTCTTCGAACGCGACCCGGCCTGCAAGGGCTATCTGCAGCCCTTCCTGTTCTTCAAGGGCTTTCTGGCGCTGCAGACCCAGCGGGTGTCGCACTGGCTCTGGCAGGAAGGCCGCGAGACGCTCGCCTTCCACCTGCAGAGCCGGACCAGCGAGCTGTTTCAGGTCGACATCCACCCGGCCACCCGTATCGGCCGCGGCGTCTTCGTCGACCACGGCACCGGCATCGTCATCGGCGAGACCGCGGTGATCGGCGACGGCGTCTCCATGCTGCAGGACGTGACCCTCGGCGGCACCGGCGCCGAGGGGGGCGACCGCCATCCGAAGATCGGCAAGGGCGTGCTGCTGGGCGCCGGCGCCAAGGTGCTCGGCAACATCACCATCGGCGACTACGCCAAGATCGCCTCCGGGTCGGTCGTGCTGAAGCCGGTGCCGGCGGGCTGCACGGCGGCCGGCGTGCCGGCGCGGCTGATCAACTGCCCGACCTGCAACGAGCCGGCGCGCAGCATGGACCACACCCTGGCCGAGGCGGTGTACGACTACGTGATCTGAGGCGCGCGGCCGCTGCGGTCGCCGCCGAAAGACCCCGCTCGTCCACAAAACTGCGCCGGTATCGGTGCTGCGGGACTGGATTCTACTTTGGCGTGACGCCGCACGCGGCTAGGTTCCGCGCGAGTGAATATTTCAGGAGCGCCCGCGTGGACGAGAAGACCATCCGCAAGATCGAGACCCATCTGCGCGGGACTTTCGCCAACGCGCGCATCAAGCTGACGCCGCGGCCGAAGCAGAAGGACTCGGCCGAGGTCTATGTCGGCGAGGAATTCGTCGGCGTCGTCTTCCAGGACGAAGACGAGGACGGCTCCTTCATGTTCGAGATGGCGATCCTCGCCGAGGACCTTCCGTAGGTCCGATGTCGGGAGGCCCCGCACCAGGCGGGCCGGGACCGGTCCGCACCGCCGCCTGTCGCTGCGGGACGCTCAGCGCCCGCTGCGAGGGCGAGCCCGTGCGAGTCTCGGTCTGCCACTGCCTGGACTGCCAGCGCCGCACCGGCAGCGCCTTTTCCGCACAGGCGCGCTTTCCGCGAGATCGCGTCACCCTGTCCGGCGAGGCGAGCACCTATGTTCGCGTCGGCGACAGCGGACGCAAGGCGCACGACCGCTTCTGCCCGCGCTGCGGGTCGACGGTCGCCTACACCAATGAGAATCTGCCGGAGCTGATCGCCATTCCGCTGGGCGCCTTCGCAGACCCCGGCTTTCCGCCGCCACGCTTCTCCGTCTACGAGGCGCGCAAACATCCCTGGACGGTGGTGCTGGGCGAGGGTGTCGAGCACATCGACTAGTTCACCCCACTAGCGGATCTGCTCGGCCTTGAGGCTGCCGGCGGGGAGGGGCTCCAGCGGCGGCTGCGGCTCCCCCGGGCCGAGCCAGGCGGCCCAGTGCTTGCGGTGCAGGATGACGATTTGGCGGTCGTGGTAGGGCGCGATGTCCGGCCCGGGCTCGGCGGTCAGCATGGTGAAGCGCTCGTCGCGCACCAGGCCGGCGATGCAGAACAGCTCCCGGTCGTCCGCCCGGGTGAACAGCCACTTCGACTTCGGATATTTTGCGCCGGTGAACTCGTAGAAGCCGTCGGCCGGGATCAGGCAGCGGCCGGTCGGGAAGCGCCGGCCGTCGGAGCGGAAGTTGATCACCGGCGGGCGCCCGGCCTGGACAAAGCCCCAGCGAAGCTGGGTCAGCTCCGCGCCCTCGGGGGCGCCGATGATGATCGGCGCAGGATCGGTCGGGCGGATCGAGTCGCGCGGTTCGAGGTTGGGCGCGCCGCCCGCCCAGTGCAGCGGCAGCTTCAGCTCGGCGAATTCGCGGGCCAGCCGGTCGAGGGTCTGCTTGAAACGGTATTCGTTGCACATGCGCAGCAAGTCTGAGCCGCGACGGTTCGCCCGTCTATGGCCGGCCCGCGCGGCCCGACCAGCTGGCGACGCTGCCCAGGCGCGCGCGGGCTACTTCACGGTCACCGTGGCGCGCATCTTCGGGTGGATGGTGCAGATGTACTGGTAGACCCCGGGCTTGGAGAACTTGAACGTATAGGCGTCGTCCTCGTCGAGCGCCCCGGAGCGGAAGCTGCCGTCGGTGCTGGTGACGGTGTGCGGCTCGCCGTCGAGGTTCTTCCAGGTCACCGAGCCGCCGACCGGCACGCTGACGGCCATCGGCTGGAAGTCGAAGTTCTTGATCATCACCTGGGCGGCGCCGGGCGCGCCGATCGCTTGTCCGGCCACGGCGAGGCCGAGGCCTGCGAAGAGGGCGAAGCTCGCAGCCGCGAGCGTCGCCCGAAGGGGCGTCATGTGCATGTCGATCGTCTTTCGTCTAAGCGGGTGAGGCTAGGGGCCAGGCCATGGGGAGCCAGGCCATGCGGGGGTCAGGCCATGCGAGGTCAGGCCATGCGAGGTCAGGCGAGAGTCTTGTCGGTCAGCTGCAGCGGCTTGTGCAGCGACGCGACGGCGATGCTGGTGACGCCGATCATGCCAGGCAGCTGCTCGGCCGGAACCGCCAACGGCCCGGGCGCCGGGGCCTGTCCGGCGGCGGGCTGCGGATAGGCGGTGGCGCGTGCGGTGTGGAAGGTCACGTGGCCGTCCACCTTGGAGACGATCTGGTGGATGTGGCCGTTGAGCACGGTCACCGAGCCAAAGCGGGCGAGCAAGGCCATCAGCTGGTCGTGGTCGCTGGAGCCCCAGCCCCAGGGATCGTAGATGCTCCACATCGGCATATGGGCGAACAGCACGATCGGTTGGCTGGCCGGGCGGGCCGCGAGGTCGTTCTTCAGCCAGGCCAGCTGCGTCTGGCCCAGCGAGGCCAGGCCGCCGGGCTTGAACTGCATGACGTTGACCAGGCTGACCAGATGCACGCCCCTGTGGTCGAAGCTGTAGTAGCCCTTGCCCTTCGACGCCGCGCCGAAGCGGTTGAAGTATTCCGTCCCCACGCCGTCGGTGACGTCGTGTTCGCCGGGCGTGGTGTGGATCTCGGTGACCTTCAGCTGCTTCATCAGCTGGTCGGCCTGGTCGAACTCGGCGGCCTTGGACAGGTGGGTGATATCGCCGGTGTGCAGCACGAAGGCCGGGGCCTGGGGCAGGGCGTTGACCAGCTGGATGGCGCGCTGGAAGGTGCCGGCGACGTCGGGATTGGCGGCCTTGTTGAAGCCGATGTGGCTGTCGCTGAGCTGCACGAAGAGCGGCGTGCCGGCCATGGCGACGGCGCCGGGCTGGGCCGCCTGCGCCAGGTCGAAGCCGGAGAGCACCCCGCCCGACAGGGCGAAGAGGGTGCCGGTTCCGACGCCCAGGCATTTCAGGGCGCCGCGGCGGGTCGTGTCGTGTTCCATGTCGAAGACCTCCAGAAGCATCTGTGGTCAAGACCGGAGCGGCCCGCGGTTTATTCCTGAGCGCTGCGAATTAAGCTCGCGAAGGTCGCGAGTTCGCTGGCCTGCATGTCCGAGACCGCGGCGAAATCGAGGTCCTCGTGCTTCCAGCACATGGCGTTGTAGCCGCGCCGGGCGCCTGCGCCGGGCAGCCGCTCGCCGCGGTCGGCCCAGACGAAGAGGTCGATTTTGTGCAGGCCGTGCTGGTAGACCAGGACGGCGGCCGGCCGGCCCGCGACCTTGTCGATCCGGCCCCCCGCCAGCCTGAAGCCTTCGGCGGCGAAGTCGTGGACCGGCGGCGAGAGGTCGATCCGGCCGGCGAACCAGGGCTTGACGGTGTGG
>Ga0105248_10003062_pt1 | contig 18537 bp, 12 predicted proteins | sample KBSS34metaG_FD_81524 | JGI IMG/M metagenome (GOLD analysis project Ga0105248, IMG submission 81524) | Switchgrass rhizosphere microbial communities from Kellogg Biological Station, Michigan, USA - KBS S3-4 metaG | ecosystem: Host-associated > Plants > Roots > Rhizosphere > Soil | place... | reverse complement strand
CTCCTCTTTGATCTCAAAGCTTGGTCGTTTTGAAGATCGTATACAGAGGTTCAGCCCCTTTTCAGGTCTCTCTTCTTTCCTAATTTGGACACCACAGCCTGGAACAGGAGGGGAGTTGCTTCTCCTTCTCCTCCATTTATTCACACCTTCATAGACCGCTTCTGCAATGATTCACTCGAATCCGCGAACTTGTTGCGGCAATTGCTCGGAATGCCTTATCGTCATGGATTGTGAACCGGCCAGGATACCTTCAGTCCATTCCGATAGCTTTCACTGCCTTTCTGCTCTTGAGCCTGTTTGCATCCAGCGCAGAAGCCGCGGAAAAGAAAGTTCTGCTCATTGTTGACGGCAAGAGTACCGGTGCGATTGCCGGCTACGGGAGAGTCCTTGCATCCGAACTGAGTGCCGCAACCTCCGACCGTATCGATTTCTACGAAGAGTACACCGACTTCTGGGAATTCTCCGGGGACAGCTATAAAGAACTCCTTCATGGATTCTATCGACAGAAGTATGAGCGTCAAAAATTCGATCTGATCATTGCCCAGTCTCCGGAAGTCCTGAGCTTCCTTGTGAAGTATGGCGACGAACTGTTTCCGGGCACGCCAATTGTTTTTGGTACCACCGACAAGACGCGATTTGAAAGTATACGAGCAAGCCTCAAACCGAACGTCACCGGTGTCCTGTTCGATGTGAATTCTGCAGCGACTATGGAACTGGTCATGAGAATCCAACCGGACATGCACAACGTTGTCGTGATCGCCGGTTCGGGGGGTAATGATTCGAATTATCTGGCCAAGGCACGGACGCAATTGCGCCGATTTGAAGGCCCGCTGCAATTGACGTACTGGAACGGTCTGCCGATGACGGAGCTCGAGCAACGTCTGCCCGGGCTGCCTGCGCACACTGCTATTTTGTTTCTCACCCTCAATCGCGATGGCTCCGGTGAATCCTTCGCATCGGCAGAAGCTCTGGCCAGAATTGCGAAAGTGTCGCAGGTTCCTATCTATGTCCTGTTTGACCGGTTCATCGGTGCGGGAGCGTTGGGCGGTTTTGTCGTCAGCCTGGAATTGGATGCCCGGGAAGTTGCAAGGCTTGCATCACGAGTCCTGGCGGGAGAAAAGCCTGCAGATATTCCCGTTCGTGTGGCGGATACCAATCGTTACGAATTCGACTGGCGGCAACTCCGACGCTGGGGCATTGACGAGAAAAACCTTCCAGCCGGCAGTGTCCTGTTGTCAAAGGCTCCCACGTTCTGGGAGCAATACAAGTGGACTGTCGCAGCCATCACGACGATTACAATTCTTCAGACTCTGCTGATTGCGGGTCTTCTGATCGGCCGGAAGCGGCGTCGCCGGGCTGAAGAAGTTCGAAATCGCCTGGCGGCTATCGTGGAGTCTTCGGAGGACGCCATCCTGAGCCAGGATCTGGACGGAACAATTACCGGCTGGAACGAAGGCGCCACAAGAATGTACGGGTATTCGGCGGCCGAAGTGGTCGGACAGAATATTTCGATTTTGACTCCGCCTGAATTGAAAGACGAACTTTCGGAAATTCCTGCGCGAATCCGGCGTCGGGAGAGCATTCGTCATCTGGAAACGGTGCGTGTCACCAAAGATGGCCGGCGAATGGATACCTCACTGACAGTTTCTCCACTCAAGGATCGTGCCGGAACTGTTGTGGGAGCCTCGATCATCGCGCGGGATATCACGGACCGCAAACGAGCCGAAGAATTGCACCGCGAGAGTGAGGAGCGATTTCGCATGCTGGCGGATAATGCCCCGGTTATGGTTTGGGTTGCCGGTCCGGATGCGCTTTGCACTTTCTTTAATCAGCAATGGCTGCAATTTACGGGCCGGAGCATGGAAAGAGAATCGGGAAATGGCTGGGTCGAAGGCGTGCACCCTTCAGACCTTCAACCGTGTATCGATTATTACCTCTCCTCCTTCAATGCAAGGCGATCTTTCTCCATGGAATATCGTTTGAAGCGGGCCGACGGGCAATACAGATGGCTTGTGGACACCGGTGTCCCACGGTTCGGGCCGACGGGAGATTTTCTGGGCTACATCGGTTCCTGCGTGGACATCAGCGAACGAAAACAGAACGAACAGGCCCTGCAACACCTCACGGCAAGATTATTCATGCTGCAGGACGAGGAACGGCAGCGCGTTGCGGCCGAACTGCATGATGGCCTCGGACAAAGTCTGGCGATCATCAAGAACCGTGCACAGATGGGCCTGCAAAATCAGGCGAACCCGGATCGAATCATGGAACAACTCGAGGAAATATCGGCCACGGCAACAGCCTCCATTCTGGAGGTCCGCGAGATTGCGCACAACCTCCGACCCTACGAGCTGGACAGGTTGGGACTGGGGGCGGCAATTGAATCGATGGTGGAGCGTGTCTCGAATTCGACTTCCATGAGGCTTACGGCAGATCTCGAAAGGTTGGGAGATCTGCTTTCACCGGAAGCAGAGACCAGCGTTTACCGCATCGTGCAGGAAGCTTTGAACAATGTTATTCGCCATTCGAAAGCAACTGCCGCTCGAATCGAAATCCGGGCTTCGGAGGGGAAGATGACAATCTCGATTCAGGATAATGGCAAGGGATTTTCCATTTCTGCCGGGAACGGCCATAATGTCAGTGGATTTGGCCTTGCCGGAATTGCGGAGCGCGTACGTGGACTCGGCGGGTTTTTCGAGATAATTTCTCCTCCTGAAGGTGGTACGACCCTGACTGTTCATCTGGAGTCCAATGTCGTCAAAGCAGAATAAGACTCGTATCGTTATCGCGGATGACCACCCGGTCTTCCGCTTCGGCCTGCGGCAGATTATCGAAGCGGAGCCGGGATTTGAGGTGGTCGGCGAAGCGGACCAGGGAGAAACCGCACGTGATCTGATTCAGAAGATTCGTCCCGCTATAGCGATTCTGGATGTGGCAATGCCCATATTGGACGGCCTTGCTCTCGCCCGCGTTCTGCAGAAAGAAGAAATCCCAGTCAAAATCATCCTCGTGACGATGTACCGGGAAGAAAAACTCTTCAAGAAAGCTCTGGAAGCCGGAGTGAAAGGCTATGTGCTGAAAGACAGTGCAGCGTCCGATATCATCAGCTGTATCAAGGCTGTTGCTGCCGGTCAAAACTACACCAGTCCGGAACTGACGACCTATCTGGTGAGCCGTGTCCGACAGGTGGATGCCGTGCGGGAACCTCGATCCGGAGTTGAGACATTGACCGCAACGGAACTTCGAATCCTCGCCTCGCTTGCCGAATACAAGACCAGTAAGGAAATTGCACAGGAGCTATTTATCAGTCCAAGAACCGTGGAAACTCATCGTAATAATATCTGCCAGAAACTGGGAATTCATGGAAGCCATGCCCTGATGAAATTCGCACTCGCGCAGAAAAGTTTCCCGACCAGCTGAGAATTGTAGAGGTGGTCCACGACTGCCCGCGATATCTCGTCTTGAAGCCCTGAGATAGATCGTCTTCAGATATCAGGACTACGTAGTTATACACAGATGGAAATACGTACCCCGATACCGCCCAATTACGTAGCCCTCTGGATTTTCAACATTTAATCGGACATCTAGACTTCAAGTTTGGTCCAGCATTGCTGAGAGAACGTGGACGCCAGCTGAATTTCTACACGGTCCTTTAGCCGGTGGAGCGGGCATGAAGATAATGATCGTCGATGACAGCGAACGAATGAGACAGATGATCCGCATATTCATTGCGGATCTTTCGTCGGACATCGTGGAGTGTGAGGATGGCGCTGAAGCGCTTGAAACATACCGGACCCATCGACCCGATCTTGTCCTGATGGATTTGAAGATGGCTCGAATGGATGGACTGGCGGCGACGAGTCAAATTCTCGATTCGTTCCCACACACGAGAATCGTCATTGTTTCGCAGTGGGATGATGCTCCGTTCCGGGCCGCGGCGCAGCGTGTGGGTGCTGAAGCCGTTGTCAGCAAGTCGGATCTGCTGCCACTCCGCAGCATTCTAGCCACGATATAGCAAGCGAGCCGTATGAGGAAGATTGCATCACCATTGAAAGGCAGAATAAAAAAACAAGTGGAACGGCCAGGGATTCAAAGCGCCAAAGGACGAAGCAGGGAACCGCTGCGTGGAGATCCTATGGAAAGCGCCATTGCTCGCGTAGCATTGGAACGCTCCCGGGCAGGAAAGGCGCTTCAGGATCTGACCGGCAAACTCATTGAGGCCCAGGAAGAGGAGCGCCGCCGTATCGGACGAGAACTGCATGACGGCTTGAATCAGCAGTTGGCCATGTTTGCTGTCGAACTTGGACTCCTGGCTCGCCAGGTGCCGCCGAAGTCGCCGGGTCTGGCCGATGCGATACTCAATCTTCGTCATCGTGCGGAAGAACTTTCAAATGATCTTCGGATGATCACACACCAGCTTCATCCGGCAGCTCTTGAACATTTGGGACTGATTTCGGCGCTCCGCAGCCTTTCCGGGGAGTTCAGCCGCTCTGAAGGGGTTCGCGTCTGGTTCAGTGTCGACAAGGAAATCGGGCCGGTTCCATCCGAAATCTCTATTTGTCTGTATCGAATCGCCCAGGAGGCTCTTCGGAATGTGGTCAAACATTCCGGCTCCAGCGTTGCCTGGGTCCGCATTACGGTAAGTCATGATGAGATTCAACTCTCCATTGAAGACAGGGGAGTCGGCTTCAAACTTCACAACACCGCAACTGCAGGTCTGGGGCTGGTCAGCATGCAGGAACGTGTTCAGATTGTTCAAGGGAAAATCCTCATTCAGTCTGCGCCTGATGAGGGCACCTTTATTCGAGTCTATGTACCCATTACCTGGAAGGAGCAAAAAAGTGGTCACGAAAAAAAGGCTTCGAAAGCCCACGCTGCTGCTGGCTGATGATCATGCCATCGTGATAGATGGACTTCGTCGGCTGCTGCAAACCGATTTCGAACTCCTTGGAGCAGTCAGTGACGGCTGGTCTTTACTGGAGGCGGCAGAACGGCTGAAGCCTGACGTTATCGTCGCTGACGTCTCGATGCCGTCGTTGAATGGCATCGACGCAGTCCGCCGGTTGAGGAAACTCAAAGTTCATTCCAAGGTCGTGTTTCTGTCCATGCACATGGATGTCGAAATCGCCACGGAAGCGCTCCGGGCCGGCGCCTCCGCCTATGTACTGAAGCATTCGGCGACAGATGCGCTCAATCATGCAATCTGGGAAGTGCTGAAGGGGCAAACCTTCGTCAGTCCCAGGATTGCCAAGGACGTGATGGCGAATTTCATGGAATATTCAAACGGAACAAGCCCACTCGCTGTTCAGCTGACGCAGCGGGAGCGCGAAGTGCTCCAGCTAGTTGCAGAGGGGCGCACCATCCGGGGCATTGCCGCGATCCTGCAAATCGCGGTACGAACCGTTGTGTTTCATAAATGCAATATCATGGACAAGCTCGGACTTCGCACAACCGCGGATTTGACTCAGCACGCCATCAAGCGAGGACTTATCTCCATCCAGCTTCGGGCCAACGATGGTATTTTCACCGAAGCGCGGGCCGTTTAGTGCTTCAAATCTCCATTGGATTATTTGGGCGTCGTTTTCAGATCGAACAGCATCGTACCGCGGTAACCATTTGCTCTCTTGTAGGAGATCGCCAATCGACCCAGCATGAATCCAAAGGTCTGCGCCCCGGTGAGTTGTTCGATGAATCGGTTTTCGACTGAAGCCTGTGCATCCGGACACGCCATGCGCGTGCCCGCCAGCGGTCCGACCGACAACTCACCGGGAATCTTCCCTTCAGTTACACCTGCAGTGTATCGGTTGCAGCCACTCGTTCCTGAGATGCGTCCTGAGTCATAAGCGAGAGCTATTTCAGGTTCTTTTCCTGCCGGTTCGGCGATATCCCAGGCACGCAGCACCCAGTCTGTTTTAGTAAGGACAGCAAGTGAAAGACGACCGGTACTTACAGGTCCGGGCGATGTCAACCGGCCTCCATTGAGCGTCCACTGCCATTCCACGAGTTCGCCTGGGCAACACGCGGCGTCGTCGACACCTGCTCGAACTGCGCTTACCAGTAATTTCCCACCGTTGATCCGCACGGACCGCAATTGCACACGATCGCCAAGAGCCACCGTTGCGATGTTGCGAACGCTTCCGTTCAGGCGTGCCATCACCGCAAGGTAGGAAAAGGATGCCGAACCGCCGGCATTATATGTGAGCACAGCTACGGCCTCATCAAGACGGTCTCCATCGAGATCACCCAGTGCACGGAAGTCGCCGGCAATCTCGACGACTGGCCGCGAAGCGGCGCCAGGTGCAGAAGGCGGACCGGTCCATCGGCCGTCTTGAAGAGTCACCGTACCCAGGCTTTCCGCAAGACCGGAATACGTCGCGCTCTTCATTTCATCCATTGTCGGCGGCGCCTTGAGGATTGGAGGGAGCTGTATGGACCTCGCCGCTTCTGAGGACAGGGCCGAACCGGTGCAGGCATTGCAGACGAGCGTCAATACGGCCAGCACTGAAATGCAGCTTGCCAGCCTCATTAGTCCTTTTTCTTTTTCATCGGCGGCGGGAAGTTCTTCAGCAATTTCGCGATGGCTTTGGTCATGTTCCTCTGCCGTTTGCCCGGCTTCGCACCCGTATCCAGTGTTTTGGTCGCAACGCCTCGCCAGATCAACTGCTTTGTCCCGGGATCGTAAACATCCAGTCCGAGAGTTCCTATGGTGAGCGTATTGACGCTGGTTGTGGAATACCCGCCTCCACCGCCATACCAGCCACCGCCCCAGTAGGGGCCTGTACTGAATCCTGAGCTATATGTCGTGAGCTCTTTTTCGTTCTTGATTGCGAGCTGGTAAACAATCACCAGGTCGGCGTTGGCGGTATTTGTCCTGGTAAGGCCCTTCTTCGCAAACTCCGCGTCCAGGGTCTGACCAAGCTGGTCCATCGTCAGCTGGTCAATGTCCATTGACTGAGGATGTTTTTCCCACCGGTAGGTTTTGTATTTGGAAAAATCAGCCTTGCTGTCGAAGTTGTAGCTCACATCCTGGGCAAATGCGGATGACGCGAAACACAAAGTTGCCAGGAAAATTCCGGGAAGAATCCATCTAGCGGATCGCATATGTATTCCATCTCTCCTTTTCGGCTTCCATTGTTTCCTACCCGTCTTATGCTGGTAACTGTAAATTCAGACAGGCCGCTGCAGGGGCGGTCCATGAGCGGCCTGCAAAACATCCTCGATTTGAATCGGCCCTGTCAAAACGAACAGGTAATTCGCAGCCCGCCGCGCTCTCTGTATCTTCATCCGCCAATCCAGTGTTAAACAGGGTAAGATTTAAGTCTTGCCTGCGTGCGTCGGAACGTGCGCGTTTAGCCAGGAGCGTTACGGTGCGAATTCGACGGATAGTGCATGTGCTAGTAGGGACGGCAGGCATTGTTCTTGTGGTGCTGATAGCGGCGATCGTGTTCTTACACACACGAACCGCAAAGAGTCTGGCATTTGAGCAGATTCAAAAAGTTTTGGCAGCGCAGGACATTATTGTTGAAGCCGCCGATTTTGATTACACCTTCAGGCCACTTCGCATTTCCGCAAGCCGCATTGCCCTTCATAAAATGTCGGTGCCCGATCTTCCCCGGTTTTTCCTGGCGCAACATTTCTCCATGACGGTCCGCCTCAGGGACCTGCTTCATGGCCGTTATCGCATTGAAGACCTGCAGCTGGAAAATCCTGAGGTTCACGTGGTCGTCGATGAGCAGCATCGCAACAACATTCCCGGTGCATCCGACAGAACCCCATCGGCAAATCAGCCCATCGATTTGTTAATCTTGAAGTTCCAATCCAGCAGAGGGTCATTCACATTGGAAGATCGTTCGAGGAAACTCTCGCTGCGATTGCCGGCATGGGATCTGTCCGGTGATGGCGAATCGAAGGATACCCAGACGTTTCACTTGAAGACTCGCGAAAACAGCGAAGTTCGATTCGACGGAAAGATCCTGACGATTGACAGCATGGATATCCAGGGCGCGTTGAAGCAGCGCAATACGACGCTGGAGTTCACCAGCGCGCACCTGACGGGCGGACTGGGCGACTTCGTTCTCAAGGGATCGGTCGGAAATCTCAGCGACCCGAAGCTGAATCTCTCGATGATCGGCGATGTTCATCTTCAGCCAGTCCGCCAGTTCCTGTCGATTGCGCAGAACCTTCAAGGCGACTTGCACATGGATGCGACAACTTTGGGTAGTCCCGAGGCGCTGCAAGTGACGGGGCGACTGACCGGTCGCGAATTAACGGCGGACCGGTTCAGTGGAGTCGCGATCGATACAGAGTTTGCAATGGATCTCGGGACGAACAGGGCCCGGTTGACTTCCGTTCGTGCCTGGTCATCCAATTTATCGGCCAGCGGCGCTGCGGACGTCGCGCTCACGGAAGCTGCCGGTGAAAGCAAAATGGATGCGCGGTTTGACGTTGGGAATCTACAGAAACTCCTGCAGTTATATAAGGCTCCCATTTCCGTCTCAAGCCGCGCCACCGGAAATGTCCGAATAGCCTGGCCCGGAGTCGATGTGGATCGGATGAAGGGAAGCGGTCGAATCCAGTTGTTCCAGATTTCCCCTGCGACCGGCCGCGATATTCCTGTTACCGGCGTCGTCAATATCGGCGCGCAGGCCGGTCATTTGACGGCGACAATCGATGAGCTCAATTCAGGTGCTCTCCATCTTTCCGGCCAGGTGAGTCTTCAGTCGCTAAAACAAATTGGCGGTTCGCTTCGGCTTGCCGTTTCCGATGCGGGCGACGCATTACCACAGGTTGCCGGCTGGTTTGGATCCACCGTTCCATCGGACATGAAGGTCTCGGGTCTGGCTGTTCTCACTGTGAATCTGGAAGGGACTCTGGAGCATCCGCAAGTCGATGGGAATCTCGAAGCGAATGACCTGGCCTTGAACGGTTTCGAGAATGTCCACCTGGATGTCGCGGCGAAGTACACTCCGGAACAAGTGGACGTTCAGCACTTGTCGATACAGTGGAAAGCGGAAACCATAACAGGGAACGGCCACGTCGGACTGACCGGTTCGGATCCGACCCTTGATGGACAGGCCGTTATCGCGACGACCTCGATCCATCGTCTTCTCTCGGAAATCGGCAGGCCGGAAATCCCTGCCGCCGGCAACGTGGACATTAACGCGACTGTTTCGGGGACTATTCAGAATCCAGTCGTGGCCGCGAAGTTGGCCGCATCGGAACTGCAAGCCTACGACGAGCCGATAGGACTTCTTTCCGCCCAGGCCAGCCTTCAGAATCACGTCGCGGTCCTGGATACATTGACGTTGAGCAAGGCGGGTGGCGGAGATCTTCAAGCCTCCGGAAGATATGAAATCATGTCCGGCTCTTACGCTGTTGACCTGAAGGGACGCGAACTTCAGCTGATCGGAATGGCATTGCCCGGAGTCCCGGCAATGCGCGGCAACGTGAGCCTGGCCGCGGAAGGACTCGGTACCCGCGAAAACCCTGCCGGTATGATTCATCTCGTCGCACGTGATTTTCACGTGGGTTCTGAAGACCTGCAGTCGATTGATCTCGATGTCGATGTTTCCGAACATCGTGCGCACATCACTGCGGCCGCGCCCTCCTATGGAGTGAAGGCGAATGCTTCGATTGGAATTGAGAGTCCTTACGAGGCAGAGGCGGCTCTCCATATCGAAGATGCCGACATTTCAAGCTTTCCGTCGGAAAAGCTCCAGGGCCTGTCCGGCCGGATAACCGCGAATGTAACGGCGAAAGGAAATTTTTCCGATATCAAAAGCGCCGTGGTTCTTGCAGATGTGCCGCAACTCAAATTCGATTGGCGGGATCATGCGATCACGAACGACAAGCCAATTCAGTTGGGCTACGCCAACCGGGAGCTGACCATCTCCGAGGCGGACGTTCGAGTCGAAAACTCGGTCGTGCATATAGAGGGCAATATTCCTCTCGAAGGATCCATCGGGCAGCTCAAGGTGAACGGCCGGGCAGATCTTTCAGAGCTTGCAAATTTCATTTCTCTCGACAGTCCGGTCGCTGCCGGGGGGCAGCTTTTACTGGATGGAAGCCTTCGTGGAAATCTGAAACGAATCGATCCCGATCTGACGATCACTGTCACAGGCGGGTCTGTGGAGACCGCCGTTATGATCGCGCCTCTGAATGAAGTCAATCTGAAGGCCATCGCACGCGATGGACGAGTGATCGTGGAGCAGCTCAACGGCAGATGGGGAGATGCGAGAGTGTCGGCTCAGGGTGAAGCGACAATGGCTTTGCTGCCGGATCTGCCGATTGAGATACCTCGACCCGAATCTCCTGTCCGGTTGTCTGTAGAAATCGAAAAATTCATGCTCTCTTCGATGACGCGGCCGCCGGCAGATACGGACGGAACGGTCTCCGTCAAAATTGAAGCAGAGGCGCAAAGAAAAGACATCAGCTCCGTCCAGGTGAAGGTGACGTTTCCCGATCTCAAATTCAATGCCGGCACATTCGTGCTCGAGCAGGTTGGAGAATCCAGGATTGAGATTCGAAACGGAATTGCTTCCGTTCGGCAGTTTGAATTGAAGGGCCCCCAGACAAATGTTCAGCTTTCGGGCACTGCGGACTTAAGGGAATCCGGTCCGCTCGATGTGCATCTCAAAGGAGATTCGGACGCTGCGGTTCTTGCGTTATTCAGTAAGGCGGCAAAAGGCTTCGGAACCGCTCGATTGAATGTCGACGTCAGCGGGAATATGCGCGAGCCGAGAGTAAATGGCTATGTGGAAATCCAGGACGGACAGGCGCAACTCGACAGTCCTCGTCTCGCGGCCGAAAACGTGCAGCTGCGGCTGGACTTGAACGGCGACAAAATCGATGTGACACGGCTCGAGGGCAATGTAAATGGAGGCATGATCAAAAGCGAGAAAGGGTATGTGGGCCTGTTCAACTCCCATCGAGGCGAGGTAAGCCTGGCGGTTTCGGGAGATGGAGTTTACATGGAGTTCCCTAAAGGATTGAAAACTGTCTCGAATGCGCAATTCCGTGTCGATGGCACGTATCCCGACCTCCGAATAACGGGAAAAATCGATGTTGAAGAAGGCGCATACACGGAGCCTTTGACTCTGGGCCGGGGCCTGATGAATTATTTTTCGGGTGAACAGAAATTCATCGCAGCCTCTAATAAAGTCTCCGATTTGAACAACACTCGATTGGATATCGCACTTCGAACGCTTTCACCAATCGAGGTCGACAACAATATTGCACAAGGCGAAATTGATGCTGAACTCCGGCTGCTGGGTACGATTGAAGAGCCGGGGATGACCGGAAAAATAGAGGTTAACGAAAGCGCGAGCCTTTACCTGCGCGAGCGGAAGTATTCCGTCGATCGCGGTCTTATCACGTTCAACAATGAACATGCGATTGAACCCATTCTGGACGTATCCTCCACGACGACCGTAAAGACGAAAACCTCCGATTACGACATTTCCATGAAGATTTCCGGCAATGTCGCAAAGAAGCTGGAAACGGATCTGACTTCCAGTCCTCCCCTCAGTGAAGGAGACATCGTTTCCGTCCTGGCCACAGGCCGAACGTTGAATGAGGCCAGCAGCGCGGGCGGCGCCGTCGCCAAAGAACAGGTTCTGTCGTTCATTGCCGGCGATCTGGGTTCGTCATTCGCATCTGAAGCAGGTCGCGCCATCGGCTTGAGCCAGGTCCGGATCGATCCAAGCTTCATCGATACAAGCAAATCGACGACCACTTCCGATCCCACTTCCGACATTGCCAGTGAAACCGAACCTACAGCTCGCCTCACGCTTGGCAAAGACATTACGCCGAAATTAAGCCTCGTTTATTCGATGAATCTTCGAAACAGCAGCGACCAGATATGGATTGCCGATTACAACGTGACCCGGCGTATCACCACCAGTGGAATCCGCCAGGAAGACAATAGCTTCCGACTCCAGGCCCAGCACGACCTCTTGTTTGGTCTTCCCGACATCACGACCAACAATGGGACATCCATCCGAAGAAAGATTGGCTCCATCCAGTTTTCTGGCGATACCCGTCTTTCCGCGGAAAAACTTTCCAGCGTCGCCGGACTCAAGACGGGAAAGTCCTATGATTTCTTCTCGGTTCAAACTGCGAAGGAGCGGCTGGAAAAAGTCCTGAACGCCGAAGATCGGCTGGAAGCCCGCATTTCGGTTGAAAAGAAGACGACTGGATCAAGAGTGGATCTTGGGTTTCACATCAAGGAAGGTCCTCATGTTCAATTGGTCTATCAAGGCTGGGACATTTCGAATGATTTGAACGACGACATTCGGAAAACGTGGAGCCGAGGTGTTATCGATGCACAACGGATCGCGGACGTTGAGGACCTGATCGAAAGCGCCCTTTTGAAGAAACGGCATTTCGGTTTCCATGTTGACAGCTCGGTGGAGATGCCGAGCGAAGATTCCAAGAAGGTCACTTTCAAAATACAGCCAGGAAATCCATATGACGAACTCCGCGTGGTGTTCGAAGGAGTTCATTCCGTCAAAGAAAACGATTTGCAGACGCTGTTGAAATCCATCGGATACTTCAATCAGGGTCCCGAGGAGAGGGATCAGGCGGTTCCTTCCATCGAAAGTTTTTTTAGGGAACGCGGATTTATCGACGTGAAAGCTGAACCACCGAGCGGTCAATTGAATGAGCAGACGCGGAAATTGACGATGGTGTTTCGCGTCACCGAAGGTGGCCTCTACCACTTTGGCGAGATCCGTTTCCAGGGGAATGCAGAATTCACAAACGATGCTCTGTCGAAGCAGATCGGAATTGGACCGGAAACGGTATTTCATCTGTCGACTGCCAACGCGGCGAAACAGACTCTTCAGGAACTCTATCGAAAGACAGGCTATAACGACGCTTCGATTCAATTCAGCCAGGTCAAAGATGCTTCCAGACGAATCATCAACCTTACTTTCGACATTCAGGAAGGGCGTCAACGAGTGGTCCAGGAGATTCAGGTCGACGGGAATGAAAAGACGAGCAAGGGTCTTGTCCGTTCTCAATTGGCGTTGGAGCCGGGCGATATCCTCAGCGATGAGAAGCTGAGCCAGGCGCGGACCAATCTTTACGATGCGGGTGGGTATGCGTTCGTAGATATGGATGTTACTGCGCTGAACCCTTCGCCCGCGCTTAAAGCAAATCAGATTCCGGTCCGGCTTGCTGTGCGCGTCCGGGAAGTCCAGCCATGGGAACTGAAGTATGGTGGCTATTACGATACGGAACGCGGCCCCGGCATCGTTACCGATTTCTCCAACCGCAACATGCTTGGGAACGCGCGCGTCGTGGGTATGCAAGTCCGCTTTGATGGCGAGCTTCGTGAAGTGCGAACGTATTTCAGTCAGCCCGTCCTTCGCCGCTTTCCCGTCAAGTCATTGTTTTCGGCATTCATAAGCCATGAGGAGGAGCCGGACGAAGGCCGGATCAAGGACAAGAAAGGCCTGTCCCCAACTCTCGAATATAAGTTTCGAAAAGTAAACACAGTTACATTGGGATATCGGTTGGAATGGACCCATGAGTTCGCCATCGATCCCAATTCCACCTTTCCGGACGCGCTGACGCGGACCGCACCAATTACGAGCAGCTTTACTCACGATACCCGTGACGATCCCTTCGACGCTTCAAGAGGTCACTTCACATCGCATGCGGTGGATTGGGGGACGCACCAGCTGGGGTCCGATCTTCATTACCTCAAGTATTTCGGTCAGTTTTCGGATTATACGCGGCTCGGCAAGCCGACTGTTGTGCCGTGGACGAAGGAGATTCGCAATCGCCTGCTCCTGGCTTACGGGGTGAGGGTCGGAATCCTGAAGGGAGAGCGCGGTCAGGATTTCCGGACCGAGCAATTCAAGACTGGGGGCGGCACGACGGTCCGCGGCTTTGAACAGGACAAACTGGGTCCGCTGGATGCAGAGGGGAATCCAGTCGGCGGCGATGCCGAACTGATACTCAACACCGAACTGCGATTCCCGCTCTATAAATTTATCGATGGAGTTGCATTTGTCGATGCCGGCAACATTTATCCAACGCTTCAGGACTTTTCACCATTCGACCTGCGGGGATCCTATGGATTCGGATTGCGCATTCGAACGCCGTATCTCCTTTTGCGGTTCGACTATGGAATCAAGATGAAGACGAAGCCAGGCGAATCTCGAAGTCAGTTCTTCTTTACATTCGGTCAGGCGTTTTGACCGACGCACAGTCTCTGACCGCGCACTGCGGATTAAATTGTTCTGGCGGGAGGAGACCGCTTCAATGCAGTACGATCGACGTCCGGATTTCTAATCGTGATGATTCGGTTGCTGATCGCATATTGCGTTAAGTCAGCGGTGGTGCGGAGTCCCAGCTTATCCATGATATTTGTTTTGTGAAATTCCACGGTTCGCGTCGTGATTTTCAGCAAGTCGGAAATCACACGGATGGTATGCCCCTTCGCCACCAGCTGAAGCACTTCGCGTTCCCTGGATGTCAGGCGGATGGCTGACCCGTCTCTTCGTTGTGAAGAAGCCATGACATTCAGCTTTACGTTTTCCGCGATTCTGGGACTGACGAATTGACGTCCCTTCAGCGCTTCCCAGATGGCATAGCTCAGTATCTGCGTCGCGGAATGTTTCAGGACGTACCCCGAGGCTCCCGCCCGAAAAGCCTCCGCAGCGACTTCAACATCCATGTGCATCGTAAGGAATATGATTTTGGAGCATGAACCGCCTGCCTTCAACCGGCGCGTCGCTTCAATGCCGCTCAGCCTGGGCATTGAAATATCGGTGACGATGACATCGGGCCTGAGTTTATTCGCGTGTTCGACCAGTGCCGCGCCATCACCAACGACTCCTATAAGATCAAACTCCGGTTCCAGCAAATGACGGAGGCCGTCAACGACGATGGCGTGATCATCTGCCAGCAATAAGCGGGGACGAATTGTCTCTACCGAGTTCCTCACGTCTTCTGCTCCTTTCCCAACGACGATGGATCCGGAGTCCACAATGCAACCTTTAGGACGACGTTCTGGAGTCTAATGTTCAAGGAGTCGACTGGAAATCCGGAGGGTTGCGTAATTTAGATACGTTGTCCTACTTAGTTCTTCATAACCTCCAGCAGTCGAGCAGCTGCTGGCGCTGGCAACCATATAACGGGAGTCATCGGCGGAACCCGATAGCCGGCCAGCTCGTTCGTGCTTCTTCCGGCGAATCCGCGGGTGCAGTCACTCTGACATCCAGAGGTTCAAATCCTCCCACACGTCGGGCGAGGGCAATCGCATCGAATGGCGCTTTAACTTTTACGTCGTTATCGAAGTAAACGTAGACGCCAAGCTTTTTCTTCCGCCACACTCGGACGCGACGGGCCCAGAGATCGAGCGCATCTGAAGTGTATCCACTGACGTACAGCTCCTTATCGCCATGCAATCGGGCGTACACGAAATTGGCGGTGACATCTTCCATGAAAGGCCATTTCCCGGCCGTGTCCGCGACGACAAGCGCGATGTTCCATTTCCGCAGAAGGTCGGTAAATTCGGTGGAACGAAATGACTCATGACGAATCTCAACGGCGTGCTGCAACGACCTGTTTTCGTCGATCCGCAGATAGCTCCTGCCCTTCATTCGATGATCGCGCCGGCGTGCAAGCCGGAGAGCATCGCCGGTAGTGGCTGGCAACAGTCGGAAAAAGGAGTCGAACTTCTCTGCATGAAATGCAAAGCCCGGTGGAAACTGCCATAGGATGGGGCCGAGCTTTTCCTTCAGCGCCAGAATACCTTGAGCGAAAAAATTGGCCAGCGGCTTTTCGACATCCTTGAGCTTCTTCATATGGGTGATAAAGCGGCTGCCTTTGATGGAAAACCGGAACTTATCCGGGGTCTCTCGATACCACAATTGCCAGCTCGAAACGTCCTGAAGGGAATAGAATGAACCGTTGATTTCAATCGAATTGACTTGACGGGACGCGAACGCGAGCTCCTGGCGCATCGGCAATCCGGCCGGATAGAAGTTATTTCTCCACGGACCATACCGCCAACCGGAAATTCCGACGCGCAGATCTGTCTTCAACATGTCTCCTGTCGGTTGAAATGCTTCTTTGATTATCGTGAAAATCGACAGCGAAAATACAGCCGCGAAGTGTGAAAACCCTGTGGCGATCTCGCGGAATCTGAAGACCGGGAACCACCTGCCATCCTTTACAGTTTTCGCAAGGCCCACAAAGGAATAGAAGTATGGATGCTGGCCGGACCTCGGTCCGAACGTTGGAAAGTAGTTTTTTATGAAGAGCGGGAACCTGTGGCTGCGCCGATTAGAAATTGGATTGTTGGCTGCTGGCTTGGTACTTGTGACCGTATTTGTGGCGGTAAAAGTCCAAAGCCGGATTTCCGCGGGTCTCGCCGTAAAGAAATTCACAGCCGAACAGACTGTGGCTCTGCGGGACACTAATGAATCCTCCGTAATGCAGGCCAGGGGCGATGTGGATTTCAGCCTCTGGAGCAATAACCGCATAAAGGACTATCTCGCGAGCCTCGAGGACATAACGGAGACTCCCGAGGCGGTGTTACGGATACCGAAACTGCACCTGGAGGTCCCCGTGTACGAAGGCACTGATGAACCGGTGCTTAACCGGGGTCTCGGAAGAATTATCGGTACAGCAAGGCTGGGTGAAACCGGGAATACCGGAATCGCAGGCCATCGCGACGGATTCTTTCGCAGTCTGAAGGATATTGGACCAGGCGACACTCTCGAGTTGGTGCTTCCTCATCGGACCGACCACTATCTCGTCACGAACATCATCATCACCAATCCAGACGACGTCAGTGTGCTGGCACCCAGCTCCGCAGCTTCGCTGACGTTGGTTACCTGTTATCCGTTTTACTTCGTCGGAAGTGCACCGCAGCGCTACATAGTGCAGGCATTCTTCGATGAACCTTCTCTGCTCAGCGGGGAGCCCACAATCAAACTTCAATCTCGATAACTGCTTAAAACCAAGGAGTACTCTAATGAAACTGAGATCAAAAGCCATATTCGGACTCATGACGGCAGGTCTTGTATCTCTTGCCATTTCGCCAATCGGAATGGCCCAGGATACATCCAAGACCCAGGTCGTCACCGGGACAGCAACCAGCACGACAACCGTGGAGAAAGGAGAAGTCGTCTATGTCTCCGGGAACGATCTCGTCGTCAAAATGGACACCGGAGAAATACGTCACATGAACGTACCCGATACCGCAAGGGCGACTGTGGATGGCAAGGAGATCTCGGTTCACGACCTGAAACCGGGAATGAAGCTCCAACGGACAATTACGACAACTTCGACGCCGAAAACAGTGACAACGATACGAACCATTTCAGGAACGGTATTCGCGGTGATTCCGCCTTCCAATCTTATTCTCAGCTTTCCGGAAGGCGGCAACAAGTCGTACAACGTTCCTAAAGATCAGAAGTTCGTCATTGACGGAAAGACCTATTCCGCATTTGAGCTGAAGAAGGGAATGAAAATCTCGGCAACCGTGGTGTCGGAAGCATCGGATGTCGCCGTTACCGAAACACGAAGAGCGACTGGCACGGCGCCTGCCGCGGCTGCTCCACCGCCGCCTCCTCCCGCGCCACCGACACCAGTGGTGTACGTGGGTGTCCTGCTGATCGAAGTTCCCGCGCCGGCGACGCCGCCACCGCCGCCGCCGACTGGCCTGAATGCGCGCCCTGCGTCGGCCGAACCGGCTCCCAAGGCGCTGCCTAAAACCGCCAGTTCCTGGCCAATGGTGGGCTTGCTGGGCCTTCTGCTCTGCACCGCGTCGCTTGGTATTCGGACGATTCGACGCTATTCAGAGTAGGATTTTCAAAGCGGATGTTTGGAAGTTCCTCCCTTCCTCTACAACGAGGAAGGGAGGCTTAGGCACCGGAAATAATTCCGGCCTTGCCTTCGGGGGGGAGAGGCAAGGCCGTCGATCAACTGTCGATCCTCGACTGGTTGACCTAATCCTGCTTTTTCGTTTTGGGCGGATAGTTCTTCAGAAGTTTTTCCGCCGCCTTGGTGATGTTCTGCTGCCGCTTCTCCGGTTTTGCTTTTGTGTCCACTGTTTTCGAAACGACACCGCGCCACACCAGTTCCTGTTTGACCCTGTCGAACATATCCAGACTGACGGCCCCGACATCGACGCTGCTGGTGGTGGACGTGAGGACCATTCCATTCCCATACCAGACGTTATTCCACCCGGGACCGGCGTACCATCCGGTAGCGTATGTCGTCATATCCATTTGTTTATCCACAGCTGCCGTGTAGACAATGACCAGGTCGGAGGCGATCGTCGGCGATTTGGTGAGCCCGCTTTTGACAAGCGCCGCGTCGAAAGCCGCGCCCAACTGCGCAAGCAGTGATTGATCGAAATCCTTCATCAGCGGATGCTTTTCCCATCTGTATGTTTTGTATTTCGAAAAATCGGCGAGCTTATCAAACGTGAAAGATACTTTTTGAGCGAAAGCGGAGGTCGCAATGAACAGAAACAGGACCGGCAGACTCCATCGAACCGCTTTCATTTGCTCT
>Ga0105248_10003060_pt1 | contig 18547 bp, 14 predicted proteins | sample KBSS34metaG_FD_81524 | JGI IMG/M metagenome (GOLD analysis project Ga0105248, IMG submission 81524) | Switchgrass rhizosphere microbial communities from Kellogg Biological Station, Michigan, USA - KBS S3-4 metaG | ecosystem: Host-associated > Plants > Roots > Rhizosphere > Soil | place... | reverse complement strand
TCGTCGTGACGGGAGAAGGCGAGTTGATCTGGGACGTTGTGAATCACAAAGTCAAACTTGAAGAGATTCCGGACTCCGACCTTCCCGTCCAGTTGCAGCCCATGTCGATGGAAGCCCGGAAGGATTTCGTCGACCAGCAGTTCTCCAAACGGAAGGAACTTCAGATCAAGATCGATGAACTTTCGACCCAGCGGGACGCGTTTATCAAGGCGGAGACGGAAAAGAAAATTGCGGCCGGCGCCGGCGACAGCTTCGATGCGAAGGTTGCCGAAATCATTCAGGCCCAGGCGGTGCGGAGAGGCATCCAGTACAACATCACAGCCGCAGGCGTTTCGAAAGAGAAGTAAACTCGAACTCTATTGAGTCACTGGAGCCCCTGCGGAACCTGCGGGCGCGAGGCTGGTCGCCAGTGAATATCGAATAGTGCCATCCGGAGTGATGAAGTATCCATAGCGGCCATCGTTCGGGGAAGCGGGCTCCGCCGTTACCGTGAAATCGCTGTTGGTTGCATCCAGGTTAATGGAAAAGTTGTAGCCTGAAACCGGCCCGGGAATGAAATTCGAAGGGATCAGCGCACCGGCGATCAGGTCCGAGAGATTGCCGAACCGTCCATTGGACGTGGAGAGATACGTCACTTCAGCGGTGTTGATGGTTCGAAGCGTCGCAACCGCAGCCGCTTCATGAGCGGCCTGGCGTGAGCGCAACAGACTGGGAATCGCAATCGTCGCGATGATCAGAATAATCGCCACCACAATTAGAAGTTCCAACAGCGAAAATCCCTTGTTCGACTTATTCATTTTCTTCTCCGTAAATTTTTATACCACTCTGCTCTTTTTTAAGGACACAGATAACTTTTGTATGGTTCGAAACAAAAGCGTGGAATACGTGGAATTATCCGCTTCCTATGCATGAGGAGAAAGCGGAAAAGCGGGGCTTCCTCTTCCCCAACGGGAGAGAGAGGCGTTTGACTTGATTTTTTCGGTGTGTTTATATGCAACCCGGCAGGACCGAATACCCACTGCAACACTGTTGTACGCCGGCCGGAGCTGCAGGCGCGGTACGCAATCCGTTTGAAGAAATGTTGAACTTTATGCAGCGGTGATTCGTAGTAGCAAGTGGAGGACAACGATGTATTGCACCTACTGTGCTAAGGAACTCGCCGAAGAAGACCGTTTCTGTTCTGCCTGCGGTGGAGCACGGCAGACTCGTCCTTTCTTCAACGAGCGCAAGGGCGTTCCGTTTTCGCGACCCCGGGAAGGCAAGAAGATCGCCGGTGTGTGCGCCGGAGTCGCCCGTTATTTTGAACTCGACGTCACGCTCGTGCGAATCGTCTGGATCGTGCTGATATTTGTTCCGCCTGTTCCCGGTTTGATCGCGTACCTTGCGTGCTGGATCGCCATGCCGAAGGATCCGCTTCCCGTGCATGCGACTGCACAAACTATAAACACGTAGCTATCCCTTCCGATGGCTGGAACCCATCAGCGCTTCCACGCTGATGGGTCCACTGCCGAACGTGGCGATGAACAGAAAGCCGAAGCAGAGCGCTACGGTGATTTCGCCACCATTTTGAATCGGCCAGATATGTCCACGCGGGATGTGCGCGATGTAATACGCGACGGCCATCTCGCCGCTGGCGATGAATGCCGCCCAAGACGTAAACAATCCCATCAGCATCAACGTTCCGCAGATGCATTCAATCACTCCCGCCGTCGTCAAAAGCGGTGTGAGCGGAATCGGCCGTCCACCAAATGCATTGAAGAGCCAGGTCAATCCATGGCTTAAATAAAGAAATGCGAAGACCATTCGCATCAGGGAATACGCAATGCCGCTGTAAGGTCCCGGAAAACGTGTCATGGCCGGCATTATGTCAGAAGCAATGGATATTCGCATCCTGAACAACTCAGACCAGCCAAAGCTGGAAGCATTTCTGACTGGCCACAGGGACACCTCAATGTTTCTGCGGTCGAACGCCCTTCGTGTCGGAGTCGTGTATCGAGACGCGCCATTTCATGCGTTGTACACAGCCATGTTCGATCACGAGAATATCATCGGTGTTATTGCGCATGCCTGGAGCGGCATGGTTTTGCTGCAGTGTCCCGGGAATCTGGACGAGCTTGCCAGAAAATGCGTTGCGTCGAGCGGTCGGAACGTGACAGGGTTTGCCGGTCCCGCAAATCAGGTGCGACGAGCGCAGATTGCGCTCGACCTCGTGAATGCGCCGACGAAGATGGCCGAAGAAGAATGGCTGTACGCGCTCGATCTTGCGGAACTCCGGATACCGGCAGCTCTGATGAATGGAGACATCCTCTGCCGCGCCCCATTGCCTGAAGAACGCAATCTTCTTTGCCAGTGGCGAACCGCATACGATATCGAAACACTGGGCAGTACCGATTCCGTGGAGACGCGCAATCGTGCCGCAGATGCACTCGATCGCCAGATCGGTGAGGCAAACGCATGGGTCGCAGTTTCGAATGGTGAACCCGTTTCACTGTCGGCCTTCAATGCCACCTTGCCGGATATCGTCCAATTAGGAGGAATCTACACGCCTCCCGCGCATCGAGGTCGCGGGTATGCCAAGTCCGCCGTAGCTGCTGCCCTGATTGCAGCACGTCAACGCGGAGCTTCCCGCGCGGTTTTGTTCACGAGCAATCCCAGTGCGGCACGCAGCTACGAAGCCCTCGGGTTCCGCCGCCTGGGCGATTACGGACTGATCCTCTTTAAATGACTGGAAATTTCCAACGCAAGCCAAATTGCCCTCCTGAGTCAGGAGGGCAGCACGATCGAGACAGCAGTCGAGATCGCGCGGGGGGAGGTTCCAAAGCCGCAGCCTTTAAGAATGCATTCTGAAACATTTCGTTCCGGAACCACCCCTCGCGTCATCGCAAAATACGCGATGACGCTGCCCTCCTGACTCAGGAGGGCAATCCTCGGCGACGACTCGTACTGGCGAATGAAAATCTCTCCAGCAGATAGGGCGCACCCCAATTCACCTGCATTGACCATCACGACAATCCTCATGGGTCAGCCCCCTATTTCTCCAATTACCGGAACTGCTGGGTGTAGAGCTGAGCGTAGGCGCCTTCTTTGCGGCACACCAATTCCGCGTGAGTCCCCTGTTCCGAAATGCGGCCATGGTCAATCACCAGGATCCGGTCCGCGGCACGAATCGTGGACAGACGATGCGCGATTACCAGACTGATCCGCCCCTTCAGCACCACTTCGATGGCGGCCTGTATCTGCTGTTCTGTTTCGGTATCCACCGATGATGTCGCTTCATCCAGCACCAGAATCTGCGGATCCGCCAGCAACGCGCGGGCCAGCGCCACCAGCTGCTTCTGTCCCGTGGACAGACGATTGCCACCCTCGCCAACCTCCGTCGCAAATCCATCGGGAAATCCGGCAATGAACTTCGAGACTCCCACCTGACCGGCGACGTTATCAATCTCGCCATCGGTCGCATTCAGCCGGCCGTACCGGATGTTCTCTCGAATCGTGCCGCTGAAAAGATGCGGTTCCTGCAGCACAATTCCCAAACTGGACTGCAACCAGTGGAGACTTCTCTTCCGATAGTCGACCCCGTCAATGCGAATATTCCCCTCCGTCGGCTCGTAAAAGCGGCACAGCAATTTCGCAACGGTGCTCTTCCCTCCTCCCGTTTCGCCGACGAGAGCAACACACTCTCCACTGCGAATGCGAAGATTAAAATCCGTCAGCACCGTTCCGCCCTGTGCATAGGAGAACGCCGCCCGATCGAAGACGATTTCGCGGATTCTTCCATCAACAGGACTCCGATCCAGTTCGGGACCATCCTGTATTTCAACGACCGCATCCAGCAGACTCTGCAGTCGCTCTGCGGAAACCTGAGCGGCCTGAACTCCGCTGAATCGCTCCGCCAGTTCCTGAATCGGCTGATGGAACAGCCCGGCGTACTGCATGAACGCCACGAGCTGTCCCAATGGCAAAGCTCCGCTCTGCGTCAGCAGGCCTCCGCGCCACACCGACAGCCCCACTCCCGTTGCACCGATCGTCATCACGATCGGCAGATACACGGCGGCATAACGCGCACTTTCCACCGAGTACCGAAACATCTCCCCCGACAAAGCCTGGAATTCCTTCAGGTTCTCTTCCTCCCGAACAAACGACTTCGACGTGCGCACGCCCATGATTCCTTCACTGAAGCCGGCGGTAATCTTTGAGTTCGTCCGGCGAGCGAGGCGCTGCATTCGGATAAGCTTTCTCTGATAGATGGTTGTCACCACCGATAGCGGCGGAACAATGCACAGCACGACCAGTGCAAGTCTCCAGTTCATCCAGAACATCATCACTGTAATTCCAGACAACAGCAGGCCGCCCCAGACAACATCCAACAGCGTCCACGGCAGCGTCGACGAAATCCGATCGCAGTCGCTGGTCAGGCGAGCCATCATCCAACCCACGGGACGGTGGTCGTAGTAGGAAAACGACAACTCCTGAAGTTTTGCAAACGCCGACCGGCGAAGATCGTAGGCGACGCCGGTTGCGGCAATGCCGGCCAGTCGAATGAACAGCCGGACCATGGATGCCATGAAGACGCCGATGGCCAGATACAACAATCCGTACGCCCATATGCGGCCGCCATGCGAGATGGCGTTGTCGATGATCGCTCCCGTCACGCGCGGCAAAGCCACATCGCACGCCGCGACGATCATCCCGGCAAACGCAAGTCCCGCAAGCGATCCCCGGTAAGGATGCGCATGGGCGAGAATACGGCGCCACAACTTCATATCGATCCGGTTGTGGGTCGGAACATCTTCTTCGTAATACGAACTCATGCGCCCTCCATCGTGTTTTGAATCATCCAGACGCGCTGATACATCCCGGTCGCATCCTTTAATTGTTCGTGCGTGCCACGCTGCACGACGCGGCCGCGGTCGAGCACCAGAATTTCGTCAGCCGTCATCAAAGTGGACAGACGGTGGGCGATGACAATGGTCGTCGAACGACCCCGACGGAGAGCCAGCGCATCGAGGATTTGAGCTTCCGTTTCGGTGTCCACAGCGCTGAGCGCATCATCAAGAATTAAAATTGTCGGCCGCTTCAACAAGGCACGGGCCAGGGCAACCCGCTGCCGCTGTCCGCCGGAAAGCGAAATGCCCCGCTCCCCAACCAGCGTGTCGTAGCCCTGCTCGAATTCCATGACGGTGTCGTGAACACAGGCGGCCGCGGTCGCCTGAACGATGTCGTCATGCGTCGCCGATGTGTGGCCGATCGAAAGATTCTCTCGAACGGTTTTCGAATAAAGGAACGGCTCCTGCATCACGACGGAGATCTGGCGCCGCACGTCCTTTCGATCCACACAACGGATGTCCCGGCCATCGATTTCGATGACGCCCGTCAGCGGATCATAGAGGCGCAGGAGCAGGTTGACGATTGTCGACTTGCCCGAACCCGAGGGACCAAACAGCGCCAGGGTTCTTCCAACCGGAAGACGGAACGACACATCCTCGAGCGCGGCGGTATCTTTCCGATGCGCGAACGTCACATTTCGGAAAACGATCTCGCCAAGCCTGTCGATCCCATGCTGCGGGATCAGCAATCGATTTTCGGGCGCCGGCGCGGTCTCACGCGGATGGCCGAGGATCTCCTGAATCCGGCCGACCGCGACAGTAGCCTTGCCAAGTTCCGTCAGAATGCGGCCCATCATGCGGACCGGCCATATGAACATGCCCACCGACGCCAGAAAGAAAAAGAAACTTCCCACGCGGAGGCTGCCGTCTGCGATCCACCGTCCACCGGCAATAACGACAATCCCCATCTGGCCGATGCAGAGCGCATCCGACGCCGACCAGAAAACGGCAAGCAGCCGGTAGAGGTTATTGTCGAGATCACGATGCTCGGAATTCCGCACTTCGAACTTTTCGATCTCGAACCGCTGTCGCGCGAATGCGCGGACCACGCGGATACCCGTGAGATTTTCCTGCAGCGTCGACGTCAGACGCCCCTCCGCCTGATCGACTTTCTCGAAGCTGCTTCGCACGCGGCGGAAAAAGACCATCGAAAACGCGACGATCGGCGGAATCAGAATCACCGACACGGCCGTCATGCGCCAGTCGATGACCAGCATCAACGGCAGCGGAATGATCAGCATCAACACGGCCCGGCCGATCTCCACCACCTGGCTGACGAGGAATTGCCGCATGGTTTCGACATCGGATGTGCAGCGCTGCACCAGATCGCCGGTTGGCGCGCTATCGAAGTACGAACACGGCAAATGTTGAAGCTGGTCGTAAAGCTGGTCGCGCAACCGAAGAATGACATTTTCCGCAGCAACGGACGACAACCGGCCGCGAAGGTACGTAAAGAAACCTGCAAGCGCTGTGAACCCGGACATCAGCACTGCGGCCAACCAGAGATTGGTGAATCGCCCGTCTAACACCGCCGATGGAACCAGCGGCACCAGGTAAAGGAAACACGACGCCAGCACCAGCGAGAGCACGGCCCCGCCATAACGTCGCCGTTCCACACGAACCAGTTGCCAGATCAGTTGGTATTTTGAATTTGAAATCATTCCATCCGCCAATCGTGAAAAACACCAGCGAACGGGAATGTTTCAGAAGAAAATCTCTGGAAGGTACCCGCTCGCACCGGAGCGGGCAAATCGAGTCAGACCCGAATACGCACCCGCTCACTCCACCAAACGCCGAAGCATTTAGCGCTCTCTTGCGACGACATATATAGAGAGATGGGTTTGCGCACAGGATCCTCCTTTTGAGATTCAGGCAATATAAACGAACAGCAGTCCCCAAGGCAAGGAAATGAGGGGACAGTCCCCTCGTTCCCCAATTGTTAGCGGGCTACAGACACCGGAGAATCGGATTTCTCGCCGATCTGCTGACGCCACATGGCGTAGTAGAGACCCTTGAGAGCGAGCAGTTCGTCGTGACGTCCGGACTCGATGATCTGGCCACGTTCCAGAACATAGATGCGATCGGCATGAAATACCGTCGACAGCCGGTGCGCGATCAGGATGGCGATCAGATCCTTGCGCATCGATACGTCGCGTATCGTCACGCTGATCTCTTCTTCCGTCAGCGAATCCAGCGATGACGTCGCCTCATCAAACACCAGCAGCTTCGGATGACGAAGCAGTGCGCGCGCTATCGATAGTCGCTGCTTCTCGCCGCCGGAAACCTTAACGCCGCCTTCGCCAATGACGGTATCGAGGCCCTTGTCGGCGCGCGCCAGCAGGGTGTGACATGCGGCCTTGTTGAGCACGTCGAGACATTCGGCGTCGGTGGCCGCGGGGTTCACAAACAGCAGGTTGTCACGAATAGTTCCGGAAAACAGCTGCGTATCCTGGGAGACCATGCCGATCTGGCCGCGGAGTTCATTGAGATCGATTTCATTGATGGACTTCCCATCGTATCGAATGTCACCGGTCTTTGGCCGATATAGCCCGACTAGAAGCTTGACCAGCGTCGTTTTCCCCGATCCCGACGGACCGACAAAAGCAATGGTCTCCCCTGTCTCCGCCGTAAATGAAATTCCGTCAAGCGCATTCGTCGATGCGGTCTGATGCCGGAACGTGAGATTGTCGAATTCGATCAGGTCCAGGGGCCCCAGCGGCAGCGGATTGGCCGGACGCGGTTCGACAGGTGTATCGAAAATTGCCTGCAGATTCTTGAGCGACACTTCGGTCTCGCGATACGTGTTGATCACGTTTCCGACTTCCTGCAGCGGGCCGAAAATGAAGAATGAATAGATCCACATCTGGAAGAACTGGCCAAACTGAATCTGCTTCAGATAGATCAGGTACAGCATCATGCCGAGAATCGCGGTCCGAAGCGCATTCACGCAGGTTCCCTGAATGAAGCTCAGGCTTCGCAGATAGCGAACCTTCTTGAGCTCCAGCTGGAGAATCTTGTCGGTTGTGGAATTGAGCCGGTTGATTTCCTGGCCCGCGAGACCGAGGCTCTTAACCAGTTCGATGTTCCGCAGAGACTCCGTCGTCGCACCGGCCAGAGCGGCGGTCTCCTTAAAGATATCCTTCTGGACGCGCTTGATCTTCGCACTCAGAGTCCACATCAGGGACATGAGAACGGGAATCGTGAGGAAATAGACGACCGCAACCAGCCAGTGCACACGAATCGCGAACAGAAGAACAAAGACGACACCAACCAGCGATATGAATAAAACGTTGATGGCGACATTCAGATATTTTTCGCTGTCTGTGCGAGCCTTCTGCAACTTGCCGAGGGTTTCGCCGCTGCGCTGGTCTTCGAAAACGCCATACGGCAGCTCGAGAGAATGGCGCAGGCCGTCGGCATACATCTGTGCTCCCATGCGCTGCGTGATGACGTTGGTGAAATAGTCCTGAAAGTTTTTCGCGACCCGAGAAACAAAGGCCACGCCAACGGCGGCGCCAAGCAGCAGGCCCACACCGTTGCGGAACTGCGTGCTGGTGAGTTCGGCAAACTTTGAAACGTAGTTATCGATGATCAGGCTGAAGACGTAGGGATCGAGGAGAGAAAACACCTGATTGATGGTTGCCAGAACCAGAGTCAGGAGCACGAGCGCCCGATATTGCTTGAGATAGGAATAGAGTAATTTCATCTGTACTGAATCTTAAGGGTGCAAATAAACGAGTCAGGAGGGGTGGCGCGAAGCGCCGGGGTGGTTCCAAAGCCTCAACCCTGCAAGCTGGCGGCTTAGGAACCACCCCTCGCGTGATTACTACCGCAATCACGCTGCCCTCCTGACTCAGGAGGGCAGTTTTCCACTCCTCCAGACTACTTCTTCTTTTTCCCCGCCGCCGCTTCTTCGATCGCGGCTTGTGCGGCTGCCAATCTCGCAACCGGCACGCGATACGGGGAACAGCTCACATACGACAATCCAATCCGGTGACAGAATTTTACCGATTCCGGATCACCGCCGTGTTCTCCGCAAATTCCCAGCTTGATTCCAGGCCTCGTCTTGTTTCCCTTCTCCACCGCCATCTTCATCAGCAGGCCAACGCCGCCCTGATCAATGGTCGCGAAGGGATTCTTCTTCATGATCTCCTTTTCCGCATATGCATTCAGGAACGAGCCGGAGTCATCGCGGCTCATTCCCAGGGCCATCTGCGTGAGGTCGTTGGTACCAAAACTGAAAAACTCCGCCGTCTCGGCGATCTCATCGGCGGTCAGGGCGCCACGCGGAACTTCGATCATCGTTCCGACCATGTAGTTCAGCTTTGCCTTCGTCTCCTTCATCACTTCCTTCGCGACGCGATGAACCACTTCCACCTGAAGATCGAGTTCCTTCTTGAATCCCACCAGAGGAATCATGATCTCCGGCTTCGCCTTAATTCCCTTCGCCTGAACTGCCGCTGCCGCTTCGAACACGGCGCGCGCCTGCATTTCGGAGATCTCCTCGTAGACTACACCGAGGCGACATCCACGGAAACCCAGCATGGGATTAAACTCATGCAGTTCCTTCACCCGTTGTTTGATGCGTTCCACCGGCACGCCCATCTTTTGCGCGAGCTCTTTCTGCGACGAATCCTCGTGCGGCAGGAACTCGTGCAGCGGTGGATCCAGGAAACGGATAGTCGCCGGATGGCCATTCAGCACTTTGAAGATTCCGATGAAGTCTTCCCTCTGATACGGCAGCAGTTTCGCCAGCGCTTTCTTCCGGTCCTGCAGCGATTCGGCAATGATCATCTCGCGCATGGCATCGATGCGCTCTCCTTCGAAGAACATATGCTCGGTGCGGCACAACCCAATCCCGGTCGCACCAAACGCAACCGCGTTTGCCGTTTGATCCGGCGTATCGGCGTTGGTTCGCACATCCATCCGCGTGGCCTTATCGCACCAGTCCATCAACTGCTTATATAAAAGGTACGTTTTGCTCTCACCGGGCTTCAGCGTTTTTTCCACCAGCACCTGGACGATCTCCGAGGCTGCGGTCTTGATTTCACCTGCGTAGACCTCGCCCGCCGTGCCGTCAATCGAAAGAAATTCACCTTCCTTGTAGGTGCGTCCCTGAACGGAAGCAGTCCGCGCGGCATAATCGATCTGCAATTCAGACGCGCCGCAGACGCAAACCTTGCCCATTTGTCGCGCGACGAGCGCCGCATGCGAACTCACTCCGCCCTTCGCCGTGAGAATTCCCTCGGCGGCGATCATGCCGCGCAGATCCTCCGGCGATGTTTCGTTACGCACGAGAAGGACCGTCTCGCCGCGCTCCGCAGCAGCAACGGCACGTTCCGCATTCAGATAAATCTTCCCGGAAGCGGCGCCAGGTCCCGCAGGCAGTCCCTTTGCGATCACCGTGGCAGCCTTCACGGCCTTGCGATCAAAGATCGGCGCAAGGATCTGATCCAGCTGATCGGCCGGTACACGCATTACCGCCGTCTTCCAATCGATTAACTTCTCCTTCTCCATCTCCACCGCAAACCGCACCGCGGCAAAACCTGTACGCTTGCCGTTGCGCGTCTGAAGCATAAACAGCTTTCCGTCCTGAATCGTGAATTCAAAATCCTGAACATCTTTGAAGTGTTTCTCCAGCGTCGCACGTACCTTTTCCAGTTCAGCGAACGGCTTGGGCAGGTGATTCTTCAGTGCAGCCACAGGCTCGGGAGTGCGAACACCGGCGACGACGTCTTCGCCCTGCGCATTGATCAGGAACTCGCCGTAAAACACTTTCTCTCCGGTCGCGGGATCGCGCGTGAATGCGACGCCGGACCCGGACTGCTCGCCGGTGTTGCCGTAAACCATCGCCTGGACGTTTACTGCCGTGCCCCACTCGGACGGGATGCTGTACTTTCGTCGATAAACGATCGCACGATCATTCATCCACGAGCCGAACACTGCTCCGGTGGCGCCTTCGAGTTGCTTCCACGGATCGTTTGGAAACGCCTTGCCCGTACGCTCGTGAATGAGTCCCTTGAAGCGGATGACGAGTTGCTTCAAATCATCCACGGTCAATTTCGTATCTTCAATCTCGGAGTTATAGAGGTCGTGCTTGAGCTTGTGAATCACGACTTCAAATGGCTCGTGATCCTCGTCAGGAGTTTTCTGAACGCCCATCACCACGTCGCCATACATCTGAATGAACCGGCGATAGCAGTCCCAGGCAAAACGTTCGTTCTTCGTGGCCGCGGCAAGCGACAACACCGTGTCATCGTTCAACCCCAGATTTAGAATGGTGTCCATCATGCCCGGCATGGAATCCCGCGCACCCGAACGAACCGACACGAGCAGCGGCAGGTTTTTCTTGTCGCCGAATTTCGTGCCCATGATCTTTTCAATATTCGCCATGCCAGCCCTGGTCTGAGCATCGAGCGCCTTCGGATAGGTCCTTTTGTTCGCGTAGTAATACGTGCAGACTTCCGTCGTGACCGTAAATCCGGGAGGCACCGGCAGGCCAATGCGGCTCATCTCCGCCAGGTTCGCGCCCTTTCCACCCAGCAGTGGTTTCATGGAACCGTTGCCATCCGCCTTGCCCTTGCCGAACAAATAAACGTACTTCGCCATTTTTAGAATTCCCCTTGATGAACTTGCTTAGCTCTTGTTGACCACAATCTCGGATATATCCGCGACTCGCGAGAATGTGGCAAACAGACTGCCGAGCAGCAGCAGCCTGCGTTTCCGAACCGACAGATCCTGGTGCATCACCATGATCTTTTCGAAAAATTGATCGATGACCGGGCGCCCGCCCGCCATCGTTTCCAGAATTTTGAAATATTTCCGCCCGCGCTCGAGCTTTTCGATCTTGAGTTGTGCGCCCTGGAGAAAAGCAGCAAGATCGGCCTCCGCAGGTTCCAACCCGTCGGACGAAATCTCTCCGGTCACCGGACCGGCCTGTTCCGCCTGCTTCAAAATATTTTTGATGCGTTTGAATGCCATCGACACGGCCTCGAAATCCGCACTCGATCGAATCTTCTGGATTGCCGTTGCGCGATCCAGAGTTTCGGAAGGATCATCGCACCCGATGGCGGTAACGGCGTTGATCTCGTCATATGCAAATCCGCGTTGACTCAGAATGAAACGCAGCCGGTCTTCGTAGAACTGCCTGAGCTGAGGCGTGAATGCATCGCCCGCTGCCTTTACCATTGAAAATGGCAGCTTGTGATCGAGCAGAATCTTGATCACACCCTGCATCGCCCGACGCAGCCCCAGCGGATCTTCCGATCCAGTCGGAATCAATCCCACCGAAAAGCAACCCAGCACGGTATCGAGTTTGTCTGAAATGGAAAGCACCGCGCCGGATTTTGTATCTGGCGAACGATCGTCCATGCTCTGCGGCTTGTATTGATCGTAGATCGCACGCCACACGTCTTCCGACGCGCCATCGTGCTTTGCATACAGGCCACCGACGATTCCCTGCAGATCCGTGAACTCCCGCACCATGTCTGCGGTGAGATCGCTTTTGCTCCACTGAACGGCTGTCTCCAACGCGGCCTTGTCGACCTTTGCCTTTGTGAGCGTATTGATCTTCCTGGAAAGTCGCGCAACGCGCTTTACCTTGTCGGCGTACGTGCCCAGCTTTTCCTGGAACACAATCGACTTCAGCCGCGGACGCCGGTCTTCAAGCGTTTGTTTCCGGTCGACCTCCCAGAAGAACATCGCATCCGTGAGGCGCGCTCGCAGCACGCGCTCGTGGCCCTTGCGGATCAATCCCTTCGCATCACCGGCGGTATTCATGACGGCCAGGAAATACGGAAGCAGCTTTCCGTGTTCATCCTCCACGGCAAAGTACTTCTGATGTTCCTTCATCACGGTGATCAGTATTTCGCGGGGGAGTTCCAGAAAGCGTTCCTCAAATCGGCCGCGAACAATCGTCGGATATTCGTTGATGTAGACCACTTCCTCGAGCAGTTTCTCGTCGCCGATAATCCGGCCATTGAGTCTTGCGACTTCATCATTCAACTCGCGTTCGATCTTCTGTCGTCGCTCTTCCTGGGAAACGATCACGAAATTCTTCTCGAGCTTCTCGACGAAGTCGCTATAAGAACCCACTTCCACGCGCCCCGATCCAAGTATGCGATGGCCTTCGGAATATCCGGCGGAATGAACTCCGAAGAGTTCCATGGGAATGCGTTGGTCGCCAAACCGCGAAATGATCCAGCGAAGCGGCCTGGAGAATCTCATCGAAGGATCCATCCAGATCATCATCTTCGGAAACGTCATGGCCCGGACGATTGCAGGCAGTCCCTTCGCGAGGATATCGGTGGCCGCGCCGCCCTCAATGGTCGATTCGATGCCGTAGTACTCGCCTTTGTCCGTGGTAAATTTCTGAAGCGCTTCGACGGCGACGTTATTTTTCTTCGCAAACCCGACCAGCGGCGGCGCCGGCTGACCATCCTTGAACGCAATCGATGCCGGCGGCCCCATGATGCGTTCATTGCGCGATTCCTGCCGTTCGGCCAGCGTCGGAACGCGCACCACAAAACGCCGGGCAGATCCGATTGCTTCAACGCGATCGTAAGCCAGCTTCTCTTCCTGAAGTAGTTTCTCGACGCGGTCCCGCAAATCGTTCAACGACCGCGCCATCGTGCGCGCGGGAATCTCCTCGCAGCCGATCTCCATATAAAACTCAGACGGCATGCGCGGTTTCCTTTCCAGACTCCGTCTTCAACAACGGATACCCCTGCTGCTTCCGGCTTTCGACGTAGGCCTTCGCGACTGCAACCGCAAGACCGCGCACCCGGCCAATGATTTGCGCGCGCTCGGTCACGCTGATGGCACCGCGCGCATCGAGAACGTTGAACGTGTGTGAACACTTCAAACAGCATTCGTAAGCGGCAAGAACGAGTCCCTCCTTCATCAGACGCTGCGATTCCCTTTCCCAATCGTTGAACATCCGGAAATACATCGCCGTGTCCGCCGATTCGAAGTAGTACTTTGAAAATTCGTACTCATCCCGGTGACGCACTTCGCGATATGTCACTTCATTGTTCCAGGGAAGGTCATAGACGTTGTCGACATCATTGAGGAACATGCAGATGCGTTCGAGTCCGTAAGTGATCTCGCCAGAGATTGGAAAAAGGTCCAGCCCGCCGGCCTGCTGGAAGTACGTGAACTGGGTGATTTCCTGGCCGTCGAGCATCACCTGCCAGCCGACGCCCCAGGCGCCGAGGGTTGGCGCTTCCCAGTTGTCTTCTTCGAACTTGATGTCGTGTTCCTTCAAATTGATTCCCATCGCCGTGAGCGATTCCAGATAGATGTTCTGGATGTCGGCCGGAGGCGGTTTCAGGACCACCTGCATCTGATGATGCTTCTCGAGACGATTGGGGTTTTCACCGTAGCGGCCATCGGCGGGGCGTCGCGATGGTTCGACATACGCGACTTTGTACGGTTCGGGCCCGAGCACTCGAAGAAACGTTTCCGGATGCATGGTACCGGCGCCCACTTCAACATCGTACGGTTGCTGCAACACGCAGCCTCTTTGCCCCCAGAAGTTCAGCAGCGATTGGACGAGGTCTTGATAATTCAGCATTAAATCAGCGTTCTAAATAATGACGGATCCAGTATTGATTCAGTTCGTGCAGGTCCCGCGTCCCCTTTTCGAGTCCACCCAGGATACCTTTCACCAATTCACCTTCCAGACGATTCCGGAGGATCCAGTGAAGCACCACTGGCACTTCCGGATGCATCGCAATTCCATCGCGGTGCTCGCAATTGCCGCAGATAACGGCCTGTAGTCCGATCGCGAGATGCCGGTCTTCACCGGCTTCGATGCTTCGCATGCAAACCGAACACATGAACAGGTCGGGAAACATCCCGGCCAGGCGCAGCATCCATACTTCGAAGTAACATGCCGCCGAATTCAGCGGACAGTCGCGCTCGATCGCTTCCAGCGTCATGCGCGCCAGACGATAAACCGCATCATGCGGCTGATGTTCCGGCAGGAACTTATCGAGCAGTTCCACCAGCTGCGCCGCAAACACGGCGCGATCGTAGTCGGCAAACAACGCCATCGGCGAATCCAGCAGTTCCGCAGACTGGATTCTCACCAGTTCCCGGTTTTCCTTTTCGAAAAACATCAGACGGGAATGCGCCAGCGGTTCCAGGGACGCGCCGAAACGATTCTTCATCCGGCGGGCGCCATTGGCCACTCCCCGGACTTTTCCAAAATCGCGGCTGAAGAACACCACGATGCGATCCGCCTCTCCCAGGGGATACGTTTTCAAGATAATCGAGTCACTCTGATGGAGAGGCATTCTGCATTTACCGGACCATGAAACTTAACACGTTGGAAGCGGTCTGCGCCACGGGGTTCGGAGGAGCGGTGAGTGATGGGTTGCACATGAATACTATTTTCGATCGGTACCCCCCACCCGGCCCGCTGGCGCGGGCCCCCCTTTCCCGCCGGGAGAGGGATTCGCTTCAAAAGTTTCTTTCAACCTTCTATGCTTTGGCCTGGTCCTAATAATGTGATCGAACAATGAGATTTCTTGTCCTCCTCACGACTCTCCTCATCACTCAGGTCGGGCCCCCGCGCGCGAGCGGCGCCATCGAAGGGTCCGTTGTGGATTCCATCACCATGCTTCCCATCACAAACGCGCCAATCACGCTGTCCACCGGCACTTCGCAAATCGATGCTGTCACCGATCAGACCGGCCGTTTCCTGATTCCCAATCTCTCACCGGGAGCTTACGTCGTCGCTTCAGCCGTCGAGGACTATTTCGGCCCGGAAATCACCAACTACGTCTACGTCATGGAAAGCCAGACCAGCCACACGACGCTAACAATGGTGCCGGCGGCTACCATTGGTGGGAACGTTGTCGACGACAGCGGCGCGCCTCTCGTGAATGCCGCCGTTCAGGTAATGCGCGTCACCTACCGCAATGGGATTCCGGCAATCGAAAGTGCCGGCGGACAAGCTTCCGACGAAAATGGACGCTATCGAGTCAACCGTCTGCGGCCCGGGGAATATTATGTTGCCGCGCTGCCGAAAACCGGCGGCTCCCTGATTCGCACATTTTCTCCCAATGCCATCGACCTCTCGCAGGCGACGATGATCCGCATTCACGCAGGAGAGGAAATTGGCGGCATCAACATCGCTCTTCGAAAAGGCGATCTCTTCCGGGTTTCCGGTCAGATTGTTAGCGCGATTCCCGACTTCGATGCAAAGACCAGCGCGATGTCAACTGTCACGCTGTTATCCCATGCCAACGGGCTGCAGGATTCCAGCTTCAGCAGTTCCATGACGATCTCGATGCTCGGCGAAGCGAGTGGTCGATTTGAACTCGCAAATATTTTCCCCGGCGTCTACGACGTGTTCGCGAGCCTGGCCGACATCCGCGGTTCCGGCATCGCATATGGAAGAACTACTGTTACCGTCAATGGCGCTGACGTGGAAAACATACCCGTCACGGTTCACCGCGGCGTCGACATTCAGGGGATAGTGACGATCGATGGCGGTGCGTCTCCTTCCTTTAATAGTGTTCGAATCTCGCTTCAAGCAGAGGGTAACGCCGCGCGCCTCGCGGGCTATCAACAGCTGTCGCGGTTTCAGCCAACGGTCGCTTCGGATGGATCGTTCACCATTCCAGCCGTTCCCGAAGGCCAGTACCGGATCCAGGTGGCATTCGCTCCACCCGCGCCACCGCCCGCAAGACCGATTGCCAATCGGTCCGTTGATCCGTTTGCGCCGGACCCCACGCCTCCGCCGTCATTGGTGAGCGTGCCTTTGGCCGGTGCGCCACTGGGTCCGAACGCGTATGTTGCCGATATCCTGCAGGGGGGAATGACGGTTTACAACACCGGAATTTCGGTCGGGACTCAGGCTTTTGATCCCCTGGATGTGCGCGTGCGAACCGATGGCGGAAGCGTCGAAGGAATTGTCCTGAATGACAAGCTGGTTGCGTTTGCCGGAGCAACCGTCGTCCTGGCTCCAATGGTTCAACATCGACAGAACCCGGCGCTCTATCGTGTGGCGATATCCGACGAGACCGGACATTTCACCATGTCGGCGATTCGGCCAGGCGACTACAAGCTGCTCGCGTGGGATTCCATAACGCCGGGGGCATACATGAATGCGGAGATTCTCAGCAACTACGTGGAGAAGGAATATCCCGTCACGGTTGCCGGCAATATCCGTGTCCAGACAAGAGTGACAGTTGTTTCTACTTCGAGATAGCGCTGCGAAATCCCTCTCCCTTCGGGACCCTCCGGGAGAGGGATTCTCCGAAGATTTACGACTTCTTCGTATCTTCCTTAGCCTGCGCCTCGGCTTTCTTCACTTCGGCGTTTACCTCGTCCTTCGTCTGCGCGGGCTTAAGCGCATGAATGGCATCTCCCAGAGACGCATTGTCGGAAACCATTTTCGCATTGAGCGGATCAAAAGGGATGCCCAGTTATTCGACACGTGAACGGCGGCGACAAATTGACCGGCATTCGCGCGCGAAAGGCGCAGAAGGGGTGATCGTTTTACTCGAAAGATCCACCACCCCTTCCGCTCGGCTGAATTACTCCAAGCCGGTCACTGCCATGTCGATGGGATGTTCGATACTCACCTTCAATGGGAAGTCGCGCTTCTCACCGGGCTTCAAACCGACCCGCCATACCAGCTTTCCATCTTCCTCGCGCGTCACTTCCTTCGGACTGGCCGGCGTACCGATGTCTTTTTCCTGAGGCGTCTGCAGTTTCACCACGATCTTTTCGTCGCGCGATACAGGCGTTGGCTCCTTAAACGCCACCTGCTCGGTGGTCTTCTTATTATTCGTAATGGTGACGAGAATCTCATACGTCGTACGCCGCGTCTTGCTGGTCAGGCCCGTATCTTCGGTAAACCGATTGACCAGCCGGCGCTTCACCGCAATGCCGTCGTCCACACCCAGTGCCAGATCGAACTTCTCACCCGGCATGACTGTCTTCAGGCTGCTTGCGGCGATGAACGTGTCGTCCAGGTACGTGTTCATCGGCCCGGCCAGAAGCGGATATTCGGTTGTGTTGGCCGCGTTCGCGTTGAGGAATGCCGCCTCAAGCATTTTCGGAGTGGATTGAAACTGGAGAGTCGCCATCAGGCGACCGACATTAATCGCCACCTTCTGACTGGTGTTATTCCCGGGAACACTCACGGTGACGGGAATTCTGAATGTCGCGCTCGTTGCGCCGGCTTCGACATCGGCGGTGAGAACTCCGGCCTCTTTCTTCTCTAAAGAAACCGTTTCGGCCAAACCATCCCTGGTCGTGTTGAATACCTGGGAGTTCGCAGCCGGCGACGGCGCCCCCGCAGCTCCCCGCGGCGCGCTGAATGGCGTTGGCGTTGCCGGCCGCGCCACATCCGCAATCCATGGCCGTAATTCCGGTGGTCCGCCGCCGAGACTCGGACGCGCGGTGGACAACGTAAGCGCGATGTCCGTCCAGTCTTCTCCGGTGCCGTTGCGCACAATTCCGAAATACGAAAGATCGATCGCGCGATCCGCGCTCCTCAGGCGTGCGTCGTAGGACGGCGCCCAGCTGGCAGCGGGGACCGCATACTGCAGTGCCACATCCAGTTTCCCCGTCGTCGTCAGACTCAAACGAACCGTAATTGTTTTCGACTGTTTTCCCCTCGCCCCCCGCAGTTGATTGAGCTG
>Ga0105248_10003059_pt1 | contig 18548 bp, 14 predicted proteins | sample KBSS34metaG_FD_81524 | JGI IMG/M metagenome (GOLD analysis project Ga0105248, IMG submission 81524) | Switchgrass rhizosphere microbial communities from Kellogg Biological Station, Michigan, USA - KBS S3-4 metaG | ecosystem: Host-associated > Plants > Roots > Rhizosphere > Soil | place... | reverse complement strand
TAATGCTCGTCGCTACTTGTCCTTCTCCGACATCCTGGACACGCGCCGTCACCCGGCCCTGCGGGTTCCGAATCATCTCCGAGACGATGTTGGTATCGAGCAGGTAGCGCATTCAGAGTTCCACAGGACGGGGAATCGTGTCCTGGATCTCGGGGAACTCCTCGTCAATCGGAGCTAGAGTCGCCAGAACTTCCAAAAGGGATTGCGGCGCAACCGATTCCACAATGAGCCTTCCGCCCTCTTTGCGGATCACCGCGCTCTTGCCGGGCAGTTCGAACTCGCGCGGGATGCGGACCGCCTGATTGCGCCCCTTTCGAAATAACCTGACGCGCCGTTCTATCAATCCATCCACCTCCTAAGCCTATGCTCTGGCATATGCCAGATCCGCCGCAAGCAGTCAAAGTGTCCTCTTACCCACCCCCAAAACAATTTGTCACCAAAATGCTTTTGCCGAATGCTATGATCCCTTTTAGTGACCAGGGATCGATTGTCCGATGCGGCTGTTGCTCGCCTCCTCTCGATCAGTAAACGTACCCTGCTCCGCTGGCTCAAAAGCGGCGTCGTGGATCCTCCCGCCCTGGTGACCGGCAAACAAGGGCGGCGTTGGTGGACCGAGCACGAGGTCTCCCTGATCCTCGAGCACGGAAAAAGAGGTGATCCAGTTGATTCGACTCGTGATTTCCAATCAGAGGGGCGGCGTGGCGAAAACCACCACCGCCGTTATCTTGGCAAGGTCCTTCGCAAGCAAGGGCAAACGCGTCCTGCTGATTGATACCGACTCCCAGGGCTCCATCCGCACCATCCTCGGCCTCAAACCCGAGTTCCACCTGGCCGACTTCCTCATTCGCAATATGGCCTTCCGCGAATGTGTCGTCCAGGCCTGCCCTAATGTCGATGTCATCTGCAGCAACCGCGACACCACCGAAGCCGAAGTCACCCTCTCCAACAGCCCCTTCCGCGAACTGACCTTCGAGCGCCTCTTCTCCGAACACGAAGAGGCCTACGACGTCATCCTGATCGACGTCGCCCCTTCCATCACCCTCTCCCAACAATGCGCCATGGTCTACGCCCAGCAGGTGCTCGTTCCGGTCGGGATGGAAACCCTTAGCCTGCAGGGCGCCGTCGCCGCCGTGAATGCCGCCGCCGCCCTCAATCGCTTCTTTAAGAAGGGATTGAACGTCCGCACCATCGGTCTGCTCCCCGTCATGGTCGATCGCCGCCTGGCCCTCACCGCCATGGTGCTCGACTCTCTCAAGCAGCTTTCCGCCGATACCGGAGTCCCCGTGCTGCCCGTCATCCGCACCGACTCCGCCGTCCCCAAAGCCGCTCGCGTCCGTCAATTTCTGGCCGATTTCGACCCCAATTCCAAAGCCCTGGCCGACTATAACGAGGTAGCTTCTCTCCTCCTCACCAGCCTGGATTCCGAGCATGAGCAAAACACCGCCAACCAAGCCAAATCGGCGTAAGCCCGCTTCCCAGAAGCTCGCCCCCATCGACTGGCACGAGTATGCCAATGATGCCGTCCTCAACGGCAACATGAGCACGCTCTTCCACCGTCCCGCCACCGAGGACCCGTCCGCCTACGCCAGTCCCGAAGCCCTGCTCGAAATCGAAAAACGCGCCCCCAAACCGGCCTCCGTAACCCCGCCGGCCCCCGTCCGCCCACTCCCCGTACCCGTCGCAGTCGTTGGCAAAAAGATCAAACCCTTACGCACCATCCAGGACGCCCTCACCTTGGCCGGCCAGATCCTCTACCAGGCCATGTACGGTGCGCCCGATGATGCCGGCCCCCGTGCCTGCGCCAAAGGCTACCGCCAGCTAGCCGCCGAAACTCACCTCGACAAGGACACCGTCCGCGACCTCATCGCCGATTTCAAAGCCAAGGGCATGCTCCGCGTCATCGGCTCCTACAACCCCGATACCCGCACCTCCAAAACCTACGAAGTTCTCGCCCCCTCCGCCATCCTCGAAATGTGGCGGGATGCCGGCATCCTCTATGTCACCGCCGGACGACAACGCCCCGAATTCTGTACCGCACAAGGTCAGCCCCAGCCGCTGTAAGACACCCCCATTTTCATTCGGCCTATCGATAGATATCGACACCTCGACATCTATCGTTAATTAAATTAAATAACCACCTCTACTCCCTAGTGCCCTCCCCGATATCAATTGGAGGTACCGGTACCATTTTCTCTTACGGTTTAGTTAGCCAATATTATTAAACGCCCGCTTACCTTAGTTAATCACTCGCAAACCAAACTATCTAAAATATTTAGGTACTGCGAAGCATTGCATTATTGCGGTAGGTTGTTTACACTTCAGTACTGGGTGTTTCTGCTCACACCCTTCGGAGGAATGAAGGAATGAATAATAGATTTTTGGGGGCTGCGCTACTAGGATTGTCCCTACTAGTCCCGGCTCAGGCTTCAATTATTACTATCAATTTCGACGGCCCGGGAATGACCAATTTCGTTCAGGTCAACAATCAGTATCCTAGCGTCACCTTCTCATCCAGTGGCGGGGATGTCGTCATGATCAACGCGCAAAATCCGCCCTATCAAGGCTCCGTGCCAAACCTCATCTGCAGCGGCTCACCTGGAGGTGGCGTGATTCCGGCGGTTATCGATTGTACTCACGACATCATCCTCACCTTCACCAACCCGGTCGACAATCTGTCCTTCGGCGCCTACGGTAATCAAAACTCCGTCGGCAGCACTTTCACTCTGGTGGATATCTTCTTCGCCGCCGCACCAGCGATCACGAATCTGCCTCTGACGGTATCTCATACCGACAAATGCGCTTCCCCGATCGTGGATTGCGCTGTCGATCCGGTGAGCCTCTCCTATACGGGCATCACCCAGATCGTCCTTCACAACAATACCGATCCGGCCGGCACCGCCTACGACGATTTCACGTTCAGCACCCAGGCGACGACGCATAACCCCGAACCATCCACCCTTCTACTGACTGGGATGTGCGGAATCTTTTGGACAGGCCGCCGCTTCCTGGCGCGCAAAAATCGCAAAAACTCATAATCCACCGGATATCCTCACGGCGCGGGATCTCCATCCCGCGCCGTAACACCCTCTACCCCATTCCCTACTTTTTCATTGACCTCCCGCCCTCTTCCTGCGTACGATGTGATTTCAAGGTCCGAAATCTAAACGTATAGGACTGTCTCACGCGAGTCGCTTACAGACGCCTAATTGACTAAGGGAAAACACCTTAACCCTACGTCCGGCAGGTTTCCATGGCCTTTGTGGCAAAAGAAACTATATACGTAACTGTGGAAAGTCCGGTAGAATAATCTGGCGGGTGGGCAGTTGTGCGCACCGGGGATAGGCGTTTCCTCCTGATCCTGGTCCTCCGCGTCCAGTGCAGAAGTGCTCGCCCGCAATCGGAAAATCGTACCGAACCGCGACCGTAAGGGAGCGGTCCTCTACGACGAATGCTTCAGCAGTTCCACTCCTCGCGTCCTTCTCACGAAGTCCAGCCCGGCTTGCTTGCGCCGTTGCAGAATCGCCGGCTTGGAGTAGATTCGATAGCTCTTTCCTTCGCGAGTCGCTGAGTTTTCGCTCCCCGTGATCTCAATCGCCAGCTTCTTCTCCAACGTCCGCAGATTCGACTTCACGCTCACCCAACTCAACCGCGTCATCTTCGCCAACCGGTGGTACCCGATCCGAAGCACGCGGTCCGCCCCGCTTCCTTCCGGAGCCGCCGCCTTCCAAAGCGCTTCGTAAACCGCCTGCTCCGCCAACGAATGCCCGTCTTCCACCGCCACCGCCGGACGGATTTTACCCGGCCGCTCCGCTATCTGCTCTGGAATGGCCACCGGTGGCTCAGATTTGCCCGCTACGCCGTTTCCTTCCTGTATCTTACCTTCTGGCGCCTCGGCCTCTGCGGGATGTTCCAGAAACGACACGAAACCCGACATCCCCGCATTGCTCATCAGTTCGTCGTACGAGATCGGCTCCATCGCGCGCCGCTTCCTCGATGTCACTGCGGTTGGCAATTTCCCTCCCCCATCAATTCCATCAACGACCCCAACGCGCTATGGTAATCCTCCAACGCCTTCGCCCGCGGGTCGAAATCTACCAGAAACCGCTTCGCCCGGCTGCATTTCGTCACCGTCGAATCCGTCCGGATCCCCGGCAGTAACGGGATCTTCGTCCGCACTGCCAGTTCCTCGAGCGACGCCGACACGACCTCCGTAATCTGCAATCGCCGGTCCACCATCACCGGCAAAAGCGCCACCGGCGAAATCGACTTCCGGATCAGCGAACTCAGCGTACGTGCCGTCTCGATACTGGCCGCCGCCCCCTGCAGGCTCAGCGGATCCATACTCACCGGAATCAGCAGGTACCGCGCATACGTCATGGCGCACGTTTGCAACAGGTTAATCGAAGGCGCCACGTCGATCAGGACCGTGTCATACTCCCTCTCCACCTGCGAGAACAGGTTCGTGAAGACAAACTCCCGCGCCACCTGCCCCATCAGGTAGCCCTCCGTCTTCACCGTCTCCCGATTGCTGCAAAGCACATCCACACCCGCACACGCCTTCACCGCACAGTCCTTGAACAGGTGATTGTAGATCACGAAGTCGTGTAAATACTTCGTGGGCTTCAACCCTAAAACCGTCCCCATCGATCCCTGCGGATCGGTGTCGATAATCAGTACCCGCTTCCCCCGGTCGGCCAGGTATCGCGCCAGGGTGTGCACCGTCGTGGTCTTGGCTACGCCACCCCGTTGGTTCAAAATGACCAGCCTGGTCATTTCCCCTCTTGCCTTTCGCGAAGCAGCCGGCGGATCGATTCAATATCCTGCAAGGTCCACCGCCGGTACTGGTTCACCGGATTCCGCACCGGCTCTGGCACAAACTCCGCCTTCAGCCAGTTCTTCAGGGTCTTCTTCGTGATCCCGAGAATCTCCGCCACCTGCCCCGTTCGCAAATAAGACATTTCATGGCGGTTCTCCGCTTCAGACATGCAATTTCACACAATCCGAGCCTCTGATAGTATTCTGGTGCCATATTGGCAGTCAAGCCTCTAAACTGAGGAAAGTGGGGAAATTACCCTTGTGAGCCCGCTTTTTGTGCCGCCGCCCGGAATCGTGCGAATGTTACCGAGCCGCGACCGCAAGGAAGCGGTACTTTTTAGTAGTCACCAAGCTCCTCAAACGCCAAACTCAGCTCGCCAGCCCGTTCCGTCCAACTCTCGCGCCTGGCGATCTCGCGGCGTCGTAGCTGCCGACCGGGGTCATCTTCCCTTAAAGCCAGCCCTACCTGCCGCGCAAACTCGCCCGGACTTCCCCCCACATACACCAGCTCGCCCATCGCCTGCGCCTCCGGCAGCGGAGTCGTCACCACCGGCATCCCGCAGCTGAAATACTCGTACAGCTTGATCGGGTTGGTCATCAGGGTTAGCGGATTGACCCGGAACGGAATCAGTCCCACCCGAAACCGCGCCATCACCTTGGGAATGCTGCTATACGGAATCTCGCCCATCAACTCCACATTGGCCAGCCGCCCCAACCGCTCAATTGCCGCAAACTCGATCCGCCCCACCAGCACGAACCGGCACTCCGGATGCGCTACCGCGGCCGCCTCCACCGCCTCCACGTCGAACCACGAATCCAGCGCCCCCACATAACCTGCCACCGGCGCGCCTGCTGGCGACACATCGTCAAACATTGCGGCATTCACCGCATTCCGCACCAGCATCGACCGCTTCACCCCGGGATACCGCGCCTTCAACCCCTCCGACGAGAACAACGCCAGATCGGCGAAGTCGATCATCTCCTCTTCCGCCCGCACTAACTCCGGAGCGACGTTCCCAAAACCCTCCAGCAGATCGTGGCAGTCATACACCACCGGGAAGCCCCACTGCTCACGCAAACGACGCGCCACTCCGAACCACACCGGAAAACTGGCCACCTGCACCGCATCGCGGGATCCCTCCGGCAATACCCGACCGATCGCCTCCGCCACCACCTGGTCTTCCCGATCGCTCAACCTCCGATGGTGAAACACCGGCTCCCGCGGCAGTCTTACATGCAATTCGTAGATCCGCTCCCCTAGCCGGCTCAACCGGTGGGCGCCATCCAACAACGGGACTGACTCAAACTCCCTGCCCAGGTGCGGACTGACATAAATACACCGGTGTCCCAACTCCGCCAGCGCAGTCACCAGGTGCTGCGACCGCTGGAAGCGCATATGCCAGTCCACCATCGGCAGAAACACCAGGTCCGGACGGGCACCTGCACGCTTCGGCAATCGCGAACTCTCAGTCAACTTTTCGTAGGGATACTGCCAGCAATCTCGGAAGCCTGGGGGACGAAAACGGGGGTTGAGACGGAAGTAAAACCAGCGCAGATAGTACGGACGGACAGCCTCTCGCATCCATCCTGATTTCACACCCACAGCATATCAGAGGCGAAAAGACATAAAAAAAGGGGCCCGGCCAAGATGACCGGACCCCATTTCCCTCTTCAGGTTCGACTTACAGGAAGAACGCTCTGACAACGAAGGTGGCAATTTCCTGACGGGTCAGGTTATTGCCCGGGCTGAACAACGAGCCAGAAGTTCCGTTCGTGATTCTCAATTCACGCATCTTTTGCACGTAAATGTAGTAATCCTTGTACGGATCCGTCGCACCGGACGTAACGTCCGAGAAGTACGACGGGGTAATCTGGAACAACCCGAAGTTGTCGCCGTAAGGACCGGTCACAGGGGTGCCCGAGAGAGTCGTCGGGAAGACGTTGTTCATCTTCGCGCGAATCAGGAACACGGACATCTGTGCACGGGTGACTAAGTCGTTGGGGCAGTAACGACGCAACGGATCGTCGGTCGAGCTGCAACCCTTGGTATAGCCACGGCGATACATCACTTCGATGTAGCGGATCAGCTGATTGGTGGTGACAGCCGACGCCAGGAACGGATTGGTAACCGACGGGTAATCGGCGAAGGAGCCCTGGTTTGCAAGGCCGCCAACGGTCGGATCGCCGCCAGTCGCATTCAGGTACGCGGTTACCTGGGGCTCGTCCATCTGCGAACGAACGACCCAGTATGCCATTTCCGCACGAGTCACGGTCGCCGTGGGGTTGAAGTACGGGCAGACCAGAGCGCTCGGCGAAGGATTCGGCGTGGTGCCGGCAACCGGAGGATTCTGCAGCGGGGTTCCGCCGTTGTTCACCGTGCAAGGACCAGTCGCCGAGGGAACCGCGATACCGAGGTTCTTGGCAATCTGAATCCAGGTGAAGAACACGTTACCAGGCTGCACATCCTGGAAGTAGGTGTTGTCGTTGTTGTAGGGGTCAACAGCCGGCAGGCTCAACGCATAGTTGGCTACCGAGGTGCCCCACTGGCCAGGTCCGGGGATGGTGGACAGGCGGTTCTTGGCGAATTCGCCGAAGAGCCACAAGCTGCCATCGTTCGGATCGGTCGACGCGCCGCCACGTGCGCTGAACTGAATCATCGGGCAGGTGGTCTGCGCGGCGCTTCCAGCAGTCACGAACGTCAGCGGGAGATTGTTGAGCACGGTGCCCGCAGCGATCGGAGGAGCGAGGAGCGGCGGGCTGATTGCATTGCTGCTCAACGTAACGGTCGTGCCGTTGATATTGGTGATCGTGGTGCCTGCGGCGAAGAAGTTACCCGCCGTGAAGGTCACCGGGATACCGTTGCTGATCGGCAGGCCGGTCAACGGATTGGTACCAACGAACGACGTGATCGTCGGAGCAGCCGAAACCGTAACGCGGTTCGAAACATCCGGCGGCGTCGCAACGAAAGTATTAGCTGCGAAAGCCGTAGCGGCCGACAGGGTCAACTGCACCGTCGCGTTCACGGCAGTGGTGGCCGTCGCGGCAGCGCTCAGCGTGACCTGCAAAGTGGCATCGGGGTTGACCGCGATCGCGGTGATCGTGGCGCCCACCGGAATGCCGGTACCGGTCACACCTTCGCCCACCGCAACCTGCGTGGTGGTCGGAACCGTGACGATGGCGCTGCCAGCAGTGGTCTGAACATTTACCGTAGTCGTGTTGCCGGTGACGATTTCGCCAACGCCCACGCTGCTGGTCGAGTTCAGGAGAATGCTGGTGTTGCCAGTGACGGTGGTGGCCGTCTTGTTCGTGGTGGCGCCGGCGGTGGTGATGCTCTGACCAATCAGGAGGCCAGTCGCCGAGGCAACCGTGATCACGTTACCCGGAGCGGCAGCCGGCAGAGAAGCAGCGGCGATCGTCAGGTTGGCAGTGGTCGTGACACCAGGCTGAATTCGGGTGAAGGTCAGCGAGGTGCTCAGGGGCAGAGTGGAGCTGGCTGCGTTCCACGCGCTGCTCAAAGTGATGGTGTTGGTCGCGGTGTTGATCGCGGTGATGGTTGCCGGGAACGTCGCAACGTTGGTCGAGGTCAGGAACATGCCAACCGCCAGAGCAGTCGTATCGTTCACAACCACCGAGGTCGAGTTGCGGGTAACTGTCGCCAAAACCGTGAGGTTGACGCCGCACGGAACCGTGGTAACCACAGTGCCGGTGTAAGGATCGAGGTAAGGCGTAACCGTATCGAAGGCGTCGTCGCCGGGACGGAAGTCCCAGAGAGACGGGAAGTTCTTCGAGAAGGTGTTCGCTACGTTAGAGGTGCCGCCCGTCGTCATACCGACGAACAGTTTGTCGAACCAGGGCAGCAGGCTGATCGGCGATACCGGACCCGAGCTGATGACATCGGCCGGGCTTTCGAACATCGGCTGGTAGAAACCGAAGCCAGTGACGTTGCCGGTCGGATCGGGCACGTTCGTGCCGTTGAACCATTCGGTTTCCAGAGCCAGAGCCGGGTTGCCGAAGGTCGTTCCGGTGATGCTGTAGCCACCGCAGTTCGGTTGGTTGGCCGCAGTCGCGCAAGTCTTGATCAGGTCATACAGCACCGTGCTGGTGCCGAGGGCGGTGAAGCCCGCCGAGTTGGTGTCCGACAGACGGACCGTACGGGCCACATAGAGGAGACCTTCGCGGAAGATCACCTGCTCCGGACGGGAGTCGCCAACAAACAGGCGGTTGTTCGTCGTCGGGCTGACAGGCGTATTCAACGGGTTGGTCGTCATCTGGGTCGCGCTGAAGCCCTGTCCGACAGGAGCCGGATCGGAAACAGGAGCGAGGGTGGTCACGTTGGTGCGAATGGTGCCGAGAACCGGCAGATCAGGTACTTGACCCGCTCCACCCACGCCGCAGAATGCGACGCCGGCAGGTCCGGGGAAGATCGCCACGCCAGGGCAGGAGTAAACGATCGGGTAGATGAAGTAGCGGTTGCCGGTGCTGCCATCGTTGACGAAGGCGCCGGTGTAGTTGTCCGCAATCTGGGTTCCTACCAGGTAGTCAACCGGGGTGATGACACCGGCGGTCGCGTTGCCCAGCGGGGAAACCTGAGAATCGAAGCTCGCCAGAGCGCGGCCACGCAGGTTGTCCGGTTCGAAGAAGACGGCCGGCAAAGCGGTGTTGCCAGCGACTTGCGGCGTCGGGCTGCAATTCGCGGGAACCGCGGGAGGCGCAACCGAAGTGGCGCAACCGGCGCGAGTCGTAATGGTTCCGGTCACAACGTTGTCGGCCAGGTTGACCGCCATGCAATCGATCGGAGTATTGCCGGTGCAAGCGGGCGGCTGGTTGAACGTCAGGGCCGTTCCGTTGTAGACCACCAACTTCGCGATGCTAACTGCGCGAGTTCCAGCATAAGGTCCCTGGTTCTGGCCGGCGACGCTCGGGAAGTTGCCTTCGTTAGTCGAGAATGCCGAATCCAGTACAGAGGCCGTTAGCAGGATGTTGTCGTTGTCGAGACCCATACGGGCGCTCGTCGGATAGTAGTTGGTGCAGGAGCGGTTCGTGCCGCCGGCGCCGCCGGTCAACGGCAACGCAGGTCCACCGTTCGTGCCGCAATCGCTGGCAGTGACGACAGTCGTGCTGCCGCCGCCGGTCGAAACTGTACTGCTGACACCCACCACACCGTTGCCGGCAGCGGTCGGAGCCAAGGTGTACGACAGGTTGATCGGAATCGTGTACATGACCCAGTTGGATCCATTCACGCCGCCAGTCTGTGTTCCACCCACGATCGGAGCGATCACAGGAGGCGTGAAGAGCGGGCTGCTCGCACCGTTCGGCACGCAGGTCGGAACGTTCGCCGCGCACTTCGTGAACTGCGAGAAGCGCGAAACGATCAGTACGAAGTTCGAGCGGTGTGCCGGAACGTCGGTGACGGTAAACAGCACCACGAAACGACCCTGAAGTTGGTCGTAGCGGATCGACGCATTGTCAATCACGCAGGTGGTGTTGCTGCCAGTCCCCGAGGGGCACAGAATCGGACCCAACGTCGGGATCCCAATCCACGCATCCAACCAAACGTATTCCGTCGGGGGGTTGTTGTAAGGGTTCGCAACTCCGGTATTACCGGCTGCGTTCGGGTTCGGAAAACGCGAAATGGTCCGGTTGACAATCGTGAGAATGTCATCTGGACCAACTGCGATCTGCGGATTCGGGGGCGCTGTGATATATGGCGGCACGCTGAAGTAATTCGTGCTTGCCCCACCAGTGCCGAGCCCGTCCCAGTATTTCGCGAGCCCGTTCGCATCTACGGCCGGTGCTTTCGGCGTTACCGTCGATTGCTGGCCGGTTGATGTTTTCACGCCCTGCGCATTTGCCAGTCCTGTTGCCAGGACTAAGGCAGGAAGTAGCAACGCTACATTTCGGATTTTACTACTCATCTAGCCATTTCCTCCTGAAGGTGTCTCCTGATTAATCGGGTCAAATCCAAGGCCATATCTGCTCGGGGAACACGGGCAGAAAAAGGCAGACCTCTGTGACATCGCATACCTTTATACCCTGCTATCCATTTAGAGTCAACAACAAATGTAACCCGCATGCTTTTGGGGGCAACGGTATTTAAGCCGAGAAAGGGACGATCAGATCCGATCCAGGCAGACGTAGAACTGTACCATGATTCAGCTTGAAAAGAATAGGGAAATGTTGTTTTCGGGTACTATTTTCTGCTGGAAAGCCGCCCTCTTTGGCCCCTAGCGGAGTAGGACCAGCGTACGCCCTCTATACGATGCTTGTACCGTATAAGTTTGACTTACTGTGGGGTTGACTCGAGCCTGCCCACAGTGGGCTTGATACCCACTGGAATTCCCATCAGTGGACACTCTGCATAATTGGAAATCTACTTTCCTTCCGCCTTCTGCTTCAGTCCCCGCGCCAGATTGGCCTTAGCCGCCTCGTAATTCGGTTTGATCTGAAGCGCCTGCCGCGCCGCCTCGATCCCTGCGTCCCACCTGCCCGTCGACAGGTACGCCGTGGATATGTTGTTGTACGCCTCGGCGTATCCCGGCCGTAATTCGGTTGCACGAATCGCCGCCGACAGGCAATCGTCGTAATTCCTCACCTCGCAGAATCTCGACGAGAGCGTCACCAGTTCTTCCGGCTTCATGGTCGCCGGGAAGCGATCGGCCCGGATCTTCTTCTCCCGCTCCAGGCGCTCCGCCACGTATCGCTTAGCCTGTTCCTCGGTCAGCGTCAGGCGCATCGTCTCCTCCATCAACCGGTCGAAGGCCGCCCGATTCCCCTCCCCAAGATAGACTTGGGCCAGAAGTTCCCGTGCCGGAGTCGACATGGGATTCACCTTCAAAGCAATCTCGAGCAACAACTGCGCTTCCGACAACCTGCCCTGCGATCCCAGCCAGCGCGCATAGAAGATCCGCGGCTCCGCCAGGTTCGGCGCCAGCTCGATCGCTTTACGGAAATGCTGCTCCGCTTCCACATTGCGATTCAGCACTCCCAATACCGTCGCCAGGTGCGCTTCGATCGGCCCGTACGTCGGCTCGATATTTTGCGCCCGGTCCAGATACAGGTAGGCCTTGCCATAATCGTGCTGCGCCATCGCGGTCAATCCATAGTTCATCAGCCCGCGCGAATTATTCGGGCTTTTTTCCGTGACGTCTTCCCACAGCGAATCATCCGTCTTCCACACCTCGTTGCGCTTGTGCGTGCCGGTAATCGCCAGCACCACCACAATCCCCGCCGCCGCCAGCGCGCCCCGCGACAAAACAGGGTTCTTCGCCAGCCGCGCCGTCTGCCGGAATACGATCAGCCGCACTTCCCAGAACACCGCCAGCGTCAGACCTACGAACGGAAAGAACATGCGCGGATCGCTCGTGACGTTCTTATCCGCTGCCAGCGCTGTCGGCACCAGCGCGATCAGAAACCAGGCCAGGCCGAACGCCACCGGCCGTGCTGCCGGACGCTGCGCCGCACGCCAGATCACCCAACCGAGCGCCGCCACGAATAGATAGCCCACCAGCGCCTGCCACGCAAACGCGCTCGTCACCGGAGTCCAGTCCGTATCCGCGCTCAACCCCGTCGGCAGGAAGAACGATTTGAAATATCGCAGCGCCACCCAGGGCTGCGAGAAGCGATAGAGCCACGGCGAAGCCGCGCCGCCATCATACGTCGCCGGCGTCAGCTTCCAGATCGCGAGCCCCATCACCGCCCCCACCAGCCACGCCGGCAGCGTCGCGCGAAATGCCGCGCCCCAATCGATGCGCTCCATCAACATCACATACGCCAGCAGCAGCACGGGAAAAATCAACGCCACCGCGCTCGACAAACACGCCGTCACCATCAGCAGCAGATACCAGCCCTGCTTCCTGCGTGCGGGATACGCGATGAAGATCAGCAGGCTCGCCACCAGGTCGAGCGTGCTGTAAACATTCGCGCGCTGGATGATGTAGTTCACCGTCTCCGCATTCGCGGGATGCGCGCCATAGCAGGCCGCCGCGAATAGGGCCACCCAGACATTCGAGGAGTGCGCGTCCGCGCGATCCATGATCCGCCGGAAGAGCAGGAACAGCAGGATCACCAGCAGCGCGAACCATACCAGCGTCGAGACGTGATAGGCAGTCGGCGTGTAACCTTTAGCGAAACTATAATCGAGCGCCAGCGATGCCGGCACGAACGGACGATACATCTGTCCCGCCGGGTTCACGCTGTAGAGCCGTCCATCCGTGAAGAAGGACGGCACGCTCTTCAATGTGCGCACATAAGCGTTCTGTACGATGGTCTGCGCATCGTCTAAATGGAATCTGTTCTGAAAGTGGTTGGCGTATGCGGCCAGCACCACGAGCGTGAGCCCCAGACAGAGAACTACGGTTCTGCCCTTGTTGAGAAACATGTTTTAATCGGATTGATCTCATATTTTAACGTATGGTCCTTGTCACGCACCTTCCCTACTACCGCGAAATCTTCGCGCTCCCCCATTTCCTGCAGGACCCCCTGCTCTGCTTCGGCTTCCAGGAATTCGATAAGGGTGCGATGCTCGATGACCAACAGCATCTTCATCTGGGCGATTACTTCGCGACGCTCGGCATTCGCGCCACCTCGCTCGATCTCTTCGATCCGCGCTCCGAACTGCGCTACGACATGAACGATGCCGTGCCCTCGACCGAATACGGCCGCTACTCCACCTTCATCGACATCGGCAGCCTCGAGCATGTTTTCGATACGCGCCAGTGCTTCGAGAATTGTCTGCGCATGGTCGCGCCTGGCGGACACTACATGCTCCACACGCCCGTCAATGGCTACTACGCGCATGGCTTTCACGTCTTCAATCCCGAATGCCTGCGCGGCGCGCTCGAGCTCAACGGCTTTCGTCTCATCCACGAGAAGTACTCTACCGTCGATGGCTTCCCCGTCGAACAAGCCTCCGCGCCCGGCGACATCATCGGCTGGTTCGTTGCCCGCAAAGAGCGCGAGATGGGCGACAAGTTCGTCTGCCCGCAACAAGGCAAGTGGTACACGCGCTACGTATAGTTCCGAGCCTCGATGCAAATCGACATCTATTGCCCCGACCGCCACTTCCTCTACGACGGCAAGACTCCCGATCAGGCAGGCGTCGGCGGCGGCCTCACCGTGCGCATTCGCATTGCCGCCGCATTAGCCAGACGCGGCCATCGTGTCTCCGTGATCTGCAACTGCGCTCAGCAGAGCGTGTATGACGGCGTGATCTATCGCCCGCTCGAGCAGGTCGATCGCATTCAGACGGATGTGCTCGTGATGCATTCCTCGGGCGGCGCCATCGATCTCACGCCGCTGCTCTCCGTCAGGATCGAAGCCAAGGCGCGCCTCTTCCTTCTCAGCGGACTCGACGTTGCAAAGAACGTGCACGCGCTCAACCCCGATGCCATCTACGTGTGCAGCAACTTCATCCGCACCGCCATGATGCAATCGGAAACCTTCACCAGCAACCTGTTCGTCACGCACTACGGCGTCAATCGCTTCAACTGGGCCGACAAGTGGATCAATCCATCACGCGATCCGCACCGGCTCATCTACTCGAGCCACCCCTCTAAGGGTTTCGAGCCCGCACGCGAAATCGCACGCCGCCTGCATCAGCACGACTCGCGCTTCGTGCTGCATTACTTCGGCGGCACCAAACTCTGGGGCGATAGCGTTGCCGAAGAAGTCCCGCCTGCGGAACCCTCCATCGCCTATCACGGGCTGATGAATCAGCGCCGCCTCTCCACCGAGTACAAGCGCAGCTCCTTCCTCGTGCAATTGCAAAATCGTCCCGAGCCCTTCGGCATCGTGATGGTGGAAGCAATGGCCGCCGGATGCTTAGTGGTCGCGAGTCCTGTAGGCGCCTTCCCCGAGCTCATCGACCATGGCGAGAACGGCTTCCTCATCGCCGGCGATCCTTTCGCCGCCGAGACTCAAGACCGCGCCGCGAACCTCATTCGCGAAGTCTCCGCCAACCCTCAACTCGTCCACCAGATTCGCCGGCGTGCCTTCTCCACGCCCTTCTCCTGGGATACCATCGCGCAAGTCTGGGAGCAGCACATCACCTGGCTCCTCGATCGCAAAGGCTCGTCGAAACTCGAGGCCGACTGGGCCCGCTGCCTGGAATGCAACTCCCCCTGCTTAGTCCTTGCCGACGGCTACCACTGTACCGTCTGCGGCCACTACGCCCGCCACGCCACTTCAGCTTAGTCGGGGCGCTTTTCCTCTGCGTTCTTCTCTCGATCTCGGCGGCTCTGCGGTAGGCTGCTCTCAGAATGCTAAACTGGCACATTATTAGTGATTTACTGGCTTTTCTGGAGGGTCTGAGCCCAGTTCCCTCAGCCTATTCCGCCGCGGTCCGCCGCCTTCGTTCCGAAGCGGGCCTGCTCTTGCGTCCCCTCAAAATCGCCATCGCCGCCAGCTTCCGTGCCGACCCCCTCGTCAATTACCTGATCGTCGAAGGCGCCCTTCGCGGCTTCCGCTTCGACGTCTACTGCACGCCCTACGGCCAGTTCGAAATAGCCTGTTCCACACCCCAAAGCCCGCTATTCGCAGCCGACGTCATCATCATCGCCGCCCCCCGCCCGGAAGCCCTCGTCACCGCCATCCGCCGCTCTTCCGCAGCCTCCATCGTGGTCTTTAACTACACCGAGCCGCGCCATTCGACCTGGGGTGTCCCGCACCCGGAAGTCGAAGAGGCTAACCGCGCCCTCGACCGGCTCGCCCACGAAACCCCCGGTGTCGTGATCTTCGACTTCGCCCGCCTGTCCCTCGAAACCGGCCTCGCCAGCCTATACGACTCGCGCCTCGACTACGTCTCCCGCACCCCCTTTGGCCCCGCCGCTCAACTTGCCATCGCACGTGGACTGGCTCGACTCATTCGAGCGACACGCGTCCCGCCCGCCAAGTGCTTAGTCCTGGACTTGGACAACACCCTGTGGGGCGGAATCCTCGGCGAAGCCGGGCCCGGCGGCATCGCTCTCGGCCACGATTACCCTGGCAGGATCTACCACGATTTCCAACTCGCCGTCCGTACGTTTCGGGACCGTGGCACCCTGCTGGCCATAGCCTCTAAGAATAATGATACGGAAGCGATCCAAATAATCCAGCAGCACCCCGACATGGTGCTCCGTCTGGAGGACTTCGCCGCCGTCCAAATTCATTGGAACGACAAGGCTTTCAGCCTCCGCGCCATCGCCTCTCAGCTCCGCATCGGACTCGATTCCCTGGTTTTCTACGACGACAGCCCGATCGAGCGCGCGTGGATTCGGGCCGAGCTTCCCGAAGTCACCGTCATCGAGGTCCCCGATGATCCGCTCCAGCGCGTAGCCGCCCTCTACGGCTGCGAAGCCTTCGACCAGATCGCACTTTCAGACGAGGATCGGAAGCGCGCCAGCCTCTATCAGCTGGATCAAAAACGCGAGCAAGTGAGGTTAGAAAGCCACACTCTGTCCGATTTCCTGACCACACTTCAGATTCGTGTCACGACAGGCCGGGTCGATGGGGATACTTTGCCCCGCGTCGCCCAGTTAATTAACAAGACGAACCAATTCAACCTCACCGGCCGCCGCTACACCGAATCGGAGATCCAGCAACAAATCGACTCCGGAGCGATCGCTTTATGGCTAAGAGCATCCGATCGCTTCGGTGACTATGGTTTGGTAGGCGCCGCCATCGCTCTCCCGGAAAGCGCGGAAGCCTTGCGAATCGACACTTTTGTACTGAGCTGCCGCATTTTGGGCCGGCAAGTGGAAAATGATCTCCTGGCCGCCCTCACCCGCGAAGCAGGCGCGAAGCGCCTCCGCCCCGAATACATCCCCACCGGCCGCAACGCCCCCGCCAAACTTTTCTACGACACTTGTCTGGCAGGCACACCCACAGTGGGAGCCTCACCCTCAGAGGGCCCCGCATGACCCCCAGTTCCGAATGCTACCGGTGCTTTACCAAACCCACACCAGGCACAGAACCCACAGTGGGCTCTCAACCCACCGCTACATAAATAAAGGTTATGACCACCCGCCTCCGCCAGATCATCGCTGACATCCTGGGCGTCTCCCCATCCGAAATTCAGCCCACCAGCACCCCCAGCGATTTCCCCCAATGGGATTCCGCCGCTCACATCGAGATCATCCTCTCCCTCGAAGCCGAATTCGGCGTCCACTTCACCCCCGAGGAAATGTCCGAAGCCCTCTCGCTCGCGGCCCTCCAAGCCGCACTCCAGGCCAAAGGAATCCCCCCCGAATGACGCGAGCCCAGCGCCCTCGCGTAATCGACGTTCGCCGCAGCCGCCCTCACCAGGCGTCGATCGGCGATTCCGCGACCGTCCAACTCGCCCCCGGCCTGATCGCCTTCCTCGAAAACCTCCCAGCCGCCGGCTTTCACCCCCGCTACAATATCCCCGCCAGCATGGGAGCCAGCGCCGCCGCCGCTATACTCTCCCCTCTCGATCGCCCCGACTCCTACTGGTCCGGCCGAGATCTCGAAGTCGAATGGACTGCACCTGCCGGACTGACCGACACCGTCCTGGTGGACGCCACTCTCGCCGAACTCTCCGGCCGCCAGTCCCGCTTCCACATCCGGGGAGTCACCGCCACCGGCACGCCCCTTTACACCGGCACACTCCGCATGATAGCCATCCGCGACGGCGTCCCCGCCGGATTCCGCTCTAAGGCCGAATACGAGCAACTCCGCGCCAGGCTCAAACGCGTCTCCATCCCCACGTCCCTACCCCTGGGCGAGTCAGCTCCCATCATCATCTCCAGCACTGTCCCAGTCACAGCCCAGCTTCCCCCTGGCGCCGGACTAAGTCTCGACTCACCCGCCACTCAGTATCCTGACGAAAATGGCAAGGTCACTTTCCAAATCCGGGCCGACCGCCCCCACTTAGTCAATCTGGGCAAGCCCTGGGAGTTACACCTACTAACTGACTCATCCAAACAGACCTTTCCCATCGAAGTCCCCGACCCCAATCCTGGCCGCATCTTCTACCTGCTGACCGAAGACTGCGAGACCTTCGACGGCGGGCCGCTCACCGGCGACTACCCGTCCCGCGGCATGGGCATCTACGGCAACCAGAACAACTTCATGGACCCGGAAGACTACCGCGTCCAGATGATCCAGAAGCCCGATCGCCTTAACCAAATCGCCGACCGCCACGGCGCCCGCTGGACGCATTTCTATGCCGCGACGCAACGCTTCGGCGCCGCCTGGGCCGCCACCCAATCGTCCACCGGAGAATGGAATCGCATCGTCGAAGAGCTGGATCGCTCCGTCCGCGAAGGCTCCCTCCGCCACGAATACTGCCCCCACATCAACTTCGATTACGAGCCCGATTCCCAATGCCCGCCGCAGCCTCGCCTGCTCTACGACCGCGCCACCGACGGCATCCTTCCGAACGACTATTACCACCCCGAAACTAACCCCACGCACCGCTATCACGATTGGGATGGAGCGGCCCGCGACAATATTCTGTACCTCAAGACCCCTGGGTCGTGGACTACAGGCGACAGCAAAATCGGCTCTCTGCGCAAGACCCACGAGCATCTGGCGCGCCTGCAAGCCGGCCGTCGCGCCCCCGCCGTTGCCCGCACCGGCAGCTTCGATTTCGGCAGGAGCGCCGAAGACCAGGCCATCAGCACGCAGGCCTATCTCGCCAACGGACTCCGCGGCAACTCCGACGCCTATCGCCCCGGCACCGATCCCGTGCCCGGCGGACAGATGTTCTGGTGTACCCAGGAAGATCGCCAAACGCC
>Ga0105248_10003058_pt1 | contig 18551 bp, 12 predicted proteins | sample KBSS34metaG_FD_81524 | JGI IMG/M metagenome (GOLD analysis project Ga0105248, IMG submission 81524) | Switchgrass rhizosphere microbial communities from Kellogg Biological Station, Michigan, USA - KBS S3-4 metaG | ecosystem: Host-associated > Plants > Roots > Rhizosphere > Soil | place... | reverse complement strand
GTCTTGCCGGAACCGACCGGCCCGCCGATGCCGAAGTCCAGCTCAACAATATGATCGCGATGCTCACGCCGGATGCGGGCGCCGAATGGCAGCAGCGCATCGCGTGGAGCTATTATCTCAACAATGACGATGCCGACGCGACCCGCCTCGCGACGCTCGCCGCCAACGGCACGGGCGATTGGTCCGTACAGGCGAGCTGGGTGCTGGGTCTCTCCGCATGGCGCACGCAGAACTGCAAGGCCGCCGAGACGGCCTTCGCCCGCGTCGGCAAGGATGCCCGCGACGAGGAGATGCGCGCCGCCGGCCTTTTCTGGACGGCGCGCGCCGAGATGGCGTGCGGCCAGTTCAGCCGGGTGCAAGCCCAGTTGCGCGCCGCCGCCCGCAACCCCGAGACCTTTTACGGCCTCATCGCCTCGCGCCTGCTCGGCCTTTCCGTCCCCGCCTCGGCTGCGGCCCCGATATTGACGCCCGCGGAATGGACCACGCTTTCCGCCAAGCCGGATGTGCGCCGTGCCGCGGCACTCGCGGAGATCGGCGAATATGGCCTCGCCGACGAGATGCTGCGCTGGCAGGCTCGTATCGGTGATGATCGTGATCATCTGCCGCTGCTCCACCTCGCCGGCCGGCTCGATCTGCCGGCCACGCAGATCTGGCTCGCCCACAACATGCCGACGGGCACGGTGGTGGAGGCGAGCGCCCGCTACCCCGCGCCCAACTGGGTGCCGCAGGGCGGCTGGCAGGTGGACAAGGCGCTGGTCTTCGCCCACGCCCTCGTCGAATCCCGCTTCCGCACCGATGCGCTGAGCCCGGCGGGCGCGCGCGGGCTGATGCAGGTGCTGCCCACCACCGCCGATCTGATCGATCGCAAGCGCGGCGGCATGGTGGCCGATCGCACCACGCTCAGCTCGCCTGCCGTCAACATGGCCTATGGCCAGGCCTATCTGGAGCAGCTGCGCGACGCGGCCGGCACCGGCGGCCTGCTGCCCAAGGTGATCGCCGCCTACAATGCCGGCCCCAATGCGGTCGCCCGGTGGAACCTCGCCACCCGCGCCGACAGCGATCCGCTGCTCTATATCGAGAGCATTCCCTACGCCGAGACGCGCGGCTATGTGACGACCGTGCTGCGCAACTACTGGATCTACCAGCGCCAGTCCGGCGAGAAGACGACCAGCCTCAAGGCGCTGGCGGAAGGCGCATGGCCGCCCTTCCCCGGCTTCGGCGTCAGTGCGCGGCCGGGCTTCGTCTCCGCCTCCCCCGTCGCGAGCCGCACCGCCGATCGAATCGCGAACTGACGCCATGGCACTCGACGAGACCATCCCCTTCCAGCCCGTGCGCATTGCGGTGCTCACCGTTTCCGACACGCGCGTGCCGGAGACCGACCGCTCCGGCGATACGCTGGTGGAGCGGCTGACGGCGGCCGGGCACATCCTCGCCGATCGCGCGATCGAGCGGGACGATGCGGAGGTGATCGCCGGCCGCCTGCTCGGCTGGATCGCGGACCCGGACGTGGATTGCGTGATCTCCACCGGCGGCACCGGTGTCACCGGCCGCGACGTGACGCCCGAGGCCTTCGCCCGCGTGTGGGACAAGGAGATCCCTGGCTTCGGCGAGCTGTTCCGCTGGCTGAGCTACGCCAAGATCGGCACCTCCACCGTGCAATCCCGCGCCTGCGCGGGCGTGGCGCGCGGCACCTACCTCTTCGCGCTGCCCGGCTCGACCGGCGCGGTAAAGGACGGGTGGGACGGCATTCTCGCCAGCCAGCTCGATATCCGCCACCGCCCCTGCAACTTCGTCGAGCTGATGCCCCGCCTGCAGGAACGCTAAGGCCGGAAACCGCCTTCGCCCCGGCTCTTCGGGATTCGACGTTAATGGCAGGCCCATCGTCGCTCGGCCTCTTGCCCTGATGGCGTGGCTTGCCATATCCTTCCCGTTAGCCATGCAGATTCACAGCAACAGCATCGAAGCGGCCATCGCCGTGCGCGCCATGGCCGAGGGCAAGGACGGGGACGACGCGGGCACCGGCCTCGGCGTCGCCACCCGCACCCGTACCCGCACCAAGAAGCCGTCGCTCTACAAGGTGCTGATGCTCAACGACGACTATACGCCGATGGAGTTCGTCGTCCTCTGCCTGCAGCGCTTCTTCCGCATGAATATCGAGGATGCGACCCGCGTGATGCTCCATGTCCACCAGAAGGGCGTGGGCGTGTGCGGCGTGTTCAGCCACGAGGTGGCGGAGACCAAGGCGACCCAGGTGGTGGATTTCGCCCGGCAACACCAGCATCCGCTCCAGTGCACCATCGAGAAGGCCTGAGCGCCTTCCTTCTCCATTACCTCAATAGCGCAATGCCGAATCGATCTGCTCTTCGGTGATCGGATAGCCCGCGTCTCCGGGGATGCAGAGCCAGGCCCCGCCGGGCCGCTCCTCGATCCAGGGGGTGATGATCCGCTCCGGCAGCCGCTCCGCCTCCGCGCGCGCCTCGGCGAAGCTGGCGAAGCGGGCCAGCCGCTCCAGCAGGCGACGGGTGGGGAAGATCGCCCGCCCTTCTCCCGCCCGGCACCGCGCCAGCACATCCTCGGCGCTGGCCCAGAAGGCCGAGGCCGTCTCGGTGCCATCCGCCACAGGCTCCCCGGCAGCGCCCGCCTCGGCGAGGTAGAAGCGGGTATCGAAGCGGCGCACCACCTGCTCCTTGGGTAGCCAGCGGGCGAAGGGCACGAGGCCGCCCACCTCCCCCGCAACGATCGCGGTCTCCTCCATCGTCTCGCGCAGGGCGGCGAGGCGGGCGGCGCCATCGCCCGGCGCAAAACCGGGCCACGACCGTGCCGCAACCATTTCGTCCACGGGATCGACCCGCCCGCCAGGGAACACATAGGCGCCCGCCGCAAAGGCTAGCGCCGCGCTGCGCTGCACGATCAAAAGCTCGGGAGGACACCCCAGCCGATCCCGCATCAGGATCAGCGACGCGGCGGGAATCGCCTCATCCATCATGGGCGTTGGCCATGCTCAGGCGATCTATCAGCTGAAGAAGGGAACCGGCGGGGCTGGTGGAGCTGAGGGGAATCGAACCCCTGACCTCTGCAGTGCGATTGCAGCGCTCTCCCATCTGAGCTACAGCCCCGCACCCGCCGGGCGCTCCCTTTAGCCGCGTGCGATGCGGGTTGCAACGCGCAAAATCAAAGAATTGTGATCGTCGCGGAAAAGTCTCCACGGCGCCCTGTCCCACCCCGTGCGCAGCCCATCGCACGGGGCGCGAGACGCGCCCGTAACAATCGGAACATGAACGATTTTCTTCCGTTGGGTGAGCGATCGTCCGGGCCTGCTTCGGCAGCGATACCGGGCGGCAACCCTTCCAGGAGAAAGGACCGTCCATCATGGGCTATGAACGCACCGATCGTCGCTATGGCTATGGTCGCGATTATGATCGCTCCGAAAGCACGGGCCGCTATGGCGATTATGGCGATCCGCGCGACCGCGGCTTCTTCGATCGCGCGGGCGACGAAATCCGCTCGTGGTTCGGCGACGAGGAAGCCGAACGCCGCCGCCGCGTCGATGAGCGCTATGATTACCCGCGCAGCGATTATCCACGCAGCAACGAGGGCACCCGCTATGCCCGCTACCGGCCCGGCAGCGGCGGCGGCTATGCGAGCGCCAGCGCCTATCCCCGCTCAGGTGAGGATGCCGGCTATGGCGATTATCGCTATGCCAGCGGCTATCGCGCCTATGGCGATGATTTCGGGCGACAGAGCGATATCCGCCGCGTCGGCGCGGATTATGGCGACAACCGCCCGTCCGGTGGCACCCGCTATGGCAGCATGCCCTCGTGGCGCGAGGACGAGTATCGCGCGCTCTACGGTGATCGCGACAATGACGGCTTCGGCTATCGGAGTTGGCGGGATCGTCAGATCAGTTCGTTCGATCAGGATTATGACGAGTATCGGCGCGAGCATCAGTCCCGCTTCGAGAATGAGTTCGCAAGCTGGCGGCAGAACCGGCAGACCCAGCGCGAGGCGCTCCGACGGGTGCAGACGCATCAGGAAGTGGTCGGCTCCGATGGGGAGCATGTCGGCACGGTCGATCATCTGAGGGGAGACCGGATTCTGCTCACCAAGTCGGATCGCGATGCCGGCGGGCATCATCACTCGATCCCATCGTCATGGATCCAGAGCGTCGACGATCAGGTCCATCTCTCCAAGACCGCCGAGCAGGCCCAGCAAGCCTGGCGCGACGAGGAGAACCAGCGCGGCATGTTCGGCCGGAATCGTGACGATGCCGACGAGGAAGGCCAGACCCCCAAGCGGAACTTCTCCGGCACCTGGTGAGGCCACGCCCATACACGAAGGCCCGACTGACTCGCGTCGGCCGGGCCTTCGATCATCTGAACGCGCGGGTTCCGCTTACCAATTGAACAGCGTGCCGTCTTCGAGGCGGTTCACCGGCAGGTAGGCGCGCTTATATTCGTACTTCGCGGCCAGTTCCTCGTCGATGTCGACGCCGAGGCCGGGCTTGTCGCCGGGGTGCATCAGGCCGTCCTCGAAGGAATAGGCGTGCGGGAAGACGGCGTCCGTCTCCTCGGTGTGGCGCATATATTCTTGGATGCCGAAATTGGGCACCGAGAGGCCGAAGTGGAGCGCCGCCGCCATGCACACCGGCGAGAGATCGGTCGCGCCGTGGCAGCCGGTGCGGACATTGTGCATGTCGGCGAAGCTGGCGATGCGGCGCAGATGGGTGAGGCCGCCGGCATGGACGACGGTCGCGCGGATATAGTCGATCAGTTGCTCCTCGATGAGTTGCTTGGCATCCCAGATCGAGGAGAAGATTTCACCGACCGCGAGTGGCGTCGTGGTGTGCTGGCGGATCAGGCGGAAGTTCGCCTGGTTCTCGGCCGGCACCGTGTCCTCCAGCCAGAACAGGCGGAAGGGCTCCAGATCCTTGCCGAGGCGGCCGGCCTCGATCGGGGTCAGGCGGTGGTGCGCGTCGTGGAGCAGGTGGACATCCCAGCCGAGCACCTCGCGCGCCTTCTCGAAGAGCGGCGGCACCGAGCGCATATATTTCTCGGTCGACCAAACATTCTCGGTCGGCAGGTCGGCGTCGGCCGGCTCGTAGAAATAGCGGTCCTTGGAGACGCCATAGGTCGAGGCGAGCCCTGGCACGCCGGACTGGAGGCGGATCGCCTTGTAGCCCTGCTCGGCATAATGCTGGGCGTTCTCGATCGTCTCTTCGATCGTCTTCCCGTTGGCATGGCCATAGACCATCACGCCTTCGCGGCTGGCGCCACCGAGCAGCTGATAGACCGGCAGGCCGGCGATCTTGCCCTTGATGTCCCACAGCGCTGTATCGACGGCGGCGATGGCGGACATCGTCACCGGGCCGCGCCGCCAGTAGGCGCCCTTGTAGAGATACTGCCAGATATCCTCGATGCGGTGCGCGTCGCGTCCGATCAGGCAGGGGATCACATGGTCGGTGAGATAGCTCGCCACCGCCAGCTCGCGGCCGTTGAGCGTCGCATCGCCCAGGCCGTAAATCCCTTCGTCCGTCTCGATCTTCAGCGTGACGAAATTACGTCCCGGGCTCGTGACGATGACCTTCGCGCCGGTAATCCTGGGCATGGTACCTCTCAAACAGATAAGCAGGGTGGGGGCAGGGTGAAGCGGCCCGTTCCGGGCCGAAATCTTGGTGTCAGCGGCTGATCGTGGCCGTCATCCGGAGGCGGCATGGGCCGAAAGCCGCGCCGGGGCCTCGCGCGCCTCGGCGGCGAGCGGAGGAACAGGGTGGCGAAGGCCAAGCATGCCCGATCGACTCCTCATCCTGACGTAGCGCGCCGATGGAACGATACGCCCCGGCGCGTCTTTTTCTTGATAACGCTACCATGATCGGACAAGGTCCGCCTTGTCAACGCCTGTCGTACGAACGGGGCGGCGTAGGGGGCCGTGCGGGCCGGAGAGGATAAGCTATGATGTCCAAGCGTGTAGGGTCTGGGCTGCTTTCGGCCGCGGTGTTGCTTCTGTCGTGCGCGGCGGCGCCTGCGCAGGCCGAGGACGGCTATAATCTCTGGCTTCGCTATCATCCGATTGCGGGGCCGCGACAGGGCGAGGTGGCCCGCCACGCGACCGCCATCGTGGTGCCGGGCGACAGCCCGACGATCCGTGCCGCCGTGGCGGAACTGCGCCGGGGCTTCGGCGGGATGACGGGGCAGGCGCCGCAACAGGCGACCCAGCCGGGGCAGGGCGCGATCCTGCTCGTCAAAGGCGCGGAGGCCGCGAAGCTGGGGCTGGACGCCGCGACGCTGGCCGGGCTCGGCAAGGAAGGCTTCTGGGTGCGCAGCGGAACGGCGGGTGGCCATGCCGTGACGATCGTGGCGGCGAACAGCGATGTCGGCCTGCTCTACGGCTCCTTCCGCCTGCTCGAACTGGCGGAGCAGGGCGATACGCTCGATAAGCTGGACGATCATTCCGCGCCGAAGCTCCAGCTTCGCGTGCTCAACCATTGGGACAATCTCGATCGCACCGTCGAGCGCGGCTACGCGGGCGAGTCGATCTGGGATTGGTGGACGCTGCCGGACTGGAAGGGGCCGCGCTACACGGACTATGCCCGCGCCAACGCCTCCATCGGCATCAACGGCGCGGTGCTGAACAACGTCAACGCCAAGCCCGAGAGCCTGACGGCCGCCTATATCGCCAAGGCGGCGGCGCTGGCGGACGTGTTCCGCCCCTATGGCATCAAGGTCTATCTCTCGGCCCGGTTCACCGCGCCGATGGAGCTGGGCGGGCTGCACACCGCCGATCCGCTCGACCCGGCGGTGAAGGCGTGGTGGAAGGCGAAGGCGGACGAAATCTACCGCGCCATCCCCGATTTCGGCGGCTTCCTCGTGAAGGCCAATTCGGAAGGGCAGCCGGGGCCGCAGGATTATGGCCGCTCCCATGCCGACGGCGCGAACGTGTTGGCCGATGCGGTGAAGCCGCATGGCGGCATCGTGATGTACCGCGCCTTCGTCTACAGCGAGAACAACAGCGAGGATCGCGCCAAGCAGGCCTATTCCGATTTCAAGCCGCTGGACGGCAAGTTCGCCGATAACGTCATCGTGCAGGTGAAGAACGGCGCGATCGACTTCCAGCCGCGCGAGCCCTTCCATCCGCTGTTCGGCGCGATGCCCAAGACACCGCTGATGATGGAATTCCAGATCACCAAGGAATATCTCGGCTTCGCGACCCACCTCGTCTATCTTGGCCCGCTGTTCGAGGAGACGCTGGAAAGCGACACCTATGCCCACGGCAAGGGATCGACCGTTGCCAAAGTGATCGAGGGCAAGGTGGATGCCGACAGCCTGACGGGCATGGCGGGGATCGCCAATATCGGCAGCGATCGCAACTGGTCCGGCTCTACCTTCGATCAGGCCAACTGGTACGCCTTCGGCCGCTTCGCCTGGAACCCCGATATCTCCGCCAAGACCGTCGCCAATGAGTGGACGGCGATGACCTTCACGCCGGACCAGCGCCTCGTGAAGCCGGTGGTGGACATGATGATGGGCTCGCGCGAGGCGGCGGTGAACTACATGACGCCGCTCGGCCTCGCTCATCAGATGGGCACCAGCCATCATTACGGCCCGGCGCCGTGGGTGAGCGACCTCAAGCGGCCGGAGTGGAACCCCACTTATTATGCCAAGGCCGACGCGAACGGCATCGGCTTCGATCGCACCGCGACGGGCAGCGACGCCGTGGCCCAATATGCGCCGCCGGTGGCCGCCATGTTCGGCAATGTTGCGACCACCCCGGAGAAGAACCTCCTCTGGTTCCACCATGTCGGCTGGGACACGCGCATGGCCTCCGGCCGCACCCTGTGGGACGAGCTGGTGACGCGCTACGATCTCGGCGTTTCGACGGTGGGCCAGATGCGGATGACATGGGCGACGCTGAAGCCCTATGTCGATCAGGAGCGTTTCGACGAAACCGCTACCTTCCTGGGCATCCAGCAGAACGAGGCGCAGTGGTGGCGCGATGCGAGCGTTGCCTGGTTCGGATCCATTTCCAAGCGACCGCTCCCGGCCGGCGCGCTGCCGCCCGCGCATCCGCTCAGCTATTATCAGGCGATGCAGTTTCCCTATGCGCCTGGACGATAAGTCCTGTCCGACAATAGGATGACAAAACACTACTAATGAATTATAGTTGACAGAAGTGGAGTCAATTTAATACCAAAACTGTTGTGAACGCTATCATTGGGGAATGATGGTGGCGGACCGCCCGGAACAGGGCGGCCGCAAAACAGGAGGGGGGATCATCATCATGATGTCGCTGACTAATCGCGTCGCCATTCGGCGACTTGCGTTGCTAGGCGCAACTGTTTTGGCCGGGACTGCCGCTCCGGGTTGGGCCCAGGCGCCCACGACCACCACGGCCCCGGCCGCCCAGCAGGAGGCGGTGCCCGATGATGCCGCCCAGCAGATCATCGTTACCGGCTACCGTCGCAGCCTTGCGGAATCGATCTCGTCGAAGCGCAGCGCGACCGGCTTTACGGATTCGATCTTCGCCGAAGACATCGGCAAGTTTCCGGATACGAACATCGCCGAATCCTTCAATCGTATTCCCGGCATCACGATCAGCCGCGATATCACGGGCGAAGGCGTGAACGTCGCGATCCGCGGCCTGGGATCCGCTTTCACCGAAGTGACGCTCAACGGTGCGCCGATCGCCATCGCGTCGAGCGGCGCCACCGACGCGCAGGGCACCGATCGTTCGGTGGATCTCGGCTTCTTCCCGACCGACCTCTTCACCAAGCTGACGGTCAACAAGAGCTATTCCGCCGATCTGGAGGAGGGCGGCGCCGCCGGCAATATCGATCTGCGCAGCGCGCGGCCGTTCGACCGCGAAGGCACGCACTTCACCTACAACCTGCAGGGCACCAAGCAGAGCGCGGCTTCCGGCTGGGGCCAGCGCGGCTCCCTGATCGCCAGCACCACCTCCGATCATTTCGGTATCCTCGTGGGTGTCGCGGGCAATCACACGCTGTCGCGCGTGCGAGGCTTCGAGACGATCGGCTGGACCAACCCGAACCTGAGCGCGGCGCAATGCGGCGCGACCACGGGCTGCAACAGCACCGGCGGCGGCAACTGGACCATTCCGGCGACGGTGCCTGCCAACGCGGGCAACGGCCTCGTCCCCGGCACCACGATCGATCAGGCGTTCCTGCTGGCGCATAATCCGGGGCTCACCATCCAGCAGATCGACAATGCGATCCTGCCGCGCCTCGGCCGTCCGTCAGACGAGTTCGGCCAGCGCGACCGCCTCAACGGCATCGTCAGCGCCGAATGGCGGCCGAGTGACGAGCTGCATTTCTATGTCGATGGCATGTATGGCTGGAAGCGCAACGACCTCCAGCGCATCGACATGGACTGGGTGGTGCGCAACGGCGCGATCATTCCGCTCAACATGACGGTCGACAAGTCTGACTGTAGTCAGGGTTGCACCGTGACCGGCGGCACCTTTGCCAATGCCCAGTATTTCCTGGAATATCGGCCCTATACCGAGACGACGAACTTCTACAGCGTCAACCCCGGCATGGAGTGGGAGGTCGCGAGCAACCTGAAGTTTAACTTCCAGGGCAACTACACGCGCAGTACCTTCCACCGCGAATCTCCGTCGGTGCTGGTGACGACCCCGGCCAGTTCCGGCACCACCGTGACCTATGCGAATAATGGCGGCATTCCGAGCATTTCGAGCAATCTCGATCTCAACAATCCCGCCAATTTCGTGTGGGCCAATGGCGGCCGCGTGAACATTCAGGACGAGCGGCGCCTCAACATCAACAAGGGCCTGCGCGGCAGCCTCACATGGGGTGATGATCGCCTGAACCTTCGGGTCGGCGGCAATTATGACGACACGTCGCGCCGGATCAGCGCCACCGACAACAGCCAGGCCTGGCAGAACGCGGTCTGCGGCGATAATCCGAGCGCCTTCCTGCCGTCGCCCAATGCCCAGCCGCCCTGCGAAGGCCTGAATATCGTGGGCGCGGCTCCTGCCGGTTATCCGACTTATCCGGGCTATGGAACGGGCTTCACCGCTGGTGCGACCGGGCCTATCACTTATGCCGGTTCGCTGATTCCCGTCTCCCAGATCCCCAACTTCCTGAAGGCCGGGCCGGACGGCTTCGTCACCGTTGATTGGGACAAGTTCAAGAAGGCGACCAATTACGATGCCTTCCATGCGTCGGCTCCGACCTCCGGCGGCTCCAACACCGGCGCCAGCGGCGGCTTCATCCGCGAGCGCTCGCCGGCCGCCTATATCGAGGTGAATGGCGTACAGGAGGTCGCGGGCAGCGATCTGCGGTTCAACATGGGCGTCCGCTACGTCCATACCGACCAGACGATCGAGGGCATGGTCTCGCTGCCCGATCCGCGCAATCCGTCGCCAATCCCGGCGGCCGCGCAGGGCAGCCTCTATCCCAACATCGTCACCAACTCGACCACGCAGAGCAGCTATACCAAGTGGCTGCCGGCCGCGAACTTCGCCTATAATGTCGGCGAACATGCGGTCGCCCGTTTCGCGGTATCGCGCACGCTGACCCGGCCCGATCCCGCCGCGCAGCTGCCCGGCGTCAACTTCTCGAGCCCGTCGGCCGATACCGCCACGATCGGCAACCCGGCGCTGAAGCCCTATCTGTCGACCAACCTCGATCTCGGCATCGAATATTATACCAGCAGCACCGGGCTCATCAGCATGGCCGCCTTCCGCAAGGCGGTGACGGGCTTCACGGCGAACGGCCTCGCGACGGTGCCCTTCTCCGCACTGGCCCTCTACGGCATCACCTTCGACACGCTCTCGCCCACGCAGCAGGTGGCGATCAACTCGCGTGGCGGCCCCAATGCGGCGACGGTGCTGGTGCAGCAGCAGGTGAACGCCAGCGGTACGCTGACGGTCAACGGCCTTGAATTCCAATGGTCCCAGCCGCTGGATTTCCTGACCGAGCGTTTCGGCGTCAAAGGCTTCGGCTTCAACGCCAACGCGACGATCGTGGACCAGAAGGGCACGGGGGCGGCTCCGGCCGTCGCGCTCGGTGTGGCGAAATATACCTACAACATCACCGCCTATTACGAGCATAACGGTATCAATCTTCGCCTCGCGACCACCTTCACCAAGGGATCGCAGCAGACCAATCCCAATCAGAACAGCATTCCGCTGGCAGCCATTTTCTCCGACAATTATCGCGAATATGATTTCTCCTCGATCTTCGATCTCGACAAGATCCTGGGGATCAAGAACGCGCCGGAGATCACGTTCGATGTCGTCAACCTGACGAACTCGAAGCTGCGTTCCTACTTCCAGTTCTCCAATGCCACTTTCACCGAGTACAGGCCGGGTCGTCAGTTCCTGATCGGCGTGCGCGGTACCTTCTGACGATGAAGGCGGCCGGTTCGCCGGCCGCCTTCTTTTCACATCTGCGGCAGGCTGTGTTGAAACGACTTGCTTCCGACAGCCTTCGTGAACGACAGGATGGGCGTCATGGAGAAAAAGGCCTCACGCCGCCAGAAGAAGGCGCCCACCATCAGCGATGTGGCGGAGCGTGCCGGCGTATCGGCGATGACGGTTTCGCGCGTCATCAACGGCGAAGGCAATGTTCGCCCCGCGACGCGCGACGCCGTGGTGGCGGCGATCGCCGAGCTCAACTATGCGCCCAATCCGGCGGCCCAGTCTCTGGCGGGGGCCAGCCAGGTGCGGATTGGGTTGCTCTTCAGCAATCCCAGCGCCGCCTATCTGAGCGAATTCCTGATGGGCGGCCTCGATCAGGCGCGGCTCGGCAATGTCCAGCTCGTCGTCGAGAAATGCGAGCCTGACGATCATGAGGCGGATGTCGCGCGCGCGCTGGTCGCCAACGGGGTGAACGGGCTGATCCTGCCGCCCCCGCTCTGCGACAATCGCGCGGTGATCGAAGCACTGCTCGAAACGGATACGCCGGCGGTGGCGGTGGCGACGGGGGAAGTCGCTAACGGCGTCTCGGCGGTGAGCATCGACGATTATCAGGCCGCGCATGCGATGACGCTGCATATCGCCCAGCTGGGCCATCGGCGCATCGGCTTCATCCTCGGCAACCCGAACCAGACCGTCAGCGCCCGGCGGTTCGCCGGCTATCGCGATGCCCTTGCCGCGATCGGGCTGCCCTTCGCGGAGGAATTGGTCGTCCCGGGCCTGTTCACCTACAAGTCCGGCCTCGACGCCGCCGAGCGGCTGCTTGATCTTGCCGAGCCGCCCACCGCCATCTTCGCCAGCAATGACGACATGGCCGCCGCCACCGTGGCGGTCGCCCATCGACGCGCGCTCGATGTGCCGAGCGATCTGACGGTCTGTGGCTTCGACGATACCGCGCTCGCCACGGCGATCTGGCCGGAGCTCACCACCATCCGCCAGCCGATCGGCGACATGTCCCGCGCCGCCATCGACATGCTGCTGGAAATGGTGCGCCGCCATCGCAGCGGAGAGACGGATCAGCACAGGCAGATGCTGCTCGATTTCACGCTGGTGCGCCGCCAGTCCGATGCGGCCCCCCGCAAGCGCCCCGCCGTGCCGATCTCGCTTTAGAGCGATTTCGAGGCAGGTGGAATCACCTGCCGGCTCGGAAATCGCGGTATACCAATGACCTAGAGCAGCCGATCCGATGTAATCGGATCGAAAACCGCTCTAGGGGCGAGGCGGAATCCCGTTCGGCCGGCCGGGCGAGCGCCCCGGCTTGCGGCTCCTCACGTTATCGCTAACATAGGATTGCTCGCCGGCAAGCGGCGGCTTTTGGAGGATGCTAGACTTGGCTCGGGTACCCGTACGTCCTTTCCGCTCGCGCGACTGGTTCGCCGATCCCGCCCGATCGGACATGACCGCGCTCTATCTCGAGCGTTTCATGAATTACGGCCTGACGCCGGCTGAACTCCGCTCCGGTCGGCCGATCATCGCCATCGCGCAGACCGGCAGCGATCTCAGCCCGTGCAACCGCATCCATCTGGAGCTGGCCAAGCGGGTGCGCGAGGGCATCCGCGATGCGGGCGGCATCTGCCTGGAATTCCCGGTCCACCCGATCTTCGAGAATTGCCGCCGGCCGACTGCCGCGCTCGATCGCAACCTCGCCTATCTCGGGCTGGTCGAGGTGCTGTACGGCTACCCGATCGACGCTGTGGTGCTCACCACCGGCTGCGACAAGACCACGCCGGCCGGCATCATGGCCGCCTCTACGGTGGATATCCCTGCCATCGTCCTCTCCGGCGGGCCGATGCTCGACGGCTGGCATGAAGGTGAACTGGTTGGCTCCGGCACGGTGATCTGGCGTTCGCGCCGCAAGCTCGCCGCCGGCGAGATCAGCGAGGAGGAATTCCTCGATCGCGCTTGCGACAGCGCGCCGTCCGCCGGCCACTGCAACACGATGGGCACCGCCTCCACCATGAACGCGGTCGCCGAAGGGCTGGGCCTCTCGCTCACCGGCTGCGCGGCGATCCCGGCGCCGTATCGCGAGCGCGGGCAGATCGCCTATGAAACGGGCGTCCGCATCGTCGAGATGGCCTATGAGGATCTGCGCCCCTCCCGCATCCTGACGCGCGAGAGCTTCCTCAACGCCATCCGCCTCGTGAGCGCGATCGGCGGCTCCAGCAACGCCCAGCCGCACATCATGGCGATGGCCCGCCATGCCGGCGTGGAACTGCACGCCTCCGACTGGACGGACCATGGCTATGACCTGCCGCTGCTGGTGGACGTGCAGCCGGCGGGCCGTTTCCTGGGCGAGCGCTTCCATCGCGCAGGCGGCGTGCCCTCGGTGATGTGGGAGCTGGCGCAAGTCGGCAAGCTGGACAAGGATTGCCTCACCGTCACCGGCCGCAGCATCGGCGAGAATATCGCGACGCGCGAAGCGAAGGACCGCGAGGTGATCCGCCCCTTTGCTGAGCCGCTCAAGGAGAAGGCGGGCTTCCTCGCGCTCAGCGGCAATCTCTTCGATTTCGCGATCCTCAAGACGAGCGTCATCTCCGAGGAATTCCGCCTGCGCTATCTCGCCCGGCCGGGGCAGGAGGGCACGTTCGAGGCCCGCGCGATCGTGTTCGACGGATCGGACGATTATCACCATCGCATCAACGATCCCTCGCTCGATATCGACGAGAATTGCATCCTCGTGATCCGGGGCGCCGGGCCGGTCGGCTGGCCGGGATCGGCGGAGGTGGTGAACATGCAGCCGCCGGATGCGCTGATCCGTCGCGGTATCGCGTGGCTGCCGACGCTGGGCGACGGCCGCCAGTCCGGCACATCGGACAGCCCCTCCATTCTCAACGCCTCGCCGGAGAGTGCGGCGGGCGGCGGCCTTGCGTGGCTGCGCACCGGCGACACGATCCGCGTGGACCTGAACGCCGGCCTCTGCAACGCGCTGGTCGACGCGGAGGAGATCGCGCGGCGCAAGGCGGAGGGTGCGCCTGCCATCCCGCCGAGCCATACGCCGTGGGAGGAGCTCTACCGCGAAAAGGTGGGGCAGATGGGCGAGGGTGCCGTGCTGGAGATGGCGCTGAAATATCGCCGCGTCTCCGAGCGGACGCCGCGGCACAACCACTGAGGCTTTATCGCAGGCGGCAAGGGCGGGAACGAAGCCCTTGCCGCCTGAAGCCCGATTTCTCGCGCGCTCGGAGCATCTCTCTCGAAATGCGCCCCGTTCGCACTGAGCGAAGCCGAAGTGCGTGCCGCAGGTGCCGCGCTTGTGGCACGTCCTTCGACAAGCTCAGGACGAACGGAGGGGCGTGGGGGCGCATCTCTGGGCGGGATCGACATTCAGTTCGACACGGCATTCTGAACTTGTTTCAGGATCCCGCCCGCCCCAAACCCCGCCCGTCGAGGAGGCGGGATGCTGAAACAAGTTCAGCATGACGATGCTGTGGTGCAGGCCTGAGGGGATCAGCCCCCCACTGAATGTCGATCGGCCCCAGGGATGCTCCCGATGGCGGGGCCTTCCATACCCTTTCCAGCGTCATGCCGGGCTTGGCCGTGGCACAACGATGGAAGGGCATCCCTCGATCCCGCTCCGGCTCAGCCGATGAGGCTGATCGGCCGGGTCGGGCAGCCGGCCACGCCGGGCTGGAAGGCGAAGAGGTCGCCGGCGAGCGGCTGGTCTTTCAGTGCCGCCTCGCTGAGGCCCTTGCGGGCGGTGGTGGCGTAGGCGGTGCGCAGGCCCTCGCCGCCGAAGGCGATCTTGGTGACGTTGGCGACGGGGAAGCGGGTGGTCGATACCAGCCGGCCGTCGGGCGCGTAGCGGCGCACGCCCCAGCCGCCGAACAGGCCGATCCAGACATGCCCCTCGGCATCCACCGTCGGCCCGTCGGGATAGCCTGCGCCGTCCTCGATCTCGACGAACAGGCGCGGCGTGTCGAGCGTCCCGTCCGCACGATGCTCCACCGCCCAGATGCGCCGGCCGAGCGTATCGACATGGTAGAGCGTGCCGCCATCGGGCGAGAAGGCCGGCCCATTGGTGATGACCACGGGATCGAGCGTGGAGCGCGCCACCGCGCCCCCGGCGAAGCGATAGACATGGCCGCTCGCCTGCTCTTCGCCGTCATCCATCGAGCCGAACCACAACGCACCGTCAGCCCCGACGGTCGCGTCGTTGAGGCGGTTGCCGGGCAGATCGGCTTCGGGCGCGACGAGCGGCGTGAAGCTGCCCATCTCGGGATCGAAGCGGTGGAGCCCGGTCTGCAACCCCGTCAGCAACGTGCCGTCGCTGGCCGGCAGGATCCAGCCCGGCTGGGCGGGCGCGGGCCAGCTCCGCAGGCGATTGGCCTGCGGCTCGAAGCGGTGGATACGCTTCTTCTTGATATCGACGAACCAGAGCGCCGCATCGGCCTCGACCCAGACGGGGCCTTCGCCGAGCGTCGCGCCGAGCGAGCAGATGCTGATGGGATTGTGCGGCATGAGAGTGGACCTCAGCGCCAGCCGGCGTCGACGAAATAGTCGTGGCCGGTGCACATCCGCGCATCGTCCGATGCGAGGAACAGCGTCAGCGCCGCGACGTCCGCCGGCATCACCCGCTCCTTCAGGCACTGGTTGGCGAGGATGTTCTTCGTTTCCTCGTCGTCATGCCACAGCATGTCCTGCCGGGGCGTCTTGATGCCGCCGGGGACGATCGTGTTGACGCGGATGTTGAACTCGCCAAGGTCGCGCGCCATCGCGCGGGTCATGCCCTCGATGCCGGCCTTGGCCGTCTGGTAAAGCACGATATCGGGCAGCGCGAGGTGCCAGCTGATCGATCCGAAATTCAGGATCGCGCCGCCGCCGGCCTGCTTCATCGGCTCCACCACCGCCTGCGCGGCGAAGAAGAGATGGCGCAGGTTCACTGCGATGCGGTTGTCCCAATATTCCGGCGTCACGTCGGCGATGGCGTGGCGATCGTCATTCGCGGCGTTGTTCACCAGCACATCGATGCCGCCGCCGAAATGCTCGGTGATCGCGCCGATCGTGCGGCGGAGCGCCGCGATGTCGGTGAGGTCGCAATGATCGAAGCGCGGCGCGTGGCGGGCGCCCTCGCCCAGCCTCTTGGCGAGGGCGCGCGACGGCACCTCGGCGATATCCACGAACGCGACCTGCGCGCCCTGGCGCACGAAGCTTTCGACCAGCGCTTCACCGATGCCGGTGCCGCCGCCCGTCACCAGCACGCGCTTGTCGACGAGGCTGGGATAGATGGCGCTCAGCGAGCGGGTGGCCGGGGTATGCAGCACGGAGTCAATTTCCAACATAAGCAGCCCTGACCTGAGGGGAGAGATGGACGGTCGCGCCATTCGCCGCAGGGGCGGGGAGGATGCCCGGCGCGGCCGTCCGACAGTCGATGAAAGGGGAAAGCCGCGCGTCGTGCATCACAGCAGGCCGCGCCCCGCGAGGTTGCGGAGAAGGCCGCCGATGCCCGCCGTCCACGGCGCTGCCGCCTTGGAGGTGGTGACGCGGTTCACCAGCCGGCCGAGGCGCGGGGTGGAGATGGTCACCACGTCGCCCACTTTGTGGGTGAAGCCGCGGCCGGGCTCGTCGCGATCCTCGGTCGGCGCGAAGAGCGTGCCGAGGAACAGCGCGAAACCATCGGGATATTGATGCTCGCTCATCGACTGGCGGACCAGATCCTCGGGATCGCGGCTGATCTGGTTCATCGAACTGCGGCCTTCGAGGCGATAGCCCTCTTCGCCCTCGATCAGCAGATCGATCTCGGCGGAGCGCACATCGTCCATCGTGAAGCTGTCGTCGAACAGGCGGAAGAGCGGCCCGAGCGAGCAGGAGGCGTTGTTATCCTTCGCCTTGCCCAGCAGCAGCGCCGAGCGCCCCTCGAAATCGCGGAGGTTCACGTCGTTGCCCAGCGTCGCGCCCACCGCCTTGCCGGTGGGATCGACCAGCAGCACCACTTCGGGCTCCGGGTTGTTCCAGGTGCTGTCCGAACGGATGCCGATCTCGGCGCCCCAGCCCACCGTGGAGAGCACGGGCGACTTGGTGAAGATCTCCGCATCCGGGCCGATGGCGACCTCCAGATATTGGGACCACATGCCGTCCTCGATCAGCGCGGCCTTGAGCGCGGCGGCTTCCGGCGTGCCCGGCACGATCGAGCGGATGCTGCCGCCGACGCGCGATTCCAGACGGCCGCGCACCTCGGCGGCGGCGGACGCATCACCGCGGGCGCGTTCCTCGATCACGCGCTCCAGCGCCGAGACCGCGAAGGTGACGCCCGAGGCCTTCACGCATTGCAGATCGACCGGGCTCAGCAGGCGCAGGCCCTCCACCGGGCCGATCGGCTCACCGGCCTGCGGATCGAAATGGCCCTGCTCCACCAGCAGCGACACGGTGGGTGCCACCTTCGCCATATCATAGGCGATGCCATCGCGAACGAGGATGGGGCTGGGGCCATCCGGCCCCGCCACGCGGCCCAGAAACAGGCCGGACCGATGATCCTCCGGCAGCGCAGCCGCCGCGTCGAAGGTAATCCCCTCCATAGTATCCTCTCTTGCGCAACATATGTCTGATAGCGCTACCATCCCAATTCTACCGGGGCGCTGTCAAGCCGGCTTTATGTAGGATTTGCGTATCATCGCGCTCCAGGAGCGGGGTTTTTTGGCCGAGCTTTCGATATTTGTCAGACAAGATGACGAACTTTCTCCCGTAAACTATCGGAAAGCCGGTCAATATCCTTGCATCGCCGCGATCGGCTCGCGATCCTGCGCTTCTCCCGCGGAGTTCCCCGTTCCGTGCACTGTCCCATGCGAAAGCCCATGATGAAGAAAAGCCTTGCCGCTGCCTTCGCCACATTTGCCCTTCCGCTCGCGGCCCATGCCGCCGCCGACGTGCCGAAAGCACGGCCCGAGGCGGTGGACCCGAAGCCGGACGCTCCCCAGCCGGCCGACGCGGTGTCGACCGGCTCGGTGACGGTCGGCGGCAAGTCCATCGCCTATCAGGCGGTGGCGGGCACGCTGGTCGTCCCGGCCAAGGGCGGGGGCGACAGCGCTAAGGCGGAGGGCAAGGCCGATGCCGCGACGCAGGCCCAGATGTTCTACGTCGCCTATTTCAAGAAGGGCGTGCCCGCCGCC